>Ga0209256_1000135_pt1 | contig 160164 bp, 144 predicted proteins | sample AraplaCol_mCL_r2_2_FD_184270 | JGI IMG/M metagenome (GOLD analysis project Ga0209256, IMG submission 184270) | Arabidopsis root microbial communities from North Carolina, USA - plate scrape MF_Col_mCL_r2 (SPAdes) (version 3) | ecosystem: Host-associated > Plants > Roots > Endosphere | place... | reverse complement strand
TCGGTGTGGCAGATGCCTGTGGCCTTGACCTCGATCAGCACTTCGCCGGCCCGCGGGCCTTCGAGCTGAACCGTCATGACCTCGAGCGGCTTGCCTGCCTGAACGGCAACGGCGGCGCGTACATCCACTGTGGTATCCTTTTCGTTGATGCTTCAATCGCGTGGAAGGGCCAACCGAACCACGGTCAGCCCACCTGGGTTCGGTCGCTTAAAAACGGACCTACGAAGCCTTCTGCAACTCCGGCAGAGCGTCGAAGAGATCGGCAACCAGTCCGTAGTCGGCGACCTGGAAGATCGGCGCCTCTTCGTCCTTGTTGATGGCGACGATGACCTTCGAGTCCTTCATGCCGGCGAGGTGCTGGATGGCACCGGAGATGCCGCAGGCGATGTAGAGATCGGGCGCGACCACCTTGCCGGTCTGGCCGACCTGCCAGTCGTTCGGCGCGTAACCGGCATCGACCGCAGCGCGCGAAGCGCCGACGGCAGCGCCGAGCTTGTCGGCCACCGGCAGGATCACTTGCCTGAACTTTTCCGACGAGCCGAGTGCACGACCGCCGGAGATGATGATCTTGGCAGACGTCAGCTCCGGGCGGTCGGACGACGACAGGGCGTCGGCGACGAAGGAGGAAACGCCCGGGTTGGCGGCAGCAGAAACGCTCTCGATCGCGGCCGAGCCGCCTTCAGGGGCGGAAGCGAAGGAAGCGGTGCGCACGGTGATGACGCGCTTGGCTTCGGTCGTCTGCACCGTCTGGATGGCGTTGCCGGCATAGATCGGACGTTTGAAGGTGTCGGAAGAGACGACCTCGATGATTTCCGAGACCTGAGAGACGTCGAGCAGGGCTGCGACGCGCGGCATGACGTTCTTGCCGACCGAGGTGGCGGCGCTCACGATCGTGTCGTAGTTGCCGGCGAGCGAGACGATCAGGGCCGCCAGCGGCTCGGCAAGGTTGTTGGCAAGCGAGGCGTCGTCGGCAACGAGCACCTTGGCAACGCCGGCCAGCTTGGCGGCCTGTTCGGCTGCAACCTTGGCGCCGGCGCCGGCGACCAGCACATGCACATCGGCTCCAGTCCCACTGGCGATTTTCGAGGCGGCGCTCAGCGCCTTGGCGGTCTGGTCGGAAAGGTGGTTGCTGTCGTGGTCAGCCAGAAGAAGAATGGCCATGATAAAATCTCCCTTCCTTAAATCAGAGCACGCCGGCTTCGGTTTTGAGCTTTTCGACGAGCTCGGCGACCGACTTGACCTTGATGCCGGCCTTGCGGCCCGACGGCTCCTCGGTCTTCAGCACCTTGAGGCGGGCAGCGGTGTCGACGCCGAAGTCGGCCGGCGACTTCTTGTCGAGCGGCTTCTTCTTCGCCTTCATGATGTTCGGCAGCGAGGCGTAGCGCGGCTCGTTCAAACGCAGGTCGGTGGTGACGACGGCCGGCAGCTTGATGTCGATGGTCTGCAGACCGCCGTCGACTTCGCGCGTCACCCTTGCTGTGCACTCTGGCGCCTTGCCGTCGCCGATCTCGACCTTGGAGGCAAAGGTCCCTTGCGCCCAGCCGAGCAGAGCCGACAGCATCTGGCCGGTCTGGTTCGAATCGTCGTCGATTGCCTGCTTGCCGACGATGATCAGGCCCGGCTGTTCAGCCTCGGCCACGCCCTTGACGATCTTGGCGACAGCGAGCGGCTCGACCTGGTCTTCGGTCTCAACCAGGATGGCGCGGTCCGCCCCCATGGCAAGCGCCGTGCGCAGCGTCTCTTCGGCCTTGGCCGGACCAACGGAAACGACGACGACTTCCTCAGCCTTGCCGGCTTCCTTCAGCCTGAGCGCCTCTTCGACCGAGATTTCGTCGAACGGGTTCATCGACATCTTCACGTTCGCAAGTTCGACGCCCGAACCGTCTGCCTTCACCCGGATCTTGACGTTGTAGTCAACCACCCGCTTCACCGTCACAAGTATTTTCATGGCAAACCTTTCTCCCGCGCTCGGTCTCGGCCGAACGCCCTTTCGTCAGTGCCTCGGTCGATCAGGCAACAATGCCCAGAATGCAAACAGCGGTTTTTCACCCGACCGCATGGCGTGTCTGACGCCAGGCGGATTGTAGAAGGAACCTCCGATCCCGGGTGAGAACCATTCGGAATCGCCATGCTGAAACTCGCCTTCCGACAGGACGAGGTACGTCTCTTCCGGGGCGTGGTCGTGGTCGGGATAACGCACATACGGCGCCATCAGCGTCGCGCCGAGCCAGAGGTCCCTCCGGTCCTCCAGGCCGCCCGGTCCGGCGATCATCGCATTGGCGTGGCTCATCAAGAAATTTTCGCTGGCCGTATGGTCGTAGACCGAGCGCCACTTCCATTCGAGCATCGGTTCAAGGTCCGAGAAGCGTCTGATTAGCGTATCCAGGGACGATCGGCCGGTTTCTGCAGCCAGCACACTGTCGAGATGTTGGTTGCAGACCGGGAGGCGCTTGCCGATGTCCAGACGTTGCGGTTGCGGCGCTTCAAGCTGGGCAAAAATCTGCATGAGTGACTGGCGCGCCCTCAGATCCTGTGAAAACTGGTTGAACGCGACAAAGGCCGCGTCCAGAAACGCTTGCAAGGCGTCAAACCGCGCCATTCTCAGATGTCCTTGGCAAGACGCAGCGCATCGTAGATGGCCGCATGTGTATTGCGGGCCGCAACGGCATCGCCGATCCGGAAGAGTTGATAGGCGCCCTCCGGGTTGCGTTCGACGGACTGCGGCGTGCCGGCAATAAGCTCGTCGTAGGAGACTTCGCCAAGGTTCCGCGAGTCAGGCTTCAATTCGAAATAGAGGTCGTCCAGCGGGATGGTTCCGTGGTTGACGACGATCTGGTCGAAGGTCTGCTGCTTGGCAACGCCGCCATAGTCACTGCCAACATGGGCGATGATCTGGTTGCCACTCTTTTCAACCGACTCCAGCCGGTACGTGACTGTGAAGGTGACGTCGAGTTTCTGCAGCGAGCGCATGTAAGGAACGAGGTTCATCGCCATGACTTCGGGCGCGAAGGAGCGGTCCGGTGTCATGATTTCCACCTTGGCACCGGCCTTGGCGAGGAACTCGGCAGCCTGGAGGCCCGCATGGTCGCCGGCGTCGTCGAAGATGAGCACGTTGGTTCCAGGCTTCACATCACCGGAGATGATGTCCCAGGAGGAAACGACGAGTTCGTTGCCCTTCGACAGCACCTCTGTGTGCGGCAATCCACCGGTAGCGATAATGACGACATCGGGCTTTTCGGTGAGTACCGTCTCAGCCTCGGCCCAGGTATTGAACCGGAAGGTGACGCCGAGCTTTTCGCACTGGCTCATGCGCCAGTCGATAATGCCGATCATTTCCCGCCGGCGCTCGCTCTGGGCCGTCAGGCGGATTTGACCGCCCGGATTGTTCGCGGCCTCCAAAACAACGACCTCATGACCCCGTTCCGCCGAGACGCGAGCAGCCTCAAGGCCGGCCGGACCGGCACCGACGATGACGACCTTCTTGCGAACGGCAGCCTTCGGGATCCGATGCGGCATCGTTTCTTCGCGACCGGTCGCCGCATTGTGAATGCAGAAAGCCATGCCACCTTGATAGATGCGGTCGAGACAGTAGTTGGCGCCGACGCAGGGGCGAATATCATCCTCGCGCTTTTCCATGATCTTCCGCACGATATGCGGGTCGGTCATGTGGGCGCGGGTCATACCGATCATGTCGACCTTGCCGGCAGCGATTGCGTGACGAGCCGTCGCCACGTCCTGGATCTTGGCTGCATGGAAGGTTGGAAACTTGGTTGCCGCGCGCACATCGCCGGCAAAATCCAGATGTGGTGCGCTCGCCATCCCCTGAATCGGGATGACATCTGTGAGGCCCGGATCCGTATCGATATGACCGCGGATGACATTCAGATAATCGATGAGGCCGCTTTCCTTGAGACGACGGGAAATCTCCAGGCCTTCGGCCTTTCCTGTCCCGCCGGGAAGACATTCGTCTGCCGTATAGCGAACGCCAAGGATAAAGTCGTTGCCGACCCTTTCGCGCATGGCCCTGAAGACGTCGAAACAAAAGCGCAGGCGGTTATCGAGCGAACCTCCATAAGGACCGTCGAGTTCGTTGGTGAGCGGCGAGGTGAACTGGTCAATAAGATGCCCGTAGGCTTCCAGCTCGACACCATCCATACCGCCCGCCTTCATCCGTTCGGCGGCGTCTGCAAAGTCCTTGATAATGCGCTCGATGTCCCAGTCTTCGAGCTTCTTGGGAAAGGCTCGGTGCGCTGCCTCGCGATGATGTGAGGGTGCAACGACCGGGAGCCAATCGCCCTTGTCCCAGCGGGTACGCCTGCCGAGGTGCGTGAGCTGGATCATGATCGCAGCCCCCTCTTCATGCACGGCGTCGGTCATTTGCCGGATCCAAGGCACGATCTCGTCCTTGTATGCGAGCAGGTTGTTGAAGACCGGAGGGCTGTCCTTGGACACTGCCGCCGAGCCGGCGGTCATCGTCAGCGCCACCCCGCCCTTGGCCCGCTCAACGGTATAGGCGCGGTAGCGGTCCTTCGGCATGCCGTCTTCGGGATAGGCAGGCTCGTGAGACGTAACAATGATGCGGTTGCGCAGGGTCAAATGCTTCAACTGAAACGGCTGAAGCAGGGGATCGTTCGACATGCGACGGGCTCCGGTTTATGGGAATTTATCGCAACGGTAAGCGGAAATGTACATAGGTGTCAATAATCAAAAACACCGTGGTTCAGATATTCGACACATATGTACATTTTGCTTGAAACGGCCGTTTGGATTTGTTAGGAGGCAATCATGGAACAGGCGATGACTGACACTGGCTGGCGCGGTTCTCAGGAGGGATGGCTCGAGGCCGCCTATGACTCCCTGCTCGAGTCGGGCGTGGACTCGGTGAAGATCCTGCCGTTGGCCAAACGGCTCAATCTTTCCCGGACCAGCTTCTATTGGTTCTTCAAGGACCGGGAGGAACTGCTGAGCGCCCTCGTCGCGCGCTGGAGGGAGAAGAATACCGGCAATCTGGTCAAACAGTCCGAAGCCTATGCGGAGTCCTTGGCCGAGGCGATGCTGAACGTTTTCGACTGCTGGGTGAACAAGGAACTGTTCGACTCCCAGTTCGAGTTCGCCGTTCGCAGCTGGGCGCTGCAATCGCCCGAGATACAGGCCGAAGTCCATGAGGCCGATCAGGCGAGAATGGAGGCGCTGGGCCGCATGTTCATGCGGTTCGGATATGACGCGGGACCGGCGGACGTTCGCGCACGAACGACCTACCTGGTCCAGATTGGATACATCTCGATGCAGTCCAAGGAAGATCTTGCGCTCCGCATGAAGCGCATTCCGGAATACATCGCGATTTACACCGGACAAACACCACAGCAGAGGGAGCTCGATCGCTTCTTCGCCCGGCATGGCTACAAACCAGAGTGAGAGAAGCATGGAAACGGGCGGGCCTTTGAGGGTTGGCGTAATTGGTGCTGCGGGATGGCTGGGCGGAGCAATCGCCGACGCCATTCTCGACGCCGGCATCGTCGAGCCTCAGAACCTGTCGCTCTCCTATCGCAGCGAGCGCCCCGACCGTTTCAACCGCTCCTTCTGGACATCGGACAATCAGGCACTTGCCGACCGCTCGGACGTCATCGTTCTCTCCGTCCGTCCGGCCGACTGGCTCAGCCTGAACGTTGTTGCCGAGGGCAAGCTTGTCATCTCCGTCATGGCGGGCATCCGCCTCAGCGCCCTTGTTGAGCATCATCGGACGGACCGCGTGGTCCGTACCCTGCCAAATGCGGCGGCCGAAGTCCGCAAGTCCTATACGCCGTGGGTCGCAGCCGCCGGGCTGCAGAACGACGATCGACACATCATAAGGGCGATCTTCGATGCTTGCGGTTCTCAGGATGAAGTGCATTCAGAAGCGGAAATCGACTATCTGACCGGCCTCACCGGATCCGGGCCTGCCTTTCCGGCGCTGCTCGCCGAAGCGATGATGGCAGACGCCGTCTCGCAAGGACTGGCTCCCGAGATCGCCAAGCGTGCAGTCAATACCCTTATCACGGGTGCCGGTCGGCTGCTTGAGCAGCGTGACGACTGTCCGACCGACATTGTCCAGACCTTCCTCGACTATCGCGGCACCACCGCGGCCGCGATCGAGGAGATGCGCGCGGCCGGATTCGATACCGCCGTCTCACGCGGATTGAGGGCTGCGTTCAGGAAATCGGTTCGCATGGGAGAAGCCTCCTAGCGTCGTTGAGACGGGGTCCGCGGCGCCCCGCCTCAGAAGAAAAGCCGCCAAAAGAGGGAACGATAATGAAAAGCTTGCTAGCATCGACATGCCTGTTCCTTGGGACCGTCGCCGGTTCGTCGCTCGCCAGCGCGGCAGACTGCGGCAGCGTCACCATCGCCAGCATGAACTGGCAAAGTGCCGAGGTCATTTCCAATCTCGACAAGATCATCCTCAATGAAGGTTACGGCTGCAGCGCCGAAATCACCATCGGCGATACCGTACCGACGATCACCTCCATGGCGGAAAAAGGCGAGCCGGATATCGCGCCCGAGGCCTGGATCGATCTGCTTCCCGACGTGGTCAAGAAGGGAACCGAAGAAGGCCGTATCGTAAAGGTCGGGTCTCCGCTACCCGATGGCGGCGTTCAGGGCTGGTGGATCCCGAAGTATTTCGCCGATGCCCATCCAGACATCAAGAGTATTCCCGATCTCCTGAAGCATCCCGACCTCATCAAGGACCCTGAAGACCCGAGCAAGGGCGCGATCTTCAATGGTCCACAGGGCTGGGGTGGAACGGTCGTGACCGCACAGCTCTACAAGGCCTTCGAAGCAGAGAAGGCCGGCTGGACGCTGGTCGACACCGGCTCGGCAGCAGGCCTCGACGGCTCGATTGCCAAGGCCTATGAGCGCAAGGAAGGCTGGGTCGGCTATTACTGGGCACCGACCGCCCTGCTTGGCAAATACGAGATGGTGCAGCTTGAGGCAGGCGTCCCCTATGACGCAGCCGAGTGGAAGCGTTGCATTACGGTTGCCGAATGCACTGACCCGAAGCCGAGCGCCTGGCCGGTCGATACGATCGTGACACTTGTCGCCAAGCCCTTTTCCGAAAAAGCTGGCCCCGAGGTCATGGAGTACCTCAACAAGCGCTCCTGGAGCAACGAGACAATCGCCAAATTGATGGCCTGGATGACCGACAACCAGGCGAGCGGCGAGGAAGGTGCAAAGCACTTCCTCGAAGAAAACCCGGATATCTGGAAGAAGTGGGTCTCCCCGGAGGCCGCCGCCAAGATCGAGGCTGCGCTGTAGTCAGCACGGCCGAAAACCCGGTGCGGTGTGCCTTCAGCATATCGCACCGTTCTCGCCGACATAACAACAAGAACGCATCGGCTCTTTCGAGAAGGGGAACCGAATGGACTGGTTTTATCAATTTCCCAGCATGGACGACAACGCGCTTCGAAACCTCAAGAAAGTCATCGACGAAACGTTTCGCGGCTTTACCCGAAACTACGGTGATCTGATCGAGGGCTTCTTCGCGCCGCTCCAGCATTTTCTAATCGCTTCTGAACGGTTCATGACCAAGACGCCCTGGCCGATCATCACGCTCCTCATCCTCGCCATCGCCTGGTCAGCGACCAGAAGCATTCGCATCGCCGCCGGCTGTCTCGTGACGCTGTTGCTCATCGGCTACTTCGACATGTGGGACGATACGATGCGGACGATCTCGATGATCTTCGTCTGCACGATCCTGTCGATCGCGATCGGCCTGCCGATCGGCATTCTCATGTCGCGCTCCGACAGGGTCCAGCGGGTCGTCAACCCGGTGCTCGACGTCATGCAGACCATGCCAAGCTTCGTCTACCTGATCCCCGTCGTCATGCTGCTCGGCATTGGCAAGGTGCCGGGCCTGATCGCCGTCGTCATCTACGCGATCCCGCCGATGATCCGGCTCACCAATCTCGGCATTCGCCTGGTCGACAAGGACGTACTGGAGGCGGCCGATGCCTTCGGCGCCGACAACCGGCAGAAGCTCTTCAAGGTGCAGCTCCCGCTTGCGCTGCCGACCATCATGGCAGGGATCAACCAGACGATCATGATGGCGCTTGCCATGGTCGTCATCGCCTCGATGATCGGTGTTCAGGGTCTTGGCCAACCCGTACTGAAGGCGATCGCCAACCAGTACTTCACGCTCGGTATCTTCAATGGTCTTGCGATCGTCGGCATCGCCATCATGTTCGACCGGGTCAGCCAGGCCTATGGCGAACGATTGCAGAAGCACCGGGAGGTGGTCCATGGCTGAGCACGCTTTCGGCGGCATCGCAATCCGCCATCTCTATAAGATCTTCGGACCGAATGCCGGGGCTCATGTCGAGGCGGTTAGGAACGGCCTCACCAAGACCGAACTGAACGAGCGTCACGGGCACGTGCTCGGCCTTCGCGACATCAACATCGAGATGCCGTCGGGCTCGATCCAGGTGATCATGGGGCTTTCCGGCTCGGGCAAGTCGACGCTCATCCGGCATATCAACCGGCTGATCGATCCGACGGCCGGCGAAGTTCTCGTCGACGGCGTCGATGTGGTGAAGATGCCAGAGGCGGAACTGCGCGAGTTCCGCCGCCACCAGACCGCCATGGTGTTCCAGAAGTTCGCGCTGCTTCCGCATCGAAGCGTGCTCGACAACACGATCTTCGGCCTTGAAATCCAGGGCGTAGCGCGCGCACAAAGCATCGATACTGCCATGCGCTGGCTGGAACGGGTTGGACTTAAGGGCTTCGAGCACAAGTATCCCAATCAGCTCTCCGGCGGCATGCAGCAGCGCGTCGGGCTCGCCCGCGCGCTTGCCAACGACGCACCGGTGCTTTTGATGGATGAGGCCTATTCAGCCCTCGATCCTCTCATCCGCACGGACATGCAGACGGTGCTTCTGGACCTGCAGAAGGAGATTAAAAAGACGATCGTCTTCATCACCCACGACCTCGACGAAGCGCTGAGGCTCGGTGACCAGATTGCCATTTTGCGCGACGGCGAGGTCATCCAGCAGGGCACGAGCCAGGATATCGTGCTGAGGCCTGCCGACGACTATGTCGCCAATTTCGTCAAGGAGGTGAACCGGGGCCGCGTTGTCCATGTGGAGGCGATCATGGCACCGCTTGGCGCAACTGCAGCCGACAGTGGGCAACGGATTGCCGCCGATCTCACAATCGAAGAAGCGGTCCGTACGCTCGCCTCTGCACCCGAAGGTGATATCACCGTCGTCGATCCGTCCGGAATGCCTCTCGGCACTGTCACCTTCCGCCAGCTCGCGGGCGCCATGGTCAATGCGCACGAGACGAACGATCGCGCAATGGCAATCGCGGCCAACGCAGCGTAAGCGCGGATCGGCCGGCGAATGCCATTCCTCCGGGCGGCCGGTCCTCCGCCCGGAAAAGCGCCAACGGTGGCTCCTCCCTCATTCCATTCCAGTCCCGATCCCCTCCCCGCCAGGAGTTGCGCCATGTCCAAGAAATTTCCTCGGCTGTTTTCCCCTCTCAAACTGCGGTCCCACACGCTGAAGAACAGGATCGTGTTCGGCGCGCACACGGCGAACATGGCGGTCGAGGGTCTGCCGACCGAACGACATACCGCCTATTACCGGGAACGAGCGATCGGCGGCGCCGCGATGATCGTCGTCGAACCCATGCCCGTCCATGCCGCAGCCGTTTTAACTCGCGGCAATTTTCGCCACTCCGATGACAGTGTCATCCCCCATTTCAAGAAGGTGGTCGAGGCGATCAAAGGGCATGGAGCCATAGCGATCCAGCAGCTCTATCACGTCGGAGCGCATGGGGATTCCGACAATTCGTTCCATCCACATTGGTCGCCTTCGGGCGGGCCGAGCTATCATGACAGCGACGGCTCGCATCCGATGACCGAAGCGGAAATCCTGGAAACGATCGATGGTTTCGTTGCGGCGGCACGTCGCTGTCGGGACGCCGGCTTTGACGGCGTCGAAGTATGGGCTGCCTATCTCGGTTTGGTCGACCAATTCTGGACGCCATGGTGCAATCGGCGCGACGATCAGTGGGGCGGTTCGCTTGAAAACCGCACGCGGATGTCTCGGGAAATCCTGACGCGGATCAGGCACGTCTGCGGGCCGGATTTCATTGTCGGCCTTGCCGTCAGTGACGAACCGGACGTGAAGGTTGCGCTTCAACGCGACGAGCTTGCCGAAATCATCCGCCTGCACGACGAACTGGGCCTTATCGATTATGTCACCTGCGGCTCTGGCGGCTACCTCGATTTCTACAAGCTGATGCCGACATTCCTCTATCCGGAAAAACTTGGCGCCGATCTCGCTTCAGTCCTGAGGAGTGTCGTCAAGAACGCGCTTGTGATCGCCGAAAGCCACATCCGCACCCCCGAAAACGCCGAAACGGTGCTCGGCGAGGGAGCAGCCGACCTCGTTTCGATCGTGCGCGGGCAGATCGCTGATCCGCATCTTGCAACGAAGGCGGCCGAAGATCGCCCGGAGGACATTCGCGGCTGCATCTCGTGCAATCAGATGTGCTGGGGACGCCGGTCGCGCGACTACTGGATCAGCTGTCTGATCAACCCGTCCGTCGGCCGCGAGGCCGAATGGAACGGCGACCGCTTTTTGAAGACCAGCGATCCCCAGCGCGTGCTGGTCATCGGTGGCGGCCCAGCCGGACTGGAGGCCGCCCGGGTGGCCGCCGAGCGTGGCCACGAAGTCGCGCTCGCCGAGGCGTCGAACCGGCTCGGCGGTAACTTCCTGCTCGCAGGCATGCAGCCACGAAGGGCCCAGATCCTCGATCTCATCGCCTGGTATGAGCGCCAGCTCGAAAAACTCGGTGTAGAGGTTCGCCTCAACTCCTATGTCGAGGCCGAGGACATCGATCCTTCCGAGTTCGGGCGTGTCATCGTCGCCACCGGCTCCTATTCGCCGGAGACGGTGTTCCAGAAAGCGCTGCCGGCGGTCGAGGCGATGCCGGGCCTGGCGAAGGGTAACGTCTTCACAGTCGAAGCCGTCATGGCGCGGCAGGCAAGGCCGGGCAAGCGCGTTCTGCTTTTGGATGAAGGCGGCGGCTGGCGCGGCTGCGGCACCGCCTGGAAGCTCGCCGAGGAGGGCCACGAGGTGGCGCTCCTGACGCCCGACCCGTTCGTCGGTAAGGAGCTGCAGCGAACCGCAGCTGACGTTCCGATGCGGCAGGCGCTCAGGAAACTCGGCGTCACATGGATCGTCGAAGCCAGCGTCATCGAATGGCACGGCAACGGCGCGACCATCGTCGACCACACCACGGGAGAGTGTCGCTTCATCGACGCGGATGCCTTGGTGACGGCCACCACGAATGCCCCGGCCGACTGGCTGATGCCGGGGCTCGCCGAACGCGGTATCGCTACGCGCCAGATCGGCGATTGCGCCGCACCGCGGCAGGCACCCTATGCGTTTTATGAGGGTAGGAAAGCGGGACTGGAGATCTGAGATGGAAGAGGTCGAACTCAACCAGAGGCAAGCAGAAGATCTGGCGATGAGAGCTTGCCTTGGTGCCGGCGCCAATCCGGCGAGCGCCCGATCGCTCGTGGACGCAACAGTGTCGGCCGCCCGCTTCGGCCCGAGCGCGGTCGGGTTTCCGCACCTCGTCGATTATCTGAACAGTTTTCGCGAGGGGCGCATCAATTGCGATCCCACGCCGGCCGCCACGCGCCCCTTCCCCGCTCACATCACCTGCGATGCAGACCGAGGCATCGCGCAGCTTGGTTTCGACCTTGCCTTCCGGGATTTCGTGGATGCTGCCCGCAACTTCGGGATCGCGCTCTTCACCCAAAAGAACAGCTATACAACGGGCGAGCTCGGTTACTACGTGCGCAGGCTCGCGCTGGAAGGCCTGGGCGGTCTTGCGGCGACCAACGCGAATGCCATGGTCGTAGCGAAGGCAGGAGGACCGGCTGTCTACAGCACGAACCCCATCGCCTTCGGATTTCCGCTCGGCGCCAACGCGCCGCCACTCATCGTCGACCAATCGTCAAGCGCGACTGCCTACGTCAACATTGCCGCCGCCGCCGCCGAGGGGCGAGAAATCCCGGAAGGATGGGCGGTCGACAACGAAGGCGCCGATACCCGGGACGCCGAAAAGGCACTCTTAGGCGCGCTGCTACCCTTCGGTGGCCGCAAGGGTGCGAACGTCGCGCTCCTCGTCGAAATGCTGTCGGCCGGTCTTTCCGGCGGTTCCTGGTCTCTGGACACGCCAAGCTTCAGAACGGGTGAAACCTCTCCCGCTGTCGGGCTGACGGTGTTTGCGATGATGCCGGGCCCGGAAGGGAGCGACCACATCGCCCGCGCACACGACCAAATCCGGCGGCTGGAGAAGCTCGGCGTTCACGTCCCGGGCGTCAGCGGCAGGCCACCTGGCTCGCCGGAGCAACCATTGCGCATGTCCCGCGCTGTCTTCGACGCCATCGATCGTTTCGCGTCGAATGACCATTAATCGTCCGGCGGGCTACCGTAAGAACACCGGAGGCCCGGATATGTTACACACCAAGAGAAATCGCCATCCCTTCCGGGGCGGCATACATCGCCATGTTCTTGCGCGATAGATCGAGGTGTGCGCGGATCAACGCCTCCGCCCGGTCAGGATCGTGGTTCGCTATTGCATCGATGATTTCGTCGTGCTGGCGCGACGCCTCGTGCAGCTCCTCCAACATGCGCGCGTTGCTCGGCCTGTAGAAAATCTTGCCGATACGCGCATGATCGATCAGCAGCCGGCGAAGGCTCGGAAGCACGTACGCATTGTTCGCGATCTCGCCGACCCGAAGGTGAAATTTGTCATTGTAGAAGACGCGCCCGTCGACGTCATTGCTGTGAACCGCGTCGCGAAAGCTGTCCTGTATCTCACGCAGGCCCGCGATATCTGCCTTCGACGCATGTTCGGCGGCCAGCCGCGTGGCCGCGACATAGATCATCGGGGCGATCAAAAAGAAATCACGAAGGGATTGGTAGCTCATTGAGGTCACGCGAGCCGGCCGGTTCGCCTCAAGTTCGATGAACCCTTCCCCCGCGAGCTGCCGCATCGCTTCGCGCACCGGAGGGCGGGACAGTCCAAATTCCTCGCTCAACGCCACTTCGTCCAGAACCGATCCCGGCGCTATCTGCATTGTCAGGATACGGTGGCGCAAGGTGTGGTTCAGCGCAGCCTTTCGATCCGGGCCAACGCCTGCTTCAGGTGAGCTTTGATTGTGCGCCATGACAAACTCCTTTTGAGCGTATTTTGTCTACAAAAGGTAGACCGGTCAACGTATTTCCATTTTCGCCGACTCTGCCCTGTGACCACATGGCTCCTTTTGCCCGCTCTTCAGAAGATGCGCAAGGCCCGGCCGGCTGCCCTCGGGCGCCAATCCTTATCGCATGTTCGGTTATCACCGCTCGCGCCGCAAGGGGCGCCGCCGCGGCTAGAATACCATCGCACTTCACGTGTCTATTGACAGTAGATCAAATGTCTATCTATTGTATTATGAAGACGTAACGAGACAGCCGACAGGAGCGTCGAGCCAGGTCGAGCGTTGCGGATGATCTTCGAATTGATGGGAGCAGACGAATGACGGAACTTCTGACCAGGGCGCAGTACGAGAAAATCGCGTCCAAACTGACCCTCCCTTCAAAGGCTATCATCGACGGCCGCTCGGTCGAGGCGAGATCTGGACGCACGTTTGCGACGACCAATCCTGCCACAGGAGAGAAACTCGCGGACTTGCCCGCCTGCGGCCCCGAGGACGTCGACGCAGCCGTCGCAAGTGCGCGACAGTCGTTCGCCGACGGCGGCTGGGCGAAGCAGCACCCAGCCGCCCGCAAGCAGGTACTTCTTCGCCTTGCCCAGCTCATCGAGGACAATCTAGTCGAGCTCTCCGTCATGGAGAGCCTGGACAGCGGCAAGACGATCCTCGATTGCCAGACTGTCGACGTGCCCGAGACCGTCAACTGCCTGCGCTGGCATGCGGAAGCGATCGACAAGATCTACGATCAGGTCTCGCCGGCCTCGAACGACCACATCGCGCTTGTCGTTCGCGAGCCCGTGGGTGTTGTCGGGCTGGTTCTGCCGTGGAACTTCCCACTCCTCATGCTCGCCTGGAAGATCGGTCCAGCGCTTGCCGCCGGCTGCAGCCTGGTGGTCAAACCGGCGGCCGAGACGTCGCTGACGGCGCTTCGGGTGGCTGAACTGGCGCTCGAGGCCGGCATTCCGGCCGGCGTCTTCAACGTGGTGACAGGCTCCGGCTCGCAGGTCGGCGAGCCGATCGGCCGGCACATGGATGTCGATGCCGTATCGTTCACGGGTTCGACCGAAACCGGCCGCCGCTTCCTCAAATATTCCTCCGAGTCCAACCTCAAGGAAGTCGTCCTCGAGATGGGCGGAAAGAACCCCTCTATCGTCATGGACGACGCCGACGACCTGGACGCGGTGGCCGCTCATATCGTCAACGGCGCCTACTGGAACATGGGCGAGAATTGTTCGGCCATTTCTCGACTGATCGTCCACTCTGCCATCAAGGGTAAGCTGCTCGACAAGATCGTCTCCGAGGTGAAGAACTGGCACGTCGGTGATCCGCTGGATCCCGACAACCGTGTCGGCCCCCTCGTCTCCGAGGCGCACTACCGGAAAGTTGCAAGCTACCTCGGCGATGGGGTGAAGGTTCTTCACGGCGGCGAAACCAGCAAGGGCCGCTTCGTTCACCCGACCATCGTCGAGGTCGAAAGTAACGCCGCCCGGCATGCGAAGGAAGAAATCTTTGGACCGATACTGACGGTCATCACGGTCGACAACCTGAAAGAGGCGGTCGCGATCGCCAACGAGACGGAGTACGGCCTGACGGCCTCCGTCTTCACCGGAAACGGCAAGCGCGCCATGCGCGCCGCCCGCGCTCTTCGTGCCGGCACCGTCACGGTCAACTCCTTCGGCGAGGGCGATATCACCACACCGTTCGGCGGCTACAGGCAGTCCGGTTTCGGCGGGCGCGACAATTCCGTCCACGCCCATGACCAATACACCCAGCTCAAGACCATCTGGCTCGATCTCAATGACGACGAAACCGCGGACCTCTAGTCATGACCAGCTTTCCGTTTCCAGGACTGAACCTCGCAATCGCAACGCCCTTCGACGCGGAAGGCCGCATCGACTACGCCAAGCTCGAGCAGAATATCGAGCGCTACCTCGCGCTCGGCGTGCCCGGCTTTGTGTTGAGTTCAGGCACCGGCATGCATGTGTATCTAACTAAGGAGGAATCAAAGGAACTCGTGCGGCGCGGCTCAAGGATCATCAACGGCCGGGCCAAGGTGATCGCCCAAACCTCGGCTCTGCTGACGGCCGACGTGGTCGAGCGGACGACGTTCGCGGCCGATTGCGGCGTCGACGGCGTCATGGTCCTGCCGCCCTTCTTTGAAGGGCCGACGGACGATGAAGGCATCATTGACTTCTACACAGAGGTGGCAGCCGCCGGCCTTCCGGTCATCGGCTACAACGTCCCGCACGCCGTCGGCGTGACCGTGACGCCTGAACTTCTCAAGGAGCTTTGCGCGATCCCGAACTTCTGCGCTGTCAAGGACTCGAGCGGCGATCTCGGCAAGCAGGCATCGCTCATTCGTACCGGCCTTCCGGTCATGAACGGCGCCGACCACCTGGTCCCCTTCGCGCTCTGGTCAGGAGCGAGCGGTCTCATCTGGGGTGGTGCCAACTTTGCGCCGCGCACCGCGCTCGCGCTGGTCGCAGCCGCAACCGCCGGCGAATGGGCCAAGGCGCGCCAGATTTGGTCCCTGCTTGAACCGGCGATGTCGCTCATCTGGGAAGGCGACTACGTGCAGTCGGTTTATGCCGCCGCCGAACTCACCGGCTTTGGTGCCGGAGCGCCACGCAAGCCGCTCCGTACGCTGCCTGATCACCGAACGGAAACCATCCGCGCTGCTCTCGGCAGCCTGATCGAACGGGAAGCCTGAGCCGTGAGCACCCCCTCGAAAAAGGTCTTTGTCGCATCGAGGCTCCCGAAGAATACGGGCGTTTCCGGGTGGGTGGCCATGCTTCCTCCCCGTCAGGCAAAACCTCGGCTTGAGGGACACACCACTGCCGACGTCGTCATCATCGGCGGCGGGTTCGCGGGTCTCTCCGCTGCACGAAGGATCATGGAGCTCGACCCGACACTTCATGTCGCGGTCCTTGAGGCCGACACGATCGGAGAGGCCTCGGCAGGTCGAAATTCAGGCTTCATCATCGACTTGCCGCATGAGGTCTCCTCTGAAGATTACGGCGGTGATTCGGCTGCCAAAAGTCGCGAGGCCATCGAAATCAGCCGGACCGCCATCGCTCTTGCCGATGCAGTTGCACAGGAACAAGGCTGGGGGGCGGAAATCTTCGATCGGTGTGGACGCTACAGCGTCGCCATCAGCGATGAGGGAGACCAGCATCTGGTCGACTATGCCAAGGGGCTCGTGAAACTCGACGAAAAGTATCAGCTGCTCAATGCGCGCGAAATCGCCGAAGTGACGGGCACGAACACCTATACGTCAGCGCTCTTTACCCCGGGAACCATCATGGTGCAGCCGGCGGCCTATATTCGCGGCGTAGCTGATAGCCTGCGCGAACCCGCAAGGATCTATGAAAATACCCCCGCCATACTGTTGGAAAACACCGGCCACGGGTGGCACGTCAAGACACCTCAAGGATCGGTCAGCGCAGGCCGGATCATCCTTGCGAACAATGGCCATGCGGCGAGCTTTGGCTTCTTTAAGAGCCAGCTTCTCCACGTGTTCACCTTTGCCTCGATGACGCGGGAGTTCGACCCAGGCCGGTTGCAGGGTCAGCGCAAATGGGCCGCGACGCCGGCACTTCCGATGGGCACAACTGTCCGGCGCATTCAAGGCCGGGGTGGCGACCGCATCCTCGTTCGCTCGCGCTACACCTATCACCACAACATTGAAGCGGGCGCAGGAACTCTGAGGCGCGCGGGCGCCAAGCATGATCAGAAGTACCATGCACGATTTCCCTCTTTGACAGACATCCCGATGGAGTTTCGATGGGGGGGAGCAATGGCGCTGACATGGAATTCGGTACCCGCTTTCGGCGAGATCGAACCCGGTATGTTTGCGGCGTGCGGATGCAACGGTGTCGGCGCAACAAAGGCCACGGCGAACGGCATCGCTGCAGCGGAATTGCTGCTTGGCGTCAAATCACGTCTGGCCGAAATCTTCTCGCGCTTTGACGCGCCAAAAGCGCTGCCACGTCAGCCTTTCCGAACGATCGGGGCCAAAGCCAATCTCGCATTTCGAGAGTGGCGCGCCGGCGGTGAATAGAGCGGTCTTCGCCGCCGGTTGAGGGCTTCAGTCGGCCCTAGGATAACGGAAGTCGGTGGTCGCGGCCCTCCGGCTTTGAGGAAACACGCCGCCAAAAAAGGGAACGGAAGAGATGAAAAAGCTGCTTGCATCGACCTGCCTGATGTTCGGCCTGCTAGGGGGAGCGTCAGCGTCGCATGCCGCCGAGTGCGGAAGCGTAACCATCGCCAGCATGAACTGGCAGAGCGCCGAGGTACTGTCGAACCTCGACAAATTCATCCTCAATGAGGGGTATGGTTGCAGTGCCGAGATCACCATCGGTGACACCGTGCCGACGATCACCTCCATGGCCGAAAAAGGGCAACCGGACATCGCTCCTGAAGCCTGGATTGACCTGCTTCCCGATGTCGTGAAGAGAGGCACGGATGAAGGTCGGATCATCAAGGTCGGATCGCCCTTACCCGATGGCGGCGTCCAAGGCTGGTGGATCCCGAAGTACTTCGCCGACGCCCATCCGGACATCAAGACCATTCCCGATCTTTTGAAACACCCGGATCTCTTTCCCGATCCCGAAGACGCAAGCAAGGGCGCGATCTTCAACGGTCCGCAGGGCTGGGGCGGCACCGTGGTGACGGCTCAATTCTACAAGGGGTTTGAAGCGCAGAAGGCCGGCTGGGACCTGATCGACACCGGCTCGGCGGCCGGGCTCGATGGTTCGATCGCGAAGGCCTACGAGCGCAAGGAAGGCTGGGTCGGTTACTACTGGGCACCGACCGCGCTGCTTGGCAAGTACGAGATGGTGAAACTCGATTATGGCGTGCCGCACGATGCCGCCGAATGGAAGCGATGCAACACCGTGGCGGAATGCCCGGACCCGAAGCCGAATGCCTGGCCCATCGATACGATCGTCACACTGGTTGCCAAGCCGTTCTCGGAAAAAGTTGGCCCTGAGGTCATGGACTACCTGCAGAAGCGATCCTGGAGCAACGAAACCGTCAACAAGCTGATGGCGTGGATGACGGACAATCAGGCAAGCGGTGAGGAAGGCGCCAAGCACTTCCTCGAAGAAAACGAAGCCATCTGGTCGAAGTGGGTCTCCCCGGAAGCGGCCGAAAAGATCAAATCGGCCCTCTAGTCAGTGTGCGGGCGGCGCCTTTTGGCGCGCCGCCCGCAGTCATCTGAAAGACGGGAATGGCTGTTGGAGGAGGAGAGCGCCATGGAATGGCTCTACAAATTTCCGCATATGGACGATGACGCTCTTCGCGCGTTGAAGAAAGCGATCGACGAAGGTTTTCGCGCGTTCACGCGCGCCTATGGCGATGCCATAGAGGGCTTCTTTTCGCCTCTCCAAAGCTTTCTGATCGCCGCGGAGCGCTTTATGACGCTGACGCCCTGGCCGATCATTCTCATCATCATCCTGGCAATCGCGTGGGGGGCGAGCCGAAACCTCAAGGTCGTGTTTGGTTGTCTCGTGACCCTGCTGGCCATCGGCTACTTCGACATGTGGGACGACACGATGAAGACGGTCTCGATGATCTTCGTCTGCACCGTGCTGTCGATCGCCATCGGCATTCCGATCGGCATCGTCATGTCCCGTTCGGATCGGTTTCAGAACATCGTCAATCCGATCCTCGACGTGATGCAGACCATGCCGAGTTTCGTCTATTTGATCCCGGTCGTCATGCTGCTTGGCATCGGCAAGGTGCCGGGGCTGATTGCCGTCGTCATCTACGCCATCCCGCCAATGATCCGGCTCACCAATCTCGGCATCCGCCTCGTCGACAAGGATGTGCTGGAGGCTGCCGACGCCTTCGGGTCATCGGGATGGCAAAAGCTCAAGAACGTGCAACTGCCGCTCGCCTTGCCGACGATCATGGCCGGCATCAACCAGACGATCATGATGGCGCTCGCCATGGTGGTCATCGCCTCGATGATCGGCGTTCAGGGCCTCGGCCAGCCGGTGCTGAAGGCGATTGCCAACCAGTACTTCACGCTTGGCATCTTCAACGGCCTTGCGATCGTCGGCATTGCTATCATTTTCGATCGGGTCAGTCAGGCCTATGGCGAGAGACTGCAGAAGCATCGGGAGATCGTCCATGGCTGACACCAAGTTCGGCGGCATCAAGATCCGCCACCTCTACAAGATCTTCGGACCGAACGCCGCGACCCATGTCGATGCGGTAAAAAGAGGCCTGACGAAGACAGAACTCAACGAGCGCCACGGACATGTCCTTGGGCTTCGCGATATCAACATCGAAATCCCCTCCGGCTGCATCCAGGTGATTATGGGCCTGTCGGGTTCGGGCAAATCGACACTCATTCGGCACATCAACCGCTTGATCGATCCGACGGCCGGCGAAGTGCTCGTTGACGGCGCCGACGTCGTCAAGATGAACGAAGCCGAACTGCGCGAATTCCGACGCCACCAGACCGCTATGGTGTTCCAGAAGTTTGCGTTGCTCCCCCATCGCAACGTTCTCGACAATACGCTCTATGGCCTTGAGGTTCAGGGCCTCGAGCGTGCGAAAGGTGTCGACATCGCCATGCGATGGATCGAGCGTGTGGGGCTCAAGGGCTTTGAAAGCAAATATCCCAATCAGCTCTCCGGCGGCATGCAGCAACGTGTTGGTCTCGCGCGTGCTCTTGCCAACGATGCGCCGGTCCTGCTGATGGACGAGGCCTATTCGGCCCTCGACCCTTTGATCCGCATGGACATGCAGACGGTTCTTCTCGATCTGCAAAAGGAGATCAAGAAAACCATCGTCTTCATAACCCATGACCTCGACGAAGCACTACGATTGGGCGATCAGATCGCCGTGCTGCGCGACGGCGAGGTCATCCAGCAGGGCACCAGTCAGGATATCGTTCTTAGACCCGCTGACGAATACATCGCCAACTTCGTCAAGGAGGTGAACCGTGGCCGGGTCGTTCACGTCGAAGCCGTCATGGCGCCGGTCGATGCAGATCACGCCGTCAATGGCGCGACGCTGAGTGCGGGAAGCACAATTGAAGCCGCCCTCAAGATCCTGGCACACAAGGATGCCAAGGATCTGGTGGTGGTCGATGCTGCCGGGATGCCTGTCGGTGTCGTCGACCTGAAACGGCTGGCCGCGGCGGTCGTAACACCGCACTGAGTGGCGGGAGACCCACCTCATCGAAAACAAAGGAAACCGGGCCAGGCCTCGCCCGCGGCAGAAGCCGCGCGTCCAAACGCCAGCCCTATAGATGGAGTTACGTCATGAAGTTCGAAGGTATTTACACCCCCGCCATCACGCCGATCGGACAGGACGGGCAAATCGACCGAAAGGGTTTTGCAGCTGTGCTCGAAAGTCTCATCGAGGCTCGGGTTCACGGCATCATAATCGGCGGGTCGACCGGCGAATACTATGCCCAGAGCGCCCAGGAACGTTTCGACCTCGCCGCCCTCGCCAAGCATGTAATCGGCTCAAGGCTACCGCTCATCGTTGGGACGGGGGCCACGAGAACGGAAGATTCTGTGGCGTTCGCCAAAGCAGCCAAAGAGATCGGCGCTGACGCCATTCTCGTATCATCACCGCCTTACGCATTGCCGACGGAGGAGGAGAACGCGATCCACGCCTTGACGGTGGACCAGGCAGTTAACCTCCCGATCATGCTCTATAACTATCCGGCACGCATGGGCGTGATGATGGGGAACGAGTATTTCTCGCGCGTGTGCGCATCCAGAAACGTCGTGGCCATCAAGGAAAGTTCCGGCGACATGGCCAATCTTCACCTGTTGGCCCGAAAGTATCCTCAAATCGCGCTTTCCTGCGGCTGGGACGATCAGGCGCTCGAGTTCTTCGCCTGGGGCGCCAGGAGCTGGGTCTGCGCCGGCTCCAACTTTCTGCCGAAGGAACACGTCGCCCTCTATGAGGCCTGCGTGGTCGAGAAGAACTTCGACAAGGGGCGAGCGATCATGACGGCGATGTTGCCGCTCATGGATTTTCTTGAATGCGGGAAATTCGTGCAGTCGATCAAGCACGGCTGCGGACTGGCCGGCCTGCCGGCTGGGCCGGTCAGAGCGCCACTCGGCCCGCTCGGCGCTGAAGAAAAACAAGCGCTCGAAACGATCATCGCCACCTTGAAGCATACCATCGCCCAAATCAGCTCGGGAACCAGCCATGCATGAGCGGATGGTCGCAGCCAAGCGCGGGGTTACCACGGCGGGCCTTCAATGGCGCACCGTTGGCTTCGAAGCGAGCAAATTGCGCCTGATGAACGAGACGATCCGATGATTACGCACGCCGTCAAACGTTTGCCCGTGGAAAACGGCATCTCCGGCTGGGAAGCAATCAGTCAACGTTCGTTTCCGGTCCGCTGTCTCGACGGTAACGTGAACGCGGACTGGCTGATCATCGGCGCCGGCTTTGCCGGGCTGTCGGCGGCGCGCCGCCTGCTGGAAATGCATCCCGACGACAAGATCGTCATTCTCGAGGCGAGTGAAGTTGGCAAGGGCACCTCGGGCCGGAACTCCGGCTACATGATCGACGTTCCGCACAACCTGTCATCGAACGAATATTCGAGCGGGGCCGCTGACATCACGCGCCGAGAAATGGCCCAGAACCGTTACGCCATCGAATTTGCCAAGCGAGCGGCGAAAGCCTACGGAATGTCGCACGAGACCTTCGATCCCGCCGGCAAGATCAATGCGGCCGCGACGGCGCGCGGCATGAAGCTCAATAGGAGTTTCGGCCAGTCGCTCGGCCAGGCGGGCGAAAAGCACGCGTACCTCGACGCTTCCGACATGCGGGAGATAACCGGGTCGAACTACTACCTCGGTGGCCTCTATACCCCCGGCGCGGTCCTGATCCAGCCGGCGGATTACGTGCGCCAGTTCGCTGCCGGCCTGTCGCACCATGTCGATTTGTTCGAGCGGTCTCCCGTGACATCACTTAGGCGCGACAACGGAATCTGGACGGCGGTGGCGGCACGCGGATCAGTAAGCGCTCCCAAGGTCATTCTGGGGGTCAACGGCCATGTGGAAGATTTCGGGCATTTCGGCAGGCGACTGGTACACATCTTCGCCTACGCCTCGATGACCGCGCCATTTCCAGCTGACGATATCGGGCACAAGGCTTCCGGTCGGGATCGTTGGGCTTTGCTCCCGGCAGATGCGATGGGAGCCACTGTGCGCAAAATCACGACCGATGGTCAGTCGCGCATCGTTATCCGCACCAAATACACCTACGATACCACGGTCGCCCTGTCGCGAAACCGCATCTCGAAAATGGCGCAAGCGCACCGACGCTCGCTGGATGCGAGGTTTCCTGGCCTCAAGGAGGTACCGTTCGAACACAGTTGGGCAGGCCGTCTTTGCCTCAGCCTCAACCATGTGCCCGCGTTTGGCGAGATCGACGATGGGCTCTTTTCCGCCTGCTGCGAAAATGGGCTTGGTACCGTCAAGAGCACCCTTGCCGGCATGATGGCCGCTGATCTTGCGACAGGGACGGGATCACGGGAGCTCGAAGAATACATGGACCACCGGGGCCCAACCCGGCTCCCGCCCGAGCCATTTGCCTGGCTCGGAATAAATTCAGTGATCCGTTTGCAGGAATTGCGCGCTGGACGCGAGGGATGAGAAAGCCGCTGAGGGCACGCGTTTGAGGGATGGCAGGATGAAATTTCAAAGCGTGCCTCTCCACAAGGTCAAACCAGCCAGAATACCGGCAGCGAGGTAGGTATGCGATGACGACCATGAAATCCCCTGCACCGGGAACCGACCGCCTCAAGATCGGCTTCGTGCTCGCCCGGTCGTTCACGCTCTCGGCCTTCGCTCTCTTCGTCGACACGCTCCGGCTTGCAAGCGACGAACTCGACAAATCCGGCCGCGTCCGTGCCGACTGGCAGGTGCTTGGCAACACACGGCATCTCATCACCTCAAGCTGCGGTGTGCAGGTAGCTCCGACATCAGGCCTCATTGACCCAGCGCAGTTCAACTACATCGTCGTGGTCGGCGGTTTGCTAAACGGCGCGCAACCGATCGACGACGACACGATCGGATTTATCAAGAAAGCGGCTGCGCAAAAGGTACCCTTGATCGGCGTGTGTACCGGCACCTTCATCTTGGCTGAAGCCGGCCTGATGATGGGGCACAATGTTTGCGTCAGTTGGCTTCACTATCAAAAATTTCGCGAACGTTTCCCAGATATCAAGGCTCGTTCAGATCGCCTTTTCAACCTGGACCGAACGCGCGGATCATGTGCCGGCGGCAGCAGCGCGGCCGACATGGCCGCCCATATCGTGCGCGTCCACATCAGCAAGGAGGCCGAGCGGAATGCGCTCGAAGTCCTGCAAATCGACAAGGCACGGACGCATCTCCATGTTCAGCCGCGAAGGCCGCTCGCGATCGAGAGCAACGATCCCCGATTGAACGCTGCCCTCATAATCATGGAACAACATACCGAATATACGATCTCGATCCCTGAGCTGGCAGCCTCCGTCGGACTATCTCGGCGCCAGCTTGAGCGCCTGTTCATGGAAGAGACAAAGATGTCGCCTGCCCTCGCCTACAGGAAGTTTCGACTGGAGCGCGCCAAACATCTTCTCACCCAGACGAATGCGTCGCTGATCGAGATCGCGCTGGAAGTTGGCTTCGAGAGCGCCGGGCACTTCTCCAGAATATTCGCGAAGGCCTACGGACAAACACCGAGCCGTCTCAGAACGCAGCAAACGACGTAGGCCATCAAGGGCGCCCTCTCAGCAATCCTCGTGCCGCGCCATCGTCGCAACGCACCAAGGCTCGCTGACCTAAAGTGATGTCAATCCGGCGCTTGACCATCGAGATCAAGAAGGGAGTGCAGATCGGCGCTCCAACCCAGGAACTTCGGATGGCAATTCCGAGCTCTTGAATGGGAACGGAGTGCAACTCCTGTCATTAGGAGAAGCGGCCCAAGCCGCCCCGGGGGCCTTTGCCGGCGTTCCCGGGGAGGTCACCATCGGTGGACTTCGCCACAAACCGAGTTGGCCTCGATCCCGACGAGGTCTCTTGCTACTCGCCTGCGACCGAATGTCGGGAGAGCTCCGCCAGCTTAACCTGCACAAGTAGTGAAAGCTCGTCGTAGACATTCCATTCGTCGACGATTTTGCCTTCCTTGTAGTGGTAGTGGGTCATCCCCATCACCTGCAGGCGAGCGCCGGTGGGCTCGCCCAATTCCTGCAGGATGCCATAGCCGAGATGGTGGCCTTCCATCAGCCATCGAACGGCAACCTTGACGCCACCTTCTTCACACGGATTGGAGCAGATATGTTGCGCCGTAAAGGAAGCATCGGGTATCGAGCCGATGAGCCCAAGGTGCTGATGGGTCACGGCGGCGACACCATAGAGCTCCTTCATCAGCGGGCCGTGGTACTGGCAAGTCGGGGCGTAGACATCCCTAATTCGACCGAACATGCGGCCGTTGAACATCTCGTGCAGCCAGCGCAGCGTGTGAGCCTCGATGTCGTTGTGGGCGATCGAGACATCGGCCTCAGCTTCTGGCGGATACTGGCCGAGCAACCGGCGGTTCTCGCCGATGTCCAGCGACAGCAGTCCCTTTTCGAACGACGCCTTCGCCAGCTTTTCGGCAAAAGCGTGCGGGTCGAGGCCGAGCTGCTTGATGATCGCCATCGTATCTGCCACCACCCATTCGCGGTAGATCTTGTTGCGATGGATCATGCAGTCGGCAATCGTGCGTGAAACGAAGGTGCGCCCGGTCGGGGCACCATAATGTCCGTACTGCGTGTGACGGCCCGAACCCGTGACCAAGTGCGAAGTGTAGAAGCCGTCGACGTCGTTGCCGCGCCAGAGCACCTGCGTCGCCATGCCCCGTCGTTCAGGCAGTGAGACCAGTCGCTGGATCGTGTCGCGCACCACGTCCTCGCGATTGTAGATCGTGCCGAGCGTGCCGTAGAGCACGCAGTTGTGGGTGTAGTGCGTATAAATCAGGCCGATATCGCGTTCATCCCAGATCCGGTGCGTGCAGCGAACGATGTAGTCGACGATGTCGGTGTAGATCTCGTCAAAACCGTCCAACGACTGCCCGCGCGGCCGCCCGGTCGGGGCAAGCTCGGGATAGTCACGGCGCTCCACCTGGAGCACTTGTTCCACCGCCTCCTTGCGCTGGTTCTGCACCGCAACCTTGGCCGCCTTCGTATCGTCCTCGCTCATGATGTTTCCTTCCATTCGATCTTATGAGGTTTAGGATTGGGGACCCGAGTGAGCCGTCAGCCAGCGTCCGACGTGGCGCGCGACAGCTTTGGAATTTTCAAGCGGTGCGAAATGGCCGGCGTCCTCGATGAGGTGAAGCACCGCATCTGGAATGCCGTCGGCGATTTCCTGCTGCGCCTCGAGCGGACAAACCTGTTCGCACGCGCCGGCAAGCACAAGTGTGGCTTGAGTGATGGAAGCCAGTCGCGGCCGGCTGTCACGCCTATTTATTGCGACCTCCGTCTGGGCGTGGAGGCGTTCGACACCGCAATCCCGGGCCATCGCAACGATCGTTTCACGCAGCATAGCCGTCTCAAGGTTGATCGGCGCAACCAATCGCGGCCATGCATTTTGGATGTAGCTTTCCATGCCAAGGTTTCGCGCCTGCTCCAAAGCCTGGTAGCGGACCGCAGCATTCGCCGGAGGATCAGGGCGAGCCGTCGTATCTATCAGCACCAGCGTGGCGATGCGCTCAGGCTGCTGAGCCACCATCTCGAGAGCACAAATACCCCCGAGCGAAAAGCCGGCCAAGTGAAAGAACGGCGGCGCAGCTTCAAGCACGGACTCGGCGAGGCCGGGCATCGTTCGTGCCCCGCTCATGTCCCCGATCAAAAACGGATAGCCGCAAAGTCCTTCGATAAGCGGCGCAAAGACCCTTTCGTCGCAGGCCGTACCGGGCAGCAACAGGAGCGGCACGCGCGGATCATTCGTCATCAGGAGAGCCGTCCTCTTGCTTCGTCCGAAGGCTTCGTCACGTCGTCTCCAGGGTCTCCACACCCACCGCAAACAGCGGCAAAGGAGATTGTGAAGTCGTTCTGGAAAAAAGACTGGCAGATTTTGAATACGTATGCAATAGCAATTGTGCTCGATCATTCGAACGCCTCGGGGCGTCTTTTGGCGGCGGAATCCTCCGATTCCGGCGATGGGGAAACTGCGCCCAAAGCCGGTGATCGAAGACAGAAAACAGCTCATTGGAGACACAGGCCATGACCATTAAGGCACCGATGCAGGGCGTCCAGTATGTCAAAGCACCAGAACGGGATTCAATCGGCGACAGTGCGTCCGTGGAAGGGCTGGTCGCACAAATCATCGCGGATGTGCGCAAACGCGGCGATGCCGCCGTGCAGGACTATTCCAAGAAATTCGACTCGGTCGACTTCGCCGTCTTTGAGGTAACCCCGCAGGAGCGCGAGGAGGCGCTGACCGAACTCGATCCGCAAACGCGCGCCGACACCGAATTCGCCATCGAAAACGTGCGCAAATTCGCCGAGGCCCAGCTTGCCACCATCTTGCCGTTGGAAATCGAATTGCGCCCGGGTTTGCACCTTGGCCATAGGGTGATCCCAATCGAGCGGGTCGGCTGCTATGTCCCCGGCGGACGGTATCCACTACTCTCGGCCCCGATCATGACGATCGTGCCGGCTAAGGTCGCCGGTTGCGACGAGGTCATCGCCTGCCTCCCGCCGAACGCGCACAAGGCGATGATCGCCGGCTGCCACCTTTCGGGCGCTGACCGCATCTTCCGCATCGGTGGCGCTCAAGCGATCGCCGCCATGGCCTATGGCACGCAGACCGTTCCGGCGGTGAACAAGATCGTCGGTCCCGGCAACGCCTTCGTCAACGAGGCCAAGCGTCAGGTCTTCGGCCCGGTCGGCATCGACCAGCTAGCCGGACCGTCCGAGATTTTCATCGTTGCGGACAGTAGCGGTGATGCGGTGATGATTGCCACCGACCTGCTCGCACAGGCAGAACACGACGTGCGGACGCGTGTCGGCCTAATCACGACCGACCGGACGCTCGCAGAAGCGACGCTCAAGGAGGTCGAGCGTCAACTGCAAGACCTTTCAACCGCCGGTGTTGCCGGGCAGGCCTGGCGCGATTATGGCGAAATCGTCGTCTGCAGCGACGAGGCGGCCATGATCGCCTATTCGGATCATATCGCTGCCGAGCATCTGCAGGTTCACACGACCGATCCGCAGGACATGGCAACGAAGCTGCGCAATTACGGTTCGCTCTTCATCGGTGAACTGGCAAGCGTCGTCTACTCCGACAAGTGCTGCGGCACCAACCACACCCTGCCGACGATGGGGGCGGGGCGCTACACCGGCGGGCTCTGGGTCGGCGCCTATGTCAAGGTCGCCACCCATCAGTGGCTGGATGAGCGCGGTGTGCAAGCCGTGGCTCCACCTGCCGCACGCCAAAGCGCGAGCGAGAGCCTGGAGGGCCATCGTCGCGCAGCACAGCTTCGCCTCGACCGGCTGCAAGTGCCTTCGGCCTGACTTTCATGGCTGCCCGTCGCCGGGCAGCCATTCACTCCTTCAGGGCCGTGGCGGCTTGGAAGCGGCAAAATCGCTGGCCAGCTCGTACGCGTGGCCAATCTGGCAAAGGGCCGCCTCGTCCCCTGCTCTCCCGACGAGTTGAAGGCCGAGCGGAAGGCCACCTGAAAATCCGCAGGGAACAGAAAGCGCCGGGTGGCCGGTGACGTTGAAAGCAATCGTACGCATAGGTGTCCACCGTGCTGCCTCGCCGACAAAGTCAACAAAGGGGATCGCCGGCGTCAGGGTCGTTGCGGTCAGGATCGCATCGAACTGCGAGAACACCCTGCGATCGAGTGTTGCGCGCAGGCGCAGGGCCGCCTCACGCGCACGGATGAGATCGTCAGGGGTCAGGCAAAGGCCCGAAACGATATTCTGGAAAACCTTGCGGCTATAGCGCTCACCCGAAGCCTTGAGCTGTTGGCGATGCCCCTCGAATGCCTCGGCATGGATGATGACGGCTCCCACGGCCTCGAAATCAGCGGCCTCCGGCAGTGCCACCTCCTCGATCCTGGCTCCGAGAAGCGAGAGTACGGATGCGGCGGCATCGACGGCTTCAAGTACCGCAGGCAGGGTTTCTGCGTCATGGGCAAACCAGTCGCGCGCGTAACCGATACGCAAACCGGACAAGGATTGTCCGAGCCTGGAGGCGGCAGCCGGCCTTGCGTTCGCGTAGGCCGCATCGGCAATTGCGTCGTGGGTGATTGCGGCTTCGGCCACCGACGCACTGATGACGCCCACGTGATCGAGACTGGGCGACAGCGGGAAGACGCCGCGCGTGGAGATGCTTGCAAAACTTGGCTTCAGTCCGACGGCCCCGCAATAGGATGCAGGGCTGCGCACGGAGCCACCCGTATCCGAGCCGATGGTCGTTCGCACCAGCCCACCCGCCACCGCCGCCGCAGAACCCGAGGACGACCCGCCGGTCGTGCAATTGACGTTCCAGGGATTGGCGGCGGGGGGAAATGAGCGGTCGAACACCGGACCGACCATGGCGAATTCATAGGTTTCAAGCTTGCCAAGCAGCACCGCTCCAGCAGCCTTCAAGCGAAGGACCACGTCCGCGTCCTCAGTCGGCCTATGGCCCGCATAAACATCCGAGCCATAGGCCGTTGGCATCTGAGCGGTGTCGACAAGATCCTTGACTGCGATCGGAATACCGTGCAACGGCCCGAGATCATTGCCGCGCCGGAGCGCGTCGTCTGCGCGCGCGGCCTCTGCGAGTGCGCCATCGGTATCGACATACACGAAGGCACGATAGGCGCGATCCCGTTCGGCAATACGCTCGAGATGCCCTCGTGTCAGATCAAGGCATGAAAGGCTGCCGTCGCGAAGTCGCGCGGCAGCCTCCTGGATGGACAGGTCGGCCAGATGCCCGCTCATGACCGCTTGGGCTCCGCCAGGTCGTCGTTGTTTGCCGCGATGGTGTCGAGACGGCGGGCGGCATCGGCAAGATACTGCGCGCCTACGACGATCGCGTCCTCCCGCTCGATAGCCACCTCGATGCCACAGGCACGTGCTCGTGCCCGGACCTTCTCAGGCATAGGCGTAATCTTGGAATCGGCCATGGCGTGCTCCAGTCAGGTACGCGCAGCCTCGAACAACGCCCAGGCTTCTTCAAATTTGGCAAGATCGAACCCCTCCTGTCGAGCAGGCTCCAGGATCAACCGCTCGGTTGTTTGCAGCTTCGCTATCGAAGCGGCCAGCACGGGGATCACCTCAGGCGGTACGACGACTGCGCCATGACGATCCGCGTGCACAAGGTCGCCCGGCATCACGGGCATGCCGAAGATCGTGACGGGTACGTCGATCGCCTCGACATGCACGAAGGCGTGGCTTGGGCCGACCGAGCCCGCAATCATCGGAAAGTCCGCCGGAACATCACCAAGATCGCGCATGACACCGTTGGTCAACACGCCCTTGAGACCGAGCCCGCGATGCACGGTCGCGTTGATTTCGCCCCAGAAGGCCCCGACGCAGTGAGGGAAATCCAGATCCTCGATCACGGCGATCGCGGGAGCGCCTCCACCCGCCATATGGCGGTAGTAATCACGGCGCCGCGTCCGGATCACGGCAGGATCCTCGGTCGACGGCACCGCGGCGGCGATCTTCGCCGTGCGCGCATAACCGACCAATGGCGGCGCCGACGGCGCCGAAGCGATGACAGTGCCGCGGGTATAGGCGTTGAAGCCACGCTTCCCCTGCGCCACCTCGATGGCGTTGCAGACAGTGGGCGTGTCGACCTTCAGCAAGAGGGCGAGCAATGCGTCGTTCAAATCTTGTCCTCCGAGGCGTCGGGTCTCAACGGCATTCCGGTTGAGACCTCGCTCAATCATGGTGGCGGCGGCGGCGCGCTTGCCGCCGCGCTAGGCGGCATCAATTGCGCCAGGTGACACCAGCTTTTTCGCCAGTGGAGACGACACGGTAGAGGCTGGCCTCTCCCGTCATCGAAGGCACCAGGTTATGCTTCAGGCCCGGCGGCACGGCGCAGGTATCGCCGGGCGCAAGCACCGCTTCTCCACCTTCCCAAGCGAGCTTCCAATGGCCGCGCATGACCATCAGGACTTCATGGCGCTCGTTGACATAGGCTTCTTCGCCAATGGAGCCGCGGGTCAGAAGCTCGACCTCGAAGCCCGGCTTGTCACGCAGCAACGCTTTTTCGCCGATCACTTTTGCCGGCGCCTTCTGCGCCAGCGCCATCAGGTCCCAGTAACGGGCGACGTAGTCACGTACGACCTCGGTCACCGGTGTTTCCGGGAAGGCTTTCAGCTCCTCGTCCGTCAAAAGCGGCATCGGATTGATGCCCGCGGGCAGCGACTGACCCTTCTTGCTGTCGTAGAGCTTGCCGTTTTCGCCGAGAACGAGGCCGTGTTCCCTGGCGTCCTCGATGACCTGCGGTGCCCAGATCACGCCGCCTCCGGCATCGTCGCCGCCGAGGATTGCCATGATCATTCCGTAGTCCGTGCCGATGTTCTCGAAGCCACGGAAGATGCCTGTCGGTATGTTGAAGATGTCGCCCTCTTCGAGAACAACCTCCCCGGCCTTGCCATGCCGGCCCCAGAAGAAGCGCCACCGGCCCTTGAGCACGAAGAAGACCTCGGCGGTGCGGTGCGAGTGCAACGAGTTGCGGCACTTCGGCGGCTGGCCGGCAGCACCGATATTGAAGCCAGGCGTATCCTTGATATGGACGTGCTGGTCTGCGCTTTCGGATACGCCGCCTCCGATGATCGTGAAATTTTCCTTTTGGTTCGAGCCCGGCGTGTGGGCATCGATGAACGCGGTCCTGCAGGGTTTCAGATCGCCGTAGCGAACGATCCTTTTTTCCATTTCCGTCTGGGAGATCTGCATTTTCGTGCCTTTCATACGTATGCAAAATGAATTGCGGTTATGGCTTCGCCGCTCCCGATGGGAACGTCGTGGCTAGCGTGTCTCTTCTGTCGGAGCTGCTTTGCGGGTTGATCCCCGCTGAACGAGGGCGCCGTCGAGGACAACGCGACGAGCGGCCCCCTCGCCTTGCCTGATACTGTGCATGAGCGTGGCCACCGTCTCAGCGACCATGTCGTCGACGTTCTGGCGGATCGTCGTCAGATTGTAGGAAGGCCAGCGCGCAGGCGGTACATCATCGAAACCGACGACCGAGACGTCGTCTGGGATGCGCAGGTTGAGTTCGAAGCGCAGCACGTCCATGACCGCAAAAGCCATGTGGTCGTTGCAAACGAAGACAGCGTCGGGGCGATCCGGCCCGCCGAACATCCGCCTTCCGGCGTCCTGCGCCTCGTCATATCGGAAGTTGCCGACCTCGCGGGCAAACAGCGTCAGGCCTGCGGCCTCCAGCCCATCGCGAAACCCCTGCTCGCGGTCGCGCTGAGTGGAAGCACCTTCGAACCCGGCGATGTAACCGCATCGCCTGTGGCCGAGCGACACGAGCAGCTCAGCAAGCTGGCGTCCCCCGGCGCGGTTGTCGGATGTAACCGCAGATAGCCGCACGTCGTCCTGGAGACGGTTGAAGAGAACGATCGGTACGCCCGATGCATGGCAGCGTGCAGCAAGTTCCGACGACATGTTTGCCGAAGCAAGCACGATGCCGTCCACCTGATAGTCGAGGATCTCTTGCGTGATCTGGTCGACATTCTCCGAAGCGATCGACGATATGAAGACCAGCACATGATAGCCCTGGTCCTGCAACGCCTTTGACAGGCGCTCGACCACTTCCGGATAGAAGTAGTTTTCGAGATAGGCGACGACGAGCCCGATGATGCGACTACGCCCGGTGATCAGCGAGCGGGCAAGCACGTTCGGCCGGTAGCCGAGCTGTTCGGCAGCTTCACGGATCTTCTCCGCCGTCTTCTTGGAGACCGACGTTCCCGGCGTAAAGTAGCGCGAGACCGCCGATTGGCTCACGCCCGCGAGGCGCGCAACATCGTTCGAAGTGATCTTCTCGTTTGCCATCAGTCCGCCGTCCAACCCCCGTCAACCATCAGCGCGGTTCCCGTCACCATCGCCGAGGCATCGCCGGCAAGATAGGTGACAGCGGCCATAATGTCTTCCACGCGACCGATACGACCAAGCTTGATTTTATCCGTTATCCACTGGACCCGCTCTGGTTGCGAGAACGTCTGCTCGGTCAGCGGCGTGCGGATGAAGGTCGGGCAGATCGTATTGACACGGATGCCTTTCGCCCCCCATTCGATCGCCATCGACTTGGTAAACCCTTCGACCGCATGTTTTGTGGCGCTGTAGACGGCACGGTCGACGCCACCCACATGGGCCATCTGGGACGAAACGTTGATGAGCGAGCCGGGTTGCCCTGACTTGATCAGGCCAGCGGCAACCGCGCGGGTCAGGAAATAAGCACCACGCACGTTGAGGGCGAAGACAGCGTCGAAATCCTCAAGGGTCGTGTCGAGGGCGGGTGCGTGCCGGGCGAGGCCGGCGCTGTTGACCAGGATCTGGAATGGATCCCGGCAAGACAACGCAGCCTCTGTCGCAGTAACATCGGCGACATCGAGGACCATCGCCTCGGCAGACAAACCCTCGGCGCGGATCGCGTCGACCGCGTCTGCAAGCCTGTCTGCGGAGCGCGCCGAAAGCACCACATGCGCGCCCGCTTCCGCCAAGGCGACGGCGCAGCCAAAACCAATGCCCGAGGAGGCGCCGGCAACCAGTGCGCGTTTGCCATCAAGGCGGAAGGAGGGCGTGCGCGGGAGGGTCATCACTCGGCCGCCTCACCGTAAGGGACGTTCAAGCCACCGTAGCGCCGCACCCTGACATTGGCCTGTTCGGCATGGCCGACGAAACCTTCCAAAAGGCACAGACGCGAGCAATAGGCGCCGATCTCGGCCGCCGCCTTGTCGGTCAGCACCTTTTGATAGGAATGGGTCTTCAGGAATTTGCCCACCCAGAGCCCTCCCGTGTAGCGGCCTGCCTTCTTCGTCGGGAGCGTATGGTTCGTGCCGATCACCTTGTCACCATTGGCGACATTGGTGCGCGGACCGAGGAACAAGGCGCCGTAGGAGCGCATGTTCTCCAGGAACCAGTCGTCGCGGTCGGTCATGACCTGGACATGCTCGGACGCGATGTCGTTGGCCACATCCAGCATTTCCTCATAGGTGTCGCAGACGATGACCTCGCCGTAGTCGCGCCAGGAGGCTGTGGCGGTTTCGGTGGTCGGGATGATCGCCAGCAGACGGTCAATCTGCGCAAGCGTTTGCTGAGCGAGCCTGTGTGAGTTGGTGACCAGAACGGCCGGCGAATTATAGCCGTGCTCGGCCTGGCCGATCAGGTCTGTCGCGCACATTTCAGCGTCTACCGTCTCGTCGGCGATCACCATCGTTTCGGTGGGACCGGCGAAGAGGTCGATGCCGACACGACCGTAGAGCTGGCGCTTGGCTTCTGCGACGAAGGCGTTACCGGGCCCGACCAGCATATCGACCGGCTTGATCGTTTCGGTGCCGAGCGCCATCGCGCCGACGGCTTGCATCCCGCCGAGCACATAGATCTCATGGGCACCCGCCTTGTGCATCGCGGCGACGATCGCCGGATGCGGTTCACCCTTTTGCGGTGGCGCCGAGGCGACGATGCGCGGCACACCGGCGACAGACGCCGTCAACACCGACATGTGAGCGGAGGCGACCATCGGAAACTTGCCGCCTGGCACATAGCAGCCGACGGATTGGACGGGGATATTCTTGTGCCCGAGAACGACGCCGGGAATCGTCTCGATTTCTATATCGGTCATCGAGGCGCGCTGGGCTTCGGCAAAACGGCGGATCTGCGTCTGGGCAAAATCGATGTCTGCCATATCGCGCGCCGAGACCTTGGAAATCGCCGCATCGATCTCGGACTGGCTGAGCCTGAAGGACGGTGGCGAAAACTTGTCGAACTTTTGCGAAAGCTCGCGCACTGCCGCATCGCCGCGCGCCTCGATATCCTTCAGCGTGGTTTCGACGATCGCCCGAACCTTCGCATCGTCTTCGGATCGCGCCGCCTCGGGTTTGCCGCGCTTGAGATAGGTGACGGTCATGATGTTCCTTCCCTTAAAGCCTATTGGCAGGCAAAGTCGCCGCCGATCATGCGTTTTCAGTTGCCGGGTGTCCGGGCGATCCGGCCACCAGTCCTGGCATCGAACAGATGACAGATCGAAGCCGGGATCGATGCGTGGACGACGTTGCCGATTTCGGCACGGTATTCCTTGCCGGATTTGATGGAGACGAGCTGATCGCCAATCTTGAAGCTCGCCATGGTCGCTTCGCCGAGGAGTTCCATCGAATAGATTTCCGCGCCGAGTTCACCGCCTTCGGAAACAAGCGTGGCGTCTTCGGCCCGAAACCCAAGCGTTACCGGCCCCCTCACATTGGATTGCAGGCCACCGATCGTCATGCCCGGGCCGCTGAAGACACCATTTTCGATGTCGCCGGAAACAAGGTTCATGGCGGGTGAACCGATGAAGGAGGCAACGAAAGTGTTGGCTGGATTGTCGTAGATTTCGGTTGGCGTTCCGACCTGCTGAATGATGCCCTTATTCATCACCACGACGCGATCGGCGAGCGTCATCGCCTCGATCTGATCGTGGGTCACATAGATCGTCGTGACCTTGAGCGTGTGCTGCAGGTTCTTGATCTGGGCGCGGGTCGACACGCGAAGCTTCGCATCGAGGTTGGACAGCGGCTCGTCCATCAGGAAGACGGAGGGCTGACGCACGATCGCACGGCCGAGCGCGACGCGCTGGCGCTGGCCGCCCGACAGGGCCGCGGGACGGCGATCGAGAAAATCGACGAGCTCCACCATGCGTGCCGCCTGCATGACCTTGTCGTGATGCAGCTCCTTCGGGACTTTCCGCACGCGAAGCGGAAAACGGATGTTTTCGTAGACCGTCATGTTGGGATAAAGGCCGTAGCTCTGGAACACCATCGAGATGTCGCGGTCCTTTGGCTCCAGCCTGTTGACCATGCGGTCGCCAAGCCAGATCTCGCCTTCGCTGATGTCCTCGAGACCGGCAATCATGCGCATGGTCGTCGTCTTGCCGCAGCCCGACGGCCCGAGCAGGACGAGAAACTCCTGGTCTGCGATGTCGAGGTTGAAGTTGTCTACCCCGATGAAATTGTGCCAACGCTTTGACACGTTCTTCAGACGGATTTCAGCCATTACGATTATCCCTTGACTGCGCCGGCGGTAAGCCCGCTGACGATCTGGCGTTGGAAGAACATGACCAGCACGAAAAGCGGTGCGGTCGCTGAGACGACGGCGGCGACGGCAAACATGACGTTGCCCTCCTGCTGGATGGTGCCGAGGAAGCTCGCGATCTTCGGCACCATGGTCTGGTTCTCTTGAGTTAGCAGCATCGCGGTTACAGCAAAGTCGTTGTAGGCGAGCAGGAACGAAAACAGGCCGGTAGTGATGACGCCCGGCCACATCACCGGTATCACCACCATGCGGAAAGCCTGGAACCGCGAGCAGCCGTCGACCATCGCGCTTTCGTCCAGATCCTTCGGGATCGACAGGAAGAACGAATGGAGCATCCACAAGGTGAACGGCTGATTGATCGCGACCAGAACGATGATCGCGGTCGGCATGTAGCCCCAGATGTTCAACTGGAAGAACGGCAGCAGATAGCCCGAAACCAGGGTGATGTGCGGCATGGCACGGAACACCAGCGCAAGCATGAGCAGCCAGAAGGTGTAGCGGTGACCGGAGCGCGCCAGCGCGTAACCACCGAGCGTGCCGAAGGTCAGCGAGACGACGACTACCGAAACCGTGACGATCATCGTGTTGACGACAGAGGAGAAGAAGTCGCGCAGGACCCAGGCGCCGTAATAGCCGTCACCGGTGAAGGCCGACCCGGTCTGCGCGATAGTGCGCGTTCCCTCGATGGCAAACCACCAGCTTTCCCGCGAGAAGAAGTCCTGCTCGACCTTGAACGACCCCCAGACAGTCCAGATGAACGGGAAGGCGGCCATGAAGACCCACAACAGGACAAAGCCGGTCGACAGGAGCGTGAGCGCGAGCGGAAGTCTGCGTTTTGTCTCAATCATCGTGGACGCCCCTCATCGACGGTTGAATTCGCGCCAGGTGCGTACCAGCACCGGCGACAGCAGGATGACGACGCCGGCAATGGTCAGCATCGAGGTGGCGGCCGCGGAGCCGAAGAGCTGATCGACCTGGCCGCGCAGGTCGTTGAAGATCGACCAGGAGAGCGAGGTCGCGTTGGCCTCGGCGCTGAACCCGACGATGGGCTCGAAGACGCGGAAATTGTCCATGAGCTGCACCAGCCCGACGAAGGTGGCGAGCGGCATCAGATGCGGGATGACGACGAAACGGATCCTCTCCCAGCGGTTGGCGCCGTCGATCATGGCGGACTCGATGGTGTCATGCGGCACCGTCTGAAGTCCCGCATAAAAGACGACGAACGAAAACGGCGCATTGTGCCAGATGCCGTAGACCAGAAGCGTGATCCAGGTGAGCACGGCCGATGAGTTCAGCGACAGGGTTGGATCGTTGAAGATCGACTGAAGCGTCGCCCCGAGGATCCCTTGCGAAGACGCCATCCAGTAGACGATGAGCGCCCCGACGAGGGGTGTCACGATCATGGGCAGCAGCGAGAAGAAGATGACCGGCCCCTTGTAGAACGGGGGGATGGCGTTCACACCGAGCGCAATGCAGAACCCGAGTACCATCGCGAGCGGAGTGACCACGAAGGTGTAGGTCAGCGTGAAGGCCAGCGCTCTATAGAATGGCAGGTTGTAGATGCGCGAGACGGCGTCGGTAAAACCTGCATTTTCGGACAGGATCGCACCGACTTCGCTGATGGCCAGATGATTGCGATCGAGATAGGTCCCGAAGCCGTTGAAACGGCCGAGCGGCTCATCATGGCGCAGCTTGGTCGTCGCCTCCGCATCGACCCGCATTTCCTTGGTGCAACCACCAAAGGGCACGCAGGTCTCGACCTCCGTCACGACCCGTTCATGCTGGACGTAGAGCGACTGCACCGCGACCGAAATGATCGGCAAGGCGATGAAGAGCAGCATCGCCAACAGCGACGGCATGATGAAGGCAAAGAAAGCCCTGTGGGGCATGCCCCCTCCTCCTTGCTAGAGATTGGATGTTCCGTTCGCCTCGCCAGAGGCAGAGACATTGAATATCGATCGATGAGAGCGCCGGACCACCGGCGCTCTCATTGTGCTCAGTTCAGGAAGCCGCCCTCTTTGGCAGCCGCGACGTAAGATGCCTCGACATCCTTCAGCGCCTCCTCGGCGCTTTCCCGTCCCTGCATGAATTCCGCCAGCTCCGAACCGAGAGCAGAATGCAACAGACCCATGTAAGGCAGCATCGGATAGGGCTTTGCACCTCCATTGGCCGTATCGAGCACACCGACGGCAACCGGGCCGGGCTGATAGCCCTTGGTCAGCCAGGTCGCGAGATCCGGGTTCTCCTGGCCGACCTGCGGGCGGATGCCGTAGACCATGGCCCGGAAGGACGCCTCGGCGTCCTCGTCGGAAATGTTCTTGGCTATGGTAAAGCCGTCCCACCACAACGCAGCTGCAGGTGTCGTGCCGCCGCCAACGGCGGGTGCCGCGGCAAGAACCGTATGGCCAGCAACCTCTGCAGGCGCCTTTTTCGGGTCGATCGCACTGGCAGCAAGCGAACCCCAGCCATTGACGATGGCAGCCTTGCCGGCGACGTAGACCTTGATGACCTCGTCGGCATTGTAGGTCATGTAGTCAGGGTTCATATATTCGGTCATCGCCTTCATGGTCTTGAGGGTGGCGAGACCCTTTTCGTTGTTAATGGCCGGCTCGGCCGTACCGGCGGCAAAGAGTTCGCCGCCATAACCGAGATACATGTTGACGAACTCGGCGGCGAGATCCCAGCCGGCCTTGTCGGCGGCGGCCAGCGGATAGGCCATGAGCCCCTTCTCCTTGATGGCCTTGGCCGCGGCCAGAACATCCTCATAGGTCTTCGGCTGGGTGACCCCCGCCTTCTCCAGAATATCCTTGCGGAAGAAGAGATGCTGCGAATTGCCCATGAAGGCGATCGCCATGATCTTTCCGTCGAGCTTGATGAGCTGGGTCGGCTGGAGATCCTGCCCGTATTTGGCGACGAGATCATCCAGCGGCCGCACCAGGCCCTCGTTCAGCAACGGAACGATCGAATTGTTGGCGATAACGGCGACCGTATATTGCGCCGGATTGACCTTGAGTGCCGGTACCTGGAGGTTTTTGTGCTCGGTCGTCTGGTTCTTCGTGACCTTCACTGTCGGCGATGCGCATTTGTCCACTTCGGCGCCGACCACACGCAAGGCTTCGAAGTCGTTGGACAGAAGGCGCACGGAGCCCTTTTCAATGCCGCATTCGGCCAGGGCGGGCGCCGCGACGAAGCTCGCCAGCACGAGCGCAGCGGTGGATGCGTAGAGTGTCGATTTTCTCATGTTCCCACTTTCTTCGTTGGCGGGCCCCGCAAGACAGGGCGCCGCATTTGCTCCCGCGCCGCTTGACGGCGGCGTCATCTTGCAGACAGCATAGGCATCTTGCATACGTATGCAAGTAGCTTTCGCAAACGTATGCAAATTTCTGGAAATAGCCCCTTATCTCAGGACCTGAATGAGGACGCCGAATTCGTTGAACGTCGTCCATTCCTTGGTGACGCGATTGCCCTCGATCAGCCAGTGGGTGATGCCCCAGATGTTGACCTCGCGGCCCGTGGGTTCACCGTAACGACCAAGGCCGCGATGCGTACCGGTCATCGACCAGCGGAAGGCTGCGACAAAGCCCTCCTGGGCGTTGCCCATCCAATAGAGATCATCGACCGAGTAAAGGACATCGGGGAACATCGCGAGCTGCGACAGCATGAAGGAGCGCAACTGCCCGGTTCCCCGGAAAATGCGGCTGCCGGTCTGCTGCGAGACGATGCCGGGATGATAGACCTGATCGAGCGCACCGAGGTTTCGCCGGTTCCACATCGTCTGGAGTGCAGCGCGGACGAATTCCTCCGGGTTGTCGCGAATTTCCGTCGGGATCGCCACCTTCTCCGGCTTGCCCTGGCCAACGGTGCGCTTCGGCTCGCCGCCGAGGAAATCGCGCGGAAGGCCGGCACTCACGCCGGCCGAGACAGCACGCCTGGCGGTCTCGACCACATCGAAGCCGAGCTGCTTGACGACTTCGGCAGTGTCATAGACGACATGCTCGTAGAAGATCTCGTTATCGCGAGCGACGCAATTTGCCATGCAGAGAAACTGCACCCGGCGCCCGGTCGGCGCTCCGTAGCGGCTGAAACCGGTATTGGTGCCGATGATCTGCGAACGATGCGACGTGTGAAAGCCGATCGCGTCGTCCCCCGCCCAGACCACGTCCTCAGCGACGATGCGGATGTCAGGAAAGGCATTGTTCAGCGAGGTGGTGTCAGCGACGATCTTGTCGCGACCGACCTGGAGCGCCAGGTCATCCCAAACCAGGCAGTCATGGCTATAGGTGTCGTAGATATAGCCGATGTCCTTCTCTTCCCAGATCTGATGCGTAATGCGGATGATGTAGTCGATGATGTTGGCATATTGCGGCTCGAAGCCCGTCAACCGCTGCTTCACCAAGTGATCGGGCGAACGGCCGATGAAAGCATCCGTCCCGCCGCGACGATAGGCGTCGAGCGAGATCGAATAGTCTCGCGGCATATGCTCGGCCGAAAGCGGACGGAAGCGCGACCGGCCTTGCTTTATCTCCGCTTTCCCCTTGGCCGCCGGCGCCTCCTCGTTGGCAGCAACCTGTTTTCCGACAACCTTTGCGGATTGCTCGTTCATTGCCTTCTCCTCATTTTGCATTCGTATGCACAAATAAGCATGAGATGAGCGATCGGTCAACACGAAATGACTGTTCGGTCAAATTTCTCCTGCTTCCACATTCACCATGAAAACCAGCACCGGTAGCAAAGACCAGCTCAAGCTTTCGCATACACCAAGTACGCGCGAAGGGGGCAAGTGGCCTTACGCCAGCCAGGAAAACCGCCTTCATCTGCCCCAAAGAGCTCTTTGATGCACAGAGACAAACCTACCACAGCAGGGTGCGGAAGCCGCATACTGTCACGAAGCCATAGCTATGCATTGGATTGTGGCGGCGAAGACGGTCGGCCGCCAGGATAGGGGCGCTGTGCCCCACGCGGACGGCGCGCCTAGGCGATGACGATTTCGGTACCGGCGGCTTTCAGCGCCTCTTCGATGGCCGCCGGCGGGACCGCATCCGTGACGAGCCTGTCGATCTTGCCCAACGGCGCCACCTCGAAAATCCCGCGCTTGTCGAACTTCGAAGAGTCCGCCAAAACCGTGACGGACTCGACCCGCTCGATCATCGCCTGCGCCACCTCGGTTACCTGCGCGTCGAAATCCATGACCGCATTCGCGTCAATCGCACCGACGGTGAGAAAGGCATGGCGGGCACGAAACTTGCGGATCTGCTCGACCGCAAACTGGCCAAGGGATTCGCCGGCATCGGCGCCGTAGGAGCCTCCGATCAGGAAGATCTTGTGATCGGGGTTCGCCGACAGCGTGGCAGCGATACGCCAGGAGTTGGTCACGACGACGAGGGCCGGAAGATCCACCAGAGCCTCGGCAAGGATCAGGGTCGTCGTTCCAGTGTCGATGAAGACCGCATCGCCCGGCGCAAGCAGGCTCGCCGCTGCATGGGCGATCTTGCGCTTCACCGGCAGATTTTCCGCCATACGCAACGCAAACGGCCCCTCCACCGCCGGCTCGACGGAGGTGTTGGAGCGCACCCTCGCCCCGCCATGAAACTTCTTCAGCCGCCCCATCGCATCGAGGTTTGCAAGGTCGCGCCGGATCGTTTCGCGAGAGGCCCCAAGCGTCTGTGCAAGGTCGTCGACGCTGACCTCGCCCGCCTTATGGACGAGTTTCACAATTTTTTCGTGGCGATCCGCGGGCCTCACGACGCCTCCTTACACTGACGATTTCGCGCAGAAATCCAGTCGATTTCCAGATATTCTTCCGTTGTAACGCGACACTCGGTCAAGTCAATGACTGATATTTGCCCGTTCAGTCATATTGGCGCACGCCTTGATCGACGGGCGACGCCGCAACGATGGCTGTATAATCCAGTTGCCTGCTGACCTGCCGAGCCGACACGCTTTACATTCGGGCATTTACTTTATACCGTTCAGTCAATGATTGACCGAACGGGAGAATACATCTTGCCCACCCAGCCGCCGAACGATCGCGCTTTCGACGTCGCCGTCATCGGGGCAGGCGTCGTCGGCTGCGCAGTTGCCCGTCGGTTTGCGCTTGCAGGGGCAAGGGTCGTGCTAATGGAAAAGGGTCACGACATCCTGTCGGGAGCGTCCAAGGCCAACAGCGCCATTCTGCACACCGGCTTCGACGCACCTCCCGGCAGCCTGGAGTTGGAACTGGTTCGCGCCGGCCGGCAGGAGTATCTCGAAATCAAGGACAGCCTGAACCTGCCGCTGGTGACGACGGGCGCCTTTGTCTGCGCCTGGAACACGCTCGAGGCTGACAAGCTGGAGGCAATCGCCAGACAGGCACGCGACAACGGCACGACCGATATCAAGCTGATGACCGGAGTGAAGGCGCGCAGCACGATGCCGTCGCTGTCGGAAAGCCTCGCAGCCGCGCTGGAGGTTCCTGGCGAACATGTCATTGATCCGTGGTCGGCCCCGCTTGCCTATCTTACCCAGGCAGTCGCGCTCGGAGCGAACTTCCTGCGCGGTTGCGAACTAATGGCGGGCAGCTTCGATGGCACCTGGCGACTGGAGACATCTGCGGGCCCAATCATTGCCGACACGGTGATAAACACGGCCGGACTTTATGGTGATGTCGTCGACGACCGTCTCGGACTCGGCTCCGAATTTCGCATCAAGCCGCGCAAGGGGCAGTTCGTCGTCCTCGACAAGGCGGCCTACCGTCATGTTCCCCGCATCATCCTGCCCGTGCCGACGGAGATCACCAAGGGCATCGTCGTCTGCCCGACCGCGTTCGGCAATGTGCTGGTCGGCCCGACGGCGGAAGAACAGGAAGACAGGGTGCGTGCCACTGTCGAGACCGAGACGCTCGAAGCTCTCGTCAATCGGGCAGCGGAGATCGTTCCCGCCCTTGCCGGCATTCCGGTTACCGCTGTCTATGCGGGGCTTCGTCCTGCAAGCGAAGAAAAGGCCTACCGCGTTTTCGTTCGACCCGACCGACGCGCGATCACGCTTGGCGGCATCCGCTCCACCGGCCTGAGCTCGGCACTTGGCCTTGCACGGCACGCATTGAAGCTTCACGCCGACTTTGCCACGGGTTACCCGCCACCGGAAACTGTACCGACGATCGCGATGCCAAATCTCGCCGAATGCCGCGAACGCGACTGGCAACGCGCCGATCACGGCGAAATCGTCTGTCACTGCGAACTCGTCACGCGCCGCGAAGTCGAGGCAACGTTCGAAAGCGCCGTACCGCCCGGCGATTTTGGCGGCCTTCGTCGGCGCACGCGCGCCGGTATGGGCCGCTGCCAGGGATTTTACTGCAATGCGCGTCTGGCCGAGATGACGAAAGCCCGGCTTGCCACGCCGCTGGCGGTCGACCCGGAGACTGAACGATGAGCGCTTTCGATACAGATGTTCTCGTCATTGGCGGCGGGCCGTCCGGCGTGGCGGCAGCCATCGAGCTGCGCAGACAGGGTGCAAAGCGCGTCGTGCTGCTCGACCGCGAGCCGGCTCTCGGCGGCGCCACTCGCCACTGCAGCCATTCACCCTTCGGGATGCTGGAATTCGGAAGGGTTTATTTCGGCGCCGCGTACGGGCGCAAACTCACGCTGGAGGCCGAAAAGGCTGGTATCGACATCCGGATCGGTCACTCCGTGGTGGAGCTGGCAGATAACGGCTCCGTCCTTGTCGCATCCGCCCATGGTGCTGAACGTATTGCTGCCCAGCGCGTGATCGTCACCACCGGCGCGCGAGAAAAACCACGTTCCGCCCGGCTGATCTCGGGTGACCGCCCGCTCGGCGTCGTCACCACGGGCACGCTCCAATCCTATCTCGCCTTTCATGGTCTGCTGCCGTTCCGGCGACCGTTGATCGTCGGTTCCGAACTTGTCTCTCTCTCCGCAGTGCTGACCTGCCTGACCCATGGCGCAAGGCCGGTTGCGATGATCGAGCCTCGTACCCATGCGCTCGCCCGTGCGCCACTTACCTGGTTCCCGACGATGATGGGCATCCCCTTTCATCGCGGCACCGACCTCGTCGATATCGTCGGGCGTGACCGCGTCGAGGCCGTGAAGATCCGCCGCGGCGGAGCGGTCGAGACGATTGCTTGTGACGGCGTGCTCCTCACCGGCCAGTTCACACCAGAGTCGGCCCTCTTCCTGCAATCGCCGATAGGTGTCGACCGGGCCAGCGCTGGTCCGGCCGTGGATCAGCATGGACGCTCTTACAATCCACTCTACTTCGCCGCCGGCAACGTGTTGCGCGCGGTCGAAACCGGCGGCTGGGCCTATCGCGAGGGTCGCTCCATCGGCAGGGCCGTCGCGGACGATCTGCAACGCGAGCCCGACGCCGGCGCGCCGGTTCCCGTCAGCTTCGATGCGCCGATCAAACTTGTCGTACCGAACATTCTGCGCCGGACGTCGAGCATTTCGACGGCCTTTCGAGAATTTCAGTTGCGCGTCTTGAGGCGCGTTCGCGGCCGGCTCTCTCTGGAGATCGATGGCCAGCAAATCTGGCAGGCGAGCGGAACCTGGTCGCCCGAACGACGGATACTCGTGCCTATTCCGCCGAAGGCGCCCGATGCCCGGCAAGTTCATTTTCGTTTCAGGGAGGAAGAATAGATGCGGGTCGCCGCCATAGATCAGGGAACGACGTCCACCCGTTGTCTCGTCATCGAGGACGGAGGCGGATGGGAGGTGGCCGGGACCCGCCGCCACGCACAGCATCATCCCGCCCCCGGCTGGGTCGAGCACGATCCCGAAGAGTTGCTGCGCAACATCCAGTCCGTGCTGGCGAGCGCGGGCGCCGTTGATGCCATCGGGATTTCGAACCAGGGCGAAAGCTGCCTGGCCTGGGATGGCGAGACCGGCAAGCCACTTTCGCCTGTCATCGTTTGGCAGGATGCGCGCACGGCCACCGACCTTTCCGCATTGCCGCCTGCAGCCGAGGCCCGATCAAAGGCGGTCTGCGGCTTGCCGCTCGATCCCTATTTTTCCGCAAGCAAGCTCGCCTGGCTCGTCAAGCACGTTCCGGCCGTCAACGCTGCACTTGAAGCCGGCCGCCTGCGGCTTGGCACGACGGATGCCTTCTTCCTCGATCGTCTGTGCGGCACCTTCCGCACCGACCTTGCGACCGCTTCGCGCACCGGCTTGCTCGATCTTTCAACGGGTAATTGGAGCGAGGAGATGTGTTCGTTGCACGGTGTCCCGCGCCAGTGCTTGCCGGAGATCGAGCCCGTCGATGCCGGCTTCGGGACGATCGACGGTACGCCCGTCAAGGTATCGATCGTCGACCAGCAAGCGGCCCTATTCGGCCACAACTGCCGCGAGCCCGGCGACTGCAAAATCACCTTCGGAACCGGAGCCTTCCTGCTGGCGATTGCCGGCACCGGGCGGCCACCAGAATCCGATCTGCTGCCGACCTTCGCCTGGCAGCGCCAGGGCGAAACGCCGACATTCGCGCTCGAAGGCGGCGTCTATGACGCCGGTTCGGCGCTCGAATGGGCACGAAACATCGGCCTGTTCTCGGCCATGGAGGAGCTCGGCAGTTTCGAAGGACCTTCGGCGCTTGCGCGCGGGATCGTCTTCGTGCCCGCGCTTTCCGGCCTTGCAGCGCCCTACTGGGACAGACAAGCCGCACCGCTATTCATCGGCATGGATCATGCCACCGATCGGCGCGATCTCGTGCGTGCGGTGCTGGAAGGCATCGCCATGCTGACGGTCGGACTCATCGAGGCGGCGGCAAAAGTAGGCGAGCTCGGATCAAGCATCTCGATCGACGGCGGCCTTTCCCAAAGTGCCTACTTCGCGCAGTTTCTTGCCTCGGCTAGCAAGCGTTCAATCACTGTCGCCCCCATGCACGAACTGACGGCGCTCGGGCTTGCGGAGCTTTGCGGGGTCGATGTCAACGGCGCACGCAGTCGGGCGATCACCTTCCATCCGGATGATACGGTCAACGCCGATGATCATCTGCGCTTTGCCCGAGCAATCGAACGAGCCCGGGCCTGGCGGCAGTAAACGCGGCCGCCCCACCACACAGCACACGGAGTTTTACATGCGAAAGATCTTTCTCGCATGCCCCTACGGGCATGCGGACAAAGCCGTCGTGGAACAACGCTTCGACATCTCGAACGAGGTGGCCGCTCGCATCGTTCGTAACGGCGCCGTCGTCTTCAGCCAGGTGTCGATGTCCCATCCGATCAACGGACATCTTGCCCATCTCGACAAGGCCGCGATTGGCACGCTCTGGGCGCCCGTCGACGCCGTGTTCATGGACGCGATGGAGGAATTGATCGTCATCGACGAGCCCGGCTGGAAGGAAAGCGCCGGTGTCGCGCGCGAGATCGAATTCTTCCGGCAGCGAGATCGCCGCGTCAGCCTCTGGAGCGACGCGAAGAGCGAATTTCCGGCGTGACCTGAAATCTAAATTCGAAACAGGAGGGGAATCATGAGCAGCAATACCCAGGCGCGGCCCGCATCAGGGCCATCGTCCAATCATCAGAGCCAGCACGACCGGTTGAAGCGCGACGTCACGGCCTTCCAGTCCTTTGCCGTCGCATTCGGTTTCGTGTCGATCGCGACCGGCATCTTCACCGCCTATGGCGCGATGCTGTCCACATCCGGGCCGATGGGCATCTGGACCTGGCCCGTCGTCGTCGTCGGCCAGTTGATGGTCGCCTTCATTCTCGGTTCGCTCGCAGCCCGCATTCCCGTGACTGGCTACGTCTACCAATGGGCTTCGCGTATCACCAACCCGGTGTTCGGCTGGATCATGGGCTGGATCAGCTTCACCTTCCTCGCCGTCGTCCTTTGCGCGGTGGATTACACCATTGCCTCGACCGTGCTGCCGGTGCTGTTCGGGTATGAGGGTACGCCCACCAATGCCTGGTGGATTACCAGCCTCGTCATCATCGCCCAGGCCGTCATGATTGCGTTTTCGACCAAGTTCACCCAGCGCTTCAATGCAATCGCGGTCACCATCCAGCTCGTCGGCATGATCGGGCTCGTCGTTCTGCTCTTCACTGTCGGCTACATCAACAACGCACTCGATTTCGCCAATCTCTTCAGTACGGGCAGCGTCGCCGGCGACGACTACTATGCCTTCGGCGAACTGACAAAGGCAGGTCCCTGGATCATGGGCACGCTCCTCGGCGCATTCACGATCGTCGGCTTCGAGTCGGCCGCCAACCTCGCCGAGGAAACGCACGATCCGGCGCGGGTCGTGCCGCGGGCCATGTGGCAAGCGGTCCTGAGCCTTGGTGTCATCGGCATGCTGTTCCTGATCGCAGTCACCGCTCTGCTTGGCGATCCCGCCGCTGTCGCCGCCTCCGCAACGCCCATCGCCGACGTAATCTCGCGTGTACTTGGACCAATCGTCGGCAACTTCCTGCTTGTGCTGGTGGTGATATCGATCTTCTCGTGTGGCCTCGTTATCCTGTTGAGCGGTACCCGGCTTGTCTGGGCCATGTCGCGAGACGAGCGTTTCCCCGGATGGCAACTGTGGCACAAGATCAGCCCGACACTCCACACGCCGGTCAATGCGACCATCTTCGTCGCCGCGATCGGCCAGATCATCCTTGCCCTGTTTTCACAGCAGACGGATGCGCTGTTCTCCCTGTTCTCGGCCGCCACATTGCTTCCGGCAATCATCTACGCGGTGACGGTGCTGATGTACGCGGCCAAGCGTCATCGACTGCCGCCGAGCCAGGGCTTCTCTTTGGGCGTTTGGGAAGTGCCGGTGCTCGTACTGGCGATCGCATGGCTTGCCTTTGAACTCGCGATCTTCCGCGATGCGTCCTTCTCAAAGCCCTGGTCTTATGTCGCCATCATGTTCGCATTTGGTGCGGTGTATCTCGCGTATCTCCTGGTCTCCCGCGGAGGCGCGAGAGGTTTGAAAATGCCTGAACTGATTGCCATCGACGCTATCCTAGATGCAGACCGCGGCGCAGAACTCGCACCCACGCCCGCCGAATAGGCCAAATGGCGTTGGTGATGATGCACCGGTGCCCGATGCCAAGGGTACACGCGAAACGGCAGGATCCGCTTGATTTCCAGGATCATCGTGCCCGGAGCCTCGTTATGCACGCACAACATCGACGCCTGCGGAGGCCGCTACAAGTTACTGGCAGAAATTTGTAGCGGCGCATTCGCTGGTCACTTTTCTCGGACATAAGTCACTTCGTGGACGACCTCACGCCCGTCGAATGGGCTTGGGGCTGGGGCCGAGGTGTAAGTCAGCGTATGTTCGTCGACCTTGCAGAACCGTACCTGCTCTGTGCCGCTCCATGCTTCATTCCAGCTCATATCGACGTGGTGCACGACCCGATCCGACTCAACCGTGTAGGTGCCCGAATAGGCGAACATCGTCTCAAACAAAGCGATCTTCTCTTCGTCTGACGGCGGCAATCGCTCGGGCCGCTTGCGATTGTTCTTGAGAATAAGAAAAGTCACGCGCTGCGGTGTATAGACGACCGTGCCTTGAGGGTTCTGACCGAGTGCATCCTTGCGCTCTCCAGTCGCGACGTCTCTCGCAACCCACGAGGTCATCCTCCAGCTTCCAAGAAGGAGATCGCGGCTAAGCGGCCCACCTTGCGTATTTTCCATTGCCTATCCTCCCTTTCTCGAGCGAGCATTTGGACGGCCCATATGGCCCCGGCTTCGGCGGAACCTCGCCATGATCCCGCGCAGTCGATCGTTGACCCGCGTCCTGGCCACCACGTCTTCTTTCGCTCTGCAGCAGCGTGCCCGCAGGGGCTCCATGGCACACCCCTGCCATGTGCGGAGCTTTATGCTGGAGCAGAATGTAGCCCTTACTAACCCTGCACAATCGACTGAGCCGCGTGTTTTACCGGCGTGGCGCAACGATCGTTGCTGCAAGCGCCAGTCGATCCAAGCTGGCGCCCACGCGTCGCCTGTTCAGTCGTCAATACGAAACCCGACCTTCATGACCACCTGGTAGTGCGCGACTTCGCCATCCTTGATGTGTCCCCTGATCTGGTCGACCTCGAACCATTCCAGGTTTCTCATGGTCTTCGATGCACGCGCGATCGCGGTTTCGATAGCGTCGGTAACAGACGACTTCGAACTGCCGACCAGCTCTACCTTCTTATAGACGTGATCACTCATAACAACCTCCCGTTTGCTTTGAGAAAGGACATCCTACAGGCAAGCTGCAATCCTTGCGCTAACAATCAGCGCAAGGAAGTGTCTGGCTCTATTGTCGCATCAATCTTTTAGCGACCTGTAATTTTTAAATGCCAAATGCATAAATCAAAACTATTGCTTAACACTGGTATGTACCAATTCTGATACGCGCACTTTCGGACATTCTTCCTGGCGTGCGGTCTAGAGCTTCTTGTCTGTCGTTGGTTTTCGCAAAGAGAGAGGTTTGCAAGCACATGAACGACTGGAGTACGGACGGGCGTGGCAATGTCAGGTCCTCGACCATCGTCGGCTGGAAAGCCGAGCCGGCAAAAGGCGATGAAACGGGCGACGTTTTCTTGAGGATCGAATTCAGCGTCGACCCTAATCTCACGGATGTGTCGGCGCTGCAGTTCAGATTAACCAGACAACAGGCCGATCACATCAGTGGGACGTTGGGAGGCCTTGCGGATCGGTCTTCATCGCTGCGGGGTGTCTGCCGGGAGGCCGGCGCGCTCGCCCTGCAACGAAAATGACCCAAAGCAAAGGGACGTTCGTGACCACGCGGAAGGAAATCGCCGATCGCGTCGTTGCGAAATGGGCAGAGCGCGGCATGGCGATCGAGCGTGATGCCGAGGTCGAGGTCCTGCTCAAGCTGCGGTTCACCGGCGATGTACCCATCGATTGCATCCGGCGCAGATACCTCAAGTTACTTCAAGAACGCCGGCCAGGGCGCAAGGTCGATTGAAAGCCCTTGGCGGACCAAACCAAATGCGGAACGGGAGGCGACGCTGATGGGATATGACTGGAATGGCCGTCGCGAACGCCGTATGAAGATCGCGAGGTTTGGAACAGCCGTTGCTTTGGCAGCGCTCCTGGTATCGATGGCGGCCAAAGTCGCGAGCGAGGCCCTCTAGGCCACGGTGCTCGCTACGGCTCGTCGGGCGTCGCTTTAAACATCGCATGGAACACGCCTCTGCATCCAGCCTCAATTAAGCATTGTTTGCCTCGGAGAAGTGACAGCTCATGCCCGACAATTGGCAAGTCGCCCGCCGGCCGGTGCACCAAGCATACTTGCTTTGACGTTCGACCTCACTGGTAGCGTGGACACTCGTGCTGGCCCCGGCGGCCTGATTTCGAGGACCTTGGAAAATCTGAACTGGTTCGATGAAAACCCGGACTGAAATTACGACGGATCTTCGACAACTGGGCGTTCGAACGGGCGATCTTCTGATGGTGCACGCCTCCTTGAAAGCCGTTGGTGCTGTCAAAGGCGGGCCGACGGCCATTGTCGGCGCACTTCTCAATGCGATTGGGTCATCGGGCACCCTCATGGGCTATGCCTCATGGGACCGCTCACCCTACGAGGAAACTTTGAATGGCGTACGGATGGCTGATGAAGCGCGTCGTACTTGGCCGCCGTTCGATCCCGCAACCGCTCGCACCTATCCGGGTTTCGGCCTGCTCAACCAGTTTCTTGTTGAAGCGCCCGGCGCACGCCGTAGCGCTCATCCCGACGCATCCATGGTTGCGGTTGGGCCACTTTCCGAGACGTTGATCGAGCCTCATCGGCTTGGCCAGGCCTTGGGAAATGGCTCGCCAATCCAACGATTTGTCGAACTTAGGGGAAAAGTACTCTTGCTGGGCGCCCCTTTGAACTCCGTTACCGCTCTCCACTATGCGGAAGCCATCGCCGACATCCCCGGCAAGCGGCGCGTGACTTACGAGATGCCGCTTCTTGGTCCGAATGGTGAAACGGTATGGGAGACCGCCGAAGACTTTGACACCAACGGCATCCTTGATCGTTTTGCGGTCGCGGGCCAGGCCGACGCGGTCGAAACGATTGCGAATGCCTACGTTGCCACTAGCCGGCACCGGAGCGGCACGGTCGGAGATGCTTTCTGCCACCTCTTCGACGCGCGGGACATCGTGTCGTTTGGTGTGGCATATCTCGAAAGCCGATTTGGCAAGGGTGCGTAGGCACCAGTCCATAGCGATGCGGGCCGCCCTTTTCGGGCGGAAGACTGGACCTTATCCGGTTGGCGCCAATCTCGTGCGCCGCTTTGGCCTCAGGGTCGCTGCCAGCAACCGCGCACACCGATGGGGATGTCGGCGACGCCGTAAGCGCTGCCTGTCGTCCCAGAAGGGCATGGCATCGGCCTGGAGAGCCGCTGAGATACTTCGCGGCCGCACGCCGCAGCGCCCAAGAGCCATCCATCCGGCTTTGAGCCGGCGCGTTGCCTGGAGATGTGGAGATTGGTGACCGCGCTGGCGACGGCGCAAGACACACAGAGAGCAATACAAATTACACCGGCCCAAGGACTTCAGGTGTTACGAACGTAACATCCACGTCGCGACGCGCTTGGTATCATACAATCGGGAAAGTGGTTTCGTGAGCATTCGGTTGTCTTGCAACTTATGCCTTTCGACAACGCGACTTGTTGGCTGATCGCTTCCAGTATCAAAAAGCAAAATCGCAAGGGAGGATGCCATGATGAAGCTATTGCTCGTGCTCATTGCGCTGACGTCATTCGTGCCTGCGACGGCAGCTGCACAATGCAACCCGGCGGTACAGCAGTGCCGTTAAGGCACTGCTCCAAACTGTGATTTACCACCATGCCGAACCTTGTCGCGCTGCTCTTCGGAGCGGCGATAGTCCTGTTTTATTCTTACGGGCGCTTCAACCGTGTCACCTACGAGGGCGGGCGGCAGATGGAGCGGCTTGTCAACCTGTTGTCGCCCGACAAGCTTCGGGCGCGGCGCATCGTCATGCATGCCTACGCATGCTACGCCCTAATCCTTTTGCTCATTTACTTCTTCCTTTGTGCGTATGCCGAACTGCTACCCATGCTCGGCGGACCTGACCTAGCAATCGGAGCAAGCAAGCTTCCCATCCCTGCGAACGATGCCCCGACTGCCGTCATCGCTGGCTTCGCTCCGAGCAATGACGCCGCAGCGATCCCATGGACGCTATCGAGCGCTGTGGATCCAGCGGCGGTGCGCGACTTCGATATCGGGATCAGTGCATCAGTGTCGCTTGCCATAGCACTTATCATGGTTGGCCTGGCCCCCACCTTCCCGCTCCTGGGTAACTTCGAAGACTGGATGCGGGGGGCGGCACATCGGCTGGCGGGAATACCCACGCACGTCATCGGCGCCAGCGAGGACTTGCGCCGTAGGGACCTGGGGTTCTCGGCTGCGGCGGAGGCCGACGCTGCACCCACTGACAAAAACCGCTTTCTCATTCCGCGCAGTAGTTGGGACCGCATGGCTCACTATCAAGCGGCCGCCAAGGACCAGGTTAGCGAACCCGAGGACTTCCGCCTCGATCTGGAATTGATCTTCGCGATTTCAGCCTGGATTTTCGACCGCAAGCTCAAGCTCGCCAATGCCTCTGCGCGCGAACGCTTCCAGCAGCTCGAGGAAGCATTGCACAAGCGCCTGGATCAGTTGATCGTAGAACTGGACGACAGATCGGAATACGGGTCCGGTGGCACGAAAGATGCTGCTGTCGTCGGCACCGGCGACGCAAGCCTCGGCGAGCGTAAGCGCGCCACGTGGGAGCGACTTGCCTCGGATGCTGACGACCTAGCCGACGACCTTTGCATTTTGCTCGCGCTCTACGTCGAGCACGAGATCATTATCGCCTCTTCGACAACCTCCGACGAAGACAACGCACACCAGCAGTTCGTTGCGAAGAAAAAGCTGGATGCTTTCCTCGGCGGATTGCTGCACCCCCATACGGCCGCGGGTTATCGTCGATCGTACGCGACGACCACCGCGCTCTGGGCTCTTGGCGTGGTGCTGTTCGTCAGCCTGTTCTGGAGCCTGTTGCCCGGGCGATATGAAAACGAACTCGTATGGGGCGAGCCGGTCGATGCCTACTCTCGAATGCTGAGTTGCATCTTCTATGCATTCAACAACTATTGCATCCCGATGATCGTGACCCTCGCACTTCGTGACGCAGGCCTGCAATCGCGTCGCTGGCGCAACATGCGGCTGGCGCACTGGACCTTGTGGTTGCCGCAGACCGTGCTTGTCGCTTTCGCTTCCTGGGCCGTCGCCGCGACATTCGTCATGGGGCTGCAGCTGTGGAAGACCGGCTTCGACACCGGCTGGGCTGCCGACAGCCAAAGCATCTGGGTCATTCTGCGGTCTTCGTTTGAATACAATGCCCCCACAGCCGCTCGCGGCGTCGTTCTTTCGCTCGTTGTGGCGTTCCTCCTCGACGCGTGGTCGGCACGGGCACTATCACTAGCCCTGCGACCGACCTATTTCTCAAGTCTAGTCTGGGCGCTGGGCTCCGCCATCATCATGGCGTTCTGCGGCGGACTAACTCGGTATTTCACCGCATGGTCTGCGAAATCCGCAGCGACGCAGAGCCTCGACGCGATCGACCGAGGCCTGATCGTCTACTCGGCGCTCTTTTCGGCGCTCATAGGGTTTTTCGTCGTGTTTTGCGTAACCGCAGTCCTTCTCAACCAGCGCAGTAGCAGTGAGCGTCTCCGTACGGCACAGGTGCCTGGCCGGGCAGCGCCAAAGCCAGCGCCCGCGGAGTAGCCAATGCGCCCGCTATTCAAAAAACTCGTCCTTGCCGTACTCGTCCCCGCCCACGCACTGACCTATGCGGCACGCGCCGATGCCAGCGACACTGAAGAGATCATCGTAGGTGTTCGCAGCGATGCACGGCCCTTCATCTGGCAGGATCCAAACACCAATGGGTACAACGGCCTCTTCTGGGATATCTGCACGGAGGTAGTCCAACGCGCCGGCTATCGCTTCAAGACGGTGAACGTCGATACAAAAAAGCGGGCCGAGTTCCTAAGCACGGGTGCTGGGGACTTCGACCTTCTTTGCGATCCGACGACGATCAACCTCCAGCGGATGCATAACTTCGCTTACGACGGTACCGTTTCCCACCTCGAATTCTCGCCAATCATCTTCGTCGCAAACGGTTCCTACATTCAGCAGCAGCGCCGCTCGATTGCACCAAAGGCAGCGGGCAACCTTCCCGAAGATGCGCCCGCTAAACCCACCTGCACCCAAGTGGCTACATGGGTGGCCAAGGTTCAAGGCGGGAAACCAGACGAGTGGAAATGGTGGCCGGCGCCAAGCCCTCAAACGACCGACGTCAAGAACACACCGCCCGCCGCACAGGGCTTGTGGGATTGGCTTAGCAGCACTTTCGATATCACGCTCCGCCATGTGCCCCAGGGTGGCGACGAAAAGATGAAGACCTTCGAGATCTGGGGATATGTCGAAGGGTCGACTTCCCAGGAGGCGGCCGAGCAGCAGGCCCTGGCCCGGTCAAAGGACGGCCTGATGGTCTGCACGCGGGCGATGCCCTCGCACGAAGATGCCGCCAGAGAATTTTGCGCTGGAACCCTGAGTCGCTACTACGGGGACATCGATATGATCAGGGCTGCGCTTGCCGGCTTCAACGAAGAGGCGGGTACACGTTGTGCCGCCGACTTTACCCCCGCCGCGGCGGGAAGCTATGAGCCTTACGCCTTCGTGGTTTCGACGCTACATTTCCCAGATTTTCCCGAACGCCTGACTCTCGCGCTTTACGGCATGTTCGAAGACGGTACCGTCGAAAGATTGTTCACCGGCCATTTCCCCGAAACGCAGAAGTCACCGTTTCTTGGCACACTGTTCCGAATCAACAGAATTCCTACCGGAAGCGACGCCTCCAAGACGAAAGACAAACCGGATGCGACGTTGGTGCGCGTTGGGGCCGCGTACGACCCCCTTTGAGATTCTGCCAAGCGATGTGACGTTATATTGAGGCGTCCACATTGGTGAGGGGCAAGCGGGCATAAAATCTGAACACGTCCGACGCCGGCCTTCCCTTGAGCCGAGTTCGATAATTTTGCTTTGGACTGAAGGATCGTTCGACAGTCGCCGCGAATTCGACCGGCGCAAAGTCACCCTCATTCGAGCCCACTTGACGCGCGACCATCACCAGCAGTGAGGGGCGCCGGCCGTTCAAGCGTGCACAACAGCGGCATGCAGAAGACCAACGTATCAAGCCACGGCAACGGTTCGCCGCCGACGCGGCGACACCTTCTACTTCCTGAAACACTTATCGGCCGACGGTGGAGTATCGTGTGCAACGGCTCCTGCGGATGGAGACGAAGGGCTAGATCTGCTCCGGACGGGAGCGCCTCCATCGGCAATCTAGATCCAAGGCACGCGAATATGGACCGCTCCCCGGCTAGCGCTTCGATCCCTCTCGCGTCATCGGCAATTCCTTTCGGCTTCAGCATCAGCCTGATCAAAAAGTACCAGGCAAAACCTTCCGGTCTTGCCTGGCACATTCAGCCCCCATGAACTGGATCGATAGAACTCAGGAGGCCCCAAGACCGATTGGCTGCACAGTTCCGACGGAGTTCGGCACCAAGGGGCGCCGTCTCAAGACCGGGGTCGGGAACAGTGGGCCCAGATTTCGTGGTCTGTAGAGCTGCTGCATGCGCGCCGTCGGGTCGTCGTTGGGAGAAAAGAGGGCCATCCGCCCATAGCGGTCGATAACGCTTTGATGGAGAGACTCGTTGATCGTACGCAGAAAGCCTCCTTCATCGCGCGGCCGGTAGAGCGTCTCGTAGTAGTCCACCTTGAACGGCTTTTCGCAGATCTGCCGAAAAGTCGGCGTCAGCCGATCTTTGAAAGACCAGCCTGCGCGCGAATCGTGGTGGGGAGCATATATGTCGAGCTCTTTCGGCAACATATCCCAGTCGATGACCAATCCGCAGGCCTGCGCTTTTTCGGCCATCCAGACCAGCGGAATGTCGGCCAGCGAACGATCAACATAGCCGCCGCCAACGTCGCCATGACTGCCTGCGAACCAGACCTGTTCAACGGTCCGGCCCGACTCTTTTTCTGGGGCGTCGCCGGTCCAAAGCGTCGGCACGAACTCGTCCCTCGCCTCGTCGATGGCCATTGCGTGATAGGCGTGACGCGTTATCCGAGATGCCGTGGTGTTGTGAAAGCCGTATTCCCTTCGGTTGAAGGCACTGAACATGTGGCTGGGCACCCCGAGCGCTCCGACCGTGTCCCAGACCCCCAACATCGTGATTTCAACATCGACATGCGCGTCCGTCGAATACTTCTCCACGAAATCCTCGGGCGACCGTTTCTCGTAATTCCGGTAGTAGTGCCAGGCGTTGCGCAGATCCCCAAGCCGTTGACGCTTGAGAAGCCCGCATGAAGCGACCAGTCCTGCAAGGCTGCGGGCGGAAAAGGCCCCGCGCGAGAAGCCAAAGAGATAGATCTCGTCGCCCGCAACGTAATTTTGGGCCAGGAACATGTATCCAGAGCGAATGTTCTCATCGACGCCGGTGCCGATTGCGCCATCCAGGATGCGTTGAATCTGCAGGCCGGACGATCCCACGCCGCGCAGGTAGAGGACCGACTGCGGAATACCACCTGTATCCTGCTGGCATGCGCGAATGGAGCGTGCGATCAGCGCGACATTCGTTTCGGAACGGGCACTGTCGGCGTCGTTCCAGGTTCCGTCGAAACAAACAACCAAGCGTTTCATCTCTTTTTTCCTTTATGGCCCTGATGTGCGTTTCCCTGTTGTCTTGGCGTGAGCAGCCGCGGTTCTCACGCGGCCGGCGCTTCAAGCCCGCCCCGAAGGGCGCGGACCCATTTTTCAACCTTGCCCATCACGCCCCAGCCGCTAATCGCGGCAAAGACAGGGAAGGCGGCCGTTACAAGCTCGCTGCCGAGCCCTCCGCCAGCATGCGTCGCGGCCGCTGTGGCGCCCGCGTTCGCCGCCCCCTCGATCAAGGGTGCAGCGATCGCCGTGACCGGCGCCAGCTGCGGGAAGAAGATTGGCAGAAGGGTCGTGGCGAGCATGCCGATGGCACCTATCGCGGTCTTGCGGCCGTCGAGCGCATTCCCGAGCGTCTTTCCGAGCGCACCGTTGACCGGCGTCAGGTCAGGGTCGCTGACCGATGCGAGCGGGTCCGGTTTCGCGCCATTCAGGACAACGCCATTGATCGTCGGTTGGGTGACAAGTGCCCGCAAGACATCGACCAGCCAGGTCATGTCTCCCTGGTTCACGGGCTTGTGTCCGCGCGACATCGCAGCGAGCGCGAGGATCTGTTGCAGCAATTGTGCGGGGTTCGCCTCGGTCGTCGCCGGAGCCGGTGCCGGCTGCGTGATAACAGGCATGGTCGTTTCCTCCTGTGGGACATCGTCCTGATCGACGAGCAAGTAGTAAAAAGTCTCCTGTCCATGCTTCTTCAGCAGACCGTCTACGAGGGTCTTGAATTCGTTCCACTGATGCGGTGGGACCGTCTGGCAACCGAGGCTGGAGGTGGACGTGACGCCGCCGCGGTGGAGATTGATCCAGAAGCGGCCATCCTGCGAATCCGTATCCTCACCGGTTTCATCGCGAATGACCGTGCAGTCGCTGTCCTGCCGGAAGGCGGGATAGGGGCCGTTCTTGCGCCCAAACCCGTGTAGACCGGGTCTGTACCGGATCGCCTGGCGTGGCTTCAGCCGCGCGATACCGCGACCGAAACGGCTGGGGTCCGTATTGGCGTTGAAGTTGTGGACACCGCTCGGCTCGACGATGAAGATCGCGTCGTCGTAGACGCCGCGATCGTTTGCGCTCTCCTTGCCCATCGAGTTGAGGTAGTAGCCGCGCACGGCGACCAACGTCACAGCGTCATCACGCCCCTCTTCCGGGATGAGGTTTCTAAACTCCTGAAGCACGGTGTTCGTGAGCGCGGCGGATTGCTTGGGCCGGTTGAGCGGGAGAAGCTGCGAGATCGGATTGGTCAGCAGTTCTTCGGTGGTCTGTTCTTCTTCCGAGTTCGGGGCACCCCCGAGGAGCGTCTCGATCTGGTCGGCGGTGAAGATTTCGTCCGGGCCGCCCCTGCTCTCCAGAACGCGGATCTTCGGGCTGCCATACTCTCCCTTTGCGAACATGGCTGCTTCACGCTCGCGACGCGCAACCAAGCCGTCGAGCACCTTGCCGTTGCTCTTGTTCCAGCGCGCAAATTCGGCGGCCGCGCCAACAGCGTCTCCGGCATTGAGCTTCTGCGTCAAGCCTGCCTTCGATATCGCGCCCGTATTGAAGTGCCACGACACAAGGGCATCGAACTGATGCTGCGCCAGCGGGGTCCTGACGGCTGCCTGAACCTGCGCCTCGAACTTGGCAAGATCGGTGCGGAAGATGTTGATCGCCTCCGTCAGGGTGATCGTCAGGCCGGAGCGGGGAACAGGTGGACCGGCCGCCGCCGTATGTCCGGCGCCGATCGTCATGGTTCCTGTGCCATCGTTGTAGGCTGATAGGACGATTGCCTCTTCGGCGAGCATGGCGCATATGCCGCGTACACTTGTCTTCACGGAAGCCTCCCATCGTTTTTGTAGCGCGCTGTTGCCCGCTAGTTCTGCCGCGGCTGATGGTCGGTTTACTGTGCGTTCAAGTTGGCACGGTCACGCCACGCGGGACCTGCCAATCGCCCAGACCAACGCCAGGGCATGTCCAACCGCCGTCGGGCTCTGCTTCACATTGGGACAGGGCCGTCAGATGGTCATCGGGTTTCGTATGCAACACTATGGAAAAGATCCACCTCGTTGAAAATTCAACGAGAAACGTTCACTTTGGCGATAAAACAAGGATATCCGTCGGATTTTCGGACGAAAATCCCTGACATTTATTATCGGACATAGCCTTTGACTGAATTTATTCAGCCAGCCTTCCGATACTTTACATGACGATTGGTGACGAACCTGTTCCACATGTAACAGTTAATGCCAAAATGGCTGGTTATAATGTTCAAGGATATACGCGATAGCTCGATTTTAGAGCGGGGCAGCCATGAGCGCCATAGTATATGCCATCGCAAGCATCCCACTGGCTGTGCTGCTTGCCCTGATCCTCAAACATCTGAAGATTGGCGAGAGCACCACCTTCATCGCGCTGCTTCTGCTCCCGCTCGGGGTCTGGGGCATCGCGTCTGGGACGATCAGCGAGTTGTCCGCGGGCGGTGTCGCACTGACGTTTCGCGAGGCCGCTAAATCCGAAGTCAAGCTATTGCCCCTTACGGATGTCGTCGAAAATTTCCAATCGATTGAGAAGGAGGGCGTCGCAGCGATCGAAGGCTTGACGCGCACCCTCACGCCGGGGCGACCGGTAGCGCTTGTCCTCCATCTTGGCCGCCCGGGTTACTACGCCCCGTCGGCCGTCGTCCTCTACCTTCAGGCACTGTCGAGCTTTGATCCGGAATTGACGTTGGTGGTCACGGACGCGGATGGGAAATTCGCCGCGGCCGCCGACGGCCGAGCGGTGATCAATTACCTGTCGGGCCAGAACGGTTCTGAGACCCAGGCACGATTCCGCGAGGCGCTCGACGCGCCCGACGCCGGCAAACTTCTTGAGCTACCAGGGTTTACGAAGGAAGCGATCGCAGCCGACGCGACGAACGCCGAAGCGCTCACAAAAATGGATCAGCTGGCACGCAAAACGCTGGTTGCCCTGGACCCCGAGGGCCGCCCCAAGGGGTTGGCCAAGCGGGATGCAATCGTCACGTATCTTCTGGTTCAACTGACGACCGATACCGCCAAGACCCCTTGAAGTCACCTACGACCAGCCGGCTCAAAAGATCGGAGATCAGCGTCCTGCCGTCCCGGTGCATCGCCGTGATCTCGCTCGACGTTCCGATCGTCACCTCGGACTGCCCCGGACGTAACTTCTGAGGGTCCGGATCACGTCGTCGAAGCTGGAAAACGGGCAGTCTGGACGGACCCGGCACACAGGTTTTGCATGCCCAAAAATGCGGGAAGCGGACCGGTGTCCCGCTCCGCTTCGCTTACCTGACAGGGACTCGAACCCGGTGGCACCACAAAATCATTGCCATAAGAGCCAGGAAACACAATCATACAACGAAAATCGGCGTCAGGCCATCCTTAGACGCTACGCGTCAGATTGTTCTGGTCGACGAGCGGCCAGGACGGCGTCACCTTCCAGCCACGGATCCCCGGTCCCTCGATCAGGTTTTCGCGGAACACCCAAAGGTGCGGATCCTCGTCGCCGAACGCGACGACCGAAACCAGGCGGATGCCCATCGTGGCCATCGAAATCCGGTTCTCCGCCACCAGCACCTGGTGACCGATGAAGCCCCAGATGCGGATGCCCTGCGCAAAATACCTGCTGAAATTCGGCCGGGTCGACAGCGCCATCTCGTTGCCCCGGATGCGCAGGGTATCGACATTCCCGACAAGCACACCGTAACCGGCATAGGCTTGCGCGTAGGGCGCCATCAACTCCATGCGGTTGTCGTCGATCGACACCGATCTGGCCCGCACATTCGCGTTGCGCATGTGGCTGACCGCCACCCGCACCCCCACCTGGAAGGCGCGGATTGCATTGCCCCGGATCGCGACATTGTCCATCCGCCGTCCACCGCAGACGATGCCCTGCGCCCCCAGGCTGACCGAGTTTTCCTCAAGCCCCTTCAGCCAGTTCTGGACCGATCCCAGCCCGGCGCGGAGCTCGGCATCCTCCAATACCTTCTTCGCCAGGCCGTAGCTCAGCCCCAGAAGTTCGTCTGCATTTGCGATCTTGGCAGCCGAGCCGCTGCGGGAAATGAGCGTCGTCCAATCCTTCTGGCTGAAGGCACTGTCGAAGGCGACGACCTGCCCGTTCGCCTCGACCACGACCTGTCGCTCAGCACCCGATCTCGCATCGAAGCGCTGCACGACCGGGTCGCTCGAAACGAGGAGCGTGGTGCGCACCTTCGTATTGTCCAGCCCCTCACCATGGGTGCCGAACGAGTCCCCAAGCCGCTTCAATTGCTTGCGAAACACCGGCATCCGGTCGGGGTTCTCTGCCACGGAGGCGACGAGCCCCTGCGCCCAGCGACCGAACGTTTCCTGGTTCTTGAGGTCCGCCGCGGCGGGCGGGTTTGTAGCGACCAGCGCGTCCCAGTCCTTCTGCGGCACTGGACTGTCGAAGGTCATGCGCCATTCCTTGACGCCAATCTCCTTGAAGCCGGTGCCCCGGCCGACATAGCCCTTCACGGGGCGGGTGATGAAGCTGTTTGCGGTCGTGGCTAGCCAGACCTTGTCGGAAAGGAACGCCTTGATGTTGAGCGAGCCCTTGCCCGGCTTGGCGGTCAGGATGTTGCCGGACACATCGACGTCGACGGCATCGGTCACGACGATCCCCTCCTGAAGGTTGCCGACCGTCAGACTGTTGTTGGCGATCCGAACCGATTGCGTGACCCTCAAGCTCTTCAGCGTCTCGCTGTAGCCCCGGACCGTCAGGCAGGTGCGCTCGGTCGAGGTGCCGCCGCCGCAACTCAGCGTGCAGCCATGCACTTCAACCGCGTCGCAGTGACCGAAGTCCAGCGTGCCCTGACGGTGGATCTTCCGACCGGGATCGACCGCGCTGTTGCTGTCGGGCGTTGCAAATTCAAGCCCGCTGACCACAACGCTGGCGCAGGCTGCAAAGGCGATGGCCGCCTCCGTGCGATAGGCCAGAATCTGGACGGTCCCGGGCCCGGCGCCGCTGATGCGGATATGACCAAGACCGGTCATCTCAACGGTGCGCCCGGTGGTGTAGGTGCCCCTGGCAAAACAGATCGAGGCATTCTCGCCCGGCTGGAGCCCCTCCAGCCGGGCCACCCAGTCCTCACCCGGCTGGATGACGATCGTGGTGCAGCCGACATGCTGGAGCCCCGCCAAAGCCTCGATAGCCTTCTGCACCGTATTGGCGAGCGCAAGCGCGGGCGTATTGGCCGGGTTGAAACTGACGTGGGTCGCACGCGCGAGTGTCGCGTTGAAGCTGATGGGCGCATGGGTCGGTGTTCCGGCGGCATCCAGCCGCTGGGCAAAGACGCGCTGCACCCTGTTCGTGCCATCAAGGCTAAAGGTAACCGACGCCACGCCGGTGCCATCGGTGGTGGCCTCTTGGGTTGGCATGCCGTTACCAAACTGCCCGGCCCCCTCCGCAACGGTAAAACGGATCGTCTCTCCCTGGACCGGTTTATGGCCGCGCACCACCGCGACGGAAAGCTCCTTTGGTAGAGGTACCAGGGCGGCCGCATTCAGGGGATCGTCCAGGGCCTCTTGCCCGTCGCCGCCGGCGTACAGCACCTGCTTGGCGCGGGTAATCGGCGGGAAAAGCGGGCGGCAATCTTCGGCTACGGTCCAGGCGCCGGCACCGTCGAGCACGAGCCAGGCGAGCGCCGCATAGTTGCGCCGCGGTCCTTCTGCAGGTTTCGGCAACGGTTCGCCGGTGACCGGATTGCGTGGCCATTCCACATCGCCGGACACGGCGCGCGCCGGAATGATCCAGTGATCGCCGGGTTGATACTGACCGGCTTCGAAGCGGATCTGGACACCATTCTCCAGATCTGCCCAATCGGCCGCGGCATCGTCCACCTGCGCCGGAAGCCCGCCTTCCCAACGGGTGACGAATGCCTCCGCCGGAAGCTTGTCTGTGTCCGGGAGACCGTTGTTGAGGAGTGGCGCAAGCGTGAGCGGATCGCGCAGTTCGGCAAGCGAGACGCGTTGGCCGACCACCTCGTCGATCCGGGCGAAGAAGCCAGGCGCCTCCCCATAGATCGCCGCCTGATCGCGGATCTCGATCCAGTCGCCCGCCTTCAACGCGGTCATCTCATCACGGCCGATGCTGTCCACCACCAAGACGCCTGCGTCGATCTCGCGGTATCGCGTGCGGTGAATGGCATTCTCGCGCGACCATTTGTAGAACGCCGCCGCCTCGTCGCCAGCCAGATGGATCTCGACGCGGAAGAGAAAATTGTCGAGACTGCGGTAGCCCGCGGCGGGCGGAAGGTTGCAGGGGCCGGCGCTAAGGTCGGAAAGCTCCGCCCGCGCGCGCATCTCGCCCTGCGCACGGTCGGCAAGGACGGGATCGAACCCCTTTGACAGCGCCGGGCAGGTCAGGTCGGAAGCCTGGTATCCAAGCGCCAGGAGCGCCGCGCGCGCGACCAGCTGGACTTGCCAGATGGTCCGCTCACGATAGGCCGTATCCGGCCCGTCGAAAGCCACCTCGCGCAGCAGCGGTTCATCGAGTGCGGTCACGATCAGATCTGTGGACTTGAGCACGGCCAGGTAGTCGCCGGCCACCGCCGGAAGCGGCGTGCCTGCCCCATATGGTTGCCGCTGGACTGTTGCCGGCCGGAAGGCGCGGGTCACGGCATCACCAAGGGCTGGCGTGGTACGGAAGGTCCGCACGCCGTTCGCATCCTCAGCGAAGTTGCGCACCTTGACGAAAACGCTCAGGCCCGCCGGGTCAGTGCTCAGCACGTCGTCGTCAGCCAGCTCCCCGCCATCGTCGATCCGCCAGACCGCATTGCCGCCGGTGCCCGACTGACGGGTCAGCGAAAAGCCAAAAGGCCAGCGCAGCACATGGCCCACACCTGCCACGTATCCGGTACCAGGGGTGATCACCAGCGTTCCGGTCCCGGCATCCGGGATCAGTCCGAAGCCCGCATCGTCCTCCGGAAAGCCGGCGGGGCCGATGATATCAGCCGCCGTCTCCCGATCCGAGGCGCGCAGGATGTCGCCCTGTTCGTTCCAGTCGGCATCGGTGAACAGGCGGCCCTGCTGCATCCCCACAAGGCTGAAATCCTTGACAGGATCGAAGGTCTTTCTCGAAATATCGCCGGTCATGGCAGGCCTCCTAACTCATGTAAATGAAGCCCGGAACAAGGCCGAATGGCGCAAATTCCTCGATGGCATCGCGGATGTTGGCGCGGCGGGCGGGGTCGCGGTTGGCGTAGCCCACTCCCATCTCCATGCCATCCTCGGCCCCTTCGAGGATGGCCTGTGGCGTGCGCAGGCTTAAGAGTCCGAATTCGGGATCCTGAAAACGGGTCGAGACGAAGACCGGCCGCGGCTTGGGGTCGTCGCTCGCACGCGGCACGCAGCGGTAGCGGCGCGGCAAGACCGAGGTCTCGTCGACATAGCAGAACCGGACGCAGCCGCTCTGCCGGTGCTCGACGGTGATCCGCCCAGTGAGGATGCTGTTTTCCGCCTGCAGGCTGCGGCAGGTGGTGCGGCCAAGGACGGTACTGCCGCTGCAGCTCATGTCCATGAGCGGCACGCGCAGCACCAAGGCGCCAGCCCCTGCCCCGCCGCCACCGGCGCTCTGATCCTCCCCGATGATCGATCGCGTGATCTCGATCGCGCCTGTCGCCTGCGGTAGCTCCACCTTGCCGACAATGCAGCGGTCGAGGACCAGGCCCATCCTGGCATTCTCGGTGGTGGCACGCACCGAATAGTCCAGCGCCGCGCCCGAGGCGCCGACCGTGCAATTGTAAAGCCGGAGTGCCCCCAGATCGCCCCCAGGCCGGGCGGTGAGATTGCCGGTGATCACCAATCCGTCGATCACCAGCGAGCCGGCCGGGTCGTCGCCCGCATCCGCCGCATCGATCATCGCCGGCGCCAGAACAAGAGGCCGCCGGTGCATCGGCGACAATTGGCCCGCAAAGCGGCGACGCACCCCGCCCGGCTCCTCCACCACCGGCCAGGCGGCAGCCACAATCGCCAGCGTTGCGCCTTTCGGCAACGTGATTGCATGGGTGGCGTTCAACGCCTCGACATAGGTGGCGTTGTCCATCACCGCGATGATCCCGCGCGAGCCCGCGGTGGCCTGGGCATTCCAGCGGTCGACCGCATCGCGCAGGCTCGCGACCACCGGCCCACCCTGAAGCGGGTTGTCGGTCACATGGCCCGCCACCTTCGTCACGCCGATCTGCCAGGGCGGCGCCTCGCCGGGCACTACGAGATCGGGCAGCCATTTCTCGAGGCTCGACCGCCGGTCATAGGCGCCGCCGCCGATATCGAAGGGCTGCCCGGTGGCAAAACCGGTCTCGACCGCCTTGCCCTCGTCCGAAGCGTGCAGCGAGATCCGGCCGAGCTCAGGGTCGACCATCACCGTGCCAGCCACGGCCGGCCGCCGCCAGGTGCCGTTTTCGGCCTTTTCCAGATTGCAGCAGAAGAGCTTTTCAGGCGACACCTCCGTGCCGTCCAGACGCACCCGGAACGGCGGGCTCTCCTCAAACCAGCGGCCCGGAGTGGCGCCGTCTGCGCGGGCAGCGTTGAGCGCGGCGAAGACCTCATCACGGGACAATGTCGCAGGCACGGTGCGCGCGGTCATCCGCGCACCCACGCTCAGGTCGGCCGCCGGGCGGTTGACCAACGGCAGGTCGCGTCCCAGCGGATCAAAGGTCAAAAGCCCCGGATCCGGTGCATCGGGACGCGGAACGGCGCCGCCCAGGTACCCTGGGGCTGGATTTTCCACAGGCCAGATCGGTGCCGCCGCGCGCCGCCAAATGAACAGCCCCAGATGCGGAATGTTGTAGCGCCCGGCATAGGCGCCCGGCTGCCCGGCGGCCGGCGAATGCGCCATCGTTGAGAACGGCGACCGGCTGGCGCGGCAGCGCGCGGTGTTGCGCAGGTCGGCAAAGGCCGGTGCAGCCGGCCGCACATGGTTCATATGCTGCGAGGTCGCAAGCCTCTGGAAGAATTCGACCGCCACCACCGACCATCCGGACACTTCGCGCGCCACCTGCTCGATCGCCGCGGCGGTGCCTTTTGCCTGCCGGTTGCGCAGTACATTGGCGACGTATCCGCGCAGAAGCCCTATCTGGTCGGACCCGATCTCGCGCATCGGCCGGGCGCCGATCAGCGCAGCGATGTAGGGCAGTGCCCACGGCTCGCAGGTCTCGACGAACCAGTCGTCGTAGAGCTGGTCTATGTCGCGCTCCAGGATGACCAGCTCCTGTGCCATGATCTCCATCAGCGCCTGAAGCGCACGACCCTCTTCGGCATCGCGCGTGCGGAAATGGCTGGGCAGCCGTTCGAAAAGGTTGCCGGTCGCGCGATTATACATTTGCGGTCTCCATCATCGTCAGGCTGACCGCCGACGGCAGCACGGTCAGCAATTGCGCCGGGGCAAAGTCGTGGCGCTGCCCGCGCTGGCCCGGCCCGACGGCTGGGAGCGAGGGCAGCACCGAGGACAGATCAGCAGCCACGGAACCGGTGGTAGAGCCGTCGAGCAGCACCTCGAGCGCGTCGAGATCGACCGATACGACACCGCGCGCCCGATGCAGCGCGGCAATGACCTCGGCAGCACTCACCGATTGGGCGAGCTTGCGCGCGTCGTAACCGAAAAGCGCCTCGATCTGCTGGCGCGCCCAGAACCTGACGTCCTCGGCGCGGCAGGTCGGATCGGGATAAATCTTGGCCGTCAGGGCAAAGAACCGGCGCGCGTAGGGTTGCAAGATCAGGGGACGTGCAGGATCTCGTGCCTTGGCCATTGCATCGGCAAGGTTGGACATCAGCGGATCGCTTGCCGTGAGCTCGGCGTCCGCTTCAGGGGCCACCGTGACATGGATCACCTTGTTCTGCCCTGACCACAGCTCGCACGCCTGGGCCTTGCCGATGCCGGCAAAACTACGCGCAAAATCGGCGTAGTCGGTGAGCGAGACGATGCGCCCGAGGGTCTTGACCGTGCCCGGTGCGGTTTCGCGCGCGCTATCCAGCGTCTCGGGATCGGCCGAGCCTGTTGCGGGCGACGGGTTCACCACTGCGCGCACACCGAGCGGCCGGGTTCTCAGCTGACTGATCGCTTCCTCCGGCACTTCGCCGGCACGGCCGATACCGCTGCGGTACTCCGCCTTTACGTTCAGCAATCCGGTGGGCAGGCGACGCCCGGTCCATCCGTCACCGAAGCGCACATGCGCCTTGCCGTCGTCCGACAGGCGCACCTCGTAGACGGGGTCTTCCGGCCCGGCCTGACCCAGTGCCGTCACCTCCTGCCAGAGCGCTCCGTCGATACGGACCTTCAGGGTCGAGGCGCGACCGGCCTCGTTGGCGGCTGAGACGTAAGTGAGTGGCGGCTTCTTCAGCGTGAAGGTCTGGAACGTCAGCCGGGCGTCGCCGTTCCCGAGGTCTTCGGCCACCGCCTCGCCATGGGTGGCCAGTGCGACATTTGCGTTGATGCGCACGGTGGTGCGGTCATAGGGCCAGGCGGTCTCGCCGATCAGCAACAGCCGGGTGATCCCGTCGATATGCTGGACCTCGCCGATGATATGGGTCTCGCGGCCGGTGATGCCCTCGGCATCGTTACGTGCGCCGGAAAGCGAAACGGGCCGTCCGCGTTCGAGATCGAGATAAAGCCCGTTCAGCTCGACCGAGGTGGACCTCTGCGGCAGCTCCGGCGACAACGGCACACCGGCAAGCGGAAGGTGCGCGCTGACCGCATGGATCTGCGAACCCCGAAACAGGAAGGAATTGTAGATTGTGGTCGAGTCGGTGCCGCCGAGCTCCAACGGTCCGCCATTGGCGGTGCGGAACCCCACGCCGGTCGACTTCCCCGTGATTGCGTAGTCCGCCCGCGATTCCGCCGCCGCATGCACGACCCGCAAACCGAGAGACCCACCCGCGGCGTTTTCGATGATCGCCCAGCCGTTGGGCTGCAATTCCTTCAGCTCGCGGTCGAGGTAGACGTGGGAGGCGCCTTTGTCGATGTACTTTGCCCCCATCCCGTCCAGCCAGATCGTGTTGGGCGATCCACCTGTGGCCCCATCCCAGTTGTGGGTATAGGGACCCTTGTCATAGGTCCCATTGGCCTTGGTGCCATAGTTCACCGTGGCGTGGAGCGGCGCAGTACTGCCGAAGAACCCGGAACTGTCGCGCATGACATGCAGGCCGAGTGCCGGTACCTCGCCATCGTCCTTTTCCGGCGGCGGCAAGACCAGCAGGCGAACCAGCGTCATGATCTTGGCGCGCTGCCAGGATTGGGATTGCACCAGCGCTGAGAGCCCGTCTCCCGACCAGGTCCGGCCGCGCACATGCGTCTCGATTGCCTGAGTGCCCAGCGCGATGCGCATCGAGGGCATGATGCCGATGAGCAGTTTCGCGAGCCGGAAGGGCGGTGCGCGGCGCACCTTCTCGGGCGCGCTGCCGCTTCGCGTCAAAACGACTTTCGTCAGGCCGAAGGCTCGGTCCTCGTTGGCTGATACCACCCGCATCGGTATGGCCGTGACCGGCGCGCCATCGCTCGCCGCCTGCGCCACCGCCAGCAACCGGGTGCCCTTGCGCAGGTTAAGCCCGAGCCCCTTAAGGCAGACCTCGTTCACCGGCAGCGCGTAGAGCACCGGATCGATCTCTTCGTTCGTCTCGTTATCCTCGATACGTTTCGCCAGCGCGGCGGGCAGATCGAGCCGTCGGGTCATCGGGTGGTAGTGTTCCAGATCCGCCTCGGCAGCAATGGTAACGAGGTCAGGATCAGCCAATGTGGCGTCGTCGAAGGAGTTGTCCAGATCGAACAGATAGAGCGTGCCGTTGGCTGTGTCCTCATCACTTTCGAGGTTGTTGTAGAGCACCAGGTTCTGAGGACGCTCGGTTCGGGCGTGAATGTCGTTCCATTCGGCGCGTGCGGTGATCTCTTCGACCGTTTCGAAGATCTGCGGCAGTTTGCCCTTCTCGTGCGGGATCGACATCGCTTGCACACCGATACCGATCTGGACCACGCGATAGGGATTGTCCGTGTCCTCGACCGAGAATGCCAGATGGGCGCTGGACGCCACGCCGGGGGCGAGCTCATAGCCGATCATCCGCGCCAGTTCGAGCACCGAACGGCGCTGGGTGGCAGTCCCGATGAAACCTTCGTTGGCGATGCGCTCCGAATAGAAGGACACCACGTCGCAGGCCATGGCCCAGGCGTCGAACAGGCTGATCGTCGGATCGCGAAGGTCGCGCGTCCGCAACGCCTCCAACGGCTGGAGCTCGGCACCGGTCTCCGGGTCTATCACCCCGTGTCGCGGCAGAAGATGCAGCATTCGCGCCAGCGCCTCGGGCTGGGTCGTGATCCGGTAATCCACCTGTGAAAGCCCGGCACGGTTGGCAGGGCGATGCGGACCGAGGTCGATGCCGCCACACGGCGAGCTTTTGTCGCGCGTTGCCATGATCAGCGCCCCCCTTCCACGATGAAGCGGACCCGGCCGTTCTCGGGACGGCTGGGATCGTTGTCGAGCCGGGCAATCTCGGCGCTGGCGATCGGCAGGATCGCCTCGGCGGCATAGTCCACACCGGGCTGATCCATCCGGGCAAAACGGCCCACCGGCGCGTTGCTTTCGTCGGTGGTGCCGATCCAGGACACGCCGTCGATCCGCATCGCGCGGGCGATCATCGGCGACAACGCCACGTCCGCTCCGAACTCCAGGACATCCGGATGAAAGAGCCCGCGGGTTCCATCCGGCAGATCGCGATCGGAAAAGAGCGCCAGGAGATCGCGGTTGATGTCCGACGCATAGGCGTCGGGCGCGGCACAGACAAAGAGGATGATGTCGAGCGGTACGAAGACCGGCGAGACAAATTCCAGATCGTGGCCCGCCAACCGATGATCTTCGATGAACGCGCGCAACTCGGCCTCGACTGCAGCGTCCACCTCGCCGCCTCCGACGAGGTCGAGCGCCAGCGTGACCGTGTGCCAGCTGCCGGTCCAGCGGCGGCGCCCGAAGGCTCGTTCGACGCTCGGGTGGCGGGCGGCAACCACGGCGTAGTCGGCCGCCGTGACCGCACGACGCGAGACGCGAAACGCCTGTGGCGCGGCAACATGCACTGCCGTGCGTGGTTCCGGCACGATGCCGCCGGTTGCCGGGACAGGGTTGCTCAGCGCGAAGATGCCGTTGCCGTCGCCGGTCACCACATGGGCGATCGCGCCGGCCCCGATGTTGCCGCGCAAACCGCCGCCGTGACGGATGCGCGCGACAAACGCGGCTCCATCGGTTGGGCGGCGTCCCAGTACCCCGTCGCCGAAGCGCACATAGGCCGCCCCTGGCACGGTGCCTGGCTCGACCGCCACATGCGGCGCGAAACGCTCCGACGCCAGAAGGTCCGGCACCGTCGTCCATATCTCACCGTCGCCGACGAGCGCGACCTGTGCGACCGGTTCGGCCACCGGCGAAAGCGACGCAGCCGCCGAGGCGGTGCGTGCACTCTCCGGATCGAAAGGCGGCGCGCGCACCACCTCTCCGGCGGCCAGCCGGTAGCGCAGCACCTGGCCAGGCCCGTCATCTGGCAGCAGGCCGTCGGTGGAGAGGGTTTCCAAGAGGATCTCGTCTTCGTGCGCGGGGTCGCCGTGATCGACGGTACGGCCTTCGTCGACCAATAGAACATTGCCACGCGCCACCGACATCGGCTTGCCATCGAGGGTACCGATCGGCAGAGCGAACCTCAACGCGTCTTCGGCGAACCAGCGCACCTCAGTCAAGGCGAGACCGAAGATCGGATCACTTGCAGGCTTGGGGCCTTCCGACAGACGCACGACCTGGCGGTGCGTCGGATCCGGCGGATCCTCGGTGCTACCGCCAAAAGGAATGCGCTCCTCCAACAAAAGAAGATCGCCTGCCACAAGGTCAAGATCGCCGGGAGCCTTCGTCAGGAAAGCGGAGGTTGCGCCCTTGGTGAGGCAGCAGCCCTCGTCGCCCCAATCGTGGAAGCCCGCATCGTTGCGCGCCACGCGCAGCGACTTCAGCGGTTCCAGTGCCTCGAACACCACTGACCCACGTCGGACCATGTCTTCGAAAAGCTCCGCCTCTGGTGTGATCACCGTCGGCCGCTGCTGCCCCCGGTCCTCTGGGCGGGTCAGGAACCGGGTGCCGCGCGCAATCACGTCAGGTGCGCCATCCCGGTCGACATCCGCCGTCACGGCGACGGCTGTGCGCGCATTGCAACCCTCGCCCGGACGATAGCCGAGTAGCCGGGCGTGGCGCACGAGTGACTGCCGAAAGCGCGTGCGCTCGAAGAACGCTTCGGTGCCTATGGCGTCCTGAAACCAGCTCACCTTGTCGGCAGCATCCGCCAGCACCTCAACAAGGGTCACGCCCAGATCCGCCGGATTGCGCTCGGTCCAGTCGGCCATGGTGGCAGACATGCGGTCCAGCATCATCGTGCGAAAGCCGGTGAAATCGCGGGTCAGGTAATCTGTCGGCGGCCCCTGACGACGCGCCGGAACCGAAAGTGCAGGGTCGGCGCAATCGAAATCCGAGCGGCATTCGACTTTGAAGGAGAAGCACACGCTCGCCAGCTGGCGATCCATATTGGCGGGCGGTGCAGCGTTCACCGCCCCTTGCCGCAGCGACAGCACATAAGGCGAGAAATCCCCGGCCTGGTCCAGGGTCAGCCGCTGGGTCAACCCGTCCGGCTGCAGCGCCAGCGATAGCACCTTGATGCCCTTGACCCGCGTTCCGCCTGTCACGGCGAAGTTGTCCTCGTTCAGGGCCGCGACGCCATCGGGTTTGAGGAAAGCTACGTCGAGCAGTTTCTGCGCCATGCCAGCCGGTGCGCCGCTGTCCAACACCTCGACGAAGTCGATGCCGTTGATCTCAAGCCCGCCGCCCATGTCGGCGTTGCTTTCCAGAACCCTCTGCCGGCGCAGCGACGTGCCGCAATGACACCTGCACTTCGTCATATCGCGCCCTCCACCACGGCGCGGCGAATCTCGTCGTCGCCGAGCCGGCTGTAGACGACCGTGACCCGCAACTGGCTGTCCACGGCCTCAACCCGCACACCACGCAGTTCGATCACCTCGACCAGCCATTGCTGAAGCGCCCCCTGGACCATGTGCTGGACGGCGGCTGCGATCTCCGGCGTGTTCTCCGAAAACACCATCTCGTGCAACCCGGCACCGAATTCAGGCCGGTTGAGCCGCTCGCCGCGGCGCGTGAACAGCACCTGCTCGATCATGTCGCGGACCTGCTGGTCGCGGTCGGCCTCGGCCGTGGTTCCGGCGGCTGAGATCCGGTAGGGGAAGGAAAACCAGGTCATATCGCGACAACCTTGGTTTGCGGCGAAGACCAGACCACCGGACCGTTGGGGATCTGGCCGGATTTGCAAAGGTCGCCGGGATTGACCAACAACACCGGCTTGCCGGCCGACTGCACCTTGCTGGCCGCCTTGGTGAACTCGGCAATGAGACAGGGCTGCGGCTTGGGTTCGGGCGTCGTGAACGGGCAACCTGCGATCGTGCCCTTGTCGCCGAGAAGGGCTGCCGGCGTGCCGTCGATCAAAAGCTTCACACCCGTCGCCGCGATCGTGATCGGGATGGAATGCGGGCAGGTGGCGACGGTTCCCTGCGTGACGATCGGCGTGGTCATGGCAGCACCTTCAGATTTCCGTTGTTGATCGTGACCCCATCGGGGCCAAGCTTGACCGTCGATCCGGAAAAGCTCAGCTCCATGGCGTCCGCCCCCGCCTTCAGCACGGCATCCCCCATGGCCGTGGTCATGCTGAGCGTGAGTTCCCCCACGCCCGGCGCGTCGAGCACCTCCAGTTTGAAGTTGTCGCCCGCCCAGATCCGCGTCAGCGCCTGCGTCGGTCCCATCGCCGCCGGCGTGTCTCCAGCGTCCCAGAACCCGCCAGACCAGATCGGATAGTCCGGGTCGCCGCGCTCGAATTCGACCCAGACATTGGCGCCCGAGGGCGGGATGGCGAAGATGCCAACGCCCGGTCCGGCTCCCGGCAGACAGGGCATGGCCCAGGCGAGCGTGCCATCCCCTATGACATCAGCCACGCTGACCTGCACCCGGCCAAGGCCCAATGGGTCGATGTTGAGCTCAACCTTGCCGCGATATTTGCCGAAGAATTTTTCGTCCTCGCAGCTCATATCGGCGATACCTCCGGTGCGACGGCCGGCAGGATCGGATAGAGCCCGTCGCGCTGAAGTGCGAACGACTGGGTATAGGCACCGGGTTTGAGGACGTGCCTGACTTCGGCCACGGTATAGGTTCCGTTGTAGATCATCCCCAGGCCGCGGATATCGACCGCGTAGTAGGGTTTGAGCACCGCGTTGTAGCGCGTGTTATCGATGGTGCCGGTCACCTCCAGTACCCGTTCGGCCGGTTCGTTCACCTCAGCCATCAGACGCGCGAGCACCTGCGCGGTGTTGAGGCCCGAGGTCACTATCTCCTTCGTCTTGGTATTGCCCATCTGCGTCAGCGCCTCCGACAGGGCCGACATCGGCGTATTGGTGGAGGTCGGGATCTCCAGCGAAACCACCTGCCCCGTGGAGCGGTCATGCACCTTGGCGCGCGCAGCCGTCAGGGTCTCGCCATCGTGGTTGACAGTGACATCGTAGGCATCCGACATCGGCCCCAGATTGACCGAGATCGGCTTCTGCGGCAGGCCGGGGCGCGGCACCGGGCCGAAATAGAGCTGGCTGATCCCCGGCGCCGGGCCTGGATCGATGAACACCTTGTAGCCGTGGCGCCTGGCCATCTTCTTGGCATAGGCGAGGTCCGTGCAGGTCTGCTGCGGCGTGCGGTCGACCGGGATCGGCGGATCGATCACCGGCGGCGGCATGATCACCGGGATCACGCCGTAAGTGGCATATTTCAGCGCCATGGCATTCATGATCACGGTTTCGTCCTGAGCCGGGTGCTGGGCGCGTTTCTCTTCGCGGTCCATGACAAAGGTCAGGTCGCGGCCCAACATCAGGTACTTGCCTTCATTCGACCCTTCGCCGGGTATGTACTGGGTCTTGGTCACCACCCCGTCGAAGATCGGCGTCGGCATCACCCCGTTCCAGACAACGACCACCACCCGCGCTCCGCGCTGGAACCGGGGATCATTGACGAACGGAGGGCCAAATGCGCCAAGCGGTCCCTCTCGCCCGGCCAGCAGCGTGATCTTGAAGCCTGAGTCCTTTTTCATCGCCTGGCGCACCTCGATCTCTTCGATCGCCTCCATCGCCTCGAGCGGTGCGGGCAGCACGACGGCCTCCCTGCCCAGAAGCAGCGTGACGCGAATGCCGAGGATGTTGCCGAAGGCGCTCACGTGGTCCTGCCTCCCCTCGCATCGGGCATCGGAATGACCAGTGGAGCGCCGGGCACCGCGGTCAACTGGTCGGGATGCGCGGCGGAATTGGCATTGGCGATCATCCACCAGGCGGTCGCCTGGCCATAGGTCTGTGCGGCGATGATATCCGCGCGGTCGCTGTCGCTGACGCGGTGCTGGCGCGCCACGGTGTGATCCTCGGGGTGCGGCAGGATCGGCGGCACGATGTGGCGCACTTTGCTGCCGTCCGGCCGGGTGAATTCGGTTTCGGTGGCGATGGCGTATCGGCTCGTTGCTGTGATCATCACGCCCTCTCAGAAATCCAGGTTGCCCGCCACATCGGCGATGTTGTTGACGCTTGCGACGGTGGCGAGCGTCTCCTTGATCACCTGGTGGGTCAGGAAGGCCCAGTAGCCCGGGTTGGTCATGGACAGATCGTTGTAGGTCAGCACTTTCATCGAGACCGCGACATCGGCGCGGATCGGGTTTAAAGCCGGGTCGTGCGCGGTCTCGGTGATCGACAGACTTTCGATCTTGACAGGCACCACCCGCTTCCAGCCGTAGATGAAAAGCGTCAGCGGTGCGGCCGGCGGCACCACCTCCATGGTTCCTGCCAGCATCAGCGCCTGGTTGATCGCAACGGCGATGGTTTTCGGATAGACCATCATCTCGAGCGCTGCGAGATAGCCCGAAATGCCGCCGCCCAGAGGTCCGTTCTCGCCCTCTTCCATCTGGTCGATCAGGTCCATCTTGAGGTTGGCGCTGATCGTCTCCGTGGGAGGCCCGGCCAGCCGCAACGGTTCCGCCCGCCCGTTGCCTGCCTGGCTGTAGTTCGGCGCGATCGACCGGGTGATCTGGTCGGGGTTGTACTGGAAGATCGCCACCGAAGAGAGCGGGTTGAAAAGATCAAGCCCGACAAGAGCGCCTTTCTGGACTTGTGGGGAGATGGTTAGACCCGTCATAGCAAGCTCCGATCTGAGACGCCGGACGTGGAACCAGTGAAGTCATTCTTTGGAAACGGTCTCATCTGTCAGCACTCAGCTTTGCCCAGAACCCGTCGCTGCCGGTGGGATTGATCTCGATTTCGGTATCGTTCTTCAGCACATAGGGGCCGTCCGGGAGGTACTTGATCCAGTCGCCGGACTTGTCACGCCCCACCTCGATGACCTTGATCCGGATGGGTAGCGGTCCGAAGGTCTTCAAGTCCGACGTCTGGACGTAGAGGTAGACGTCGAACAAGGTCTTGGCGTCGCCCCGCCCTTGCGCGAAACCACCGGAAGGTCCTGGCAGGATGGTGTGATAGCTCGTTACCGTCCCGCTCGGATCGGCGATTTGTCCACGGCGTACCGACTGGGTCGATTGCCCGCCGGATCCGGGTTGGCCGCCGCTGCCGCCGGCCGCGCCGCCTGCGGGCTTCTGCTCGGGGGGCTGTCCCGCGGGCTTGTCTTTTGCCGCGTCGGGTACGGTTTGCTTGTCCGCCGGTGGGCTGCTTTTGGCGGTCGGCGGGCTGCTCTTGTCCGGTGGATCCCAGACCTCCGGAGTGCCCGGAGGCGGCGGCGCTTCCGGCTCGAGCAGCTTGCGAAATTCTTCCGGCAGTTTGCTGCGGTCGACCTTGCCTGCGTTGTCAACGATTCCAGTGCCCAGGCGACCATGTTCGCGGATTTCCTTCTGGGTGGCCCGGCGCTCGTTCATGCCCGGCGGGAAGCCCGGCGGCGGTTTCGAGAGGTCGCTGCCGCCCCGTCCGCTACCTGGATTGTCGATGTCCTCGCACGGGACCTCGGCCGCGTCAGGCAGATCGGGCGCATCGCCGATATGATCGCAAAGCAGCGGCTTCACCTCGGGCGGCAGGATGTCCTTGAGATGGCTGCGGATCGTCTCGGCGATTTCCTTCGGCAGGTTCTGGATGATCGCCCGGCCGAGGATGAACTCCTTGATCAGGTCCTGTGCGACACAGGAGCCCAGCATGTGCGACAGAAGATACTCGCTGGGCGAGATGTCGAAGAGCGAAAGGATGTAGTCGACACCGGCAACGACGCAGGAAATTCCCACCGTTTCGAGCCCGCCGGCGGCGCAGGAGGCGATGCGGGCGACGTTGAACACATGCCGGGCGATGCTGATCAGGGTCTTGGCAGCTTCCCAGGTGTCCATCACGGCTTCATAGATGCTGCCGAAACGGGTCTTGATCGCCTCGGCCGCCTCTTCGACCTTGGCTTCGATCTGAGCCGCGATTTCCTCATACTTCTTGACGAACTCGCCTTCGATCGAGTCGGTGTATTTGCTGAAATCGGAGCCGATCATCGACTTCAGCAGCGATTTGAACCCTTCCTCGACGCAGTCGACCAGATAGGCGCCAACCTGCGGCAGCATGACCTTGATGATCGCGCCGAAGATCACGCCGCCGACCTTCATGATCGCCTTGCCGATCTTGCCGCCACTCGTGCGCTTCTTCGCGCCCGCCAGGAAGTTTTCGAACTTGGTCTTCAGCCGGTGGTAGATGTTGAGCGCCTTGACGAAAGTCGCACCAAAGGTCTTGCGCATTGCCCCGAGCATCCGCCCCGACCGCCCTTCCATGAGCTCGGCACGGTTGAATTCGGTTTGCGCCTTGGTCAGCGCGGCTGTGTCCTGCACCGGTCGCGAACCGTCGGGACCGGTGCCACCCAGCAGCTTGACGGTGTTCTGGATCGCTGTGTCGAAGGCCAGCTTGGCGATGTCCGCCTTACCGGTCCCGGTCTTGATGTTGGTGTAGTCGGCAAAGGTCCTGGTGAAGGTTCTCTGCTTTTCCTTCCAGGTGTTGTACTGCGCCTGGAACGGATCCTCCTGTGGCGGCAGCGGCTTTTTTGGTTTCTTGGGTTGAACGCGGGCATCGGCATGGCGCAGCGGCATCACCTTCTTGCCCGTCGGCGAAGAGACCATTTGGTCGTACAGGGTCTGGCTCGCCTCGGTCAGCTTGTCGCGCCGGTTGGACCGTGATGTGCTGGTGTCCTGTTCCTTGATTTCATCGGGCCAGAACACATACTCCCACAGGAACTTGGCGCCGCTTTTCTGCCGGTAATAGGACTTCCCCGTATAGGTGAACCCTGTAACGTTCTCGTACTTGTCACGACCAAGGATCGTCTTGCTGTACTTGTTGAGGCGCAGCTTCAATGCACTTTCCAGAGGGATGAAATCGCCGCTGCTGGCGGAGCTCGCCATCTTGGCGGCGCTGAAGTTGGTCCTGGCGAGCGAATTGCTTCGCGACGACCCGGTCAGGGTTCCGGCTGGCGCGGTGCCATTCTTGACGGCCTCGCTCTGTTCCACCGTCTTGTTGTAGCGCCGGGCGGCTTCGTTGAAACCGGTGGCGTAGTCGCCAACCTGTTTTTCCGCGTCGCTCATGCGATCCCTGTCACCGGCGAATTTTACGTCGCCAATCTCGTAGCTCGAGGGCGCATCGAGTGCGGATCGAATGAAGTCGGTGGTCGCCCAGCGAGGGCTCGATTCCGTGCTGTATTTCTCGTAGCCTCCGCCCGGTCTCAGCGCGGCGCCGCCGATGTGAAGCGACTTTCTTGTGTCGTAACCCAGGCTCTTGGGTACGACGTTCTTACCGCCGTCCGACACGACGTACCACGGCAGTGCGGTCGGCCCGCCAGCGCCAGTTCCGGTCCCCGTCCCGGTGCTGCTGCCAATGCCAGTGTACGGTGCAAATCGCAGTCCCCAGAGCTTGTTGGGATCTGAGATGACCAGGTCGGCATAGCCAAACCCGTCGTCCACAGAGCCCTTGTCGCGCTGCGCGTTGGGCACCGCCACCTCACCCATGAGTTTTGCATTCTTCTTGACCGCGTCGGCAACGACGAGGTCATGGGTGGGTGTCTTTTGGGGATCCTCGCCGAAGTAGAGCGTTTCGCTGATGATCTCGGACGGGACGCGGCGCACTTTCGGCTGCACTTCATCCGGCTGGGTCTGTTGCAGCACATGCGCCAATTCGTGCGCCATAGTGAAGGACGGCGCTTCCGCTTCGTTTCGCCCCAGCCAGACATGATTGCGGTAGGTAAAGGCGAGCGACGAGATGCTGTCATTCAGCGCATCCGAGGCGCTGCCGCGATGGATGCGCACGCCAGAGAGGTCGCGCCCCATGCGGCTTTCGAAAAAGTCTCGGGTTTGCGGCGAGAGGGCGCTGCCGCCGGATTCCAGCTGACCGGCCGAGGCGGCAATGTGTTCGGTACCCGCAGGGCCGTCGGCCCGCATCCGCGGCATGTCAGTCAAGTCATGCAACATCTCGCGCTCAAGCAGCGGCGAGGGTATGCGCTGCACCGTCGCTACGGCCCGACGCGGCATGACCGGCATCTCTTCCTCAGCAGCGCTGCAAGCGGCGCATTTGCGTTGAACGACCGATCTGCGTGCCATCACTTCCGGCTCGTCGTCTTCGCTCCGGCGCTGAAGACCGGTGCCGGGGCGCTGGGTCATGACGGTCGCTGCGATTGAATCCGCTTCGGCCTCGTGCGGATGGTCAACCGGTCCCACCTCCAGTCTCGGTATCACCGGCGTTTCGTCACCTCCGCAGGCCGAGCATTTCCGCCTGATGCGACCGGGCATGGCGTCCGGCGTTTCTGCGTCGAGCCCGGCACGTTGAACGGAATTTGGCTCGCGGGTCGCCATCACACGTCCGGCTATGTCATCCGCTTCGCGCTCGAACGGGTCGTCCACCGGGCCCACTTCAAGCCGCGGCATGACTGGCATGGTGTGCTCGTCATCCTCTCGGGCGCATTCAGCGCAGACGCGCTGAACCGAAGGAACCGAGGACAGCGAAGAAAGCAGGCGCCGAGGCACCTGGTCTTGATCCGGCAACGGCTCGGCCTTGTGTTTCGTCGGCGTCGCGACGGCAAAGGCGGGGGGCTTGGCGGCTTGGGCGACGCTCACGGACATGGCAGCCCCCCGGCAGCTGGCCTGGTGCTGCGGGTGATCGCCGGCGCAGGTCGCGCTATGTCGCCCCGCCCTACCATTCGAAGCCGATCCCTGTGAGGACCTGGTGCGCCCTTTGGCGCTCCGGTCGGCCTGAAGTGGCGGCATCCTCGTCGCCCAGAGGCGCCAGGAAATTGTAGAGCACCTCCATTTGCACCGGTCCGAAATCATAGCCGAGGCCGCCGCCGGCCTGGAGGCCGAACCCGGCCGGAAGATCGCCGCGCGCGGTATCATAGTAACCGCCTCCGAAGATCCGCCCGTAGAGGGACCGGTAGACACGATACTCCGCACCGCCGCGCAATCCGGCGCGGATAAAGGCGTCCCGATCGTCGACCGGCACATCGACATGAACGCCGGCGGTCAGGGCACCGCCGGCCCAGTCCAGCAGCACATTGTATTGCAGCGAGGCGACGAAACTTGTCCTGTCGCCCGCCACCTCGGCGCCTAACAAGCCGGTTCCCTGACTGGTGAAATGGAAGCCCTGATAGGCAAGCGCGCCGCCGAGCCCAGTCCAGAACCCGACCCTGGTCGCCGGATCGGTATACTCGACCTTGAGCGTAACCGGATTTTTGTAGCCGTCGAGAAAGGCAGCCAGTTCGTCGAAGCTGGTTTGGATATCGATGCAGCCTGAGCTGCCGCGCAGTAGCCCGCCGTGCAGGAAGAACGCGCTTCGCCTTCCGGCATTGCCACACGGCCCCTCCCTGACCGCGACAGGATTGAGGTGCACCCGTCCGGCCCCCCAGTCGCCGGCATGAATGCTCTGCCCCTGGACCGTGACGTTTTTCTTGCCGACGATGCCGCCGACCAAAAGGTCCAGCTGTTCCCCGGTTGAAAATTGGCTGATACCCGGTGGCGAAAAACTATAGGTGCCCTCCGGGATCGGCCCCTTGTCCTTGATGCCGGTGAAACGTTTGTCGTTCAGATAGGTGTCGACATCGACATCTGCGCCGCAGGCCTTGGCATCCTCTTCGGTAATCTTGATCGGGCGACCGGAATCGCCGTCGTAGCGCATGATTTCCTCGCCGTCGCCGTAAACGATCAGTTCCTCACCGTTGAAGACCATCGTGACTTTCTTGAAGTCGGTGGCCTTGCGTTCGCCGTCCGGCGCGCGGCGGATGGTTTGCTCGCCAGCGGTCTGTTGCAGGCTATGCGTCAACTCGTGCGCCATCAGGCGTCGGCCCTCGGTGGTTCCGGGGATGTACTCGCCCTTGGCCAGCGCAATATCGTTTCCAAGCGTATAGGCGCGCGCCCCGATCATGGCCGCGGCCTGATCGACCTGCGGCCCTTCATGGACGCGCACATGCGAAAGGTCCCGCCGGAAACGCGGTACGAAGAAGCCGGCTTCAGCGACACTGAGCATGCGGCCGCCCGCAGAAACCGCTTTGGCCGCCGTGGCAGCGCCGGATGGCCCGCCCCCAGTGTTGCCCCGAGTGTTGCCCCCGGACCCGCCGCCTTGCCGCTGCACCGAAGCGGCCGTCATGGGCGTGACAGCCCGTGCAGCACTGCCCTTTGCGACGGTACCGGCAACCTGATCGGCCTCGCGCTCATAGGCGTCGTTCGCCGGACCGACCACCGGCTTACGCTGAAGTACGCCGGGCACCGCGCTGAGCGATCCGGGCAGCCGCATCTTAGGTTCACACACGCCCGAGCCACCGCGGTTGCGTGCGGAACGGGGCATCGAACGTCGGGCACGCAGAGCAGCGCGCAGGGACATCAGCCACCTCCTTTCGGGCGGGTGAGCGCCCCGGCGATCCGCTGACCGGCAAGACGTCCGAGCGCGTTAGGGCCGCGCCCTGCAGCCGGTGGCAGGCTCAAACGCAAATGATCGGCGCCACCCTGCCCGGCCAGCGCGCCGCCATTGGCGGCAAGCTGCGCGGCAAGCGCCGTCCTCAGCCCCTTCGCCAACGCGGCAGCGTCGCTTGCGTGCACGCCATGAACGCGAAGCCGGTCGATGTTGAGAACGATCCGTGGCCCCGCAGTCATTGCAGCCACCCCGCGCGTTCAGCGTCGGTCATCTGCCGGCCAACCTTGTCGTATTCGAGTTGCGCCGCCTGCAGGATCTCGGCCATCGACACTGCGCAACCGCGGTCGGCCGCGAGGAAGGCCGCGCCCAGCGCGATGTTGCGGATCGATCCGCCGGCCAGGTTGAGCTGTGCCAGCTTGTCGTAATCCAGTTGCTCACGAGGTTGTGCGTCAGGAAAGATCCGCATCCAGATCGCCCGGCGTTCGGCCAGATTGGGAAAGCGGAAATCGACGATGAAGCGCAGGCGACGCAGGAACGCGTCGTCGATATTGTCGCGCATATTGGTGGTCAGGATGCAAAGCCCGCTATAGGCCTCGAGCCGCTGGAGCAGGTAGCTCACCTCGATATTGGCGTGGCGGTCATGGCTGTCCTTAACCTCGGAGCGGCGGCCGAAGAGCGCATCGGCCTCGTCGAATTGCAGGATCACGCCGCCATCCTCAGCCGCATCGAAGACCCGGCGCAGGTTCTTCTCGGTCTCGCCGACCCATTTCGAGACCATCGCGGAAAGGTCGACGCGGTAGACATCAAGGTCGAGCGCATTGCCGATGACTTCGCCGGCCATCGACTTGCCCGCGCCCGACGGGCCTGAAAATAACGCCGAGACCCCGAGCCCCTTGTGCTGGAGCCGCACGCCGAAGCCCCACTCCTCGTAGACCTGCGTGCGGTTGCGCACCTGGGCAATGATGCTTTCGAGCACATCCTTCTGTCGCGGCGCCAGGATCAGGTCGTCCCACGTCGCGGGCGAGGCCACGCGATGCGCCAGGTCGTCCATGCGGGGCCGCGCGGTGCGGCGGCAGGCCTCCCAGGCGCAGGTCGCCAGATACTTCGGATCGCGATTGCTCTCCAGCGACATTTCTGCAGCGACAGCACGCGCAACTTCGGGAGCCACGCAGAAGGTGGCGGCAAGGCGCGGCAGGGCCGGGATAAGATCGGTATCGTCATCACTGAGAACGCTGTGCCACACGGCAAGCTGCTCGGACGCCTTCAGGCGCGGCATCTCCAGGCGGAGCGCCAACCGGTGACCGACCCGCATCGGTTCGACCGAGGCGATGGCGAGCGGCCCGCCATAGGTTTCGGCAAAGAGCTGGGCGGTCCGTGTCTCGCCCATGTCGTCATGCATCAGCACCAACCGCCCGGCACACAGCATCATATCCCGGGTGAGCCCAGCGGCGAAGTCCACCAGTTCGACGGCTGTCTGGGGCAGAAGCTGCGAGTTCAGCGCATAGGTGATGGCGTTGATCCCGGCTGAGGCTTCGGCAAAAGCGCAAAGCTTGCCCTCGGGATCGCCGCCGGTCAGGTGCAGCACCGGTGTGTCCGGTAGAGACAGGCGGGAACCGATTTCCCGGGCGAGCGTGGCGCGGTTGGGTGCCAATGACAACGGTCGCGGAATGCGGCGCAGCAGGGCGGAGGCCCCGGCGTCCAGCGAGGGCGCACCGACAAGGCGCAGCAGCACCGTGTCCGCAAGGCGCAGGCGCGCATCGACCAGCGAGCCGCTGCCCTCGATCCGGACCAGCCCTGCCCGGCGCAGTGGCGCCTCGGCCGACAGTCCCTTCCAGTGTGCGCCCGGCAGACGCGTCAGTGCCAGCGACAGCGTGGGGGCAGAGGTCAAAGGATCGTCAAGCAACCGGGCGACGATGTCACGCCCGTCCGGTTCCAAGGCGACATAGGCGCACAAGAGCAGGATGTTGCGACCGAACGCATCCAGTCGGAAGATTTCGGCCAGCTCGCAGGCAGCGGTGCGCGGCGGCTTGGTTTCGGCGACCGGGCCGTGTTCGAGCCAGGCGCGCACGACCGGGAAGGCGTCGGCCAGGGACGCGATATGTTCGGCGCGGCTCACAGCGAAAGCTCCGGGCCGATGATCTGGCCATAGGTGGAGCTGCCCGCGGTGCTGTCGAGCGTGACCGGGCTGAGGAGCCCGTCGACATCGGCCCTCACCAGATAATCGCCGCGCGGCAAGCTGACAAAGGAAAAGGTGAGCGAGGCGGCGTTCGCTCCACCCTCCACAGGGATACGCCCGGCCAGGATCACCTGCGCCGGCGCTGCCGAGTTGCGGACATCGAGAAGCAACCGGACCGCCTGATCCGACCGGATCGAAGGGGTGAAGCCGATATCGACCGTACCTGTCGCCGTCGTTCCACCCGCCGGCGCGGTGATCGTACCGACGACGATCGCCGGGCTGAGTGCAAAGGCCAATGCGTTGGAGCGGGCGCGCACGTGATCCGGCTGGTCAGCGCTGGTCCTGGGTGCAATCGCCTGCAGTTTGTGGACGCCGACGGCCAACTCGACGCCGCCGAAGGTGGGGGCATCGAGCGTCACTGCAAGCGCCGCCTCCGACTGCCGAACCCCGCTCATGGCAAGACCGCCACCATCGACTTCCAGCTCGAGCCCCGGCTTGGCCAGGCCCCTGCCCGCCACATGGAGGATACCGCCCCAGACCGGCGGGATGATACTGCCGGGCGCCCTGCCCGCTGCGTCGAGCCGGAGCGTTGAAACCGGCGAGACCCAAAGCCCGGGATGCGCCACCGGGGTAGGAACCGGTGGCGTGGCGGACGTCTCGATCACCACATGGCTAACCTCGTAGGAGAGCGACAGCACATAGGGGACCTGATAGAAGATTGACCAGATCTTCGAGAAATCATCGATCGTCATCAGTTGGCGCGTCACGCGCAGCCGCGCCAACGCCGCCTCCAGGTCGCTATCTTCCAGCTCGTCGTTGTCTTCGATGGCGTTGTGGATCGTGGTCTTGCTCAGCAGCGGCTCATGCTCCAGAGCCAGCATCACCTCGCCCAGCATCAGATCGGGCTCGAACGCGTCGTGATTGCCGTAGAAGCTCATTACATAGTGCAGGTTCAGCGCCAGCTTGCTGGGGCCGCGCATCTGGCCGGTGGCACCACGCGTCGGCAGATGGTCATTGGCATGGGCGGCATTGGGCTCGACCCGGTAGAGATGAAGATTGACGAGCGGCGCTGCATCCTCGGCAAGCTTGGCCGTGGGCGCCCCCAACCGCACCTTGGCATTTGGCACCGCGGCGTTGGCCGCCGACAGGATGCGCCGGAGAAAGGCTGCGCTGACGGTGGATATGGCCAGCGGGTTGCTCATCGCCCACCTCTCCCGTCGAGAAAGTCATCCAGGCTGATCCCCCGAGCCTCCGCCCTTGCCGGGGCTGGTTGTCCGCCTCGCGGCGGATCCATCACCACCTCGATGGTGCCGATGCGGATCTCGACCTGGGGCGGCTGTTGCGGCTCCACAGCTCGGTCAGCGTTCCTGCCTCGCGGGACCTGCGCTGCCCAATTCGGCGCGGTATCCTCGCGCGCAAGCAATGGCGGGGCGGCCCTCGGGACCGGGACAATCGATGATCGCGATACCGGCCGACCATCGGCAGCGACAGGGGACGCCGCCGGTTCGGGATCCGCCCGGGCCGTTTCGCCGGACATGTCCCCAAGAGCGTCTGCAAGTGTGCCGTTAGCGATCACCGGCGCCGGGGCGGACGGCGCGATGGGCAGCGAAACGGGAGCGTGCGCGACCGGAGGGGTTTCAGCGGCCAAAACGGCTTGCGACGACGTTGCCACCGGTGGCGTGACCGCCGGCCTCGAAGCAAGAGCAGCCGGAGCAACGCCTGCGGCGGGCGCCAATGGCATCATGCGACGCGACGGTGCAGCCGGTGCCGACGTGGCTGGCGTTACCGGCGCTGCAGCGTGTGTCGACCTCAGGACCGTCGTAGCTGCTGCGGATATGGTCGGACCCGCGACGGGGGCGGCCGCCGGAGGGGCGGCCTCTCTGGTGCGCGGGGTGCGCGACGGAGCCTCGGAAGACATGGACGGCACCGGCCTATCGCTGTCGGAGGGTTCGGACCTTTCGCCCAGCGTTTCGAAGGGGCCGGGCCGGCGCGGCGCCAGTCGGGGCAGCGTGCCGCGCGCGCGCGCGGCAAGGTTGCTCAGGAACGCGCTCATGCCAGTGCCTCGGCCACATAAAAGGCCCGCCGATGCTCCGGCAAAGCGAGGATCTCGGCCTCGGACCAGTGGAAGACCCGAGCGATGTGCACGACGTCATGCAGGATCTGCCGCGAAATCTGTTGCAGCTCATGAGCGACGAAATGCACCGAATCGAAAGCCACGGATTGCCTGGCGCCGCACTCCGGGCAGCCGGTCTCCAACCACACATCGGCGCCCGGATCGATCGCCTCCAGAGCCTCGGCAAGGCCATCGAGCGGCAGATCCATTGCTGTTTCCTGGACCCGTGCCGCCAGCATCCGCGCAGCCGTTTCAGGTTCGGCGATGGTCTCGATCTCAAGAATGTCGCCGACGGTCACCGGGCGCACGACCGCCTCGCAGCCACCGATCATCACCTTTTGAAAACCAGGTTCTGGCCAAAGCGCCTCCCCCGCCAGCCCGAGGCTGGCGGGTTCGAGCGTGAGCTCGTAGATCTTACCGCACGCTTCGCAAACCGGTTCCGCCCGGAGCGGGCCCGACCTCAGTCGTGCCCGGATCGCCAGAACCAAACGGTCGCGCGCCCCCATAGGCAGGGCCAAGAGGGTCCCGCACGCGGCCTCGGGATAGGCCCGTTGCAGCAGCGCGACCGACCATTGAGCCGGCGACAGCACGCTCGCGCGGTCGGCCAGCTCAATCACCGCGGAGGCGTCCAGCCGTGAGGGAGCTCCCAGGGGCATGATCAGGCCGGAACTTCGAAGCTGGGCTCTTCAGGCTCAGCCACGTCTTCGTCCCGCTCCCATCCCTCGTTCTCCAGCTTCAGCGTCTGGATCGCGATGGCGCTAGCCGAAGCGTCCATGTCGGAGAAGGCCGAAAACTCGGAGGGCCAGCAACGATAGAGCTTGTAGGCCAAAACAATCTGACCGGCCTCGTTGTAGATTTCGAGTATCAGGTCCTTGCGGAAATCCTTGAGCGACACCTCCGCCCCGAGGCCCGCCCCATAGTTCCACACCTTATTGGCCCATTGCTCGAACTGCTTGGAATGGGTAACCCCGCGCTCCAGCGTGATTGCCTCATATTCGGTCTGGCCCGGCGACTTGCGGCTGGTCGAGGGGTCGCCACCTTCGCGGTGCTTGACCACCTCCGTCGAGCGCTTGAGGGCTGAACACTTGCTGACGCCTGCAACGTAGTCCCCGTCCGGCAAGCGCAGACGGAACTTGTACGTTTTATAGGGGTCGAAACGGTCGGCATTCGTGGTGAACTGTGGCATGTTTGTCCGCCCTCCCTTTAGGACGCGCTGCGGATCTGCTGGATCGAAATGATGACGAATTCGGCCGGCTGCAGCGGCGCGAAGCCGACGACGATGTTGACGATGCCGCGATTGATGTCGTCCTGCGTGGTCGTCGATGCGTCGCACTTGACGAAATAGGCCTCCTTGGGGCTCGCCCCCTGGAACGCGCCCTGCCGGAACAGCCGCTGCATGAACGATCCCACCGAGAGGCGGATCTGTGCCCAGAGCGGTTCGTCATTACCTTCGAACACAACCCATTGTGTGCCGCGGAACAGGCTCTCTTCGATGAAGAGCGCGAGGCGCCGGACCGACACGTACTTGTAGTCGTCCGACAGCACGTCCGAGCCCGCCAGCGTGCGAGCGCCCCAGACGACGCGGCCGATGTTCTGGAACGACCTCAGACAATTGACGCCGATCGGGTTGAGCAGGCCGTTTTCCTGATCTGTCAGCTTCACGGTCAACCCCTGGGTATTGGACAGCGTCGCGGCCAGGCCGGCCGGCGCCTTGAAGACCCCACGATTGACGTCGGTGCGGGAGATCACGCCCGCCACCGCCCCACAGGGCGCGAAGGCATCGATTTGACCGCCGCGCAACGGATCACGTTTGAGAAGCCGCGGAAAATAGAGCGCGGCGTTGCGGGCATTGGTGAGTGGAAGCACTTGGTCCGTGGCGTCGAGCTGGGCATTCTTCGCCGTCGTCGCCGCGGTGTCGGGGTTGGCGTCCCATTCGTTCGGCGGATCGACAATGTAAAGCGCGCGCCTTTCAGCGCAAAGTGCAGCGGCCGTTTCCCTGACGGCCTTGGGCAGGGTGGCCTCGCGGGTGTCGGGTGGGATGCAGAGCAGGTTGAAGATGTCCGCCTTGCGCAGCGCCTGCATGCCGGTTTTCAGCGCCGGATCACCTTGGTAGGTCGCATCGGCCAGCGTCGTTCCGTCGTCGCCACCGGTAGCAGTACCTGTGGCGGCATCCGCGGGCCGACTATTGGAAAAGGTCGGGGCCGGCGGCGCTTCAACGAGGTTGCTCTGGGCCGCGAGGATCCGGTCGAACCGGCGCTGGCCCGCATCGCTTCTCATCGACAGGGTACGCAATACCTCCCGGGTGTCAGTGGCAGTGTCGACGATCTCCAGATCGAAGATGTCGTTGACTGTCAGTCCGTACTTCTTGGCAGCTGCGGCCGCGCCCTCGGGATCGGCGACGTCCGGGTGCGAGATTTTCCCTGAGAGCGAATTACCCCAGGCACCAGGGCTCTTGGCCCGCAGGATCAGGGTGCCCACAGTCAAGCCTGCATAGCCGTCGCCGCCGTCCTGCTCGAACAGCCGTACGATCAGGCATTGCCCGCCGCCGTTGGCGAAGAAATCGTCGACGGCGTAGGAGACATTGCTGTCGCTCCAAAGCCCACCGAAGCGGCGATTGAACTCGCCCATGTTGAAGCAGGGCGTCGGTTCCCCGACACCCCCCTTTTTCGTGCGTCCGACGAAAGCGGCAATCGAGGTCGGCACACCGGCGACGGTTCGCACGCCCGAGTCGAGCTCCTGAATGTAGACGCCGGGATAGGTTGGAGAGATGGGCATGCGCGGCTCCTGTTCTCAAACGGATCGTGAATGCAAAAGCGAACGATGCATCGGACGGCCCTTGCGGGCCGTCGAAACCGGATTGAAAGTCAGATCAGACCGTCAGGCCGATCAGAACCGTCACCTTGGCGGCTTTATCCGCCGATGTGTTGTGAACTGTCAGGGTGGTCAGATCGCCCGCAAAGAGCTTGACCGCCTCTCCGAACAAGAGGATCGGACCACTCAGCGCGGAAGCATTGGCCCCGTCTGCCTTGACCGTCACCGAACCGTCGAGAAGATCGGAAGAGATCGCGAGAAAGGCGACGTTGTCGACCTTGTCGACCTGCAGGGCCAGATCGCGCTCTGCACTTCCGGCGTCGAGATCAACAGAGACGGAAACGATACCATCGCCCGTCGATGCGCCCTTGGTCTGGATGGCAGAGCCTGACTTGCCACCTGCGGTTAGGGACCACGTGATTGTTTCTGACATGAAAGGCACCTCGGAGAAAGCGTTGCGCGATCAGTCGGAGAATTCAGTATCACAATTTTAAATTGCGCCAGCAAACACGGACGCTTTAACGAGATCTGCTGCTTTAAGGCCCAGCTCGCCGGATAGTGCTTAGGGAAGCCCAAAAACATTAGCAGCGTCGAACGTAGCAACGTCACGCTTGAGATATACTTATCAAAATGCAAGAAGATAATTATAAAGATACAGAACACAGAAAATGTCAACGGAGATAATTCTAATCTCTACACTGCCGCTTCCAATCGAACACCATTCCACATTAAAATAAACCAAGTATAAATCCCAATAGAATATACGGGATAATATGTATAAGTTGGGGCTTCCCGCACAGGCTGTGAGACGCGGCTGGCGTAAGTTCAAAAACAATTGCACGACGTTGGTGATTTGCGTTGTTTGTTGCGAGACTAGGTCGCGACCGTCGGGAGAGGCACTACATGCGTTTCTGCTTCGCATTTCCCCAATGATTTGGTCGTTTCAGTGTACATATTATGAGTGCTGAAGCCTCACAGCCAGATCGCAACCATCAGGTGGCAGAGCAACGCCGCAACGTTCCCGACGAAACGTTACGCGATTTTTCTAGCGCTCGCGTCGCGTCATTGGCTAAGCCCAATGTATTACGCAAAATGTCCATTTGGGCGAGTTGCTATGCGGTTTCCCGATTGGCAAACTGCACCTGCATTTGCACACACCGCCACCCCATTTCGACGCAGCCGCCGCTGCGTTTACGGTTCATATTTCCGTGTAACTGCTTGATATTTATAAAACTTGTTATTGACAATATATGCGCGCGTGAGCCTCCGCCCCCCTGCGGAGGCTCATTTTCGTTGTGCGCACGCCGGTACGCTAAACCGGTTCTCTGTACATTGTTCTTGGGTCAAGCAGGCGCGCCACCACCTCGTTCGCGCCCTCGTTGACTGGATTTGCCGGTTGGATTGCCCGGGAACGCTTTTTGGGACAGGTTGGACCCACCCACGACGACATACCCTGTCTTAACATCTTTGATCCCCTCAGAACTTGTAGGCAATCCGCAGTGTGCCGCCATGGCTGGAATAGGTGTCGGAAAACGAGCCCTGGTAGCCGACGCGCAAACTGAAGCCGTCGGCGTTAGCGATGTCGACGCCCGCGCTTAGTCGACCTGCCACATCGGCCAGTGGCACCGTGCTTTCGAAAGCGCCGACCCCAGCTGGTGCATTGGCCAGCCGGGCTGACGTATCCCAGCTGTCAGCGCTGCTGAAGCTCACTCCTGCGGCCGCGTAGGCCCGCATAACCGTCGTTTCGCTCAGATCCACGCGCGTGCCAATCTCAATTGCCGGGGTGGTGGTGAAGCTCCACTGGCGGGTGTCGTTGATCAGGAGATCGAGCGGGCCGGCACCTGACTCTCGGTAGCTACGGGCGTGCGAATAGATCAGGTCAAGGTCGACCAGCGGCCGCACATAGTAGGCATCCTGCGCAAAGGTGTAAGCAGCGCGCAACCGGGTGCTGACATTGTAGACCTCCGGCTCGCCCTCCGCCTGTCCGGCAAAGCCCGGAATCCGGATCGTACGCACGTTGTCGTACCAGCCATAGCTGCCGGAAACAGCGCCCGAAAGAAGCCAAGGACCAATTTCATGCTTCAGTGAGGCACCGGCATAAAGGACGTCGCCGTCGGCGTTGACGCGGCCGTCGTCACCGCGAATGGCACTGCGGTCGTAGCCCCCGGCAAAGCCGACAAACCAGTCGGGCAACACCTCGACCTGGGCGCCGGCCTGCAGCGCATAGGTCGTGCTGTCGAAACCCGAGACGCCGCCGCTGGCCTTCTGGTCAAGCTTCTGTGCACCTGCCTGGCTCCACGCGCACTCCGTCTCAGTCAGGAACGAGGTGTCCGCAGCAAACATCGGGCAACTCAGCAAAAGGTCGAGATGTTGCCGCGTCGTGGCGATGCTGCCGGCCGCGGCCGCTCCTGCGACGCCGGGCGATATATCGGACAGGGCGGACCCGTATGCACCAGAATCGCCATCAGCAAGCGAGCCCAGTGTGCCAAACAGTCTGCCGAAGGAACCGCCGCCGGCATCCCAGATCTCCTGCAGGTGGTCGGCGACGTTGTCCTGGTCCGCGTTCAGCGCAAAGCCAGGCTCGCCGAAATGGGCCGAACCCGTCGCAACTGACAGCTCGTTTCCAGTCCGGGTCAGCACGTAGTCATAGATTGCCGACTGCCCGCTTAGCGAGTGATCCAAGGTGCCACCCGCAGTGAGAAAAGACAAAGTGATACCGGGCAAGACACTTTCGGCACTCACCGTGAACTTGCCGGCGAGGCTGGCGTCGCCCTCGACCGTCAGTCGATCGATGCGCGAGCCAGCGAAATCGGCGTTGATTGCCAGAACGCCGTCCATAAGCTGGGCAAAGTTGCCGGTGATTTTCGTGGCGTCGATAGCCTCAGAACCGCCGACTGCCAGCCGGCCGTGATTGAACACGTCAGCCTCGTAAACCTTTGCACCCGTCAGCAGGCCACCTGTCTCATTGACGACTGAGACCGCCATGCCGCTTCCGACACGGGCCGTCTTCGATATTTTGGCGTCGACGGTGATGGCCCCCTTGACGCTGCCGTCGATGATACCGGCGTTGTTCACCACCATCAGCGTGCCGTCTGAGAGCGGGTTCAGTCCGGCGCTATATTGGACGGCGACACCGGAAGCAGCCGAGATCATGCCTCCGGAATTGACGTTCACGCTATTGTTCTGCCCGCCCGCGACCCAGACACCGGCACCATTGTCACCGGATCCGCCCGTAATGGAACCATCCACCGTCACATTGACCGTACCGTTGTTGGCAGTGCCTCCGTCGCTTTGCGCAAGTATGCCGATCGAGTCTTTGCCGGTCGCTCGGATTTCGTTGCCGGCATTGAGGGTGACCGTCACATCGCCGCTTTTTCCGGCCGAAGAGAGGTTACCGTTCGACCCGATGAAAGCACTGGTCGCGTTGCCGCCGAAACCGCCGCCACCGCCGATTGATTGCGCGAGAACACCGAAGGAATAGTCGCCATCGGCAAGGATGCCGCCGTCGATATTGACGGAAACATCGTCGCCATCACCAAAGCTGGCAGGGCTGTCACCTTTGAAGGAGAGCGGCGCGCCCGAAGCCGTTCCGCCAATGCCGCCGCCACCGCCAATCGATTGGGCAACAATGCCGTGCGCGCCGATGCCACGCGTGTGAACCGTGCTCTCGCTCGTCAGATCGACCGTGACAGCGCCGCCATCCGTGTCGCTGCCGCCCGATCCGCCAACCACAAGCGAGGCTATGCTGTCGGCTTCGCCGGCGCCGCCTATGCCGCCGCCGCCGCCGATTGATTGTGCGACGAGGCCGAACGCCCGGTCTCCATAGGTGTTGAGCGCGGTACCGATGGCAAGGTCGACCTCGCCGCCACGACCGCCAACCCCTCCGCTGCCGCCGATAACGAGGTCGATCGCGTGGCTGTTTTCGTCCTCGGAAGCCGTACGGCTTCCAGCGCCACCGACGCCACCGCCGCCACCGATAGACTGCGCGACGATACCGTGCGCATCGTCGCCGCTGGTCGACAGATTGATCCAACCCTGCGCCTCAACCAGGCCCCCCGACCCACCTGAGCCGCCAGAGCCGCCGAAACCGCCCCCGACGGTGATCTTGCCCGCCGCATGATCCGAACCGTCACCGCCCTGGCCACCGCCACCGCCGATCGACTGTAAGAGCACGCCATAGGCACTGTATCCGGAGGTGTTGATGCTGTTGCCGTGATTGTCGTCGAAGGTGATGTCGACCTCGCCGCCATTTCCCCCCGCACCGCCACGGCCGCCGACGCCGACGGTTATGTTGGCAGTTGCCTGGCTGCCAGACGCGGTAGAGCTACCACCGGCACCGCCGCCGCCGCCAATCGATTGGGCGACGATGCCGTCGGCCCAATCACCCGTGGTGTTGATGCGGCCGGCATGTGTCAACGTGACAGTGTTGCCGTTGGCGGCCGTGCCACCGGTACCGCCGTCATCGATCGTGGCACCGACATTGACATCGAAGCAGTAGCCGGACTTACCGTCACCGTCGTCGCTCAGGCAATCACTGGCGCCCTGGTCATCGAGCGGCTCGGCATCACCGGAGCTCGCCTGCCCCACGGAGCCGCCAAGCCCGCCGCCGCCGCCGATCGACTGCGCGAGCACGCCGTCCGCATCTGCGCCGAAGGTAGCAATATTGCCCGATGTGGTGACGTTGACCGTCCCGGCCGAACCGCCACTGCCGCCGGTCCGGCCAACCGAAACCCCAACCGATGCGGAAAAGTCGCCGCTACTGCCTTCGGGCTCCTCGCCTCCGGGCAGGCTGGCGCTGGCCGACAGCCCGACACTGACGCCTTGCGAAGTGCCACCACCGCCGCCGATCGACTGGGCGAGCACACCGCGTGCACCCGTGCCGCTGGTCTTTAGGGCTGTGCCTGCGTCAAGATCGACAGTCGTCACCCCGCCGCTTGCGCCACCGCTGCCCGAGCCGCCAACCCCGACATTGGCCGTCAGGTTGAAGCCGCCGCCAATCTGCTTGCTGTTGACGCTGCCGACACCGCCATTGCCGCCACCCCCGCCGATCGATTGCGCCACGATCGCATTGGCATAGTCGTCTGCCGTCGTCACTGAGGCACTATCCTTCAGTGCGACTTCGGCAGCACCACCATTGCCGCCGCCGCCGCCCGAGCCCCCGACCGAAACACCGATGTCGGCACTGACAGTATCCACGGTACCGGCGGTCGCTGCCATCGACGACGCGCTGCCGCCATTCCCGCCGCCGCCGCCGATCGATTGTGCCATCACGCCATGCGACGAAGCGCCTTTCGTAGAGACCGCCGTGCTGCCGTCCAAGCTCACGGAGACGTCGCCCGCTGAGTGGGTTGAGCCGCCGCTACCGCCGACGGCCGTTGAGACACTCATCGCCAAGGAGACATCCTCGCCGGTCGGCACTGCCACGGTGAGCGCATCGGCAACCGAGGAACCACCGCTACCGCCACCGCCGCTAATCGACTGTGCGAGGACGCCGATGGCATCAGTCACATCGCCGCCGTGTTGGCCGGTGCTAATGATGCTATCGGTCAGGTCGACGGAGACGTCGCCGCCGGCGCCGCCTGAACCGCCGGTACCACCGACAGCCACCGACGCCGTAAAGCCGAGACCTGCGGAGTAGGAGCTTGCGGAGCCGCCCGTGCCGCCACCACCCCCGACCGATTGCGCAACGATGCCGGCGGCGTGCGAACCTTGAGTGGTAAGGGTCAAGCCCTGGAAGTCGACACTGGTGATGCTGGCATAGCCACCGCCCCCACCGCCCCCGCCAATCTGGAAGCTACCAAGCCCGGCATCGCCACCCGTGGCATTTCCCCCGTTGCCTCCGCCGCCACCAATCGACTGTGCGAGCACGCCGACCGCGCCTGAGCCGGCAGTGGCGACATCAACCGTCTCGTGCGCACCAGTCTCTGCGGAACAACCGTCACCGGAATATTGATTGGTGACGCAAACTTTGCCGCCGGCGCCGCCGCCCGAGGCACTGCCGCCGACACCCAATGCGGGGAGACCAACCGACAGGTCGATCACGTTGCCGCCGTTGCCGCCACCGCCACCGATCGACTGTGCCATGATCGCATGCGCCATCTCACCCCGTGTGGTGACCGAGCCGCCGGGCAAAAATATGCCAGCCTCGCTGCCGTCACCGCCGGCGCTACCTGAACCCCCAACGGTCGCGATGCCCGACGCGCCGCCACCCGAACCGCCACCGCCGCCGATCGATTGCGCCAGGATGCCGATGGCGGCATCCCCGCCGGTACTGATGACACCTGAATTCTGAACCTGCGCATTGCCGCCGAAGTTACCGGAGCCGCCGGAACCGCCGATCGACAGAATTCCACCCGCCATACCGGCAGCGCCGCCACCGCCGCTGATCGACTGGGCGATGATGCCGTGCGCCGAATAGCCAGATGTGGTGATCGTACCGGCATTCAGGACGCTGGCCGTCTCCGCCGACCCACCACTGCCACCATCGCCACCCAGCTCGAGCGTGAGCCCGGCGGCAATGCCGCCTGTGCCGCCGCTGCCGCCGATCGACTGGACCAGGATACCGTAGGAATGTCCGCCCGCCGTCGTGATTGCTGCATTGTTGTTGACGATAGCCGTGTTGCCACTGCCGCCATTGCCACCATTGCCCGCTCCCCCGCCGAGCACGTCAGTGAAGTCGCCGCCAGTGCCACCACCGCCTCCGATGGAATGCAGGGTGATGGCGGTCGAGTAGTCACCCGTCGTCGTGACCCTGGATGCGCCGTTCGTAAAGGCACCCACGCTGCCGGCGTTACCGCCATAGCCGCCCCCACCACTCGTGCCGACAACAGCCGTTTCGTCGCCGCCATTGCCACCCTGACCGCCTATGCTCTGGCCCAACAGGCCAAAGGCGTTGCTGCCATTCGTCGAAACGCTGCCGCCGGACAGGTTCAACTGGATCTGACCGCCGTTCCCGCCGAGACCGCCGGAGCTGTCCTTCTCTCCGTCCTGGCCGTCGCCGCCACGGCCACCCTGGCTCAATGCGATCACACCGCCAAGGTCGTCGCCCTGCGTCGAAATGATGCCCGAATGGACCGTCACGGTCGTCGCGGCCAGCCCACTGTCTGGCCTGCCACCCTCGCCGCCGGCACCCGCGACGTTCGAGCTCCAACCGTCGCCACCATCGCCACCCCGAGTGACGGCGACGACGCCGCCCGAAAGCTCGGTCACCTGGCCCGTGGCGACGATCGTCATATCTGCGTAGGTGTCGACATTTACGACCGAGCCGCCTCCACCCACACCGCCTTTATCGGAGCTGTCTCGCGATGCCGTGCCGTCGCTGCCCTGGCTCAGCCCATGGATGCCGCGCACGCTGTCGGTGTCGTTTGCGTAAACGCTGATCGCCCCGGCGCTTGCGTTTCCGGAGGAACCGTTCGCGATATCGACGAAGCCGCCCGCACCGCCCGCACCGTTGTCGTGACCGCCCTGCTGGCCGGTGGATTCGGCAGCCAGGCCCCACGCATAGTCGAGGCCACTCAGCGAACTGGTCGGGCTGCCGAGATTTACCTGCCCTGTGTTGGCGATGCTGACCGTGCCACCGCTGCCACCGTTGCCGCCCACCTGGTCGCCGGTCGCGCCGCTGTTTTGTTCACCGCCACTGCCTCCCTTGCTCACCGCAAAGATCCCGGCCATGCCTCTGGCCGTGGTCGACTTCAGCGATTCCACGGCCAGCATTCCATAGTTGGTAATCGTTACCGCGCCTCCGGCACCGCCGGCACCACCGTTCGATTTGTAATTGTCATTGTCCTCGTCCCCGGAGCCGCCGAAACTCGTTGCCGAAATCAAACTCCCGATGGTGCCCGGATCCGTAGACGCAGACAGGGTAATGGCGCCGAAATTAGTGATCGTCACGGTCCCGCCGGCACCCGCGCGTCCCTCGTCGACACCGCCGCCGCCCATCGTGTATGTCATGATGACACCGCCGGCTGAGCCCGACGGCACGACGTAGGGGAGACTTGCGCCAGCGGTATACGACGCACTTGTGTTGATCGTTATGTTTGCTCCGGCGTCTCCGTCCTTTTCATCGTCATGATCGACACCGCTGTCGCCCCAACAGGCTGACCACGTATATCCGTAGTCGACCTGGCCGATTGTCTGGTTTGGATCGCCATTGCAGCCTGCAGACGCTTCGCCTGCCATACCAGCTCCACCGAGCCCCAAAGCCAACATGATGAGCACATGCGGGACGTAAACGTTCCGAACGCCGGCCGGGCAACCATCATTGCCCCGAGGTCGGTTGATCAATTTAGGCCGGAAAGGAGCAACTTCACGACTGCATGTTTGAGAGAATGGCAACTCCCCCTGGGTGAGGGACGAGGCAGCGTTCGACCGAAGTCGAAATGCTCGCAAGATCTTTCCCGTGCGTTCGGCATGTTTCATACGGCGAGCCCCTTCAAAATTGGAGCAAGCGCGGCCGACTTCGGCGCATACGCAATCTGCGCGCGAAGGGCTCTCCCCCAATCAAACAAATGCAAGGTCACTGTGAAGTGACGGTAAGGCAAATGGGGTCGAGGAATCTACAGAACAAAACTATTCAATTCTGACCAAAACATGCATGAAGGCGAACGAGCCCATCCGAGATTGCCGGTGGAAGACGCCCCTCTCCAATTTAGGTCAAATCTTCAAATTTATTACAGATTCTGCCAAAGCCCGGCTGAACTTACTGTCCTTTCTTTGTCCCTCAACTCGCCGCCTGACGACCTAGACTTGCGCGAACCGCCGCCCTGTGCAAATGCTGAGGGATGCTGGACCTCAAGACAGTGCTCGTCGTCGATCTGGCAACCGCCAGTTTACAGGCGGTCGCGTGGATCTTTGTCTGGCTTGCTTGGCGCCATCTCTATGAATTGAAGTTTCTGGCGGCCGGATACACTGCGATCGCCATCGGGCTGTTCCTGATGATCTTGAGAGGCGATCAGCCAGCTGCGTGGTCGATCGTGCTACACAATACGATCATCAAGCTTGGCCTCGTGTTGCTCGCCGAGGGCCTGGCGCGCTTTTTAGGGCAGCCCCGCTACACCTGGGTCGGCGTCTCGCTGCTTGTCCTTCAGGTCGCAGCCTGGAGTATCGCGGTGACGCTCGATCCGGGCGATCTTGCAATCCGCGTCCACACATCGACCGCCTTTACGGTATTGATGATGTCATTGATGTGTGTGGCCCTCTTGCGCGATCGGACGCAGCCCCGGCTTCTGCGCTGGATTACGATGGCGGTGCTGGGTGAATACATGGCAGCCAGCATGGTTCATAGCGCGATCGAATTCTGGTTTCCGGCGGCACACCAGGACATCGCGATCCTTAACAACCGCAACGCCTGGTACCTTCTGCAGGGAAGTCTGTTCCTGATTGCCCTGTTTGCTTGCCTGCTGTTTATGGTCAACTCGCGACTTTCGGCAGCCCTGCGTGAGAAAAACGAAGCCTTATCGCGCGAAGTGCTGGAACGCAGAAGGCTCGAACTCCAACTGAATGCCAGTCTTGAGGCCGAACGCGCCCTTCGTGAAGAACAGGCTGACTTCATGCGCATTGTCAGTCACGAGTTTCGCACGCCTCTTGCAGTCATTCGCAATGCGGTCGACATGATCGGCCTCATAGGTGACACATCCAAAGACGCAACGAAGGAACGGCTTGCCGGCATTGGCGAGGCGCTCGATCGTCTATTCTCCCTGATCGAGCGGTTCATGACAAATGACGGTGACAATCGCTTTCGGCCGGAGCGGATGCAGATCGCATCTCTCATTGCCGACGTGCAATTACATTTCGACATGACCGGTCGCGGTGAACGCTTGCGTTTCAGGACGCAGGGTGAAGCAGTCTCTACGATTGCCGATCCAGACATGCTGGCAACCGTCGTTATCAATCTCATTGACAACGCACTCAAATATTCTCCCGACGATCAGCCTATTCACATTGATGGCCGATCCGATGTCGGGTCCATCATTATCCAGGTCCGTGATCGCGGTATCGGCATACCCGAAGCGGAGGTTCACAAGATCGGACGCCGGTTCTTCCGTGCCTCCAACACCAAGGCCGGAAGTGGAACAGGGCTCGGGCTGTACTCGTCGCGCAAGCTTCTGGCCTATCATGGTGGCACGCTGGATCTTTTCTCCAATGAAGGAGGGGGGACGACTGCCGTGGCACGCGTGCCCTTGCTGAGGGAGGCGGCGGAGCCAACGCAGCTAAAGGAGAAGATGAATTGACGCACGTTTTGATCGTCGAGGACGAACAGCGGCTGCGCAAGGATCTGGTCGACTTCCTGGCGCTTTGCGGTTTCACCGCCGAAGGAATTGCGACTGCAGAAGCGCTCCGTCGAGTACTGGATGATCATGAGCCGCCAGACGTCATCATTCTCGATGTCGGGTTGCCCGATGGCAACGGATTCGACCTCGCGCGAGAAGTCCGCGAGAAACATCGCTGCGGCATTATCATGCTCACAGCTCTTGGCGACAGCGACGACCGCATCCGGGGCTTCGAAAGCGGCGCTGACATCTATCTCGTCAAACACAGTACGCTGCGGGAAATCGAAGCCGCGATCCGCAGCCTGTTGCGACGAACGGGCGAGCACGTCGATTTGGCTGATAGCACTGGAGACAAGTGGGTGCTGGACAGCCGACACTGGACGCTCACTGCGCCGAACCAGCGCTCACTCAAGCTGACGGCGACCGAATTCGCGCTGGTAAGCGCGCTCTGCAAACACGGCGGCGGCATATGCGAGCGGGAAAAGCTGGCGGAGACAATTGCCCGACCTAGGACCCACTTCGACAACCGGCACCTGGATGCCGTCGTCAGTCGCCTTCGGCGTAAAATCGGCGAGCAGACCGACCTCACTGTACCGATCAAGGTGGTTTATGGCGTGGGTTATACGTTCACCGCACCTTCGGCCGTAGAATAGGGGATTTGGTTCGCACGAACGAAGCGACTGGTGGGCCAACAGATCCGCGACAGTAAGACGTTGTGAGACATGTCCGCTTTGCGCCAATAGCCAGCTTCGGTTGCGTGGTCAGACAGGAAGATCACCGCTCCATGTCGCAACGCCAGGCGCACGCCTGCGCGCCTGGCGGACTGATGAGCGTTCCCGCCACACTTACCGTTCGATCATACGGTTCCAGCGCTTGTTCCATTCCTGCCGGTTCTGGTTGATCGCATCCCAATCAAGGACCTTGGCGGTCTCCATGTTGGCCTTGAACGTCGAGAGCTTCGCGTTCGCCGCATCTGTGCCGGCCTTGGCGTTGACGTTTGACGGGATGATGTTGCCGTGATCGAGTGCCAGGCTCTGTGCCTCGGCCGAAAGCAGGTAGTGGGCGAGCTTCTGACTGAGTTCCGGTTCGCTGTTGTTGGCGATCACGCATTCGGTGACGGCGAGCACGACGGAGCCTTCCTTCGGCTGGGCGTATTCCACTGGAATGCCCTTGTCTTTGAGGTTGTTGACGGCTGTTGGGGTCAGCGGGAAGATCGCTGCCTCTCCGGTCTGCACCATTTCGGAGATCTTCGCCGAACTCGGGATGAACTCGATGACGTTCTTGCCGATCGTATCGGAGAACTTGTCGAAGCCCGGTTCAACGTTGGTCTCGTCGCCGCCCTGGATGCGGTTGAACATCAGGAAGGCGTGCAGGCCGAAGCTCGATGCGGAAGCCGACTGGAACACGACGGCGTTTTCGAATTTGGGATCGGCCATGTCCATCCACGAGGTCGGTGCCGGCCAGCCCTTCTCGTCGAAGAGCTTCTTGTTATAGGCAAGGCCGGTCATGCCCATGTCGACGCCGATCGCCATGTCGTCTTTCAGGCGGGCAGCCATCTGGATCTGGTCAAGCACCGGATCAGCAGCAATCTTCTGGCAGAGACCGCCGCCGATGGCGCGCACCATTACGCCATCGTCAAGCAGCATGACATGCATCTGCGGATTGTCCTTGGCGGCGGTTGCCTTGGCGAGGATGTCGGCGGAGGTGCCGGGTACGACGACGACCTTGACGTCGTTCGCCTTTTCGAAAGGCGGCAGCACGTGCTCGGTATAGGCGCGTTCGAAGTTTCCGCCGTTCATGCCGATGTAGAGCGTCTTGGTTTCCGCCGACGCAGAATTCTGCTGCATAACGAACGCCAGCAGTGCGAGGGCCGTGGTTTTGGTAAGCCGTTGGTCGATCATGGTATTCCCCTTTCTGTTTACAACGAGGCTGCAGTTTCGGCCGCCACCTTGCGGAAGCGGCCAATGGAAAAGGCGTCTATCGGCGTAGTGCTGCGGCCCTCGGTGACGAGTTCTGCAAGCACTTCGCCGACGGCGGGCGCGGTCTGAAAACCTGCGCCGCAGAAGCCAAAAGCGTGGAAGAGGCCTGATGTCGTCTCGCTCGGGCCGATCACCGGGTTGCCGTCGGGCATTTCCGCCTCGGTTCCAGACCAGAAGCGGATGACCTGGGCTTCAGCCAGATGCGGAAAGAGCGTGATTGCACGCTGCATGACGGAGGATGCAGCCGTCACCGACGGACGCGAATAGTCGGGATCTCCAAGGGGCAGGCCGCGACCGCCCCCCATGACGTAGTTGCCGCGCGCCACCTGCCGGCCATAGAAGCTGCCGCCCTGTTCACCCATGCTGACGGGCAAACGCAATGGCAGAGGTTCGGTGACCACCATCGAGGGATAGATACGTGTCAGCGGTACAGGCTCGTTGAAATTCGCGGCAAAGCGGTCGGACCAGGCACCGGCGCTGTTGACCAGTTGTTGGCAGCGGATCTCGATGCCGTCGCCGGCGAGGATCTCGAAACCGTTTCCGGTCGCAGCGACGTCGCGCACCGGCGTCTGCTCCAGTACCATCGCGCCGGCGCGCTCGGCGGCTCGTGCGAAGGCGGGCGCAACGAGACGCGGATTGGCGTGGCCGTCATCGGGGCAGAGCGACGCGCCGACCGCCTGGGCGGAAAGCCAGGGGAACCGGTGCGCCAACGCCGAACCGGCAACGAGCTCAAGCCCCAACCCATAGTCCCGAACCGTCTCGGCATAGGCTTCGAGCTTGGCAAAATCCTTTTCCGTGCGGGCGAGCTTCAGATGGCCGGAGCGCATGTACTCGGCATCGATGCCGACCATTGCCTTGAGTTGCGGCCAGATACCGTGTGCGCGCTGCGACAAAGGCAATTGTTCGGGGGCGCGGCCCTGCCGGCGCACGCCGCCATAGTTCACCCCGCTCGCCTGCGCGCCACAATAGCCCCTATCGATGAGGGCGACTGAAAGCCCCGCTTTACGCATGGCAAGTGCTGCGGAGCTGCCGACCAGCCCGCCGCCGATGATCGCGACGTCGACGGAGATGCGCCAGCTCATGACCGAGCCTCCGCTTCTACGGCAGCACCGAAACCAAGCGGGATCGGCTTGACCGGCGCCTGAGCGCGAAGGCGACCAACCTCACCGGGCGAAACGCCACAAAGCCCGCTCAACAACTCGGTGGCAGCGGCGGAACACATGCGCCCCTGGCAACGTCCCATCCCGACCCGGCTCAGCGCCTTCAGGCGGTTGATCTCGCTGATGGAGCCGCTCGCAATGGCGCGGCGTCCTTCTGCAATGGTAATCTCCTCGCAACGACACAGCGTCGTCTCGTCCGGGACCGTCTCGAACCAATCAACCGGGAAGGGAAAGGCACGTTCGAGGATATCACGCTGCCGCAGGATCGCTTCGCGAGCCGCCACCAGCCGCGCTCCATCCGCTGATGCTTTCCCCGCATCCTCGAGCAGAGCGGCCGCGGCGAGCTCGCCCGAGACTTCCGCCGCATCGGCGCCGGCAATTCCGCTGCCGTCACCGGCAACGTATACGTTGGCCCGGCTAGTGCGCCCCATGGCGTCTCGCTCAGGCAGCCACACGCGATCGCGCTCGTCAAAACAGAAACGGCAGCCGGCAAGATCGGCAAGCTGGGTTTCTGGCCGAAGGGCAAAACCGTAGGCGAGCGCGTCGCAGGATACCGTCTCGACGACCTCACCTTTGCTTGCCCGCCGACGGAAGCGAAGACCCTCGACCTGGCCCGTCCCGAGGACCGCCTCCGGCCGCACGCCGTTGCGGATCTTCACGCCGGCCAGCTGGAGCTGGAGCCCGTAGAAAACACCAAGACCGACGATGCGCGGCGCATGGATGGCAAGCGACAGCAAGTGTCGCTTCGACGTGATGGGTGCTGTGTCGAGCACCGCCTCCACGCACGCGCCGGCCTTCATATATTGCCAGGCAACGAGGTAGAGCAGCGGACCGGAGCCCATGAAGACGATGCGGTCGCCAATTGTGCAGCCCTGGGCTTTCAGCGCCACTTGGGAGGCGCCGAGCGTGTAAACTCCAGGCGTCGTCCATCCCGGAAATGGCAGCACGCGATCGGTCGCGCCGGTGCACAGGATCAGTTGCGAAAAGCCGATCTGCCGATGCACGCCGGCCAAAAGGACATCGAGCTGATTGCCGCGCTCAGCCGCCGAAACATTCCAGACCAGCGTTTCGGGGCGATAGTCGATCGCAGGCAAGAGTGCCTCGAAAGCCTCGTGTAACCTTCTTGCCTTGCCGGCTTCCGAACCATAGCGGCTGCGATAGGATCGACCGTCGTCGATCAGCGGGCGTCGATAGATCTGCCCGCCAGCGCGCAGACCTTCGTCAAGCACGATCGGCCTGAGACCTGCGCGCACGAGGCGCTCGGCGGCGCGTATGCCCGCCGGTCCGGCGCCAACGATGACGGGCTGCAACGGCTCAATCATGGGCCGTCTCCGACACCGCGCCGAGATCGGTGATGAAAGCCATGCCCGCGAGCAAGGCGGTGCTGCAGGCGCGGACGCGGCTGCCTTGCGCCGTCATCACATAACAATCCTGACAGGCGCCGATCAGGCAGAAGCCGGCCCGGTTCTCCCCGGTGAATTCGCTCTGTCTCAGGCGACCGCTCACCGAGAGTATCGCCGTCAGTACCGTGTCGCCGCGGCGCCCGGTTTGGGCCGTCCCGTTCAATGTGAAGGGCACGAGTGTCTCGTCCAGGCGGTAGCGCCGCCGGAGTAACGGGTTCATCGACATCGGATATCAGCCCTTGCCCACAAGCAGCCGGTCGAGACCGAACAGGCGATCGAGGATGATCATCGTAACGGTGGCGAGTGCGATCATGAGCGTCGAAACGGCCGCCATCATCGGATCGATGGATTCGCTCGCGTACATGTACATGCGGACCGGCAGCGTTACCGTCGACGGCGAGGTCACGAAGATCGACATGGTCAGCTCGTCAAAACTGTTGATGAAGGCGAGCAACCAGCCGCCGCTGACACCTGGCAGCATGAGCGGCATGGTGATCCGGCGAAACACCGTCCACTCCGCAGCCCCCAGCGTGCGCGCCGCATTTTCGGCGTTGCGGTCCATGCTGGTGAGTGACGCCAGGATCAGCCGCAGCGTATAGGGGGTGACGACGATCGCATGGGTGGCGACAAGCCAACCGAAGGACCCGCCCATGCCCATCAGCGAGAAGAGACGCAGGAAAGCGACGCCGAGGACCAGGTGCGGAATGATCAGTGGCGACAGGAAAAGCGCGTTCAGCGCCTCACGGCCGCGGAAATCGTAGCGGGTAATCGCCAGCGCCGCCGGAACCGCAAAAACGGTGGAGATGGTGGCTGATAGCAGGGCGAGCCTTACGCTGTTGCCGAAGGACGACATAAAGTCGGCATGATGGAAAACCGCCTTGAACCACCGTAGCGACAGCCCATTCCAGGGCATCGCCAGGGTGTTTTCCGGCGTGAAGGCCACGAGGCAGACGACCACCATCGGCGCCAGCATGAAGACGACGACAAGGCTATGGAATGCGAGAGCGATGGGTCCGTTTCTCTGCATGGCTTCAACCCAGCTTGCGCTTCGCCTGCCGCTCGATGAGGCGGTTATAGGCGAGCATGATGACGAGATTGGCGACAAGCACGATGATCGCGATGGTCGCACCGAGCGGCCAGTTCAGCTCGATCAGGAACTCGTCGTAGACAAGTGTTGCCGCCATTTTCAGCCGCCGGCCGCCAAGCAGGCCGGGGATGGCAAACGAGCTTGCCGAGAGTGCAAAGACGATGAGGCTGCCGGAGAGGATGCCGAGAGCCGCCTGCGGAAAGACGACGCGACGAAGGGCGGTGAAGCGCGAGGCGCCGAGGGTGAGCGCTGCCGCCTCGACCGTCGGGTCGAGTTTCTGCAGAACGGTCCAGACGGGGATGACCATGAACGGCAGCATGATATGGACGAGACCGATGACGATCGCCGTCTCGGTGTAGAGAAGCTGCACCGGGTCAAGGCCGACAATGGCAAGCGCGCTGTTTACAAAGCCGTTCTTGCCGAGCAGCATGCTCCAGCCGAAGGTGCGCACCACCACAGAAACAAGCAGCGGGCCGATGATCACGAGCAAGAAGATCGACCGCCAGGGCTTGCGCATGTTCGAGAGCACGTAGGCCTCCGGCACACCGATCGCCACCGTGATGACCGTCGTCAGAAGCGCAAGCCGCAATGTCCGCCAGAAGGTCGAGAGATAATATTCGTCCTGCAACACCGTGAGGTAGTTGGCGAAGGTGAAGTCGCTCTGGATCCCGCCGGTATAGTCATAGCTGTTGAAGGAGAGGATCACCGTCAACAGAAGCGGCAAGAGCACGAGGCCGATGAAGAACAGGGTGGTCGGCCCGGAAAGAGCCAAGGGCGCGAGCTGGCGCGGCTTGATGGCGGAGGTAGCGGCGCTCATCACTTGGCCGCTCCCGCCAGCACACGACAATCGGCACTCTGCCAGGCAAGCCCAACGGTTTCGCCTTCCATCGGCGGCGGCGCACCGAGATTGGGAACCGCAACGGCAAGAACGCCCGCCGGTGTCTCGGCGCTGACCAGCCATTGGCTCCCCATGAAATAGCGTGTCGTCACTTTGCCCTGGATCTGGCCCTCGCCCGGCTCGGTCAATCGGAGCTTTTCTGGGCGGATGAAGATCGAGACTTTGCCATCCGGCTCGCGGCGGTCGGTGTTGAAGCGGATCGGCGTGTTGTCGATGCAGATCGACGCGCCCTTGCCGTTGAAGGACGAGGTCGCACACATGAAGTTGGACTTGCCGACGAAGGACGAGATGAAGTCGTTGCGGGGATGCTCATAGAGTTCGTAAGGCGTATCGACCTGGGTGATGCGCCCCTTCTCCATGACGACGACGCGATCGCTGATCGACAGCGCTTCAGCCTGATCATGGGTCACCATGATCGTCGTGATGCCGACGGTCTGCTGGATGCGGCGCAATTCGAACTGCATCTCTTCGCGAAGCTGCGCATCGAGGTTCGATAGCGGCTCGTCAAGCAAAAGCACCGGCGGATTGATGACAAGCGCCCGGGCAATCGCCACGCGCTGGCGCTGCCCGCCCGACATCTCGCGCGGGTAGCGATCGGCAAGCGCCGAGAGATGGACCAGCGACAGGATCTCCTTGATCCGTTTGTCGCGCTCCGGTTTTGCGACCTTGCGCATTTCGAGGCCGAAGGAAACATTCTGCGCCACGGTCATATGGGGGAAGAGCGCATAGCTCTGGAAGACTACGCCCAGTTCGCGTTGCGGCGGCGGCAAATGAGTGATGTCGCGCCCGCCCATGGTTATCGTGCCCGAGGAGGGACGCACGAGCCCGGTGATCATCTGCAGGGTCGTCGTCTTGCCGCAGCCCGAGGGCCCGAGCAGCGAGATAAACTCGCCCTTTTCGACCGCCAGATCGAAATCATGAACGGCCGCGACCGATCCATAAAACTTGGAGACCTTCTCAAGGTTCAGGAAACTCATGCTCATTCTCCCGTGGGTCGCTACCCCTGGGATCGCCTGCCCCATTTTTCTTGTCGGCGATCCCGGCGGCTGCGACACGTCGTCAACCATCGAACCTTCCTTCAGGCGTTGAGATCTCCGGCGTACGCGAGTGCACCGATAAAGGCACGGTTTCGCGCTCGGAATAGCCTCTCGGCTATTCACGTCTGGCACATCCACCCCTTGAAGAAGGCTTGCGTGAATTAACTCCAGGAAATTGACGAAAAACACAAATGCAATTTTCTATTTCGGAATTTTTTGTTAGAAAAATCCGATATACGGAATTACGCCACGCAGATTTTGAAAGATTTTCGCAAATGTCGGAATCAGAGAACGCCGGAAGCTCCAGCCTCACCAAGGCGATCCACATCCTGAAAGACCTCGCAGATAACGCGAGCGAGGGTGTGCGGGTCATCGATCTCGCGCGGAGGCTGAATCTCAGCCAGCCATCGGCGCATCGGCTATTGAAGACCCTGATTGCCGAAGGCCTCGTGGAGCAAATGCCAGAGGGGAAATCCTACCGCCTGTCGCTGGAGTTCTTCTCGATCGCCTCGCAGGCGCGCAGGCGAGAAGGCATCCTCGACATCGCCCGGCCATCACTCTTGAGGCTGTCCGCCACCTTCAACGACACGGTCTTTCTGCTGGTGCGCAGCAATTTTGACGCAATCTGCCTCGACCGCGTCGAGGGTCCCTTCCCGATCCGCTCCTTTACCGGCGACATCGGTGGCAAGGTGCCGCTCGGCATCGGCCAGGGCAGCATCGCCATCCTCGCTCACCTGCCAGAGGAAGAACGCGAGGCGATCATCAAGTTTAATATGCCTCGCATCATGGACCGGGCGGCGATCGACGAGGTGGACCTGCGCATCAAGATCGAGGAGGTCAGGCGAATCGGCGCAGCCCAGATGAACTTCGAGATGATCGAGGGCATGGCTGGGCTCGGCGTGCCGGTTCTTGACCGCAACGGCATCGCCGTCGCCTCCTTGAGCATCGGCACGCTGGCATCGCGCCTGACGGAAACGCGAAGCGGCACGATCACCGATCTCTTGAAGGCAGAGGCGCAAGCGATCAGCAGTAAGCTCAATCCCTTCGACCCGACCCTACGTTATCCGGCGTCCGCCTTGCGGGCCGCGCAGAAGGGTTGAACCTTTAGGAACATGCGACTGAACTACGGGCGGTACCTGCTTTCCGGGGGCTCGCTGACTGTGATGGAAATTGCAACTATCACAGGCTTCGCGGACACAGCGCATTTCTCGCGTGAGTTTCGCAAAGCGTTCGGAGACACGCCGAGCGCGTTCCGCGCATCAGAACGCACCAACGAGCATCAACTGGTAGCTGAAACTGTTGGGCGCTGAGCTAATGCTTCAGGATCTGACCGAGAAACAGCTTGGTCCGCTCGTGTTTTGGATTGTCGAAGAAATCATCGGGCCTAGCCTCCTCGAGAATCTGTCCCGAGTTCATGAAGATCACGCGATCTGCGACGGCCCTGGCGAACCCCATCTCGTGCGTGACGCAGACCATCGTCATGCCGTCCTTTGCCAGGCTCGTCATGGTATCAAGGACTTCGGACACCATCTCGGGGTCGAGCGCGGATGTCGGTTCGTCAAACAGCATCACGGCCGGCTGCATGCAGAGCGAGCGCGCGATCGCGACGCGCTGCTGTTGGCCGCCGGAAAGCTGGATTGGAAACTTGTGGGCCTGTTCCGGGATGCGTACCCGATCGAGGAATGTGAGCGCCCTTGCCCGCGCCTCCGCTTCCGGCACGCCGTTGATCCACATCGGTCCGACCATGCAGTTCATCAGTACGGTCATGTGCGGGAAAAGGTTGAAGTGCTGGAACACCATGCCGACGTTGCGGCGCACATCCGAGACATTGCGCATCTTCGGATGCAGGTTGATCCCGTTGACGACGATCTCACCTTCCTGGTGCGCTTCCAAGCGGTTGAAGCACCGGATCAAGGTAGATTTGCCGGATCCGGACGGACCGCAAATCACGATGCGTTCGCCCTTGCGGACCGTCAGGTTGATGTCGGTCAGCACCTGGAAGGCGCCGTACCACTTGGAAACATTTTTGACGTCGATGATGGTCTCGGCGCTCATCTGACCTTGCTCCTGGCATAGTGACGTTCGATGCGGGACTGGATCAGCTCGAGAACGATAGACATCGTCCAATAGAGCATGGCGGCTGATATGAGCATTTCCATATGCTGGAAGGTCTTCTGGCCGAGCGTTCGTGCGAGAAACATGAGTTCCCAGACACCGATGACGGAGACCAGCGAGCTGTCCTTCAGCATGGAAATGAACTGGTTACCGGTCGGAGGGATGATGACCGGCAGCGCCTGAGGCAGGATGACCTTGCGCATCGTCAGCCCGAAGCCGAAGCCGATAGAGCGCGACGCCTCCCACTGGCCACGGTCGATGCTCTGGATGCCGGAGCGGAAGATTTCCGTCATGTATGCGCCGTAGCAGAGCGAAAGTGCCAGAATACCGGCCGGCACCGCGTCGATGATGAAGCCGAGCTGCGGCAGCCCGAGATAGATCAGATAAACCTGCATCAACAGCGGCAGACCGCGAAAGAAGGACGTGTAGAAGCTCGCAATCGCATAGGCGAAGCCGTTGGTCGAGAGCTTGGCCACGGCGCCGAGGATGGCGATCGCCGAGGCAATCACAATCGAGATCGCCGAAACATAGACCGTCGTCACCAGCCCTTGCGTGATGAGGAACGGCAACTTTTCCTCTATGAAGGGCAGGCTGAGATCGAAGGTCTGGAAGAAGGCGAGGAACAGCGCCAGCAATTCGAGCCAGACGACGACGATCTGGACCCTGAGGCTCGCAAAGCCGATCAGGACGATGTTGAGGCAGAAGAGCACCGCCACGACGAAGGCGGTCGCAAAGCGGCCGTAGAATCCGCTTTCGAGCGGCTCGCCGATCACTGGCCGCATCAGTTCGCCCATCGTTGTGCCGGTCAGACCGAAGGCCGTGAAGGCAATGAGGACGGCAGCGAACATGCTGGCCACGAACCATGGCTTGTGGACGAGTATTTCGGACTCGACAGTATCCGGATAAAGCATCTTTGGTCCCTTTGGACAACGTGCGGTCCGGCTGCCCGGACCGCCAGACATGGCTGCCTTACTTCACGACGGTGTAGTCGACGCCGTACCATTTCTCCGACAGCTTGCTCAGCGTGCCATCGTCCTGCATCGCCTTGATCGCTTCGGCGATCTTGTCGCTCAGCTCCTTGTCGCCGTGTTCGACGGCGACTGCGAGCGGTTCGTAAAAGACCGGGTCGCCAACCTGCTTGATCGGATAGCCGGCCTTGATTGCGTCGCGAATGCTGGGCAGCGACGATACGACTGCGTCGAGCCGCACACCGTCACCGAGGCGCAAATCATCGAATGCGGTCGTCGAGTTGGCGTAGGACTTCACCTCCTTCGGCTTGAAGGTGTATTCGAAGGCAGGTGCGCCAGCAGCGTCGAGGGTCAGATCCTGTTTGGCATAGGCTTCGAAGGTGGACGTCGCCGTCGCACCAACGACCTTGTCGTCCAGATCGATCAGGCCGACCACAGCGCTGTCCTTGTGCACGGCCACGGCGGCCGGGGTGTAGTAGTAGACGGCCGGGAAATCGAAGACCTTGGCACGCTCCTTTGTCGGCGTCATCGAGCCGACATGCATGTCCCAGCGCCCCTGCCAGTTGCCGGCCGTGATGATGTCCCAGCCGGGAGTTACGAACTCGACACCGACACCCAACCGCTTGGCGAGTTCCTTGGCGACATCGACATCGAAGCCGTCCATCTCGTTCTTTTCGTTCATGAAGGACTGCGGCGCCCAGTTGGCGTCGGTCGCTACCTTCAGTGTCTTTGCATCGAGCGCGTGGTCGAGTACGGCACCGGCGTGGGCCGGAACGATCGCGAGCGACAAGGCAAACGATGCCGCCGCGGTGAGTTTTGCGAATGTGTTCATGTTGTCGTTCCCTTTGTCGTTCTGGTTTTTGACAGGGTCCTCTTCCTGCCATCGGGTTGATCTTGAGTTCTGAGCCCGCCATCCGTCTTCCGGCGATACGAGGTAGCGCGGCGCTGCCCCTTCCTAAAAAACGTGGAAGTCAGCGCTCTCCTTTTTCAGCCATCTCGTCGCGGACGCGCCGGGCCACACGGAACGCTTCGACGCCTGCGGGAATGCCGCAGTAGATCGCGATCTGCACGAGTGCTGCGCGAAGCTCCTCGTCGGTCAAACCGTTGCGGATCGCCCCGCGAAAGTGGATGCCGAATTCGTGCATGCGGTTGAGCGCTGCAAGCATTCCGAGGTTCAGTAGGCTGCGGCTCCTCAGGTCGAGGCTTTCGTCCGTCCAGACGGTGCCCCAGCAATGTTCGTTCAACAGATCCTGAAACGGCCGCGAGAAGGCATCGCTGCTGCCAATTGCCCCATCGACATAGTCATCGCCAAGCACCTGGCGCCGGATGGCCTCTCCCCTTGCTCGCAGTGCTTCATCCATCGACCGTCTCCCCCTGGCTCATGAACTCGCCCATCAGCGTTGCCACGACGTCGGGCGCCTCGATCAAGATGGAATGGCGAAGGCCCGGCAGGATACGAAGCTCGGACCCGGGAATGCGCTCGTGCATGTAGCGCGCCATGCGCGGGTTGGAGCCGGCATCGTCTTCGCCGGTAGCAATCAGCGTTGGGCATCGGATCTGGTCGAGAAAGCCGCCGAAATCCGTTTCCGCCAACACACGATAGGCTGCCGCGTAGCAGTCGGGGTCGTTTTCGGCGTCCCGCGCCCTTAGCCGTTGGATCACCTGCGGGTTGTTCTCCTGGAACTCTTCCGTCAGCCAGCGCGACAGCGAGGCATTGTGATGGTCGGCAGGCGTTCCGTCTCTGAGGGCGGCGAGGCGGTCGAGAACCCGCTCACGCTCGGCCGGCGTGCGGCCGGCCACGGTCGACAAGAGCGCCAGCCTGCGCAGACGTCCAAGGTGGGTCAGAGCGAGACGCTGGGCGATCAGGCCGCCCAGCGAAAAGCCTGCAAGATTGAAGGTCGGGAAGCCCGCTGCGTCGGCAAGCCCCAGCGTCTCGTTGACGAAGTCGTCGATCTCGTAGCGGCCCTTGACCCGGCTGGAGCGGCCATGACCACGAAGGTCGAATGTCAGGATCGTGAACCGGTCCTTCAAACGTTCGACCACGCCCGACCACGCTTCGAGATAGGAGCCGACGCCGTGGATGCAGACGAGCGGTTCGCCTTCTCCCTCGATGCGGTAGTTGAGCGTCACCTCTCCGACGGTATGGCGCTGAGCTCCTGCCATGTTCAGGCACCCACCGCGATACGCTTCTGTTCCTTCTCACGGGCCGCGAAGAAGGGCATGATTTCGCTGACAAATAGCTCCAGCGTCCGCTTCTGCAGCTCGAACGGCAGATTGAAGGTCAGGCCCAAGCAATACTGGTCCACACCGGCGGCCTCATAGACCAACAGCTTCTCGATCGCTTCGTCCGGCGTGCCGAACATCAGGTTCTTGCGGATGTTGTCCGGATTGTAGTTGTCCTTGCCCTTGACCGCTTCGTAGGGCACTGCCTCGGGGAAGCCGTTGTGCACCGTGCCGATGTTCTGCATGAGGTTTTCGAAGGCGCGGCCGTAGTCCATGCTGTGCTTGACGGCACGTTCCCACCCATCCGGCCGGTCATAGACGCAGGTGCGGCGCTGCATCATAAAGCGCGGGCGCGGCACCTCCGGATGATCGGCGACCGCCTTGCGAAATTTCTCGGAGAGCACGTGGATTTCGGCTTCCGGCGCGGAGAGCGGCGTCGATAGGATACTGGCGCCGTTTGCGATCGCCCAGTCGAAGGTTCCGGGATCGCGCGCCGCCACCCAGATGGGCGGGTGGGGTTGCTGCAGCGGCTTCGGCACTGCCGCCGTGACCGGAAACTTCCAGTATTGTCCCTCATGGGCATAGTCGCCGGACCAGAGCTTCTTCACGGCCGGCACGATCTCCTTCATGTAGGCCACCCCCTCCTGCTGCGGAATACCACCCGCCATACGGTCGAACTCGTACTGGTAGGAACCGCGCGCGATCCCGAACTCCAGGCGGCCATTGGTCAGGTGATCGCAGAGCGCCGACTCGCCGGCGAGCCGGATGGGATTCCAATAGGGCGCGACCAGAGTGGAGGTGCCGAGCCGGATGCGATCGGTGTGCTGCGCGAGCCAGACCAACGTCTGGAACGGATTGGGGGAGATCGTGCATTCCAGCGTATGGTGTTCTGCAGTCCACAGCGTTTCGAAGCCGCCTTCGTCGGCAAGCCGCGCGAGTTGCAGCAAGTTGCTCTTGACCTGCTCCATCGGAATATCGGGGGAGAAGCGTTCCATCGTGAGGGAGACTGCGAACTTCATGTTTTCTGCCTTTCCTGTGCCCGTGCTTTTGCTGTCACTTCAGACGGATGACGAAGGGGTCCTGCATAGCGCCGGAGTAGTCGACGATGACGTTCTTCAACCGCGAGAACTCGTGCATGACCTCGAACCCGCCGCGCCGGCCGTAGCCGCTTTCCTTGAAGCCGCCGTTGGCAGACATGAAAGACGCGGAGCGGTAGGTGTTAATCCAGACGGTCCCGGCATCGATCCGGTTGGCGAACCGCAGCGCCCGGTCGATGTCCTTTGTCCAGATGCCGGAAGCCAAGCCGTATCGCGTATCGTTGGCGAGCCGGATCATCTCTTCCTCGTCGCGGAACGGCATGACGCCGACCACCGGACCGAAGAGTTCGTCGCGCATGAAGGTCATGTCGTTTTGCGCATCGACCATCACTGTCGGCTCGAAATACCAGCCCCCTGACGAGAGCCCTTGCCGCTGCGGACGCCGCCCGCCGGCGGCAACGCGCGCCCCTTCCTTGACGCCGGAGGCCACGTAGGATTCAACCTTGGAGAGCTGATCGGCGAGCGCGAGCGGACCGATGTCGGTGTCCTCGACCGCCGGGAGACCGACCCGTATGCGTTGCGTTCGGGCGACGAGCGCCTCAACGAAGCGATCATAGATGCGCTCCTCGACGAAGCAGCGAGAACCGGCAACGCAAGTCTGGCCAGCGGCTGCGAAGACCCCGGAGACGACGCCGTTGACCGCATGTTCGATGTCGACATCACCAAAGACGACATGAGGCGACTTGCCGCCAAGCTCCATCGAGCACGGAACAAGGTTCTGCGCGGCGTTGCCGGCGATGCGCCGGCCGGTGGCCGTGCTGCCTGTGAAGACGTATTTCGCAACGCCAGGATGACGCGTCAGCGCCTCACCGGCGCTCTGGCCCGTACCCGTCACGACATTGACGACGCCGGCGGGAAAGCCCGCCTCGTGGATCAGTTCCGCAAGCGCCAAGGTCGAGGCGGTCGCATGTTCCGAGGGCTTGATGACGACCGTATTTCCGATCGCCAGGCACGGCGCCAGCGTGCCGGTCAGAAGCATCAACGGCGAATTCCACGGCGTGATCATGCCGACGACGCCCAAGGGTTCGCGCAGGTTGAAGTTCAGCGTATCGAGACGATTGATTGGAATGGTCTCGCCCTGCAGCTTGTCGGCCATGCCCGCGAAATAGTGGTAGCTGTCTGGCATCGAGCGCATCTGCGCCCGGGTTTCCTTGAGAAGCTTGCCGTTGTCGCGCGTCTCGATTTCCGCCAGCCTATCGGCATTGGCGCGAACAAGTTCGGCGAGACGGCGCATCAGCGCGCCGCGATCGGTCTGCGTCATCCGGCGCCAGGCCGGGTCGCGGAAGGCGGCGGCGGCAGCAACGACGGCTGCCCCGACATCGTCCGCACCTGCTTCAGCAAAATGATACCAGGGCTCGCCCGTCGTCGGGTCGAAACTGGCGATGTAGTTGCCGTTCTTCGGTGCGACGAACTGGCCGCCGATGAACAGCAACTGGCGCGAACCCTCGATGGAATTGACCGTCGTCTTCATTTCATTGTCCTTGGTCTTGGGAGGTCTGAAGCCAGGTGCGAGCTTCGCCGTCGATCATCGCCACACGGCCGCCGTCGTCGGAATCCATGTAGATGCCGAAGCGGCCGGCTTGCCGCTCGCGCACGTAGCGGCGCAACATGGACCGCAGTTCGTGCGTCGCGATCGTATCGTCAGGAAGATCGTCGAGCGGGAAGAAGCGGAGATCGGATGGCAGGCTCGTGCCGGCGCCGCCCTCACCCGCCAGCCGTGCGCGATAGACCAGGTAGCCCGGATCGCTGTCGGCGACATCGAAGACGGAGTAAAGGAAGGTCTCGTCCGGGACGAGGCTGAGCGCGTCGCCACCGTCGATGACGAGCTGGCTGTCGGCTTTGCGGCGCCGTGCTGACGGCAGAACCCAGCCGCCCTTGCCATCCGAACGCAGCAGCAAGCCTTCACCGGCCTCGATCAGATAGCCGATGATCATCCCATGCGACGCAAGCCAGCCGTTTGGCAGCGGGTCCTTCACACTGGCATAGCGGCCGCGGCAAAAGCCGAGCGGTGCGGTGGGACTGGTGCCGAATGCGCGAACCTGGCCGATCAGGATTGCATGGTCGCCGGCGTCCACGGTGTTGTAAGTCGTGCAATCGAACCAGGTCAGGCTGTCAGTCAGGACCGGCGCGCCCGTGTGGATATGATCGTGGGTCACCGACTGGAATTTGTCGGGGGATTTCGAGGCAAAGTTTCCCGAGACGTCGACCTGTCCTTCATGGAGGATATTGACCGCAAAACATCCCGCATTCGTGAAGGCAGGATAGCTCGACGCGGATTTCGCGACGCAGACCAATAGCAGCGGCGGATCGAGCGAAACCGACGTGAAGGAATTCGCCGTCATTCCACGCGGCGTGCCGTCTTCGTCGCGGGTGGTGATGACGGTGACACCGGTTACAAACGTGCCGAAGGCGCGACGAAGCGCAATCGGATCAATCGGCACGTCCGTCGATGCTGCTGTCTCAACCATGCGCTTCTCGCCTCCTCACCATCAAGTTGGTTTGAGGCTAACGCCGTGATGGCGACCATGCTTCCATGGCTTCAAAGGAGGAGCGAAGGAACTTCTCCATCGATCCCGAGGAGACGATCAAAGGCGCAGAAGATCGGTGGCGACGAGGTCACAAGGCGATACTTGGCCGATGAAGATAAGCTAACTGCTGACGGTAGAGCGGTTGTCGATGACGCCGTGCAGGCGGATCGCGAGCTCGACGGCAAAGCGCTTTTCCGGCGTCTCGACATCGACGCCGAACAGTTCCTGGATGCGCGCCAGCCGATAGCGCAGCGTCGTCACATGCAGGCCCATAGCATCGGCACAGGCCTGATTTCGGCAACCTTCCTGCAGATACACCGACAGGGTTTCGAGGTAAGGAGTACCGTTGTCACGGTCGTGATCGGCAATGGCGCCCACGCTCTCCTGCACGAAGCCGCGCACGTCGCCCGCCTCGCAGGCGGCGACCAGCATCGGCAGCGGGCCGAAATCCTGGGCGGAGACCGCCCCGGTCAGGCCGAATGAACGCCCGATGCGGATCATCCGGGCGCAGCGCTCCCAGGCTGGCGGATAGTCCGAAAGGGCCGCACACCGATTGCTGGCGACGACGATAGGTGCCTCGTCGAAATAGCGGCCGAGTTCCTCGGCGATACGCCGCGCGAGCTTTGTCGTGCGCTCTTGCCGCTTACCCGTATCATGAGGGACGAGGCAGACGACGCCGCCCTCGACCGCGATCAGGTTTGCCTGAACGGATGCCTGCTGCATGACACGCGAGAGCGTGTGCTCCACATCGACAGAAGCGCCGCCAAATGCCTTCGTCTTGTCCGGAAAATCGACGACGATCATCTGCTGAAGCGTTGAGAAGCTGAGCCCGAGCCGTTGAGCCCGCTGGGCGACATCACCGGCATTACGCCACCGCGCCTCCACGATCTCGAAAAAGAGTTCGGTCTGCGTCCGCGTCTCGAAGCGAAACCGGATGAAGCTTCGCATCATCTGCACGCTCAATGCAAACTTGGCGCTGTCGAGCATCAGGAGATCGAGATCGCTGAATTCGCGGGTCGTCGGGAAAATGATGAGCGCCCCAACCAGTTGATTGTCGACCATCAGCGCTTCGATGCGGGCCGTTATTTTGAACCGTTGCGTGCCGTCGTCGAGGTAGAGGCTCACGGCGTCGGCCGTCCCGCGCTCGACGGCATCACGGGCCGCCTTCATCAGCGGCCGGCTAAGAACGGTAGCGGCCGCCTGCTGCCAACCAGCCTCGTCGTAAAGCGCGTTCGGCGACCGGCCAGCAACGACCTGATTGGCCGTGAAATCAACGACGACGGCCGGGTTCGGCAACATCTTCCCAACCATGCTGGAAAGCGATGCGACCGACCCGTCGCTCAACACATGTTCGAGCAGCGACGTATGCGCCTCCAGCGCGCGTTCCAGCCGCTGGGCGGATCGCTTCTCAGCTTCGAGACGGTGTTCCCGTTGGACGGCGATGGCGCCGAGGTGGATGATCGTGCCGAGAAAAGCAAGGTCGTCCTCCGACACTTCAGTCACCTCGCGGGCGATGACGCTGAGCACCATCGGGCGGCCCTCAGCATCCCTGCAGTTCATCGGCATGACGAGCACCGTTCGATAGTCGCGCTCGAAGGCCTCTTTTCTGTAGCCCGGAAACTCGCCCGACGCACGCGCGTCCCTGATATAGACGGGCTCATTGCGCTGCAAGGCGATCAGGGAGGGGCTGGTCGCCAGCTCCCACTTGTCGGGCAGCTGCCGCTCGATCAGCGTTGGATCATGGCGCACGATGACATAGGCATACCCATGAGCAGCGTCGATCCCCATGATCGAGCCTAGGGCCCAGTTCGCATGGCGGCATGCAGCGGCGATGAGCTGCTGCAATGCCGTCTGAAGATCGCTACCGCTGTTAATCTGGCTCGCGATGTCGCGGAGCGACAATATCCGGGACTTCTGATCCAACTGCCTCGCCTCTTGATTTCTATCAATCAACATGCGCGCCGGTAGTGGACAAGTCTACTTCGTTTCGATGGATATCTTCGGCCAAACTTTCTATGAAAAGTAGTATCTTCAACGCCGAGTTCGAGGTCATCGAACTGGCGATGACCTCGAAGCCGCTATCCCATTCAGGCTTCAGTCAAAGCCGGCTTTTTCGAGCACTGAGATCGCCAGAACCTTCGCCCCCGTCTTGATGGAAATCTCCGGGGCCGGAGCGAAAAATGGCGAATGATTGGAGGGAACGGGCCTGTTCTCTTGGCTGGCTTTTTCAACCTGTTCGGGTGAGGTCCCGCCAACCCAATAGAAAATGGAAGGCACGCCTGCTTCTATGAACTCGGGATAGGTCTCGACGCCCAACGTCGGCTGGACCGCGGTCGGGACGTAGACGACGCCGTCAAAGGACGCATCCAATGCCGGCCTGACGTCGCCGATCAGCTCTGACGAGTTCGTGCCGGCCACAGCGCCGCCGCCGATGCGCAGCAGTTCGGGTTCCGGCGCCATGGCCGATTGCGCCGTCGTTTTGGCGACGCGCTGCATCGCCTCCAGCAGCAGCTTGCGCGTCTCCGGCGTGGTCGAACGCATGGTCAACTTCAGCTTGGCCTGATCGGGGATGATGTTGCCCGCAGTCCCCGCCTGAAAACTTCCGACCGTAATCACGCCCGGTTCGCGCGGATCCTTCTCACGGCTCACAACAGCCTGGATATCGGTGACGAAACGGGCCCCCTGGACGATCGGATCGATCGAGAGATGCGGAGCGCTGCCATGCGCCCCGCGACCCTTGAAGGTCAAGTCGAACGTATCGGAGTTTCCGCTGAAGGCACCGTCCTTCACCGTTATTTTGCCGGCGGGATCCCCGTTCACGTGCATGGCGAAGCCGAAATCTGGCTTCGGAAACTTCTCGAACAGGCCGGCCTTGAGCATGGCCGTTGCGCCGCCGCCGATTTCTTCGGCCGGCTCACCGACGAGGAGCAGCGTTCCATGCCAATCATCCTTCATCTCGACCAGCAATTGGGCCGCCCCAAGCCATGACGCCATATGGATATCATGACCGCAGCTATGGGCGACAAAGACCTTTGCCGTCTCATCTGTGTTTCCAGGCCATTGGGTTGCCGGCACCTGTACGCGACTGGCGTAATCGAGCCCGGTCTTCTCCTCCATCGGCAGCGCATCGAGTTCGGTTCGCAGCATGATCGTCGGGCCGTCGCCATTCCTAAAGACACCGACGAGAGCGGTACCCACACCGAAGCCGACGGTCACCTCGAAGCCAAGCTTCTCCAATTCTGCCGCCAGACGCTTTGCCGTCCGTGTCTCATGAAAGCCGAGTTCAGGATTGGCATGGAGTTCCTTGTAGACCTTCTCGAGTTCCGGATACTTCTGGTCGATGAGCCTATCGAGTCGTGCGCTCGCAGCGTAAGCAGTGCCCGCGGAAAGCTGCAGGACAAGCATCAAGGCGGTCGTGTTCGCCAGTAACGTCTTCATTTGGTTCCCTTCCATCTGGTGGTCGCCTGTTGGCGGAGCCATGATGGGCGGGCGCAGAGACGGGCGCATTCTCACGGACGGAGGAAGGCCGATGCCATTTTTTCTCCACTCGGAGCTAAGGGCCGAAATTTCCTCCAAAAAAGAAGACGATCTAGATTTCGCTCATTGAGCGGAGCCGTTCAACGCAGGGATCTCCTTGTTTTTGCAGGAACGACCGGTGCCCACTTCCTCGAAACAGAGGAAGAAATGCCCAGGCGAGCCGGTAAGTTGTCGCAAGTTTCCACTATCAGCGGCGTCCCAATGACACTCGGCATCCGAAAAATTTGCACCTTCCTGGAAGAAACCCTTATCGAAGGCGGCAAGATAGCGCCGCGCCCGGTCAACATCGTCTTGGTGGCTGCAGTGATCCAGAACCCCTGGGCAGGGCGAGGCTTTGTCGAAGATCTGCGGCCGGAAATCACTCGCATCGCCGGTGAACTCAGCCAGGAGATGACGGGCCGGCTGCTCCGCCAGATGCGTGCGGATAAGGTCGAGGCTTGCGGCAAGGCCGCGGCCGTCGGCATCGCCGGTGAGATCGAACATGCCTCGGCGATGATCCACACGCTGCGCTTCGGCAACCCCTTCCGCGAAGCGATCGGCGGCACGAACTACCTCGAATTTGCCAACACTCGTAATGCGCCGGGCGCTCTGTTGTCGCTGCCGATGATGCACAAGAGTGAGAACGGCAAACGATCGCATTTCCTTACCGCCAACTTCCAGATCGCCGACGCCCCCGGCCCCGACGAGATCATCGTTGCCATCGGCGCTGCCGATAGCGGTCGCGCGCACGCGCGCATCGCCGACCGTTTTCAAGACATCGCGGAAATGGAAGCAGAAAAGGCGGCATTGCTCAGAAGCGCTTGACGCAGACCAGCGCGCGATACGGCCTCAGGAGTTTGCCATGAGACTTGACGCGATCGACCTACGTATCCTCGACGCCATCCAACGGGATGGCCGCATCACCAAGCTTGCGCTCGCAGAAAAGGCGGGCCTTTCTGCCACGCCCTGCTGGATGCGGCTACGCAAATTGGAAAAGGCCGGCATCATCAGCGGATATCACGCGCGCCTATCTCTTCGACGAGTAGCCCCCGTCGCAAGCGCCATGGTCGAGTTGACACTTGCCAGCCACCGCCAAGTCGACTTCGACAGATTCGAGCGGGTTGTTCGCGACATTCCGGAAATCGTCTGCTGCTGGTCAGTCGGCGGTGGCGTTGACTATATCCTGAAGATCGTCGCTGCCGACATCGACGCCTACCAGCGCCTGATCGACACGCTTCTCGACTGCGAACTCGGAATCGCCCGCTACTTCACCTACGTCGTCACGAGGACCGTCAAGGAAGACCCAGTTGTGCCAGTGTCGCTTCTCGTGGCGAATTGACTTCGCCTTTGCGCCGGCGCGTTCACCTTTTCGGAGCAAGTCGTTTCCTGCACCTCGCTCGAGTCCATCTTTTGTTGCTGAGATCCCGGAACGATTTCACGATGCGGGCGTTTCCACGTTGTCTTGATCCTGTTTCCCCAATCAGGGTCAGGCACAAGGCTTCACGAATGTCCCCCAGTGAAGTCTCCTCGATAAGAGCCTCTGGCCTCGTCGTGCCCCCGACGGGGCCATACTTTTTAAGACAGCTCTTTTGCCGGAAAGCGCTCTGATGGGGGCGAGTGCGGCTTCAAGGATTTCCGACGAAAATTGCAGAAAACGCGCTTAGAAACGTGGGGTGCGGGAAAATGTTCCACCATGGGACTTCAGTCCGATAACCCCTTCGCAATGGTCCTAATACCGTAGCTGCGCGACGCTAGCCGCCCTAGATTTTGTTTTAGCCCATGGCCAGCTCCCCTGCGCGCTGCGGGCGAACAACGACACCAGGGCGGCCCTCGTCCCTTCGGTTCGCCTTGGTGTCGCTGATGATCGAAGGAACTCAAGATGTACGAACAATACCGTTATAACCAACCAGAGCGAAGATTCTCAACCGGGCTTCCTATCGGAGTGATGCTGCTGGCGATTGTCGCCATCGGCGGCTATCTTTTCGTGGGCAGCGCGCTCTCGAACGCCCCTGGCCAACAAGTCACCGCTGTCCTTCCAACGCCGGTCGCCCCCTCGAACTAGGCGCTAGCGGAAACGGGGGACCGGCCATGAGACTTATGCACCTCGGACGAGCCCGCCTGGAGATGGCTTTACCCCGCCATCGCCCCCAGTTGCGCCTGGCGAGAGACCCTGGTCTGCTCGATCTCTTCGAGGCTTACGCGCTGGCCGCCTCGGCTCTCGACGATCTTTTGCAGGAGTACCCGGCTCGCATCCAGCTGATCACCGAATATCAACAGATCTGCGCCGACTTGCAGACAGAGGTCGTCGTCCTGCTCACGCTCACGGATGAGCGACTGTTTCCATGATCGACCGCGGCCCAAGCCCATGCCGCTACGAAGGGACAGGGTTTGCCCTGTCGCACCGAGCGATCGAACCCTGACAAAACGAACACAGCGGAGGGGGTCTAACCATGACCGAACGACGCCAGATGGACGCAAGCGAAATACCGGCATTCGTTTTCGATGTCATTGAAGCAGGCTGCGACATTTGCGCTGTCGGCCATGACAGTTACGTCATTGGCGAAATTGACGAGCAGATCCAAGCGAGCAGAACCCTTGATCGAGTACTAGAGAAATACGGAAACCGCGACCGTGTGAGATGGCAAATCGTTGCCTATCTCTGGTCAATCGGCCGCTTCGTGGAGCTTACGTCGGAGGCCATACGGCACTGATTGCGCGTCGAGCCACCGAGGTTGCCGGCATGTCCCAATGAAAGCATGTTTCGCCGCGCTCGGCCCGAGTTGAAACTCGCGTGACGTATGGTAGTTCCATGCGCCCTCGCGTTCAGATCGCCCTGTCGAATGTCGCCCGTGTCTGGAATTTGAGAGCGATCGCGCTCTGGTCCGACCACAGCGCGAGGATATCCGAGATGCCGAAGCCATGGACGGGGCCTCACTGCAGCGCGAGCGCGACGCACGGAAGAAGCGAAGCCGCAGGCAGCGCGCCTGAACACCGCCTGGTCGGCGGGACGCTCGCCACCGTTCGGGACGTCACAGGCCGGAACACGGTCAATCAGGGACCTCGACCAGAGGGAACACTCGCCGGGCCTTAGGAAGGATGTCACCGCCTCCCGCCGTAGCCGCACATTGCCAAAATTCAGGGCGGCCAGAGCTGCCCTTTCTCATTTCGTTATTGCATAGTCTTTCCGTCACTCTTCGCGGCTCCCTTGGACGAGGGCGCGCCCCTGGTTGTTGCCGTAAGGCCTCGCGAACTCCCGGCGGCTAATTCAATCTCGCCGATTTTAGCGATGGGCTTCTTTTCGACTGGCGTCGACGGGACATAGGCGTTGACGGTCGTCGCAAAAGCGAGCGACGCCAGGACGGCCATAGCGATCTTCATTGGCGGTTTCCTAGGTTCGAACCTCCCGCCAAGGATCGCGGGAGACATTGCCTAGGACGATTGTCGCGCCGTCGATATACGGCAGGTGTCGTATGTCGACGGCGCGACAGCCTGAGAATCCGACGTAAGGTTACGAAGGCGTTTACGGCGAGACCACCCATCAATTCGCCGTCGATGCGCAGGGTGGTCGCCTTCCATGGTCACTACTCAGCCGAACGTCTTCCCGTTCGAGTATTTGCCCGTTGATGGCGCTTTGCTCCCGCTGCGGTTTGGTCCCCAAGCAAGGTCAACTTGGCGTACCGTTTTGAGCGAGGGCTTCTGCTCGGCGGTAGTAGACGGCACAGCAGCAAGGGCAGAGCCCGCGATCGCGAGCGATGCTGCGGTGGCGATAATGATCTTCATTTGTAGTCTCCTGGGTTCGAGCCACCCGGCGATGCGCAGGGGAGACTTGGCCTAGGACGATCGCCGAGCCGTTGACATACGGCAGATGTCGTATTTCGACAGGGCGAGGTTCCCTGAATTCCCCCAAATGGTTACGAACGCCTTCAAGTTAGCACGGTCACCAAGGACCGCCGTCTATGCGCAGAGTGGTCGCTTCTAGGCAGAGGCCCTAGTTGCTTGGGACAGTCACAGGCAAATCTCGCGGCGCCGTCTCTACCCCCGGTTCAAACATCAGAATGCTCAATACAAGGGCAACGAGAATGCAGATGAGCAAGAGAAAGAAGACGCCGGCTTTGTCCATGGCCCACTTCAGCCCTCGAATGTGGGCATAAGGAGGCAGATCGCGCACCACCCAAGGACCGCCGTCTATGGGCAGGCGATTGCCCTCAAAATCTGCTGATCCATAGGGGTTATAGATGCTCTTTCGTATTCTCGGTGTTCTCGGATCGTTCGCAGAGCATTAGAAATTAAACTTTCAGTAGAATGTCAGGGTTTTCGTCGGAGTAGAGTCGCCCGGTAGCTGCCGCCAGCTCACTTCCTCGTTTCGGGAAGGCAGTTTTGAGAGCGATCTTTTCGAATGACGACCCCCGACGGGTACTCTCAATTGCTTCGCACCGACAAGAGTTCCGCTGTCGTGTGAATGAGCCGTTGGAGCAATTCTTCAATTCGCTGGGAACAGGCGCCATGAAAGCTCGTTATCTGGGTGAGATACACAGGAGTCTTTCATGTCCGGTTTTGAAGACCTACCTCCCCTTACTGATGACATCGAAGCCGGGCTTGCGGCCTACATGACCGATCCGGAGCTTTCACCGTCCCCTGCCGGCCGAGCCGCCGCAATTGAGGCTATTTTGCGCGACTGGCTTGTCGCACATAGGTACATGGCCGACACCCCGGATCCCGCTCCCATTCGGTTAGATTCCGAAGGCGTGAATAGAGAAGAAGTCCAGTATCCAGGTTTTATCAAATAGCATCCTGACGCAAGTTTGCCTCCCGCCGGCCAAAGTCACGCAATCGAGCCTAGTCCCCGGCGAGCAGGTCCAACTCCGTGGATGCATGCCCCTTACCAGGCGCTATCAAGGCATTTGCGTACGCGCAAGCGATCGGGCAATGTCGACGATGTCTTTTACGCGAGGCGTCACATCCGGATCGCCCTTCTCGATAAGCGCGCCGATCTCATCAAGCACTTTGCAGAGCCCGAACGAGCGAACAGGCTTCCCACTCATGATTGACGGGCAGACTTGACTTCCTACCGACGACGTCGCCACATCTCCATCGCTGGCAAACTTGCCTTGGTCGGCCTCGTGCAATGTAGCTCTGATATTGTTGATGTCTCGACTGCGAGTGGTATGGCTGTCATATTTCGCGCGTCGGACAAATGCTTTCGATCCGGAGAGAGGAAATAGACTTATGGCAGATGAGGTCAAATTGGACGCGGTTACTGCGACCGCTCCGGCGGAAGTGGCCGCGCCTAAGAAGCGCGGGCCACGAGCAAAAAAAGCGGACGCTGCCACGGCAGAGTCAAGCCCCGCACCGAGCGCCAGGAAAGCCCGGAAGAGCAAGGAAACTTCGGCCGAGGCGAAAACTGCAAGTCAACCGAAGCGCACCGCAAGGGCAAACGCCGCAAAGAAGAACGACGACAAGAGGCCGGCAGCGGCATCTCAAGTACATGACGAGATCGCGGATCTTCTTCAGCTTGAGAAAGAGAATTCGCGGCTTCGCAGGGAGCTCGGCGATAAGTTGCGGGCGGAGAATGCTGAGTTGCGCAAGCGGCTCGGACTCAGCTGAGTGTTAATGAAAGACCGGTCGTCTACGCGATCGGTCTTCGTCAAAGCATCCTTCGGAGATGGCCTGGCGCAATCCTGGATGACGAGATATCATGAAATCACCTTGGAAGTTCTTACTTGATCTGACCTCAAGAGGCAGAGCTGTCGAGCCCCGGGAATCTATATCGGAGCCCGTGAGCGAAAGCTCGGATGCGCCCTTGGCAGGAATGGAACCTCCTGCTGTTACTCAAACGACGGATGCGGTCACAAACGCAGCCGGCACGGGGCCGAGCGAAGTCGAAAACAATGTCGTCGGGGCCGGCGGAACAAATGCGGTTGATTTCGAGACCGCCAGCCACAGCACAAACCTTATGGCCGAGCAGGTGCCCGAACAGGCGGGTCGACCCGCACGCAAACCACCCGGACGGCGAACAAGAGACAAGAGATCAAGCGCTTCCGTTGCGGTGGATCCTCGGTTGGAGTATGGCTCACCGAGCTTCCATGCTCCCAAGCGGCCGATCTCGTTATCCGATGACGTTGCCGCACTGGACGAGGAAATAAGAATGCTAAGGCATCAGCTTACGGAGAAGCTGGCGCTACAGAACGCCCAACTCAAGAAGATGCTAGAGCGATTTTGACGCTTCACGCGCTGAACCCGCTCCGGACCCTGGATATCGATGAAGCCACAACAGCGAAAGTTCATTGTCGAAGTGAAGTCGGCGCGCCGACGTTCGACAGGCCGACCAGCCTCTATTTGGGGCGACACCGATCTGAAGGCACTTGTGCGTGAGGCCGAGGCCGAAGTCCCACATCTGTTCCTGGCTGAAGCTCGAATTGGTGACCAGCTGCCACCGGAGGTTACGGAGCCGCTCAATTCAGCGGCTGCGACGATCGATGATGTCGCAACAGTCGCTAGTCAACCAGAAGTGCCAGGAGGGAATGTCGTCCCAAAGACAAGCTCGGCAGATGCTTCAGCCGACGCTGCCTTCCCGGCAAAGCCGTCCAAGCGTTCGAAGCGTCCTCATTCGACGGGTTTGGTGCGGCGCGCACCAACAAAGTCAAAGCACGTTGACGTTGCATTCACTGTTGACGAGCTGGCGTCGCTCCAGGAAGCAAACCTCAGGCTGAAAGAACGTCTGGCTCGGAAGCTCCGACAGGAGAATGAGATACTTCAAAGTATGCTGGATCGGTTCGAGGCACATTAAATTAGAGCCGGATCGCCCCCATTTTGGTTCCGCTTTAAGCAGCGTAGCGATCGGCATCTTGCGTCGGTCTAACGGCTTCCTATCTCTGTGGAGTCCTCGACATGGAGCCCCGAGATGAATCGACAGACAACCCGCGCGAGTTCTGACCGACAGATGGAAATTCTTCCGCCTGAACGCGAGCCACGGAACACGCCGATATCGTAATGTGCCTCTGTTGCCAGCAGAAGCACCTCGCATCACTAATGGATGTCGACGGTTGCGGGATATGCGAGGAATGCCTCGCGCCTTGACGTCTCTTTAATCCTGAACTCTAAGCGGCGACCTTCTGTGTAGGTGTCCTGGGAGGCAGGCGGCAGTTCGACACCTCTAGAACCGGCCCAGCGCATGCCGCCCCCTTTTGGCGCGCCGGTGTAGTGCCTCCAGTCGGCGGGTACTTGCATTCCGCATTTTCGCATCTTGCGCGTTGAGACCGGTCTCCCACCGAGTGAGGCGATGATCACGGGGTGCCTCAAGCTTGGGCCGACAAGCCGTTTAGTCAGAAGATCGCTGTCGCTCAGACAGAAATTTGCGCATCGAAACCGCTATCTCGTCGCGGCTGTGCGAGGAATGTATGAAAGGCCCTATTGGACGTGGCCTGTCAGAGGGGCGCCGACCAGCAGACTGCTGCGACTCGGATGTTGCAGCTCGCCAATGGAAGGTGACGGCTTGCGAAAGGTCCAAAAGCCGAGGGCGCCGATACACCCTCAACAACAAGTCCTGCAGAAGTGGCCGCTGGGAAGCTATTGCATTCCTACTGCTGCTTGGAGAGCGCGTCGATCAACTCTATCTGAGAACGAACGCCTCTTTGATACTCGTTGATGAGGATTTTCGCTTCTGCTGTGGCCTCTTTTCGGGTGATGTTTTGATGACGGCACCATGCGTCAAGCACGCTCTGGAGCAGCGCAACGTCGTTCGGTGCAATGCTCGAATTCTCCAGGTTCATTTGTTGCTCTCCCAAGACGACAAATTTGCCCCGACTGACGCCGCCCCCGGCATCAAGGCGATGATACTCATTGAGCAGCCGTTAGGAAGTAAACGATTGGTGAGAAGCGAAACTGGAATTCAGGGGCATCAGATTAACGGTTTTCCATAGTCGATTTCCTGTGGCTGAGCAGTCGTGCACGTGCCCGCATGCGTTGGCTGTACCGCCGTACCGGGGCATGGGTGATGGGCGCCCGCTAAAAGCGGCCAGAAAACCTGGCGAACTCAACACCCACAAGCGCCAAACGGCGAAGAAAGCAGAGCGTGAAGGGAAGAACTGACCCAGGAGCTATTGTTTCTCAAGAGGTTCAAAAATGCCACAAAGACGGCAGGCGCAAGCGGTAAGGCATGCCAATAGATGCAAGCGCACACTGGAGGTTGGCTTTTACATGACGGTCGCAACGCAAGATCTGAAGGTGTTGGCGGTATGCATTGGCAAACCGGAGGCAAGACCCGGCAAGAAGACGAAAACCGGGATCGACAAGCGCTCCACCAGCGAAACGGTCTCCATTGGATTGGAGGGTCTTGCAGACGACGCCGTTTGCAATCGAAAACATCATGGCGGTCCGGAACAGGCGGTCTATGTTGAGGGGAACCTGACCCGGCTTTGGTGGCAAAAGACGCTCAACAAGCCTGTCAATCACGGGCTATTCGGCGAAAATCTCTGTATTGCAGGTTTGGACAACCAGATCGTGTCGGTCGGTGACCGTTTCCTGTCCGGCGATCTCGTGATGGAAGTAACAGCACCTCGAATGCCGTGTCGGGTCCTTGGCGATAGAATGGGAGATCGTGCCTTTCTCAAACTATACAAAAAGGCTGCTCGACCGGGCTTTTACTGCCGTGTTATTCATCCCGGCCACATCACCGCAGGAACGCTCGTGCGGTACGTACCGTATGCCGGACAGCGCATCTCGATGCCGGAAATGGCAAGCCACTATGGCAAGAGCGCGAGCCCAGAACTGATTGCCCGCTATCAGTCTGTGCCGGTACACGCCAAGCTGCGCGCTTTTCTTTCGAACGGCCTGATAAAGTTTTAGGGCGGCACTCGGCGTGGGCTCGTTCACCCAGGATGGTTTGTGTAATTGTCTTTGCCAATACTGGCCGATCTTCTGGATGGACCCGGTCGAGGTATGGCTTCAACGGCATTCCTTGGCTCACCTCCTTGGCCGCAAGACCGAAAAGTTCTGCCAGAACTGAATCTCCGTAGACGAGGTCGCGGACGATATCCCAGGTGAAAATCCCGCAGTCCACGGCATCCGTACCGGCGAGGTCGACCACGAACGTGCGCTCTCCGTTCTGCTTCATTTTCGGTCTTACTCTCTACCCCTTGCAATCTCCCCCCGAACTTGTCGCCCATGTTTCTTCTACGAGCAACTGTCGCAGAACTGACCGACGCGGCCATTTGTTCGCCAGCTTGCCGCAAGAGCGCGCGATCAATAAGTGCAGCACCCCCCTCCTCTGCCGTTGTTGACACTGTTGCGGCTTGAAGAAGCCAGGCACGGCAGCATGTGCCTGTCGTGCCGACTGCAACAGGCGTATGCTTCCAAACGGGCCAGCGTGGCCGGAAATCTCAGGCCGCAAAGATAACCGCGTTGCACTTTGCAACCAGTGAGGAACCTTCTGCTCAATGGCCGAGGAACACATTCATCGCCGCCTCGCCGCCATCGTCGTCGCGGACGTTGTTGGCTACTCCCGATTGATGGAGGAGGATGAAATCGCCACGCTCGCAGCGCTGAAGCAGCGTCGGACGACAATTCTCCAGCCTATCGTACGCGCGCATGGCGGCCGCATCGTCAAATTGATGGGTGACGGTGTGCTCCTTGAGTTTCCAAGCGCGGTCAATGCCTTGGCCGGAGCGATCGAGTTGCAGCGGAAAATGCAGGCCGCAAATGCTGCCTTGGCCGAAACGCGTCATGTCGTCTTGCGCATCGGAATCAATCTCGGCGATGTCCTGATAGATGGCAACGACCTTTATGGCGATGGCGTCAACATCGCCGCACGGCTGCAAAGCCTTGCCGACCCAGGCGCGATCTACCTGTCCGCGGCGATCCACGACCAAGTCAAGCGGAAGCTCGCACTCAGCTTCGATGATCTCGGGCCGAAATCCCTGAAAAACATCGCCGAGGAAGTTCATGTATATCGCGTGCTCTACGACCCCGCAGCCTTGAAGGTCCACGGACGAGATAAAGAGTTGTCTCCGCCTGCGCGGCCGTCCCTCGCCGTGCTACCGTTCACCAACTTCAGCGGCCTGCCCGAACAGGACCTGTTCACGGATGGTTTGACAGAAGACCTGATCACCGACCTTTCAAGAAATCCCGGCTTATTCGTCATTGCCCGGCATTCGACGTTTGCTTACAAGGGCAAATCACCTGACGTTCGATCTGTCGCACGCGAACTGGGTGTTCGCTACATCTTGGAAGGCAGCGCTCGCCGCGCCGGCGGTCGCGTGCGCATCAACGTCCAACTCATCGATGCCGCTTGCGGCGATCACATCTGGGCCGAACGTTTCGACCGAAATCTCGAAGACATTTTCGGTCTTCAGGACGAAGTCACAGACAAGATTGTCGAGGCCCTCGTTGGACGCCTGGCGCAACCACCTTCACGCAAACGTCCGAAGAGCTTGGAAGCCTATGATCTTTGTGTCCGCGGGCGAAGTCTGATCTCAGCGTTCAACAGTTCCCCAGAAGCGCTCCGCGAGGCCAAGATACTCTTGGACCACGCAGTCTCCATCGATGCAGAGTATGGTGAGGCATTTCGCTGTCTGGCTTTTGTTTATTGGCAATTATGGGCGCAAGGCATCGAGCCCACCCTAGAGAACCGATCAAGGGCCTTTGACCTAGCTCACAAGGCAGTTGGGTTGGACGAAGGCGACGCTGCCAGTCACTGGTTCGTCGGATATCTATGGGCCTACGAAAAACGCTGGCCCGAATCTGATCAAGCCTTCGCAACCACCTTTACACTGGAACCAAACAATGCAGATGCCCTAGCCATCCGTTCAGAACTTGTGGCCTTCGCTGGGCGCGGATGGGAAGCGGTAGAACTGGCCCAAAGGGCGCTTCGGCTCAACCCGCACCCGCCAGGCTGGTACTATTGGCAACTTGGATTCGCCCATTACGCTGCTTGCCAATATGAAGAAGCCGTCAAGATCTTGCGCATGGAGGCGATTTACCGCAGCCCCTCACGCCGCATACTGGCGGCCAGCCTTGCCCAACTTGGTCGCACAGACGAGGCAATGCGGGAGGCAGCACTTTTTATGGCAATGGCTCCGAAATTCACTATCTCCCACTGGGCCGCGGCCCAACCGGCCCGCGATCCACAGACAGTCCAGCGCTTTGTCGAAGGCTATCGCATGGCCGGATTGCCAGAATGACAAAGGCCGTGGGACGGTTGGTTCGAGCGTCCTAGACACTTGATCGTCGCCGCAGGAGGCTCACCGTCGCGCCGGTGGCAAGCTGGGAATCCGGACAAGCGACGATTAGGGTTGGCTCTCCCGCAACCACACGCCAATAGCCCTAACTCAACCTTTTTCCCGCGGTGCCAGGGCTTCGTTTCTGGGTGACTTGAAATTTGTCATAACTTTCAACGTTGCGAACGTGACGATCGATAGAACGATGGCGGTATCGTAGGATCCGAGCCCCACGGCGACGCCGATTGCGCCAGTCGCCCAGATGCTCGCCGCCGTGGCGGTCCCGCGAGTGCCGAGCTTGCCGACAAGGATTGCGCCGCCACCGATGAAACCGACACCGTTGATCAGACCTTCAACCACGCGCGCGGTGGCCTCGGCGTTGCCAAGTGTGACCGTCTCTGCAGCCTGTATAAACCCACATGCGGCGATGGCGACCAATGGAAATGTGCGAAGACCAGCGCTTCGTTCGTTTTGTTCGCGATCCCAGCCGATCGGCAGAGCAAGGATGTAGGCCACCATCAAAGCTGCCAGATGCGGAACAATGTCGAGTTTCACACCAACAGATAAAAGCCAATCCGTCACACGTACTTCCCTTTAAATGTCGCAGCCGAATTGAAGCGCCGACGAGAATGGCCTGCGCAACGGCTGTTTTCGCCAGGTCTCGACCTGAGGTTCAATTGCCGTGGCGGCGGAAAACGCCAGCAGCGCGTCTGGAATTATGAGGCGATCAGCGGAAAGACGTTTTCCTGCCCCGTTGAAAAGATGAGCGATCGCGCCAAGCCGCCGCATCACCGATTTCATAAGGTGATGTCAGGTGGCAAAGATGGCAGGCCACGTCGGCCCGCCAATACCTACATCCGCACTTTGGCGTTTTCGCCCATGTCCGGTTTGGCGCTGGTGACGGCTGCCGCTACCATCTTGATGTAGCTGATCACAGTGCCGGGACTGTCCCAGTATTCTGCCGAGCTTGGCGTAACTTTGAGAATGCGAATGGAGGGATCGTCGGGGCTGTCCCACCATGCCTTGGCAGGAGTCGACCAGAGATCCCGAATCTTCTCGCGGTCATTCTGTACCTCGGCTACGCCCGAAATCGACACATACTTTTGCTTCTTCGTGTCGGCGAAAGCCAGGCAGACATTTGGATGGCGCGCGACCTCGTCATCTTTGTGGCTCTTGACGTCGGTCAAGAAATACAGGGCGTTCTCAACCCGCTCGATGTAGGCCGACATTGGCCTGGCCTTAAGGTCCGCGCCGGATTGAGTGGTGAGCATGCAGAACCCGATCTTTTCGGCAAGGTCCCAGACCTCGCCGTTGTCGTCCTCGATGTAAGTCATACGCTTTTCTCCTTTGAGCCAAAGAAAACGACGGCTCTGGAATGACAATCCACGAAACCGGCTCACCTTGCCGGAGCGACAACTGCAGAGGTTGCGCCGCGGCCAGCCGCGCCATTTTAAAGGGCGCGGCCGCCCCTTGGCGATTAGGCCGCCTTGGATCGCTTCGATGTTTTGTTGATCGACGTCACGGCGAGGTTGGTGAGCTTGTTGTTCGTAGCCTTCTCCTGGTCGAGAATCTCGCTCAGAAGTTTGTGCGCCTCATCATGACCAAGATCCTTGGCCCACTCACGAAGAGAGCCATAGCGCGCGATCTCGTAGTGCTCGACAGCTTGGCAAGCGGCCAGCAGTCCGGCATCGAGGGCTGTTCCTTCGGCCTCTTTCATCAAACCGTCGGCCTCCTTGATCAGCCCTTCGATGGCGTCGCATTTTTCACCAGACGCCGTCTTGCCGATCGACTTGAAAACCTGCTCCAGTTTCTTGATTTGGTCTTTGGTTTCCGAGAGGTGTTCTTCGGCCGCTTTTTTCAGTTCAGCGCTGTTGGCTGCCTTAGCAACCTTTGGAAGTGCCTTGGTGATGGCGTTTTCAGCGAAATAGATATCCTGCAGTGTATGCTCGAAAATTTCAGCCAGCGATTTCAATGGTTCTCTCCTTGGCAGGTGAATGCAGGAGAGAAAGCATTTTGCGCAGGAATCGTTCCACTTCTCGTCGCCAAACCATACCATCCGGACCACCGGCACATTTAAACGCGGCGGGCGATAAGACGCCTCGACACCTACAAACTCTTGAAAAGACCCACTGGATAATGAGGGCTCACGCACGACCCTTTCAGAGCGCAAACCGCCGGGATCGTTCATGAGACGATGGGTAGCGCGATTCGCTGACCTGGTCGGCAGGATGAATTCATGCCTTCGGGCATCTGTACGAAGTCGGCGTGAAGAGTTCAGTTGTTCGCACCCGCAAAGACCAGAACACTGGAAGCAATTAAGAAAATCTCAAATCTTCGCGGCATTGGGAACAAGCATGGCTGTGCTCCGTTTTGTCGTAAACCCGCTGTAGGCCAACGACATCGCACGCAGGCCTGACCATGGATCGTTTCTTTGCAAGGTTCGCCACCGCAACCGCACACGCAACAGGCAGCCCGCTTGCCTTCATCGTCTGTGTGATCACGGTTCTTGCTTGGGCACTGTCGGGCCCCTTCTTTGGCTTCTCCGAGACGTGGCAACTAGTGATAAACACGGGAACAACGATCGTCACGTTCCTCATGGTGTTTCTCATTCAAAATACCCAAAATCGAGATGGGGCGGCGCTGCAGGCCAAACTCGACGAAATCATATTGTTTACGGATGCCGAAAACGAATTCGTCGGTATCGAGAATCTGACGGACAAGGAGCTACAGGAGCTGCATGCTCGATGCGAGAAGGCTGCCCAGCGCTCGCATGCAATGCTTCAGAGCGCCCATGCCGAACGAAACGCAAGAGAAAATCGGTCGAAACCGGCCTTCAATCGAGAGGATATCGAGAATCCGTCTCAAGCAAGCACCTCGGGTCGTTGATAAATGTGGCCCAGTGTCGGACGCCGACAGGCGCGAGTTGTTCTCCATGATCCATGGCGGTCGCAGATGTTCATCCAAGCGACCATTGCGAACGCGATAGCTATCGTGCGGAGGGCGGTAAATTCGGCTTGTTGATCATTATCCCGAAGCCGCCATCATCGTCTGAAATGAACTCTAAGGAATATCCGATCACGACTATCTCGTTCGTTGTCGAAGGGGCAGAGGACGGCTTCTCAGTCCGGCAATATGCAGCCGTCTTCAGCTGCGAGCTAGACGGCCTCAAGGCCACCGAACCGGAACGAACAAAAATCTACTACCTGAATTGAGCAATCAGATGAAAACGTTAGCGATCACCCCGGCCGCCATCCTGATGAGCGCTGCATCCAGCTTTGCGCAGTGCAAAGCGAAAGTCGGCACCACAGTCAGCATCGTCAGTGCTCGAAACAGAACACAACGTGCATCACTCTAACCCCGGTCTTCCGGGGTTTTTTCGTAGCAGCCAACCCGTTATAAGGTTTTGGCAAAGACTTATAACGTTGACAAGGCCGCGCATCGTTATAAGGTCTTGGCAGAGACTTATAACAGCGGTGTGAGATGAGCGAAGATGACTTCATCAGCAGAAGGAAACGGCGCTTCGACCAAGTGATGGCCGAACTTGTCGCCGAGAGGGCCGCCGCACTCGAGAAGGAAACACCAATGATGAAAGAGATCGACATCAGCTATCGGACGATGTTCGCGGAGCTGGCGCAACGGACGCTCGATGCTCAATTCGTGGCGGACTTCCCCTTGGAGGGATGGTTCGTGAGCGTGACCGTCAAAGATCGCGATTACTGGTATTTTGATCTCCCTACCCCCGAGGGCAAAGACAAGCGAAGCTATGTCGGTCCCGCGAGCGACGAAGCGATCACGGAGCGGGTGAAGGCCCACAAGGAAATCAAGGACAATATCCGGGAGCGGAGGCGCATGGTGAGCACGCTGCGCCGCGCTGGCCTCCCCGGTCCCGATCAGTTTGCGGGCGACGTCACGAAAGCCCTAGCCGACGCCGGATTGTTTCGGTTGCGGGCCGTGCTTATCGGGTCAGTCGCATTCAGCACCTATGCGGGGATGCTAGGCGTCCGCCTTCCCTCGGCGGTTATGCAGACAGGCGACGCGGACTTCGCGCAGGACTTCGCGATCTCGGCCGGGGTCCAAGACAGCCTGCCGCCTATCCTCGAAATCCTCAAGTCGGTCGATCCCGACTTCCGAGCGGTTCCGCACCAGGCTGACAAAGCCAAGGTGGTGGCCTTCCAGAACGCCAAGGGTTATCGGGTGGAGTTCCTGACTGGAAACCGAGGATCGGACGAATATACTGGCAAGCCGTCGCCCATGCCGGCCCTCGGCGGCGCGTCGGCGGAAAACCTCCGGTTCTTGGACTATCTCATCTACGAGCCCGTCCGGACGGTGCTTCTCTTCCGCGAGGGCGTGAACGTCCTTGTCCCCGCTCCCGAGAGGTATGCCGTCCACAAGCTGATCGTGTCTTCGCGTAGGCTGACGGACACGCTAGGACGCGTGAAGGCGGACAAAGACCTGTCGCAGGCCGCCTTGCTCTTCGAAGCCCTTGTGGAGACGCGCCACGGGGACGAACTGGCCGATGCGTGGGAGGAAGCATGGGAACGTGGAGATGCGTGGAAAGAGGGCATTGTCAGCGGCCTATCGAGACTGCCCAAAAACGGCGTGAAAGCCCTCGAAAAGGTTCTCGGTCCCGAGGTGGTGGAAAGCCTGCTGAAAAGGTGATCAACAGATGAACGCGAACCTTAGCCCTTACGACCCCGGCCCTTGCCAGCGTTGCGGCAAGCCGTCGGAAGTCGTCCTGAAGGTCAGCCAGCAAGTCGTGAACGGCGAGGACAAGCATCTGCCGGATCGCCGGCTGTGCCTCGGTCTGCTGCGAGATCGAGAGGAAAGAGCTTTGGGAAGCGGGAGTAGGGCCTTGAGAACCTCTCAAAGCCGCCGACGCATGCGGGCGCGGTTTCGTACGACAGACAAAAGCACGGTCGATTGCCGGCGATGGTTCAGACCACCTTATCATCCCTTGCCGTCAGAGTTTATCCCTTTTCAAGCAAGCGAGCTGTGCGGTTATGAGCAAAGACATTAGCGATCGGATGTGAGTTATCGGGATGGGCGAGAGTTGCTTGAGTTGCGAGATTACGTCGGGAAGACGAACAGTCCCTGGGGGCGCGGTCCAAGAAACACGCTTTTTCCACGCTCACCAGGACGTCGCCTATCCAATCCCCGGACAAATCATCGTCACCGCAAAGAGGCATTTTTGCTTTTTGACGGAAATGAGCCAAGCCGAAACATCGGAATTTCTGCCACTGGTCCAACGCATTAGACGTGAGCAGGAGCGCCAACTGGGTATCGAGCACGTGTATTACTTCTACAACGAAGACACGACACACCACTTCCATCTTTGGATGGTGCCGCGCTACCCATGGATGGCACGTTTTGGAAAATCGATCGAGGCGGTGCGACCCGCCTTGCGCCACGCGCGTGAGCAAATGAGTTCTGAACACCACTTGGCCGCAGTAGCAGAAGCGGCCGCAAAGCTGAGGGAAAGCTTGGCCCGAGAGGTGGAGGGTGACTGACAAAGCGAACGACCCGCAGTTAGGCGACGTTCTGCGGCAGCTTTGTGCGCGCGAGCCAATCTTTCACAGACGAGAGTACGGGACGTCGCGAGCCGATCTCGAGCGCATGACCGATGAGGCTTTCTGGGAGATCGGCGCGAGTGGCAACACTTATCAGAGAAGCTACGTGATCGGTAAGCTGCTGGAGCGCTACGCTCAGGGGCCGGAGCCTCACGACTGGCCGTGCCGAGATTTTGCAATATCGTCTTTGGAGAAAGGGCTCTTCCTTCTCTCTTATGTACTGGAGGAGCCCGAGCGCGTGACGCGGCGCTCAACCATCTGGCGCCGAACCGGCGACGGGTGGAGGATCGTATTTCACCTTGGTACAATCGTCCGTTGACGTTCCCTCAACGGGCTCTCGCCTTCACCATTTCAATGATCGGATCGAGAGCTCGGCTGCAAGCCGGTTGCGTCTGTTAAACTGGCGGCCTGGCGCCCATCGCCATTTCGGACTTGCGTCGGAACTCCAGGACCGGTCGCTCGTCCCAGACCTGAACTTCGATGAAGCGGTCAAACCGCCGCAGGTGGTCATCCCTCCAACGCTCGCCGGGCAGGCCGAACTCTTCGACCACACGTTATCTCTGACGGAAACATAGCGAGTGGCATCACCAGGGAGCGTGGACGCGAGATATCTTTGTCGTCGGCGAAATTGCCGAGGAAGAAATAGATAGCCGTTGCTTCTGGCTGATCCGCCAACTCTCCGTTTCCAGCCGGCGGGCGAGATAGTTTGCTTTGGCTGTCCGCATACCCCGCTCGCGAATGCGCTACGGGACCTGTTCGGCCTCGACCTCAGGTAAATCACACAGGTTCGCAAGAAAGATGCCTTCCGGATCGTAGTTGTGCGTTATGAACTGTGGGATCATCTTCATCGCTTTTCCGGATAGCCCCAACCGACGTGCGCCGTCCTTGGGCGGTCGTCAAGTTAGTCCCTTGGGATCAGAAACAGACGCCGACCTCACTCAACCAATCCCGATGGACACTGTGACCGGTATTTAAGGCCTGAAACGACCGCTTCGGTCGCACGCGAAGCCCTTCCGCCACGTCATCGCTCCCAACGAGATCCCGCACGTTCCCTAGATCGTCCGCAATCCAAGGATGTTTCTAATTCAGATATAGACAACCCCAGGTGCAGATGATTATATCTTTAAAGGTTGTATTTTGCGTTTTCTCTCTACCAACAGGAGCGTTCTTTGGAAGATGCAAGTTTAATCATCAAGATCATATTGGGGTTCAGCGTGATAATAGCGGCGGTTCTGGTTCTCTTGATGCTAGCCCCTGCTTAAGCCCCTTCCCCAACGAATAGCGGCGTCGAAACCAAAATCCGACAACTTAAAAGCCGAGTTTCAGGTCAGGGTCCACCGTTCCGCGGATTTTGCGAAAGGCAGACCGGAAATCGTCGTCGAGTGCGACGGCGGCCAAAGCGAACTCGATCAAATCAGTATCAGTTTCGATGCCCGTATGCTTCTTAGCTTGTTCAATGAGAGCGGGACTGATCCTACCGCCGATCCTTTTACTTTTTTCACCCAGCAGGCTGGAATGCTCAGCCGCTTTCATGACCGCATCAATCCGCGCCTTGCTGCTCGGAGTAAATTTGCCGACCTTCGCGTTGCGCACGGCCTTTGCAAGCAACGGCCCTTTTGTCGCTTGCCGTTCTCCCGTTCCACTGTGCTTTCCCATGAGGGCCTCGTGTCTGACAAAATGAAATTTTGTCAGACACAGTGCCGTCCTCTTCGATATCAAGTTGGCGCGGCGCAGCGGTGGTGTGACTTCGACTAGCCGGACCACACGCAAAGCCAGCTTTGTCAGAGACCGCGACCGAATGATAACAGCGGACAGCGTACCGATGCTCTGACAGACTGGTCGATGGCATTGTACCTCTTGGGAGCGCCGCCAACACAGGCGGAGATGGCGTTCGCTCAACTACTGCGCGGTTACAGCTCCCATTCAACCGCGCTGTTCATCAAGCCTTGAATTATCATGTTCGCGCTGCCGGCGCTGGCGCTTGTTGACGAGCCATCGATATCAAACCATTTAATCGTTAAATGGCTAAGAAACCGAACAAAGACTATCAAATGATCGAAACGTGGACGTTATCATCTGCAGCCACGCTCGGGTCGTCGTTACGTACGAAAGGGATCCTCCTTGAATTGCGTGCCCGCCTACCACTGGTTTCGCGCAATTCGCTCACGGTAGAGGGCAAGACCTTGGTTCTTGCAATGCCAGACGGTTGCGAAGACGAGTTTAAGCCAGCGGCAATCATTATCACGCGCGCTCTTGAAGCAATTGAGACCCTTCCCGTCATTCCGCGCGAAATCGAGGACATCCTGACGATCTCGAAAACCGAGAGGCGCCGCTGGCTGGAAGATGGCCGCTTGCCGAGTGCGGGCACCCGAACGGTAAAATTGCGAGGACGTGCGAGGCAGATCACATTTCACGTTTTCGATCCGAGAGTCGTGGAAGAGTTGCTCGACCGTGGTGCTGCCGACGAATGGCGCGAAGAAGACGCCACCGCCAAATTGGAGAATAGGCGCCGAGCGGCTTACAAGACGAAGCTGACGCGCTCACTTAAGAAAGACATGAAAGGCAATTTGCAGCCAAAAGCTTCACCCCAAGAGGCGTCCTCTAGTTTGGCGGGATGGGAGGAGTTCGGCAAGAACGGTTTGCTGCGCTAGCCGGGTCAGACAAAGCAAGTGGGTGTGTGACTTCCGCCGCCTTGCTCAAAACCGAACCGCGCATAAGACCAGGCCTTCCGCAGGAATTCTACGAAGAGCCGAACGCGATGGCGCGGCGATCGTCTAGCGCATACGGCACCCAAACAAGCCTCATCGGTCCATCTCGACCAGACCGACAGTCGATTTGCGCTTCTGACCGAGCGGACTTCTTTTCCTGAGATGGGCTTGAGAGTAAACTTCCTCTGGCCGATCGTGCTAGTCAGGGGGCGCTTGATGGAGCGCAAGCTGGTCACCATCGTTTGCGCCGACGTGGCAGGATACTCGCGCTTGATCGGGCTCGACGAGGAAGGCACGATTGCGCGCCTCCGGGATCATCTAGGGGCTCTCATCAATCCGAAAATTGCGAAGCACGCTGGGCGGGTCGTCAAGACGATGGGCGACGGGTTGCTTATTGAGTTCGGAAGTCCCGTCGAGGCTGTCCGGTGTGCCGTCGAGGTCCAGGTCGGCATAGCCGCGCGCGAGGCCACAATCCCTGAGGATCGCCGCATTCGGTTCAGGATTGGGATCAATCTGGGCGATGTAGTCGCCGAGGACGGCGATGTCTTGGGCGACGGCGTCAACATCGCCGCACGGCTGCAAATCCTCGCTGACATCGGCGGAATTTGCCTGTCGCGCTCTGTGCGTGACCAGGTTCGCGATCGCCTGCCGTTGGAATTTGAAGACATGGGACAGCAAAGCGTTCGAAATATTGCTCGGCCCATCCAATGCTACCGTGCTTGTTTTGATGGGATCGCGCCAAGACCGTCCAAGCTTCATGCGCGAAGGCGGTGGCTGATAACCGGCTTGGCCGCAACCGGGCTTGCCGGCCTTGCAGGCGTCGTTTGGCTTTCGACAGGGACGGATGTCGTGAAGGGCGGCAAAGGTCCAACGACGGTCGCGGCACCGATGCCTCAGAGCGTGACTGCTGAAGCACAGAAGGAAGCCGCGCGGCTTTCGATTGTCGTTTTGCCCTTCCGCAATCTCAGCAGTGAACCCGACCAGGATTATTTTGCCGATGGGCTGACCGACGACATCACGACGGACCTGTCGCGGATTGCTGGTAGCTTCGTCATTGCGCGCAACACCGCCGTCACTTTTAAGCAGACTTCCAGCGATGAACGGACCGTTGCCAATGTTCTGCGCGTCCGATACCTCCTCGAGGGTAGCGTCCGACGCGCGGGCGATCAGGTCCGCGTCAACGCCCGGCTCATTGACGGCAGCACCGGCGGACAGTTGTGGAGCGAACGGTTCGAGCACGACATGCGCGATATCGCGGCCTTCCAGGACGAGGTTACCGGGAGGATTGTGAACGCGCTCAGCCTGGAACTTGTCGCCACAGAGGCACATAGGGCGCAACTTGCCCATCCGAATGATCCTGACACAATCGATCTGACGATGCGCGGCTGGTGGCTTATGCGCCAGCCCGCGGATCACCAGCGGATGCTTGACGCGCGCCAGTTGTTTGAGCGTGCCCTGCAAAGGGCCCCCCAATTCGTCCCGGGTTTACTGGGACTGGCGACGACTTACGCGGACATGGTCTTTCTGACCTGGAGCGAAGATCGCAACACGGACTTGGACCGGGCCGACGCCGTACTGGCGCAAGTTTTCGCAGTCTCTCCCCAAAACGCCGTCGCGTTCTATATCAGAGCCCATATCTTCTTCGGTCGAGGGCAGCTTCAGGACGCGATCGATGCCTGCGAGACGAGCCTTGCGCTCGACCACAACTATGCGTCAGCCTACGGTTTTCTTGCTGCAATGGTCAGACTGGACGGCCATCCGGAGCGGAGCGTCAAGCTTCTTCAGCAGGCCATGCTGCTCAGCCCACGCGATCCCGAGATGTGGACATGGCTGCAATATCTCGGACGCGCCCAGTCAGATCTCGGCCAAGCGGAAGACGCGATTGCGAACTTTCGGAGGGCAATCACCATCAACCCGGCGGCACCTGCCTATCAATGGACCCTTCTTTCTACAGCTTACGCGCGCGCGAAGCACCCAATGGAGGCCAAAGACGCGATGGACACCTTCCTGCGCCTGTCTCCGCACCTGATGGACGGCAAGTCGGAAGAGGTCGTGAGGGCGATGCATCTACAAATACAGTTAGCCCTCAGAGGATATTACCTTGGGGTGATTGACGGGGACATCGGAAGGCAGACCCGAAAGGCCTTGGCGTGGTTTCAACGGGATCAGGGGATCGCGGCCTCCGAGCAGGCGGATGATGAGACAGTTCGTCGGCTGGGGCTTTCGCAACCTGTGTCGGGCCGCTAGCCTCTGCTCGGGATTTCGAACCTCACGTGCCAGTCGTTGCACTTGGGTCGTCTGACCGTGTTGGCGTCTCGCTCTTGTTCCGCAACAGTGTCCTCGACGAAGGAGACGACGAGGCCCAGAGTGAGTGCAAAGTCCTGCAACGCGGCACCCCCGCCACGTGCACCAGGAGAGCGGGCAACTGCCGGAGCTCACTTGTTTGCTTTGCGCTCTGCCCAGCGGACAGGGGGAGACCTCGCATCGCGCTGCAGACAACGCGAACAACCGATTGACGCCTAGGTGAAGATATCGATAAAACGCCCCATCGAATTTGCTCGCTAGCTTTGGTTATAGCGCAATTGGCTTCGCGCTCTGAACGAACCTTCCTTTCAAAATCGCTATCAGGCCTCAAGTTTCGCGCGGAGGCTCTCAGAATCCTACGGAAGGGCTCGTCATGATTGCCGGCACAGTCAAATGCTCCAGATAAAGCCCTGGCGTCATCCAACATGCAACGGCGGCGTCGGCCGGTCTGCCCCTATTCCGCCGGCGAACGCGCTGCTATGAGCGATCACGTCGAAGGCCGAAACATGATTTCGAAGGCGAGCGAGAGCTCGGCCCAAAATCCCAGTTTGCCTGTTGCGTCCATAGCAATGTCTCAAGGCGACTATGTCCCACAATCAACTAGGAAGACGCCTTGAAAAATACCAGAGTCAGCCCGCTTTCCAGCCACGGCGCGGCAGCAACCGTCGACCGTGAAAAAGCCTGGCTAAAGATCCTGTCCACCTATCGACAGCCGCATATCGGCCGCAGCACCTTCGAGCTGACGGCGACCCTTGTGCCATTTGTTCTGCTGTGGGCAGGAGCTTGGGCCTGTTTGCACTTCGGGTACTGGCTCGGCGTGGTCCTTATCGTCCCTGTTGCGGCGGGATTTCTCCTGCGCTTGTTCATGCTGCAACATGACTGCGGACATGGTTCGTTTTTCGGGCGGCGCAGCCTGGATGACTGGACGGGCCGAATGATCAGCGTTTTGACACTAACGCCTTATGACTACTGGCGCCGCGCCCATGCCGTACACCATGCTTCGGCAGGTAACCTCGACGAGCGAGGTGTCGGTGACATCACCACGCTTACCGTTGCCGAATACGACGCCCTCACGCCAGGAGGACGGGTTCGTTACCGCCTCTACCGGCATCCGCTCGTGATGTTCGGCATCGGTCCCGCCTGGCTCTTCCTGTTCAAGCAAAGATTGCCGTTCGGAATGATGCGCTCTGGCGCTCTTCCGTGGGTTTCCACCATGGCAACGAATGTGGCGATTGCAGCACTCTCGGGCATTCTTATCTGGGCAGTGGGTGTCGCACCGTTCCTCCTGATCCATCTGCCGATCGTCCTTCTTGCTGGGGCTGCAGGTGTCTGGTTGTTTTATGTCCAGCACCAGTTCGAAGACACGCACTGGTCAAGGCCACCCGAGTGGACGTTCCAATACGCGGCCATGCATGGCGCCTCGCACTACGATCTGCCGCAGCCCTTGCGCTGGATCACCGGCAATATCGGCATGCACCATCTCCATCACCTGTCGAGCCGCGTTCCCTTCTACAGGCTTCCTGAAGTCATACGTGATCATCCTGAACTGGGAGATATGGGCCGCATCACCATCAGGCAAAGCCTGGGCTTGGTGAAGCTCGTCCTTTGGGACGAGGCCTCCCACCGACTGATATCATTTCGAGAAGCAGACGCGCGCGAAACTGTGGCACGATCGGCTTTGCCGACACCTGCTTGAGCGCACCAGGCGCCGGCCGCGGCACGCGGCCAGCCCCCGTTCTCCCCTGGCTTGACCCGTCAAAAGAGCCGCTCGCCAAGAGGTTCAGCGTAGCGCCCGCCAGCGTCCAGGAACGTTATCCAACTGGCCGCTCCGGTCGCTTTCATCGCACCATCGTCGCGCCCAGGCTCCATCGCCGGCTTGCAACGGGTCGACCTCACGGTTTTTTTTGCTGATCGACAAAGCAAGACCGCTCGAAATGTTAATTTGGACAGCTCCGTCTAGCTGCACAGCGTATTGCGGCAGCACGCCTGCAGTTTAGAGAAGCGTTTTCACCGAGCGCGGATCACTTTAACAATCGCACAATGCTCCTCGGCGCCGTACCCCGCGTCTGTAGCGTTGCGAAAGAGATCAGAGGCAAAGGCGGGAAACGCGGTGTTGATGTTCAAATCATCCGCTATCTCGACGAGCCGGGTGATATCCACGCCGACCGACCTGATGGTGCTTTGGGGATCAGCAAATCGGTTTCCTTCGATGGCTCGACCCATGTGGCGCAGGTCGTCCGCAAACATCGGTGACAGGCTAGCTATTGTTTCGCCAAATTCCGCGACATCCATTCCTTCCGCAGCACACATCGCCGCCCCGTGGCTGAAGCCAATCCAGTGCCCGGCAAAATAGGCAAGAGCCGCATTAAAGAGAACCTTTGCGCGGCTTATATCGTTTCCGACGTGAGTAAGATTTGGAGCGAGCAGCCTTAAGCTCGCTTCGAGCGAGGTGAAGACACTTTCTCGTCCGGCGATAACGATCGAGGCCTCAGGTCCACCGATCTGACTTGGCCAGGCAGAAATCGCGCCGTCAAGATAGCTTCCTCCGCGGTTCGCCACCCATTCTTCAAGCTGACGCGCTTGCTTCGGCGTGCCCGACGTGAGTTGCACGACGGTCTTTCTTTGGAGCAAGTCTGTCGCGGATGCGTCATCGAGGACCATCGAGGTTGCCGCGTAGTCTGACAGGCAGACGATGAGTGTGCTGCTGGCGGCAATAGCAGCGGACGGCGTTTCCGCCCTCGACGCGCCGAGGTGCTCCAAGGCCTCTGCCTTGCCTGGAGTTCGGTTCCAGACTGTAACGCTCCTTCCCGAAGTTATAAGCGCTTTGGCGAGCGCGCTGCCCATGCGCCCCAGCCCGATGACAGCTACTTCACTCATCACTTCACCCTTGACCGGTTAGTTACACTATGTAACTTACATATTGTAACTTTAGGTGCAAGGGGAAACCGTGAAGCTCAAGAAAGATATGCGTCGCGAACAAATGCTTGATGTCGCGATGCAAATTGTCCGGGGTCAGGGCGCGGATGAACTGACGCTCGGGACCTTGGCTGCAAAAGCAGGGGTCAGTCGTCCGATCGCTTACGGACACTTTTCTACCCGGTCCGGACTTTTGCTGGCACTGTTCAAGCGGCTGGAGGAAAACTATGTCCACCGACTCCGCTCCGCGCTTTGCGAAGCGCCAAAGGAGCTCACCGCCGTAGCTGACATTATCAGCAAAGCATACTTCAATTGCCTTGCCGATTTTGGCCCAGAAGGTCTCGCAATATCCGCGGCGCTCAAAGGGACAGAAGAGATGGCCGCGCAGCAACGGCTCATGATTCGCGCATACATAGATTTGATGTGTAATGCCCTTCGGCCATTCTCAGAGCTGGAAGTTGGCCATATCCATCCTGTGTGCGTCGGTCTGTTAGGTGCAGCGGAGGCGCTTGCTTCCGAAACGCAAACCGGCGCGATATCTGAGCGGGTCGCCACGTCCGTTTTGGCGGCGCTCATCATCAAAGGGGTCGCAAGTGAGCCGAGCAAGGTTGGGTGAATTTTACCCATGAGGCTTGAAGCCTCAATATCTTAAACCGGCTGGCCGACGCAGGATGCATCGTCAGGCGTCAGCAGTCTTTCGCAGCCGCTACGGTCATACGGCCGATTGATGCACGACGGCTCGTATCATCCACCGAACCACCCGCGATTGCCCTCTACAGAAACGCTGCTTCGTCTATCAGCGAGCGGGTGCTGCGGCACAACAATCGACGCGGAAAGGCCAGCGTCAATAACGACTAAGCGAAGCCCCGCGCGACAGGTCGGCTGTGCACTTTTACGATGGAGCGCATGGCCCGTTGTGCATTTCCAAGGAAACCGCCCTCGCGACAGTACCCGCCTTGTCCCTTGGTGTTTCCTTGGCCGTTGGTCCGAGGAGCATATTTCAGGTTTCACGCCAAGCACCCGGGAGTATGCTGACAACAGACAATTCGTACTTGCCAATCAGCAAGCAACCTCTCGGCGTTTTCGAAGGGCTGCCTCCAAGGAGGTGCACAATGAGAGCCGCGCCAACATCCATCTATCTGATTATTCTTGCGACAATCTCAGTCGGAGTCGTTCGAACGGACGCTCACCAGGCAAAGACCGGCTGGACCTATCCTCTGGCGTGCTGCAAGGCTCATGAGGCAGGTGGCGATTGTGCTGCCATCCCCGCGCCCGACATTTTGCGAGGGGCTCGTGGGTTTTCCGTTTTCTTGCATGCTGGCGACCACCACATGGCAAGACGACCGCACGTGTTCTTTATCCCCTATGGCGATGAGATCCCGTCGGGCGATGGGCAGTATCATATTTGCCTTCATCCGACGGAAGACGACGTGAACTGTTTCTTTGCCCCACCTGACAGCAGCTAATGCGAATACGCCACCCCGGAGTTCAGCCGCTCGAGGTCGCCCGCGTCCGTCATTCGCGGGCGCGATATCGAGGCGGCCCTCGCTGCCGTGACCGTAACCGAAACGTCGATCCGAGGTTTCGGCAAATAAAGCGCGAGTCTCGCAACCGGGAGCAATTCCACCTGAAGTCACGCAACGGGATCTTCGATTGCGCTCCTTGCTAGTGATTCTTGATTAATTGCACCCCATCGCAGAACGCAATATTTTATTGCGTCGATGAGACGGGACGTCCACGGCCAGCGCTGCCGAACAGTTTCGGTTTCCGCACCAATCCCAGATGCCGTTCGACGACACGATCCACGAGGAGACGAGCGATGGGTACAACGACGCCGAACAACATCATGCAGGTCGGCATGGGGTTCTGGGCCTCCAAGACCCTGCTCAGCGCGGTTGAACTCGGCGTCTTCACCGAGCTTGCGACTGGCCCGGCCGAACTGCCGGATCTGCAGGCCAGGCTGAAACTGCATCCCCGCTCGGCCCGCGACTTTCTCGACACCCTGGTCGCGCTGAAGCTGCTCGAACGCGAGGACGGCCGCTATCGTAATGCCCCCGACACGGACCTCTTCCTCGATAAGGCGAAGCCATCCTATATCGGCGGCATCCTCGAAATGGCCAATGCCCGGCTCTACGGTTTCTGGGGTTCGCTGACCGAAGCCCTGCACACCGGAGAACCACAGAACGAAGCCAAGCACAGCGAAGATTTCTTCGCCGCGATCTATGCGGAACCGGCACGGCTGCGCGGGTTCCTCGAGGCGATGAGCGGGATCAGCGCCGGCGCGGCGCAGGCGATCGCCGCCAGGTTCGACTGGTCGAAATACACGACCTTCGCCGATGTGGGCGCGGCGCAGGGCATGGTGCCGGTGGTGATCGCGCGAGCGCATCCGCATCTTAAGGCCATCGGCTTCGATCTGCCCGCCGTGCAGCCGATATTCGACGACTTCGTCGCCCGGCACGGCCTTACCGACCGCATCACCTTCCAAAGCGGCAACTTCTTCGACGGCCCAATGCCCAATGCGGACGTGATCGTGATGGGGCACATCCTGCACGACTGGGATCTTGCCGAAAAAAGGAAGCTCTTGGAAAAAGCGTTCGCTGCACTGCCGAAAGGCGGAGCCGTGATCGTCTACGACGCCGTCATTGACGACGAGCGCCGCTTGAACGCCTTCGGCCTGTTGATGAGCCTGAACATGCTGATCGAGACCCGCGGCGGTTTCGATTATACCGGCGCCGACTGCCAAGCCTGGATGCGCGACGCCGGTTTTGTGTCCACGCGCGTCGAGCCGTTGCTGGGGCCGGACTCGATGGTGATCGGCTTCAAGCCCGGTTGATCGGAAACCAAACCCCGACCGTTGTTCCGCAGACCGACCACTGGGGCAATGTCGATTGCCGGCAGCTGGCAACGCCGTTGCTCAATCTGACTTTTGAAAGTCGCCGCAAAAGCGCCGCTACCAGCAGCCGACGTTTCTTGAAGTGCCGTCGGGAAAACCGAACCGCCTGCGCAATTCCGCAAGCAGCTAAACATGCAAACCCTCAAATATACCCGAGGGTGCCGCTTGACTCCCTCAGGCCGCACCAGTATCAAGTTGTAGGCCTAACCCTACAATTGGATGCCATGCACCAGTCTCAGTCAAAACCAAGTCCCGCACTGTCGTTGTCGGATCTTCCCGCTCCCGATGTCGTCATCCGCCGGCTGAAACACCCCGGACGCTGGATCAGCGGCGGTCTCGTCATCCTGCTTCTGGCGGTGATCGGACGCGCCTTCGCCGTCGGGCAGATCCAGTGGACGGTGGTCGGCGAGTTTCTGACGGCCGGTGTCATCATCACCGGTTTCGGCTGGACGCTGCTCATTTCGGCCTGCGCGCTGGTGCTCGGCGTGCTGCTCGGCTTTGCCTTCGGCATCATGCGGCTCTCGGAAAACCCGATCCTGCGTTTTGCCGCCTGGCTCTATGTCTGGATCTTCCGCGGTACACCGGTGCTGCTACAGCTTCTCATCTGGTTCAACATCGCGCTGATCTTTCCGAAGCTCTACATCCCCGGTCTTATTGACGCCCGCATGGTCGATGTGGTGACACCCTTCGTCGCCGCGGTTCTCGGTCTCGGCGTCAACGAAGGGTCGTACCTCACGGAAGTCGTGCGCGGCGGTATCGGTTCGGTCGACAAGGGTCAGAAGGAGGCGGCCCACACGCTCGGAATGACGCCCGGGCAGACGATGCGGCGCATCATCCTGCCGCAGACCCTTCGGCTGATCCTGCCCGTGCTCGGCAACAGCGCGATCGGCATGCTGAAGTTCTCCTCGCTCGCCGCCACCATCGCGATGGGCGAGATGCTGAACGCGGCCCAGCGCATCTACTTCATCAACGGCGCCGTCATCGAACTGCTGTTTGTCTGCGCCGTCTGGTATCTGGCCGGAACCACGGTTCTGTCCATCGGCCAGTATTATCTCGAACGCCACTTCGGCCGCGATACCGCAACGACAACCACCGAACGCCGCTGGTTCAAAGCCTGGGCGCGTCGTCCGGCCGTCACGGGTGAAGCATGACACTTGCAGTTAAAGCGGTCGGTATCCGCAAGAGTTTTGGCAATCACGAGGTGCTGAAGGGTCTCGACCTGGACGTCGCCTATGGCGAGGTCCTCTGCATCCTCGGACCCTCGGGCAGCGGCAAGAGCACGTTCCTGCGCTGCATCAACCACCTGGAAACGCCGAATGGTGGCTACGTGTGGGTGGACGGCGCGATCATGGGCTACGAGCTCAACCGCGGCGCGCTGCAGGAATTGCCGGTCAAGCGACTGCGCGCCCAGCAGAGCCAGCTCGGCATGGTGTTCCAGCACTTCAATCTGTTTGCGCACCGCACCGTGCTCGGCAACGTCACCGAGGGACCGATGGTGGTGCGCGGTCTCAGCCGCGCCGAGGCCGAAGCCCGCGCCATGGCCCTGCTCGAGCAGGTCGGCATGGCGGCCAAGGCATCGAGCTACCCGTCGCAGCTTTCCGGTGGCCAGAAACAGCGCGTGGCAATCGCGCGGGCGCTCGCCATGGAACCGCGCGTCATGCTCTTCGACGAGCCGACCAGCGCGCTCGATCCGGAGCTCGTCGGCGAGGTGCTGGAGGTGATGCGCAATCTGGCGCGCGGCGGCACGACGATGATCGTCGTCACCCACGAAATCGGCTTCGCAAGAGAAGTCGCCGACCGCGTCGTGGTGATGATCGACGGCGAAATCCGCGAGAACGGCGCACCTCAACAGGTTCTTAGCAACCCCGGTGATGCGCGTGTGCGCAGTTTTCTGAGCCGCGTGCTTGCCTGACGACAAGAGTTCAAAAAAGGGAGAACAGGAAATGAAACGATTGCTGCCGATGGCTCTGGCGCTTGCCTCCGCCACCTTCATCAGCCTTGCCGCAGTGGCTGCTGCCCATGCCGCCGACGAGAAGCTGGCCGCCGCCCTGCCGGATGCCGTGCGCGACACCGGCAAGCTGAACGTCACGATCAGCCTTGCCTATCCGCCGATGGAATACAGCGACGCCGGCTCGACCGAACTGAAAGGCTTCGACATCGATCTTGCCAAGGCGATCGCCGAGCGCCTCGGCCTGACGGCGGAATTCCAGAACGTCGAGTTCCCGCAATTGATCCCGCAGGTGGTCACCGGCCGCTCCGACCTGATTATGACCGCCTTCTCCGACAAGGTGGAACGCCAGACGCAACTGGACTTCATCGACTACTTCAAGACCGGCAACGTCTTCTATTCGACCGCCGACCACCAGGGTGAGATCAAGGCCGAGGCCGACCTCTGCGGCAAGACGGTTGCGGTCGCGACCGGAACCAGCTGGGTCACCTGGGCGGAAAACCTTGGCAAATCCATCTGCCCGGCCGACAAGCTGATCACCGTCATTCAGATCCCGACCCAGGCCGAGCACATCATGCAGATCCGCCAGGGGCGTGCCCAGGCTTCCGTCATCGGCCTTGAAGGACTGCTCGACCTGATGAAGCAGGAGCCGGACAAATTCTACCAGATCGGTGAGGTTGGCGAGATCAACCATTACGGCATTGCCCTTGCAAAGGCCAACACACAACTGCGCGATGCAATCAAGGGCGCGCTCGACGCCATGAAAGCCGACGGCACTTATGCACAGATCCTCGACCGCTACGGCTTGAAACAGGCGGGTGTCGAGGAGTTCAAGATAAACGGAGCCACGAAGTAACAGAACCGCGCCGGAGCCTGCCTTGACCCATCCCCCCATGCCAGACGCCTCAACCGCAACGGGCGAACGCCCTGACGATCGACTGTCGCGGCTGCGCCTCGATCTCTATTCGAGCGAGCAGCTTTACCGGCAGCTCTATCGGGCGCTGCGCGCCGCGATCCTGAGCGGCGACTTTTCCGAAGGTGAAGCCATTCCCTCGGAGAACCAGTTGCGCGACCAGTTCGGCATTGCCCGCACGACCGTGCGCAATGCGATGGCGCTTCTGGTTTCGGAGGGGCTGGTCCAGCAGGTTCGCGGCCGCGGCACAATCGTCTCGCACCGGCCGATCAGCCACAACATCTGGAACTTCGGCAGCTTCACGGAGCTTGCCCGAAAACAGGGCCAGCGCCCGGTGACGCAGGTGCTGGAGCACCGGGCAGACAACGGCCAACTCGTGCTGGTGCGCGCCCGCGGGCTTGCCAACGGCGACAGCGTGACATGGCTGAACGTCGACACGTCCGAGCTCGATCTCGCCCTTTATCCCGGGCTTGATCGATACGACTTCGCGTCGCAATCCCTCTACGAGGTGTTGCGCCGCGACTATGACCGTCACCCCCTGCGTTCGGAACTGCTGTTGACCGTCGTGCCGGCTTCCGATCGCCTGCGGGAGGTCTTTGCCCCGGCGCAGGACGTGCCGGGCTACCTTTGCGCCAGCGGGGATGTGCTCGACGCGGACGACCGGTTGGTCGAGCGCACGTCGATCGTCTACTCGCCGGCAGTCCAGATGAAATTTGCAACGCGCTGGGGCCGCGAGACCGCGCCGCACGGCGTGCAGGAGACATGACATGAGCCGCTTCGGCGACACCTTTACCATCCAAAAACCGATCCTCGGCATGCTGCACCTTGCCGGTGACGGCGCTCAGGCCAAGCTTGCCCAGGCCGAAGAGGAAGCCCGCATCATGGCCGGCGAAGGCGTCGATGGGCTGGTGGTCGAGAACTATTTCGGCGATGCCGAGGATGTCGAACGGGTGCTAGAGCGGATCTTCCACCTCGACCTCGGAACGCGCATCGGTGTCAACGTCTTACGCGACGACTCCCGCGCCTTCGCGCTCGCGCGGACCTATCCGGTCTCGTTCATCCAGGTGGATTCCGTCGCTGGCCACCTGCCGCCCGAAGCAGACGTCCCCTTTGCGACCGAACTTCAGACCCGCCGCGACGGTGTGACGGCCCTGCTCCTCGGTGGTGTCCGGTTCAAGTACCAGCCGGTCCTATCAGGCCGGCTGGAGGAGGAAGACGTGCGCATCGGTGCGTCGCGCTGCGACGGGCTGGTCGTCACCTCGGACGCGACCGGCCAGCCGACCGACTTGGAGAAGGTGGCGCGATTCCGCGCTGCGACCGGTGGCGAGACGCCGCTCCTGATCGGCGCCGGCCTCACCGAAGCCAACGCCACCGAGCAATTGGCTCAGGCCGACGGCGCCGTCGTCGGCAGCTGGTTCAAGCACGATCACAAGGACACCGGCCGGGTCGAAGCCGCCCATGTCGCAGCCTTGATGCGTGTCGTGCGCGCGATCAGGAGCGCGGCATGAACGCCGTCCACGCCCGGCCGGTGACCCCGGACAATTTTTCCCGCTACGGCCGGGTGTACGACCTGACCGGTGACACGGACGGCAAGGTCGTCTGGACTGCCGGCGACGGCTGGAACGACGGCTTTACGAAAACGCCGTTGATCGACGGCCGCGGTCATCTCGGCTTCACCCGTGGCGGACAAGCGCCCTGGGACTGCCGCGCGATGGAGCGGCACCCGCTGACCGAAGAGGCGATCTTCTGTCTCGCTGAACCGGTTGTCCTTGCGGTTGCGCCGGCGTCGGATGGCGAAGCACCTGATCGCGACGAGATCGAAGCCTTCGTCATCGCGCCCGGGCAGGCTGTCGTCATGGATCGCAATGTCTGGCACGATGCCTGCCGCGGCGTTTCCGGCCCCGCACCCTATTACTGGATGGCCGTCTGCGGCCTCGGCGAAAGCCCATGGGTAGCAGTTTCGGGCGGTCCGATAAAGGTGTCGGCGGCAGCGGGCACGGGACTAACCTTATGACCGCATTCTTCATTGGCGATGTCGCCCTCGACGAATACTACACCGCCGACCGCTGGCCCGGCCGCGCCGACAAGGGCATGGTCAAGGAGCTTCCGGCAGAAGCCGGCGGCTCCATCGCCAACGCCGCCGTCGTGCACGCCGGTCTTGGCGGCGATACGCAGTTCATATCGCTACTCAACGACAGCCCATTGTCCGAGCGCCTGATCGCCGATCTCAGGCAAAATGGCGTCGGCGTCGATCACATGCTGATCGATCCCGCCATTCCGGAATCGCGCAACTTCATCTTCCTCGTCGAGGGCGAGCACATCGTGCTCACCGTCGAGATGGGCGAGCAGCCGATGTGGCTTTCAGGCGCCAGCCTGAAGGCATTGCGCCAGCCGGGTTACCTCTACACCACGCTCTATCGCGTCCGCCGTCTGCACGCCAAGACGCAAAACGGCGTTCTGAAGCAAGCCGATCTCCTCAGGGACCTGCATTCCAACGGGCGCCGGGCGATCTTCGATCTCGACGTCGGCGGCTGCACGCCCGAGGACATGCCCTATCTGACCGGCGCGGCTGTCGTCATCTTCAACCAGATCGGTTTCCACACCGCTTTCGGCCACGACGACATCAACCTCATCGGCGACTGGATGCGAGAGCACCAAATCGACCGAGTTGTGCGGACGCTGGCCGCCGAGGGCGCGGAGGCTCGCAACCATGAAACGGTCTTGCGCGTGCCCGGCTTTACCTTGAAAGTCGTCGACGTGACTGGTGCCGGCGACACCTTTGGTGGAACGCTTACCTGGTGCCTGTCGCAGGACCAGAGCTTCGAGGAGGCGCTCGACTTCGCAGTCGCGGCCGCTTCGCGCGCCGTCACCATCCATGGCCCGCGCGCAGGCAAGGCGACACCCGAAGATGTCCTTGCCTGGCGACGGCGGCACCGCCACCAGGATCGCTGAACTGGCCTCATGGGGCGCACACGAACCGCAGGCCCTGCGGTTCTCCCGAACCATGACAAACACAAGCGTTTGGCCGATCACGGGGCGCACCTACCCGGATTTACCGTCGCCGTTTGCATCGATCACGACGCGCACCGGCCCACCGTCTGGTCGTGCGGCATCGGCGGGAGGCCGGGCGCAGAAGGCCATCGAAGGTAGCACGCGGCGATCGAGCCGCAGGACACTCCTCGAGCCCGTTGGTGTGTCAGCTTTGCGATATCAGTTTGCTCGAAGGGCTGCGGCGATGGTCGCATATATCGTTTCGACCTCGTCCTTGCCGATCGTCAGAGGCGGCGACAAGACGATCGTGTTTGCGACCGGACGAATGAGCACGCCGCGTTCGAAGCAGATTTCATAGACCTTCTTGGCGAGTGTCTTGCCGACGGCGGCGTTTTCGCCAAGCTCGATGCCCGCAAGCAGACCGAGGTTGCGGATGTCGACGACACCGGGCAGCCCCTTCAGGCTGTGCGCACATTGCTCCCAGTGCGGTTCGAGCCCCGCTGCCCGCTCGAAAATCCCCTCGGAAACATAAACGTCCAACGCCGCCAATCCGGCGGCGGCCGCCAGCGGATGGCCGGAATAGGTATAACCGTGGGAGAGTTCGACCGTACCTGGTGCCGCCTTTGAGGTAATCGCATCGTAGATGCGATCGCTGGCAATGACGCCGCCCATCGGAACCGCGCCATTGGTCATGCCCTTTGCCACCATCAGTAGATCGGGCTTTACCGAAAAGCGGTCGGCCGCGAAAGCATGGCCGAGCCGACCGAAACCGGTGACGACCTCGTCGAAGATCAACAGGATGCCGTGGCGCGTGCAGAGTTCGCGCAGCCGCTCGAGATAGCCGACCGGCGGAACGAGAACACCGGTCGATCCCGCGACCGGCTCAACGATGACGGCAGCAATCGTCGATGCATCGTAGGTCGCGATCATCTGCTCAAGCGCATCGGCCAGCTCTGCCCCGTGCGGCGGCTGACCGCGGCTGAAGGCGTTCTTCGCCGGATCATGCGTGTGCGGCAAATGCACCGTGCCGGGCAAGAGCATGCCGAACTGCTTCTTGTGCGGGCCCATGCCCGCAGCCGACAGGCCGCCGAAACCGACGCCGTGATAACCGCGCTGACGCCCGACGATGCGCTGGCGCTGCCCTTCACCCCTCGCATGATGGTAGGCAAGCGCGATCTTGAGCGCGGTATCGGCCGCTTCCGAGCCGGAATTGGTGAAGAACACGCGGTTCATGCCTTCTGGCGCAATCGACGTTAGCCGGTTGGCATATTCGAAGACCAGCGGATGCCCGAGGCCGAACGAGGATGCGAAGTCCAGCCGCGCCGCCTGTTTCTGGATCGCCTCCACGATGCGCGGATGGCCATGGCCAACGTTGACGCACCAAAGCCCGGCGATAGCGTCCAGCAGGCGGTGGCCGCCGCTGGTGAAGTAGTAGAGCCCTTCGGCACGGGAGATGAATTCAGCATTCGCCTTGAAGTCCCGGTTGGCCGTAAATGGCATCCAGTAGGCATCAAGGTTGTTCGGGCCGGGCGTGGTGAGCGTATCCATGGCATTTGGACCTTCTGTGAATGGGCAGGGCGCGCGCGAGGCGACGGCGACCAAGGTTCAAGCGGCAATTTCGTCGCGATAGGTCGGGTAGCTCTTGAAGCTCGGATTGTCGGCCGGCAGCACCGCGAGTTCCATTTCACCTGCCGCCGGCCGCATCACGATGGTCGCGACTGTCGCCGAGACATGGCCGCGGGACGAACGATGCGGCGGACGGCAGACGGCGTAGGGATAACCAAACTTGTCAGAAAGCGCGGCTTTGACCTCGGCGACGCCGATCTTGTCGGACTTTTCGAGAATGCGGCGAACGCGCCAGTCGCGGTAAAAACTGTCCGACCAGCTTGAATGAGCCTGCTCACGCAATTTCAGAAGCGCCGTTTGGCTCTGCCAATGGTTGGCATGCACGATGAGATCGTTTTCCGGATAGATGTTGAACGCTTCGTCCGGTGCGCATTCGAAGCTGACGGCAAAGCCATCCTTGTGGCTCACGATGATGTTGTTCGACGCCGACTTCCTCGTTCCGGCCACGGCACGCATGGCCATCGCCAGATGTTCCTGTTGCAGGACCATGCGCCGGATGAGTGCTAGCGGCACGCCGTCGCCGGCAAAGTCGCGGTCGCTCTCGAGATAATTTGCCGTGACGGCGATGCCCTTGTCGTTCATGCCGCTGCGTGCAAGGCCACCGGCCTCCGTGAACGTCTGATAGGACGGACCTTCATCCGGCTTGACGCGCAAGACGATCGCCGTCTCCGCGCATTCTGCCATCCAGTCCCAGTTCTGCGCGTGCACGAGCTCTCCCGTGGCGCTGCGCTCAGGCAGGACAACGACACCGGTGCAGCCGTCGCCCGAATGCTCAGCCCTCGCAGCCTGGGTCCTTCGTGCCCTCGCAAGGATCTCAGTACGGGCATTGATGAGGACGACGTGCTCGAACGGCAAGTCCGCACCTTCGGAGATACCCTTCATCTCCACCACGAAGTTTGGGTCGAACGCCTCGATGAGCGGTACATAGCCGGCAACGATCGACTTCAGGTCGTCGGCCAAGACCCCGAGCGTCGCAAGCCGACCAGCATACAGTTCGACGCTGCGACGCACACGGTCCTTCGCCTGCAGCCCATACTGACGCCCGCGCTCGAGCGGAGTTCCTGAGATCGAAACGAACGGAAACGGTGCGGCGGTCATCTGTCTTCTCTTTCACTCTATGTTGCGTTTTGTGTCGTTAAAATGCACTATCACAAGGAATTGTCCAGAGGAAATCGAACAGCTATGTCAGAAGCGCAACCCAAAGACCGACCAGACCCTGGAGCCAGTTGATGAGCACGGAAAGCAGCCCGAGCGCGTTGCAGATCGACATTGCCCGGCAGATCCTGCTTCAGGCACAAAAAGAAGGCTGGCGGGCAGGTCATCCGATTGTCGAGAAGACCCTGGCGACAATGTTTGGCGTATCGCGCACACCGATGCGGGCCGCTCTCGAAATCCTTGCGACCAAGGATCTCGTGCGCCTCATCCCCAACAAAGGCTTTGTCGCCGCCACCGATCTCGGCAACGGCACCTACATCGAGACATTCAGTGAGAGCGAAACGGAGCGCCTCAAGCAGCAGATCCTGCGCGACCGCTCTGTCGGCACCATTCCGCAGGAAGTGTCGGAAAATGAGCTGACGGAACGCTACGGCATTGCGCGCGGGACGATCCGCAAGGCGTTGACGCAATTATCCTCCCAGGGCCTCATTCACCGCCAGCGCGGCCACGGATGGGCGTTTGTCGATTCGCTCGACAGCGCAGAAAGCCTGGCCGAAAGCTATCGTTTTCGCATCGCGATCGAGCTTGCAGGCCTTGCCGAGCCGAACTACCGCGCCGATCCGGATGCGCTCAAGGCCCTCATTGCCGAACATGAAAGCATGTTCGACCAGATCAATGCCGCCGGCAGCATCAGCCGCGACAGCTGGTTAAAACTGAACGCCTCCTTCCACGAGACACTCGCCACCTGGTCCGGCAACCGCTTCATCCTGCAATCCGTGCGCATGCAGAACGACCTCAGACTGCTGCGCGAGTCCTCGGTATTCGATCGGCTCCGGCCCGAGCGCATGGAGAGGTCGCTGAAGGAGCACATCCAGATCCTCCGGTATATTGGCTCCGGCGAGATCGAATTCGCCCAGCTTGCGCTGCGGCGCCACCTTGAATCGACGCTGCAGAAAGTTGAGGACCGGATCCGCAGCGAAAGATAACGCCTGCCGAGAGCGCATTTGCCCCCCTTTTGGGGAGGCCGAGAAGGTTTGCGATTTTTCGTATTGCATTATGATCAAACAAAAGGCACAGTTCGCTCAACCGGAAAACCGGGCAGACCACAAAGAGGAGAACTGAGGTGAACCGTAGACAGAGACTGGCCGCGTCGGCCGCAGCACTAGCGCTGACCTTGGCCTGCGGCCCGGCCGCAGCAGAAACGCTGAAAATCGCACTCAATGCCGACATCCGCAGCCTTGATCCGGGCGTCAACCGAGACGCCAACAGCGACGCCGTCGTGTTGCACATAGTCGAGGGTCTCGTTGCATATAGCGAGGACGCCTCGGTAAAGCCGCTGCTTGCCAAGGAGGTCGCTGTCTCGGACGACGACCTGACCTACACGTTTAAGCTCAGGGATGGCGTCAAGTTCCATAATGGCAATGTGCTGACTTCGGCCGACGTCGTCTGGAACTGGAACCGCTACATGGACGAAGCCACAAAATGGCGATGCCGCAACGACTTTGCCGCGGGCGGCGCCGCCCATGTCGTATCGGTCACGGCACCCGACGACAAAACCGTCGTCTTCAAGCTCGAAAAGCCGAACGCCCTCTTTCAGGCAACGCTTGCCAGAACCGACTGCGGCATGACCGGCATACTCGACAAATCATCGTTTAACGCCGACGGCTCGTTCAACGTGCCTGTCGGCACCGGTCCCTTCCGGTACAAAGAATGGCGTAAGGGCGAATTCATCGACCTCGAAGCCTTTGCCGACTACGCGGCACGCAGCGAAGAAAAGCGGGACGGCTATACCGGCGCCAAGCGTCCGCTTGTCGAGGCCGTCCGCTTCGCCGTCATTCCCGACCGCTCCTCCGCCAAGGCTGCGTTGCTCAATGGCGACATCGATATCGTACCGGACGTTCCCTATGCCGATGTCGAGGAGTTCAAGCAGAACGCCGATACCGCCGTTTCGCTGGCGACCAATCCCGGCATCGTCGCGCTCCTGTTGCAGACGCGCGATCCGCTGCTCAAGGACATGCGCATCCGCAAGGCCATCGCCATGGCTCTTGACACCAAGACCATGGTCGAGGGAATTACGCTCGGTCTCGGCAAGGCCAACAACTCGCTGATACCGCCGACCTCAAAATACCACTCCCCAGCCCAGACCCAGGGCTACAGCTACGATCCCGAGGCGGCAAAGGCGCTGCTGCAGGAAGCCGGTTACAACGGCCAGCCGATCAAACTCATCGCCAATACGCGCTACTCCAACACCTACGATGCGGCAATCGTGGCACAGGCAATGCTGCAGCAGGTCGGAATAACCGCGGAACTCGAAGTGCTGGAGTGGGCGGCACAACTCGACCGATATCAGAGCGGCAACTATACGGCGATGGTGTTTCCCTATTCGGGACGCTACGACCCCGCACTGACCATGGACTCCGTCATGGGCAACAAGGACAAGGAGCCGCGCAAGGTCTGGGACGATCCGGACGCGCAGGCCATGCTCGCCGACGCCGTGCGTTATTCCGACCCGGCCAAGCGCCAGGAGCTTTTCGACAAGCTACATGCGCGCTTCCTGGAAACCGTGCCCTTCATCATGCTCTATAACGGGCTCGAGGCTTCGGCCTACCAGAAACACGTCCAGAACTACGCGGCCTCGATCTTCTCCATGCCGAGGGCGTGGGAAGTCACGATCGCCGAGTAAGAGAGTTCGCTCGAGATGCTGCGCTTCATCCTTTCGCGGATAGGAATGGCCGTTCCGACGGTTTTCCTCGTCGCCGTCGTCGTCTTCTTCCTGATACGCCTTGTTCCGGGCGACCCGGCAGCATTGCTGCTCGGCGACATGGCGTCGCCGGAAAGTGTCGCTGCCTTGCGCTCGGACCTTGGACTCGACAAGAACATCCTGACGCAGTTTGCGATCTGGCTGACCAGCGTCCTGCAGGGCGATTTCGGGACGTCGATCACTACGAAGGAGCAGGTGGCCCATCTCATCATCGAGCGTTTCAAGGTCAGCGCCGGCATCGTCCTCGTTGCCGTCGCCCTTGCCTCGCTGGTCGCCGTTCCGGCCGGCTTCATCGCCGCCCTCCGCCAGAACTCCAGACTTGATTTCACCCTTGTGTCGATCGCCGCGTTGCTTCTGTCGATCCCGACCTTCTGGCTCGGTCTCGTCATCCTGCTCATCTTCGGCCTCAAGCTCGGATGGTTGCCGGTGGTCGGCTACGTCTCCGTCGCCGAAGACCCGAGCCGCGGGCTGCTCTATGTGCTGATGCCGATCCTCACGCTCTTCCTGCACGAGATCGGCGTGCTTCTGCGCATGGCCCGCGCCTCGGCGCTCGAAGTTCTCAGGCTCGACTACATCACTCATGCGCGCGCCAAGGGCCTGCCCGAGCGAACGGTGCTGTGGCGCCATGTGTTCCCCAACGCCTTTGCGCCGACGCTGACGCTGATCGGCCTGGTGCTTGGCAACATGCTTGGCGGTATCGCCGTCGTCGAAACCGTGTTTACGATCCCGGGTCTCGGGCGGCTCCTCGTCGATGCGATCTTCGGCCGCGACTATCCGGTCATTCAGGGATGCCTGCTCTTCATCGCGGTCATCTACGTGCTGGTCAACCTGATCGTCGACCTGTGCTACCCGCTCTTTGATCCGCGAGTGAAAATCACATGAAGACCCTTTCTGCCAATGCGCTGGTTGGCGGCCTGTTCGTCGGCGCCTTCGTGATCGTCGCCTGCCTGGGCTCCGTCTGGACGCCCTATGATCCGATGGCGCTCGACATGAAGGCACGCCTCGCCGGCCCCTCGGCCCGGCATCTGCTCGGCGCCGACGAATTCGGACGCGACGTGCTTTCCCGCTTGATGCTCGGCGCGTCGGCGAGCGGCATCGTCAGCCTTGCCACGGTCGCGATCGCAACTGTGCTCGGCACCGCGCTTGGCGCCATCTCAGGCTATGTCGGCGGTTGGACCGATCGGGTGCTCGTCGCCGTCACCAATGCCCTGCTCGCCTTTCCCGGCATCCTGCTTGCGCTTGGGCTGCTTGCGATCTTCGGCGCCAACAAATTCGGCATCGTGCTGGCGCTTGGCATTGCCTACACGCCGTCCGTAGCAAGGATCGTTCGGGGCACAGTGCTTTCGTTGCGGGAGAAGGAATTCATTGACGCCTCCCGGATTGCAGGCGATTCCGAAATCTACACGCTGCTGCGCCATATCCTGCCGAATTGCATCGCGCCGCTGACGGTCCTGACAACGTCGATGTTCGGGTGGACACTTTTATCTGAAAGCGCGCTTTCCTTCCTCGGCCTCGGCGTGCCGCCACCGGCCCCGACGTGGGGCAACATGCTGGCCGCTGCCCGCCCCTACCTCGCCCAGGCGACCTGGCTTGCAATCTTTCCGGGCCTTTGCATCTCCGTTGCGTTGCTCGGGATCAATCTGCTTGGCGATGCGCTGCGGGATAGGCTCGACCCGAAAATGAGAGGCACGCAATGACCCAGCTACCACTCCTGACCGTCGAGCAACTCGTGCTCGGCACCTCGGCTGCGATGGCACCACCCGTCGTCGATTGCGTCAGCCTCACTCTTCGCGCTGGCGAACGCATTGGCATCGTCGGCGAATCCGGTTCGGGCAAGTCGATGTTGATGCGCGCTGTCATCGGCCTTCTGCCGCCCGGGATCGTCAGGCGCGGGGGCTGCGTCCGGTTTGCCGGCCGCGATATGAGCGGGCTTGCGCCGGACGACCTGCGTAAGCTGCGCGGCAAGAGCATCGGCCTCATCTTCCAGGAGCCGATGACCTCGCTCAATCCGGCGCTCACCATCGGCCGCCAGATGGAGGAAGGTCTGGCGCTGCACACGACAATGGACGCGTCAGCGCGTCAAAGCGCAATCCTGGCGATGCTGAAACGTGTCGGCATTGCCGATCCGGACGCAGCCGTCCGTGCCTTCCCGCATGAGTTTTCCGGTGGCATGCGGCAGCGCATCATGATTGCCTCCGTCATGCTGCTCGAACCGGCGCTCTTGATCGCGGACGAGCCGACGACCGCACTCGACGCCGTCGTGCAACGTGACGTGCTGGAATTGCTGCATGCGCTGGTCGAAGAGAAAGGCACCGCAATGGTGCTGATCAGCCACGACATGGCGATGGTGGCGCAATATACCGATCGCGTGCTGGTCATGCAGAAGGGTGTCTGCGTCGAGGAAGGAACAACGGCCGAACTCCTCGGCATGCCGCGGCACGACTACACCCGGAAACTTCTTTCGGCCCTGCCGCGCCGCGCGCCGGCGCGTGCAGTCGCACCGAATGCGCCGCTCGCCAGCGTCAGAAATATGAAGCTTGCCTACGGCAGCGGCACGGGCGCAAAGCCTGTCTTGCATGGCATCGATCTCGATATCCATCCTGGCGAGATCGTCGCGCTGGTCGGGGGGTCCGGCTCCGGGAAGACGACGCTTGGCCGCATCATCGCCGGGCTGCTGCAACCGGATGAGGGCACGCTTACCTTCCGCGGACAGGTGGTCAATCGCAAAAGCAGCGGCTTCGCCGACTACCGCGCCAATTGCCAGATGGTGTTTCAGGATCCCTACTCTTCGCTCGATCCGCGCATGCGGATCGGCGACATCGTGGCAGCGCCGCTCCGGCACGAAAAATCGATGCGCGCCGCAGACCGCCGTGCGCGGGTCGATGAGGTGCTCGCCGAAGTGGGTCTCGCTCCGCAATTCGCCGAGCGGTTTCCGCATCAACTCTCCGGTGGGCAAAGGCAACGTGCCGCCATCGCCCGCGCGCTTGCTCGCCGGCCCGACCTTGTCATCGCCGACGAGGCGGTCTCAGCGCTCGACCTGACCGTAAAGGCCCAGATCCTCACCCTTTTGAGCAAACTGCAGCGAGAACAAGGTTTTGCATGCCTCTTCATCTCCCATGACCTGGGCGTCGTAGAGCAGATCGCCGATAGAGTTGTGGTCATGCACAAGGGCGTTATCGAAGAACAGGGCAGCCGCGACGAGATCTTCGACCGCCCATCCTCGGCCTATACGCGCAAGCTCCTGTCTGCCGTACCGATGCTGACCCCGGCGGCCGGCGGAGGCATCGATCTCGTCTGGCGCGCCGCTTGACGGGAGCTGCTCGCGCCACAAAAACTTAAGTCGTCGCGCCTGGCGCCTTCGGCTTGGGACCCGGTGGCCGCATCGCTTTCCAGTCAAGGCCGCCTGGCCAGGCGGCCTGTTCCCCATTGACCTGATCCTACGGCGTCGCGCTCAAAGCGGCGAACTTCATTCAGTAAAGGGTTTCCCATGGCTCACTACCCAGACATCCTGCTTCATATCGACGGCGCCTGGCGGCCGGCGCGATCCGGCAAGACCATTCCCGTCATCGACCCGGCCAACGAGGAAACGATCGGCCAGGTGGCCTGGGCCGAAGTGGAAGACCTCAATGAGGCGCTTGCGGCC
>Ga0209256_1000134_pt1 | contig 160229 bp, 126 predicted proteins | sample AraplaCol_mCL_r2_2_FD_184270 | JGI IMG/M metagenome (GOLD analysis project Ga0209256, IMG submission 184270) | Arabidopsis root microbial communities from North Carolina, USA - plate scrape MF_Col_mCL_r2 (SPAdes) (version 3) | ecosystem: Host-associated > Plants > Roots > Endosphere | place... | reverse complement strand
GATCGTCATCGACACGCTGCTGACCGCCGAGACGGCCCGCGCCGCGCTTGATCTCTACTATGCGCACCGCCCGCGCAAGCCCATCGTCGCGGTGATCTACACCCACAGCCACGCCGATCACTTCGGCGGCGTACGGGGCATCGTCAGCGATGCCGATGTCAAATCAGGCAAGGTCGCCATCCTCGCCCCGCACGGCTTCATGGACGAAGCAGTCAGCGAGAACGTGCTGGCCGGCACTGCCATGAGTCGTCGCGCGCAGTACATGTATGGCACCAACCTGCCGAAGAGCGCAACGGGCCAGGTGGATACCGGACTGGGGAAGGCCCTGGCACGCGGCACGATGACGCTGATCGCGCCCACTTCGTTGATCGAGAAACCGATCGAGACGCGCCGCATCGACGGCGTGGACATCGAGTTTCAGCTGACACCGGGCACCGAGGCGCCGGCAGAGATGAACATCTACCTGCCGCAGTTCCGCACGCTGTGCATCGCCGAGAACGCCGTGCGCACCCAGCACAACCTGCTGACGCTGCGTGGCGCACAGGTGCGCGACGCCAAGGGCTGGTCGTACTTCCTGGCGCAGTCGCTGCTGCGCTACGGCGACCGCACCGATGTGCTGATCGGCCAGCACCATTGGCCAACCTGGGGCCGCGCAAATATCGTCGAGTTGCTGTCCGACCAGCGCGACATGTACGCGTATCTGAACGATCAGACATTGCGGTTGATGAATCTCGGCTACTCGCCCCTTGAGATCGCGGATCAACTGAAGACCCTGCCGCAGCCGCTCGCCAGCAAGTGGTATGCGCGGGACTACTACGGCTCGGTGAGCCACAACGTCCGCGCCGTGTACCAGCGCTACCTGGGCTTCTACGATGGCAACCCGGCGCACCTGAACCCGCTGCCGCCCGAATCCGCCGCGAAGAAGACCATCGAGTGGATGGGCGGTGCCGATGCCGTGCTGGGCAAGCTGCGCGATGCCTTCGCGCGCGGCGAGTACCGCTGGGTGGCGCAGATCGGCAACGAACTTGTGTTTGCCGATCCATCGAACGAGGCCGCGCGCGCGCTGCAGGCCGATGCGCTCGAACAGCTCGGCTACCAGAGCGAGAACGCCACGTGGCGCAACATCTATCTGAGCGGCGCGCAGGAACTGCGCGACGGCGTGCGCAAGTCCACGCAAGGTGCCACAAGTTCGTCCGATCTGGTGCGCGCACTGACGGTGCAGAACTTCTTCGATTTCCTCGCCGTCCGGCTCAATGCAGACAAGGCCGCCGGCAAGACGATGACGCTGAACTGGCAATTCACGGATCTGGGCCAGCGCTATGCGATGACGCTGCGCAACAGCGCCCTGACCTATGTGTCCGAAGCCCAGCACACGCAGCCTACCGCCACGGTCACGCTCACCAAGGTCACGCTCGATCAGATCAGCCTGAAGCAACTGACGCTGCCGCAGGCCATCCAGTCGGGCGCAATCCGGATCGACGGCAACCCGCAGGCCGTGGCAGGCTTGTTCGGCATGCTCGACACGTTCGACAGCAGCTTCAACCTGGTGACGCCGCACGGCTATCAGAAATAAGAACAGCGGGAGGAGACAGAACTCATGCGCGAGACAACGTTCGACTACATCGTCATCGGCGCCGGTTCGGCGGGCTGCGCGCTGGCGGGCCGGTTGGCTGACCAACCCGGCCAGACCGTGGCCTTGCTCGAAACCGGGCCGCACGATCATCATCCCAGTGTCTGGACGCCGCTGGCCATTGCCCGCACCGTTCCCAATGCCGGACCGCGCAACTATGGCCTGCGCACCGTGCCGCAGGCGGGACTCAACGGCCGGCCTTCGTACCAGCCGCGCGGGCGCGGGCTGGGCGGTAGTTCCTCGATCAACGCGATGCTCTACGTGCGTGGGCATCGCAGCGACTACGACCGCTGGGCCGAACTGGGGGCGGAAGGCTGGGGCTATGACGCAGTGCTGCCCTACTTCCGCCGCAGCGAATGCAACCAGCGCAACGCGGGGCGCGACGATGCCTGGCACGGCGGCAGCGGACCGCTGCACGTGAGCGACTTGCGCACGCCGAATCCATTTTCGCGCCGCTTCGTGCAGGCTGCCGCGCAGGCCGGGCTGCCGCTCAACAACGATTTCAATGGCGCCGAACAGGAAGGCGTGGGGCTGTATCAGGCCACGCAATACAACGGCGAGCGATGGAATGCGGCGCGCGCCTATCTGCATCGTGGCAATCGTGCCGACGCCGGCTACAACGCGGGGCGCGCGAATCTCGACGTGATGGTGGATACCCAGGCGCTGCGCATCGTGTTCGAGGGCAAGCGCGCGGTGGGCGTGGAGATCGTGCGTGACGGCCTGCGGCAGACGCTGCGGGCGCGGCGCGAGGTCATCGTGAGCGCCGGTGCGTTCCATTCACCGCAGTTGCTGATGGCCTCGGGCATCGGGCCGGGGGATCACCTACGCAGCCTCGGCATCGACGTGGTGCACGACCTGCCCGGCGTGGGCGAGAACCTGCAAGACCACCTCGACGTGATCATCGGCAAACCCGTGGCGTCGTGGCACTTGTACGGCTATTCGCTGCGCGGCGTGGCGCGCATGGCGGGAGAGGTGATGCGCTACCGCTGGCGCCGCACTGGCATGCTGGCCTCGCCGGTGGCAGAGGCTGGCGCGTTCGTCAAGACACGTCCGGGGCTTGCGGCGCCCGACCTGCAGCTTCACTTTGCGCCAGCGCTGCTCGGCAATTCGGAAGTCTTCCGTAACGGCAAGGGCAATGGCCGGCCGGGTCACGGCTACTCGTGCCATGCCTGCGTGCTGCGCCCCGAGAGCCGGGGCACGGTGCGGCTGCAATCGGCGGACATGCGCGAGACCCCGCTGATCGATCCGCGATTCCTCTCCGCGCCATCGGACCTCGACGGCATGGTGGCGGGCGTGAAGCTGATGCGGCGGATTTTTGCGCAGGCCGCGCTGGGGGATCGATCAGGCGCCGATCCGCTTGACGCTGTGCTCGGCCCCGGAGAAGGCGACGACCAGGCGATTCGCGATTTCGTGCGCGGGAATGCCGACACGATCTATCACCCGGTGGGCACCTGCAAGATGGGGGGCGATGCGATGGCAGTGGTCGATCCGCAACTACGCGTGCACGGCGTGGCGGGACTGCGTGTGGTGGATGCATCGGTGATGCCCACGCTGATCGGCGGCAACACCAATGCGCCGACCATCATGATCGCAGAGCGGGCTGCCGACCTGCTGCGGCAGGGGTAAGCGTCAGCCGCTCTGCCAGGTCAGCCCATGTAGATCTGTGCCAGCCCTTCCTTGAGCGCAGCGGAGATTTCGTCATAGCGCCGGCTGATATGGCGCGTGAGGATCGGGATGCAGCGCTCGGGGTCGCGAGCCTTGAGACCGAGCAGGATGTCGCGGTGGTCGTTCTGGCTCACGCGCCGGTCGCAGCGTTCCATGTCGATCCAACGCACGAAGCGGATGCGAGCGTTGATATTCTTGAGCACCCGGAGCATCTCCTGGTTGCCTGACATCGCCATCAGCCCCTCGTGGAAGGTCTCGTCGAGCCTGACGAGTTCTTCCACGCTGCGATCCCCCGGCTCCGGGCCGGTGCTTTCAAGGAAGGCCAGCAGCGCATCGATTTCCTCGTCCTTTGCACGCTCGATGGCCAGCCGGAGCGCCTCGGTCTCCACGATCTTGCGCATCTCGTAGAGCGAGAACACTTCCTGCGCGTCGAGGTCGCGGCAGAAGAACCCCTTGCCGGGGGAAAACCGCAGCAGGCCTTCCATGGTCAGGCGGGTCAACGCCTCGCGCAGCGGCGTGCGGCTGACGCCCAGGGCACTGGCCAGCACGCCTTCGTTAAGGCGCTCGCCGGGCTTGAACTCATAGCCCACGCTCATCAGCTTGAGCTTGTCATACACCTGCTCGACGATGCTGTCGGTTGCCACGGTTGCCACGTTATCGATTCCTGTATCTGGTTTTCCAGCGCTCCGGCGCCCGTCGGGCGGCCGGAGAAAGGCTGGAATATACCTGAATCCCGCCCCTGCATCCGCAGCTGTGCACCGGCCTGAATACAAATCGTGCCGGTGCAACAACCATTAATCGATATGGGCGCCGGAATCCTTGACGATGCGGGCCCACGATTTCATATCGGCCACCTGCACGCGCTTGAAATTGACGGGGCCGCCGTCCGCAATCGGCTGGATTGCCTGGCTGACCAGCCATTGCCGGAAACTGTCCTCATTGATGATCCGCAACACCGACTTGGACATGCGGCTCTGGATATCGGCAGGCAGTTTGGCCGGCCCCAGCAGCCCGTACCACGTGGTGCTCTCGAAGCCCGGCAGGTTGCAGGCTTCCGCCACGGTCGGCACATTCGGCAGCACGCTGACGCGCTGGGCCGATGTCACCGCCAGCGCCCGGACCTTGCCCGACTGGATCGCGCCCAGGCTGGGCGAACTCTGGTTGAAGAAGAAATCGACCTCGCCCGAAAGCAATGCCGTCATCGCCGGCCCCTGCCCCTTGTACGGAATGTGCATGTAGCTGGTCTTGGAGGCTGTGGCGAACTGGGTGCCGGCCAGATGGCCCGAAGCGCCGTTGCCGGTAGACGCGTAGTTCAGCTTGCCCGGCTCCTTGCGCGCCGCATTGAGCAGATCCTGGCAGGTCTTGATCTCGGGATGCTTTTCCGGATTCACCAACAGGATATTGGGCAGCGTTCCCAATAATGCAATCCGCGAAAAATCATTCACCACATCGAATTGCAACTTCGAATATAGGGCTGGATTAATGGCGTGCGTGCCGGCCGTTCCCAACAGGAAGGTATAACCATCCGGCTTTGCCTGCGCGACCAGGCTGGAGGCAATATTCCCACCGGCACCCGGCCGATTATCCGAGATCACCGGCACGTTGTATTCCCGGGTCAATTCGGCGCCCAGCTTGCGTGCGTAGATGTCCGTGGCGGCACCACCAGGGAAGCCGCTGACGATGGCGATGGTGCTCTGCGGCCACGCCGCGGTGTCTTGCGCGGAGGCAGCAGCAGACCCGAGCATCAGTGGCAAACCGAGCGGAAAAATGAGCGGGAAAGCAAGCAGGGAGGCGGGAATCGAGGCAAGTCGGTGCAACGTCATGGTAACGCTCCAAGGCAGGTGGTGGGGGGCACGGTGGAGACCGGGGCAATCGCTCCGGCCCTGCACTCCGTCCTGTATACAGACTTTAATTATTGATCTGTATTCTGTAAAGCGTTATGCTGCGCTTCACCGTTGCACCGAGAATGTATCCCTGTTCTGGGTCATCGGCACCGAATCAGCGCAAAAATCGCACACCCCGGGTACACCCGGATATCGCCGCCCTGCCAACCATTCATTGCCGAGCAGAAACAATGACTTCCACCCTTTCCGCCGTCGCTTCCCGCACTGTTTCCGAAAATCCCTCGACCGATACTGGTGCATGGCGCGCCGTATTCGTCGACGCCAATCCCACACTGGCGGAAGTGTCTTCACGCCTGCACCGGGCCGATGATCTGCCGCTGACCATCAACCGCCAGCCCAACATCACCCCTGCCGAGCTGCCCGCAGCGCTGGCCGGCGCGCCCATCGCCATCGTCGATCACACGCACCTGCCCACCGACATTGCCCGGCAGTGCGAGGGACTGAAGCACGTGGTGTTCCTGGGCACCGGCCCGCGCAGCTACATGAACCCCGAGGAGCTCGCGGACATCGGCATCACCGTGCATACGATCAAGGGCTATGGCGACACGGCCGTGGCCGAGTGCGCGTTCGGGCTGATGTGGGCAGCGGCGCGAAATTTCGGGCGCATGGATCGCGAGATGCGCGCCGGCAACTGGTTGCGCTCGGACGCGCTGCAACTGACGGGCAAGACGCTGGGCCTGGTGGGTTTCGGCGGTATCGCACAGGAACTGGCGCGGCTGGCGCGCGGCATCGGCATGCGCGTCATCGCATGGAATCGCACGCCGAAGACCCACGAGGGTGTGGAGTTTGTCGAGCTGGATACCCTGCTGGCGCAGAGCGATGTCGTCTCGCTGCACCTGCTGCTGACGGACGAAACGCGTGGCCTGATCACGGCGGAGCGGATCGCGTCGATGCGCGATGGCGCCATCCTCGTCAACACGGCGCGCGGTGCGCTGGTGGATGAGGCCGCCATGATCGCGGCACTGGAAAGCGGCAAGCTTGCCCATGCCGGGCTCGACGTCTTCACGGTGGAACCGATGCCCGCCGGCCACGTGCTGACCACCCTGCCCAATGTCACGCTGTCGGCCCATTCGGCGTTCCGCACGCCCGAAGCCAACAACAACCTGATCGGCGCCGCGCTGGACCACTGCCGCCGCATCGTCAAGACTCACGCCTGAGCGCACCATGACCCATACTTCCGCATCGACCGCACCCATCACGCGCCTGGACCAGAACCATCGCCGCAGCCGCGCCGTGATCGCCAACGGCATGGTCTTCCTGGCCGGCCAGGTAGCCGATGACAAGACCGGCGACATCGCCGTGCAGGCGCGCCAGGCGCTGGCCAAGGTGGACGCCCTGCTGGCCGAGTCCGGGACGACCAAGCGCCACGCGCTGACGGCCCAGATCTGGCTGGCCGACATGGCCGATTTCGACGGATTCAATGCGGTCTGGGACGCCTGGGTGGCTCCTGGCGAAACGCCCACGCGCTGCTGCGGCAAGGTGGAACTGGCCGACCCCGCCTACCGCGTCGAGATCGTCATCACTGCCCTGCTGGCATAACGAAGGGACCCAAATCATGATTTCCACGACCGATCCGCATCGCAACCGCAAGCCGCTCAATATCGGCGACGAGGAATGGGCGGTACGCGTGCAACTGGCCGCCGCGTACCGGCTGGCCGCCAAGTTCAAGTTGACGGACCTGATCTACACGCACATCTCGGTGCGCGTGCCGGGCACGACCGACCAGTTCCTGATCAACCCCCACGGCTGGTTCTTCGACGAGATCACGGCCTCGGCCCTGGTCAAGATCGACACGGAAGGCCGGCCCATCGGCGACAACCGCTTCGAGGTCAACGCCGCGGGCTTCACGATCCATAGCGCCCTGCACCAGAGCCGTCACGATGTGGAGTGCGTGGTCCACCTGCACACCGATGCGGGCATGGCCGTTGCCGCGCTGGAATGCGGACTGCTGCCGCTGAACCAGATCAGCATGCAGTTCTACAACCGCGTGAACTATCACGATTACGAGGGGATTTCACTGGATCTCGACGAGCGCTCGCGCATCGTGGCGTCGATGCGCGATGCCAACTACCTGATCCTGCGCAACCATGGCCTGCTGACCACGGGACGCTCGGTAGCCGAGGCGTTCACGCGCATGTTCTACCTGAACCGTGCCTGCGAGATCCAGGTGCAGACGCTGTCGATGGGCCAGAAGGTCACGATCCCTTCACCCGAAGTCTGCGAGCACGCGGCAAAGCAGCACGATGACTACGCCTATCTCGACACGGTCCACCTGGACCGCGAATGGACAGCGTTGCTGCGGCTGCTGGACCGGGATGGCGGCGACTATCGCTGCTGATCCGGCGTGGCGACGGCAAGGGCGGCCCCGGCACGATGCACGTGTCGGGGCCGCCCTGCGGCAGGCTACGAACGTCAGGCCGTCTCGATGGTCGGCTCGCAGTCGACCGGGAAGTTGAACGAATTGGCGATGTAGCACTTGTCGTGCGCATCATGATGCAGGCGCGTCGCCAGTGCCACGTCGTCGCCTGCACGGATCACCACGCGCGGGTGGAGCACGATGCCGGTGAACGCGCCGCGTTCGCCTTCGCGCATGGTGCCGTGCGCCTCGTCCTCGTAGGACAGCACGACGATGCCGGCTTCCGCGCAGAGATGCAGATACCAGAGCTTGTGGCAGGCCGATGCGGAGGCCACCAGCAGGTCTTCGGGGTTCCAGCGCGCGGGATCGCCAAGGAAAGCGGGATCGGACGAACCGTCGATCGGCGGCTTGGCACCGGCCCGGATCACATAGTCACGACGATAGCTGCGGTATGAAGAGGTGCCCGAGCCGGTGTTGCCGGTCCACTGCACGTTGACACGGTAGTGATGTTCGCGGTTTGCCACGATGGTTTCCTGGTCGGCCTGGGTGGGAGACCGCCATCATAGCCGGGCGAGAATGCCTCCGGACATCGCATCGATGGCGCGCGACGCCACGTCCTGAACCATATTGCCAGGCAGCACATCGCCGAGCGGCGTGGCAAGCATCAGGGCGCCGGTCAAGGCACCGCCGATGGTGCCGGCAATCGCGCCGGTCAGCAGATAGCGGCGGCTGGTTTCCAGGAATGTGGACTTGGTCGTTGCGCAGAGACTCATGCCTGCTCCTCACGAGGAATCGATGGACGTTTCAGTCGGGCTTGAAACCGCCCGAAGACGGCCCCGACAACAGGGAAACATCGTATCCGCCGCGCCGCTTCCTGACTGCTGTACATGAGGAAGAGCCACCCCAACCGCCTGCGTATCCACCCCTATCCTTTCGGATAGGGTGGGCTTACCAAGAGGCGTGCCCCGCACAAGTTCTGTGCGGGAAGCGTCTTTGGCTGGCGCCTCAGATATGCGTGAAGACCGCTTCCTTCGGCAGGCGCGATTTCGGCAGTCCGGCGTTGAAGTCCTTCTCGCTGCGATAGCCCAGCGAGACCAGCACCACGCTGGTGAGGCCGCGTTCGCGCAGCTTCAGCGACTCGTCGAGCGCGGCAGCATCGAAGCCTTCCATCGGCGTGGCATCGATGCCGAGCATGCCCGCGCCCAGCAGCAACCCGCCCAGTGCGAGGTAGACCTGCTTCTCCATCCACTGCGGTACGTCGCGCAGTGCGTAGCGGTGCAGGTCCACATAGCCGCGGCGGCTCTTGTCCTGGCCGGCACGCGCGGCGTCGTCCTTGAAGCGGCCATCGGCGGCCTCTTGCGCCAGTACCGCATTCAGGTGCGCTTCATCGAGGTCGGCACGCATGCACAGCGCAATCACGTGCGAGGCATCGGTGACCTTCGGATGGTTGTAGGCAAAGCCACCCGTCGTGGCCTTCGCGATCTGCTCGCGGCCTTCCGGCGTCGATGCCACCACGAAATGCCACGGCTGCGAATTCACCGAGGACGGGCTGAAATGCAGCCAGTTCAGCAGTTTGTCCACCTGCTCCTGCGGCAGGCTGCGGCCACCTTCGTAAGCCTTGACGGTATGGCGGGAAAGTACGGCGTCGTTGAAGTCCATGGATCGTCCTGTCTGGATGGAAACTAAAAAAGCGGGAGATTACCGGATTGGCGCGGCGGCTCAGAAGCCTTCGAGCACGATCTTGCCGCGAGCGCGGCTGCTTTCGATCAATGCATGGGCGCGTCGCAGGTTCTCGGCGTTGATCGTGCCGAAGTGCTCGCCGATGGTGGTGCGCAGCACGCCCTCGTCCACCAGCGCAGCCACGCGATTCAGGATCTCGTGCTGGCGCACCATGTCGGGCGTCTCGAACAGCGAGCGCGTGAACATCAGTTCCCAATGCAGCGAGGCGGCCTTGCGCTTGAGCGGCACCACATCGAGCGTCTTCGGGTCATCGATCACGCCAAGCCGGCCTTGCGGCGCCAGCGCCTCGACGATCTGGGGATAGTGGTCGTCGGTATGGGTCAGGCTGGCCACGTACTCAACTTGCGGCGCGCCGATGCCACGCAGCCCTTCGAGCAATGGCCGGGTATGGTCGATCACGTCGTGCGCGCCGAGTTCGCGGATCCATGCTTCGGTCTCCGGACGCGAGGCCGTGCCGATCACGCGCAACTTGGTCAGCTTGCGCGCAAGCTGCGTCAGGATCGATCCCACGCCACCGGCCGCACCGACGATCAGCAGCGAAGCCCCCTCGCCGCCGCCTTCCGGCACGCCGAGGCGATCGAACAACAGCTCCCAGGCGGTAAGCGATGTCAGCGGCAGCGCGGCGGCATCGGCATCCGACAGCGTCGTCGGTTTGCGTCCGGCGATCCGCTCATCGACCAGCCCATACTCGGCATAGGCTCCGGGGCGCGTGATCGAACCGGCGTAGTAGACGGTGTCGCCGGGCTGGAACAGTGTGACATCCGGACCGATGGCTTCCACGATACCCACGGCATCCCAGCCGAGGATGCGCGGGGTATCGGTGGGAGAACCGGCACGAACCTTGGTGTCCACCGGGTTCACGGAAATGGCCTGGATCTTCACGAGCAAGTCGCGCAAACCGGGCTCGGGCCGGGCAATCTCGGCTTCGTAAAGCGATTTGGGATCTGCAATGGGCAGGCCGTGCTGGCTGTAGACAATGGCTTTCATTGAAATTCTCCGGGCCGGGTAGATGGGATGCGAGGCATGGACAGCATCTTCGCCACTGCGGAGTTATTTAAAAACTGGGAGAATCGGGCAGGACTTTCTCTTCTGGCGTGAAAATGATCCGACTCGAAGACTTGCAGCTTTTCGTGCGCACCGCCGCGCTGGGCAGTTTTTCCAATGCGGCGCGCGAGGCTGATCTGCTGCCTGGGCAGGTCAGTGCAGCCATCCAGCGGCTGGAGAAGGAACTCGATATCCGGCTGTTCGCGCGCTCCACGCGCAGCCTGCGGCTGACTGCCGAGGGCGAGCAGTACCTGCCTTATGCCGATGAAGTGCTATCCACGCTGAGAGAAGGCCGCGACCGCCTGCATGGCGAGCAGAAGGCGCTGCAGGGCACGCTCAAGATCGCCGCGCCCTCTGACCTTGGCCGCAATGTCCTGTTGCCGATGCTCACGGCGTTCCGCGAGGCGCATCCTAAGCTGGTGCTGCGGTTGTCGGTCTCCGACCAGGTGACCGATGTGTTCCGCGATCCCGTGGACATCGCCATCCGCTACGGCGTGAACGAGGGAGCGACCTATGTGGCCCTGCCGCTGGCCGAGCACAACCGGCGCGTGCTGGTGGCGTCGCCCGAGTATCTGCAACGGCATGGCCGGCCTGCTGCGCTGGACGACCTGCTGATGCACCAGTGCCTGCCGTTCGTGCTGGGTGGCCGCGTCTACGACCGATGGACGTTTCCGGCCGCCGGCATGCGCCGGCAGATCACGGTCAAAGGTGTGCTGCTATGCGACGACGCGGAAATTGCGCGCCGCTGGGCCATCGATGGACGGGGCGTAGCCTACAAATCGTGGATCGATGTCTGCGACGACGTGGAACAGGGCCGGCTGGAACTCCTGCTGCCGGACCAGCCCGGAGAGCCGGTGCCGCTGAACCTGATCTGCCCGCACCGGCGGCAGTTCTCGCCCGCCGTGCGCTACCTGCACGCGGCGCTGCGCGAGCGGTTGCAGGCCATCAGCAACCGGCTCGCGGTGCATACGCGTTATCAAGGCGTCTGAACATTACTGACCGACCTTCTCCCAACCCACGACCTGCCACTTGAACCGCGACGATTCGCCGATTTCCGAGGTATAGGTCATCTGCATCTTGCCGCCCTTCGCATAGATATCGAGGCGCGGCGCGTTCGGCAGGTCCAGCCACAGCGAATCGTTGTGGAACGACCACGTGCCGCACCACACGCAACGGTCCCCTGTCTGGTCTCCGGGCTGATGGAAGTTGAAACGGCCATCCGCGTCGATCTCCAGGTAGTCGAAGGCCCGATAGAAACTCAATAGCGTCCGCTGCCCGGTGTACGCGGCGGCCGTCTGCTCCGGCGTGGCGGGAGCACCGAGATCGGATGGCGGACGCACCGTTGCGCCGTAGATTTTCCACTTGCCGATGAAATCGGCCTTGGCGGGCAGATACTCCGCTGCTGCGGCTGTGGCCGGGTTGGCCTGCGCCGGTGCGGCATCGCCGAACGTGGCTGCCACGGCGAATGTGGCGGCAATGAGAGGAAGCGTGAAGGTCTTGATTGGCATAACGGAGGAGACGGCCTGGCGCCCGAGCGAATCGCCCCGGCCCACGGAAAGCCCCGCAGCCTAACGCTGATTCGCCAAAACCAAAGCGCCGAAGAGCCGTGATAAATATGGCGTTTTCGCCATATTGTAGCGTAGACGTGGCGCATAAAGATAACTATGATGCACACGCATGGTGCGTTGCCAGCCAATGCGTGACGCCCTGCCCGGACGGCCCGCCGTCCGCTCGTAGCAAAGGCGTCACAAGGCGCCATCACATCAGGAAGCAGCAATGAAAGCGAAGTCCCTCCGCACCCTCGCCGTGGCCGCGCTGGCCGTGGCCAGCACCGCGCACGCCGCCACCAAGCCCACGCCCGAGGCCGTCACGGACCTGTTCCTCCGAACCCTGGTTCTTTCGGACACGGCAGCCATGCAGTCGCTTAACGACTACACGCGCCCGGTGCGCAAGGCCAACAAGGCCGATGGCGACTTCATCAACATCCCGGACACGGTGCAGGCCGACAAGGACTACGCCAAGGATCTGGCGCCGGTGATGCTGGAGCAGGTGAAGCTCTCCGACAAAGACAAGGCTGCGCTCGTGCCGGCAGTGGAAAAGCTGATGCAAAGCGTGCGCGATGCGCAGAAGCGTTCGGTATGCACGGTCGGCAAGTCCGAGCCGATCACCCAAGACGTACCGAAGAACATGCTGGCCGTCAGCGTGGCGTTCGACTGCAAGGTGGTAAGCCCGCCGGAGAAGATCTCGGGTTTCCTGCAGCGCGCCTCGAAGAGCAGCTGGAACACCGCGCAATACCGCGAAGCCATCGACAAGCTGCGCGTGGGCTATGAGAACGCCCCGTTGACGCAAGCGTGGCAAGGCGCCCTGCCGCTGACCGCCGAAAAGAAGAACGGCGTGTGGCAGAACATCTTCCCGCGTGAGTCGATCGACGTCGCCGAAGTGCTGTTCTGATTTGCCAGTGGCCGCCGGGGGCCATGCGGCAACGTGCCGCGCCCCGGCGAGATCATGCGCGACACCGATCGTGCGGAACAGCCATCACCAGACACGCAAGTTTCCGGTCCTGCGCGTGGCATCACGCGGCGCATAGCTGGGATTTCGTCTCGCTGACGCAGCACCGTCCGGCATGGGACATCGTGGTGTGGCTGCTGTCGATCGTGGGCCTTGTGATGTCGGTCAGCGGTGTCGTGGTGGGCTGGCGCAGACTGCGCCGCTGAAAGACCATGCGCGGCGCGCCGCGTTCCACAGTGCGGCGTCGTGTCACATAGGCCGCCTGTCAGCGCATTCATACAATGCCTGCTCTCTCATGAACGTGCCCGCACCACGCGCGGCACGCAATGCCGCAGGCCAATGATCGTTATCCGAAAAACTGCTATCGCCGCCGCCGTGGCGATGCTCGGCGTTCCCGCTTTCAGTCCCGCCTATGCTCAAGGCACGGAGGCCCCGGTGCATGAGCTGACGCCCGTCACGGTGACCGCCGCCACGGCGCCTACCGTGCTGCAGGAACCTGCCTCGGTCGGCTCCAACCTCGGCCTCACGCCGATGCAGACGCCGGCCAGCGTGGATGTCATCACGCGCGAACAGATCGAGGAACGCGGCGATGCGTCGGTGGTCGAGGCTGTCAGCCGCGCGCCCGGCCTGTCGAACCTCGGCCACCCGGGCAACGGCGGCTCCGCGCTCTCGGCGCGCGGCTTCACGGATGCGTCGTCGGTGATGCGTCTCTACGATGGCACGCGGCAGTATGGCGGCATCGGCGTGACCTTCCCGTTCGATACCTGGTCCGTGGAACGCATTGAAGTGCTACGCGGCCCGGCCTCGGTCATCTATGGCGAAGGCGCCATCGGCGGCGTGGTCAACGTGGTGCCGAAGAAGCCTACGCGCGGCCCCATCGAGAACGAGATCCAGGCGACGGTGGGCAGCAACAACACGCAGCGGCTGAGCATCGGCAGCGGCGGCGCGATCAACGAAAAATGGTCGTACCGGCTGGACGTCAGCGGCAACCGCTCGGACGGCTGGGTCGATTTCGGCAACTCGCGCGACCTCACGCTCTCGGGCGCGCTGCAATGGGATCCCACGCCCGAGCTGAGCCTGAAACTCAGTTACGCCAAGGGATGGCAGGAACCCGAGCGGTACTTCGGCGTGCCGCTCGTCAACGGCCAGCAGGACGACAGCCTGCGTCGCAAGAACTACAACGTGGCCGACAGCCAGATCAAGTTCGACGACCAGTGGACGGAGCTCGCGGCCAAGTGGACGCCCAGCGGCAACCTCACCGTGCAGTCGCGGCTCTACTACATCGACAGCAAACGACACTGGCGCAACGCCGAGTACTACAACTACCTGCCCGCCAGCGGATTGATCGAGCGCTCCAGCTATACCGAAATCCTGCACGACCAGTGGCAGGTGGGCAACACCACCAGCGCCACGTACCGCCACGACGTGGCCGGCATGAAGAACACGATCTCGGCCGGCTTCGACGTCAACCGCGCATCGTTCCGCCACACCAACAACTCGCCCTACTCGGGCACGTCCACGGTAGACCCCTATGCGTTCGACCGCGGCACGTTCATCAACGTGGCGGGCACGGCGCCGAAGTACAACAACGAGGCCACGCAATATGCGTTCTTCGCCGAAGACCGGCTGGAGATCACGCCGAAATGGTCGGTGCTGGCCGGCCTGCGCTACGACCATGCCGATATCCGGCGCCATGACCTGGTGACGAACCAGCAGGCATACGACAAGAGCTTCTCCAACGTAGGCTGGCGTGCTGGCACGGTCTACAACCTGACGCGCAACCTCGCGATCTATGCACAGTATTCCGAAGCGGCCGATCCGGTCAGCGCACTGCTGATGCTCTCGCCGGCCAACAGCAACTTCGGGCTGGCCACGGGCCGGCAGGTCGAGGCCGGGGTCAAGCAGAACTTCCTCGACAACAAGGGCGAGTGGACGTTCGCCGCGTACCACATCGTCAAGAAGAACCTGGTCACGCGCGACGTGCTGAACCCCTCGCTCAGCGTGCAGGTGGGCGAGCAGTCCACCAAGGGCATCGAGGCCACGGTGGGCGTGGAGTTCCTGCCGGGCTGGCGTGTCGATGCCAACGCGGCGCTGCTGCAGGCGCGCTATGACGACTTCACGGAATCGGTGGGCGGCACCCCCGTCTCGCGCGCGGGCAACGTGCCTACCGACGTGCCGGAACGCCTGGCCAATGTCTGGCTGACCTGGCGCTTCCTGCCGGGCTGGACGGCCGGCACCGGCATCCGCTACGTGGGCCGCCGCTTCGCGGATCGGGCCAACACGCTGGAGATGCCGGGCTACACCACCACCGACGTGCTGCTGCAATGGCGCCCCCGCCGCGACACCACGCTGTCACTGCGCGGCTTCAACATCTTCGACCGCCAGTACGCCACCACGGCTTACTACAACCCAACGCAATGGCTGCAAGGCACGGGCCGGCGCTTCGAGGTGTCGGTGAACTACAAGTTCTAGGGCTTTGGGCGTACCAGCTACACGTCGGGTTGCCGCCCGGGCAAACCGGCGTTTACTATCTCTTCGCGGGTCAGATCCGGCTCCTGCCAACAACGTTGATACCTCAACCACGAGGTGATTACCCATCACAGGAAACCAGGCGATGAGAAAGGCCACCAAGAAGAAGTACCTGAAAGCACTGAACCAGAGCCTGCGCGAGGAAGCTGGCAAGGAGTTCGGCGCGACTTTCGTGTTTCATCCCGTTGGCGCCAAGCCGAAGGACGCCACCGGCGTGACGGCGAGCGGTGAGGCAGACGCGGCGATGCTGGAAGTCATGGACCGCGTCCAGGCCCGCGTGTCGGCGGCGTTCGACAAACCGTCCACATCGGCGTGACAGCGGGGCAACGACGCCCGTCCGTCGAGCCGCTGCTTCCGGCGGGCACCAAACCCTCCAGCCCCACCGGCGAGTTTCCCACCTTCGAGACCTCCGATTTCGCGGGCGACGGATCGTTCTATTTCGATCTCGTGAAACTGGAGGATCGGGACGATATTCCGCGCGGCTTCCTGCACCGGCACAACTACTACCACCTGCTCTGGATGACCCGGGCCAGCGGTACGCACATGCTGGACTTCGCGCATTTTGATGTGCGCGACCACTCGGTCTTCTTTCTGTCCCCGGGGCAGGTCCATGCGTGGATGTCATCGGTAAAGCCTTACGGCTACGTGCTGAACTTCAGCACGGACTTCTTCGCCCGCATGTTCCCGCGTGCCGACGACGTGGCCCGCTTTCCGTTCTTCCATCCCACGCGCGGCAATAGCGCCCTGTATCTCTCGCAGGCCGAGCATGACAGCATGTTGCCACTGCTCGACGAGATGGACCGCGAGGCGCGCGATCGGCACGCTGGCTTTACCGATGTGGTGCAGGCCTGCCTGCTGATTCTGCTCACACGCCTGCGCCGCCTGATTCCCGACGACGATCACGCCACCGATATCGGACCGCACCAGGCATTGACGCGGCGCTTCACCGTGCTGGTGGAAACGCACTACCTGCGCTTCGATACCATCGGCCAGTACGCCGAGGCGCTCAGCGTGAGCGAGCGCCAATTGAACGATGCGGTCAAGCGAACCGTGGCGCGCACGGCCAGCCAGGTGGTGCAGGAGCGCGTGGTGCTGGAAGCCAAGCGCTGGCTCAGCAATACCGAAACGGGCATCGCCGAGATTGCCTTCCGCCTGAATATCGAGGACCCCGCCTATTTCGCCCGCTTCTTCAAGAAGCAGACCGGCCTGACACCGGGCGATTTCCGCAAGAAATATTGCCGCCCGCTGGAGTGACGCGCAGAAAAGTCCAATACAACGTCTGATCCGTCCTAACGCCGCTGCCACGCGATTGCGTACAGTCTGTGCTCATGGTGCAGCCGAACGCCGGGGATCACGCCCGCATCGGCATGTCATAAGAAAACCAGAGGCACAGGAGACAGACATGTTCAAAGCAACCGCCCGGTTGCGGGGCCTTGCCGTGGCCGCCGCATTGGCGATCACGACCTTCAACGCCATGGCGGACTATCCGGATCGCCCCTTGCGCATCATCGTGCCGTTCGCCGCTGGCGGCGCCACCGATGTGATCGCGCGCACTGTGGCACAGGCCATGTCCGCCCGGCTCGGCCAGTCAGTCGTGGTGGAAAACAAGGCCGGCGCCAACGGTAATATCGGCGCCGTTGCGGCTGCGCGTTCGGATGCCGATGGCTATACGCTGCTGATGGCCACGTCGAGCCACGCCATCAACGCCTCGCTCTATCAAAAGCTCAACTACAGTCTCACGAAGGACTTCGTGGGCCTGTCCAACCTGGCCTCGGTCCCGCTGCTGCTGGTGGTCAACCCCTCGGTACCGGTCAAGTCCGCCAGCGAACTCGCCGCCTATGCGAAGAAGAACGCAGGCAGCGTCAACTATGCATCGGGCGGCACCGGCACGGCATCGCACCTGGCCGGCGAGCAGTTCAGCACCCTGGCCGGCGCCAAGATGACGCACGTCGCCTACAAGGGCGGCTCGCAGGCACTGAATGATGTGATGGGCGGTCAGGTCCAGGTCATGTTCGCCAACCTGCCCGAGGTGCTCTCGCAGGTGCAGGGCGGCAAGCTCAAGGCGCTGGCCGTGACCGGCAACAAGCGCCACGCCGCACTGCCGGACGTGCCGGCCTTCTCGGAAACGCCGTTTCCCAACATGACCGCGCGCTCGTGGTTCGGCCTGTTCGCACCGGCTGGCACGCCACCGGCGGCCGTGGAGAAACTCTCCCACGCCATCGTCCAGAGCGTGGCGGACCCCGCCGTCAAGGATCGACTCAAAGGTCTTGGCGCCGACCCCGTGGGCGACGACCAGGCAGCATTCCAGAAGTACGTGAACCAGGAAGTGACGCGCTGGGCCGTGCTTGTCAAACAGTCCGGCGCCACCGTCGACTGAATTTACTGAATGACTTTTAATCCGAGGTAACCCATGCTGTTCGACGTCCGCACCTACACCTGCCATCCCGGCACGATCAAGAAACACCTGGCGCTGTACGCCGAACATGGGTTCGCGGTCCAGAGCCAGCACCTTGGCAAGCCGCTGGCTTACCTGCAGACCGAGACCGGCAACGTCAACAGCTACATGCACATCTGGGTCTATGACAGCGCCGCCGATCGCGAAGCCAAGCGCCAGGCGCTGCAGAAGGACCCGGCCTGGGCAACTTACCTGAAGATGAGCGCCGAAGCGGGCTACCTGATCAGCCAGGAGAACAAGTTGATGACGCCGGTGTCGTTCTTCCAGCCGTAAATACCGGCATTCACCCGCATCACCCGTAGTCCTGAAGGGGAGAGCATCGCGCTCTCCCCTTTTTTCATTGCTGTGCCCCGCGTCCGCGACCGTGTAAACTCCCCCCTTTTTTTCATCCTGCCGACATGACGCAAGTGCCACAGCGCACGGGTTTCAGCGGCCCGAAACTGCTCCGCCTGTTGGCGCGCCTGACCGACGCCGGAACCTCCGGCGCCGCGCCATCGCTGTCCGCCGTGATGAGCCGGTGGCTGGGCTGGACCGACGCCATTGCGCTGTCAACCGCCCTGTCGACCCCGCCGGGCAGCCATTCGGCCGATGTGCCGTCCCGCGCACCGGTGCGCGGAAATGCCAGCGTGAACCTGGACGCCGCCGGCACACACGTGCGCAACATGCTGACCGTGGCGATTACCGGACAAGGCGCCTCGTCAGACAGCCGTCGCCGCATGCCGGCGCGCCAGATTGCGCCCGACCCGGTCGATGTGGATTTCGCCGTCCATCGCCAGCGCTACGTCACGCTGCAAATGCAGATGGAGCGCGAGATTGCTGGCCTGCGCGCGCGACTGCGCACGGCGCTGGCATCGAAATCTCCGCAGGCTGCAAAGCTGGCGATGCTGGACACCGTCATGGAACAGGTGCTCGGCGCACGTGAACAGGCCGTGCTGGCTGCCGTGCCCGGCATGTTGGAACCACATTTCACGAGGCTGCGCGGCGCGGAAGGCGCGTGGCTGAACGTGTTTCGCTCGGATATGCAGAGCGTGCTGCTGGCAGAACTGGAGATCCGCTTCCAGCCCGTGGATGCGTTGCTCGCCGCCCTGCGCGAAAACTGATCGACTGACGATTGGAAAGATATGAACAGACACCTCACACCACTCGTCGCACCCGTAGTCTTTCTGGCCGGTCTGGCCGTCGTGGGCTGGGTCGGCTTCGGCTATGCCGGAACGAATGCGCTGGCGCTGGCCGTCACGCTGCTGATCGGCGGGTTCTACGTCGGCGGCGCGCTGGAACTGCACCGCTATCGGAAGGCCACGCCCACGCTGACCGCTGCACTGGCCGATCTCACTACGCCACCGGCCAACCTTGGCGCGTGGCTGGATCGTCTGCATCCGAGCCTGCGCAATGCCGTGCGTCTGCGCGTGGAAGGCGAGCGCGTGGCACTGCCCGGGCCGTCGATGACACCGTACCTCGTGGGCCTGCTCGTGCTGCTCGGTATGCTCGGCACGTTCCTCGGCATGGTGGGCACGCTGCGAACCACCGGTGTGGCGCTGGAAAGCGCTGCCGACCTGCAGGCCATCCGCGCTTCGCTCGCGGCCCCTGTGAAGAGCCTTGGCTTTGCGTTCGGCACATCGGTGGCGGGCGTGGCCACCTCGGCCATGCTTGGCTTGCTCTCGACGCTTGCCCGCCGCGAGCGCGTGCAGGCAGCCCAACGGCTGGATGAGCGTATCGCCACCACGCTGCGCGTGCATTCCCGCCATCACCAGAACGAGACGGTCTTCGCGCTGCTGCAACGACAGGCCGAACTGATGCCCGCACTTGTGGATCGGCTCGATACCATGGCCGCGACGATGACCCGACAGAGCGAAGCACTCGGCGAGCGCCTGTCGGCCAGCCAGGACGCCTTCCATGCGCGTACCGACATCGCCTATGCGCAGCTCGCCGATACCGTGGGGCAATCGTTGAAGGAAGGCATCGCCGACAGCGCGCGTGCGGCCAGCGCAGCGATTCAGCCTGCCGTGGACACCACAATGGCGGGTCTCGCGCGCGAAGCCACCACCTTGCGCGATACCGTGCGCGATACGCTGCATGAATCGATTCAGGTGACGCTGATGCAAACCGTTCAGCAGCATCTCGACGGTGTCTCCAAACGTTTCGACACCACCACAATCACCGTTGCCGAGACCCTGCGCAGCGCACTGGCCGATCAGCGGCAAGCCAACACGGCGTTGACCTCCGAACTGCGCACTTCGCTCGATGGCTTTACGGAGACTTTCTCGCAGCGCTCTGCAGCACTGGTCGATGGCATCGGTACACGTCTTGATGCGGCAACCACACGTGCAGCGCAGACGTGGGACACCGCCCTGTCGCGCCTCGAACAAACGGGCGAAGCACTCGCCAGCGCCAACCGCGAGGCCATGACCGAAGCCTCCACGGTCTTCGCGCAACACACGGCAGGTATCGCCGATACGGTCAGCCAAGGGCACGCGAATCTGCAATCGCAACTGGCCGCGCAGGAAACTGCACGCCAGACGGCCCTCGCCACGCGCGACGAACAACGCCTCACCGCCTGGCACGAAACGCTCGCTGCCATGGCCGCCACGATGCGCGAGCAATGGCAGCAGGCCAGCACGCAATCGGCCGATCACCAGCGCGAGATCCGCGACGCCCTCACCCAGACCGCCGCCGATATTGCCACGCACACGCAGCAGCAAGCCAGCGGCACCATTGCTGAGGTCGCGCGTCTTGCGCAGATTGCCACCGAGGCGCCGAAGGCCGCCGCCGATGTCATCGCCGAACTGCGCCAGAAACTCACTGACGGCATGGCGCGTGACAACGTCATGCTGGAGGAACGTGGTCGCCTGCTGGAGACTCTCGGCACCCTGCTCGACGCCGTGAACCACGCTTCCACCGAACAACGCACCGTTGTTGACGGACTCGTCACCACCACCGCCGACCTGCTGGAACGCGTAGGCACGCGCTTCACCGAACAGGTGGCGCAGGAGACGGGCAAGCTCGATGGCATCGCCGCGCAGGTCACCGGCAGTGCGGTAGAGGTGGCGAGCCTGGGCGAGGCATTCGGCGCAGCCGTGCAACAGTTCAGCGCATCGAACGACAAACTCGCGGAGCACCTGATCCGTATCGAAGGCGCGCTCGACAAGTCCATGGCGCGTAGCGACGAACAACTGGCCTACTACGTGGCGCAAGCGCGCGAAGTAGTGGATCTCAGCATGCTGTCGCAGAAGCAGATCCTGGAGAACCTGCAGCAATTCTCCGCGCAGCAGGCCGGCGCCGAGGCAGCATGACGGACGATCTCGATGCCGGCGTGGAGCCGACCGCCCCCGTCTGGGCCGTATTCGGTGACCTGATGGCGGTCATGCTGGGCGCCTTCGTGTTGGTGCTGCTGGGTGTGATCGGCGTGCAGATGGAGTTGTCGGCGCGCCTGGAAAACGAGGTCAAGCACCGGCAGGAAGAACTGAAGCGGCGCCAGACGCTGGAAGAGGCGCTCGCCGGTCCGCTGGCGGCAGGCCGCGTCACGCTCAAGGATGGGCGCATCGGTATCAGCGGCAACGTGCTCTTTGCGTTGAACTCCGATCAGTTGCAGCCGGAAGGCCGCACCCTGCTCAAGAGCCTGGCCGAGCCGCTCTCGGCCTATCTTGGCGCGCGTGATGAAATCCTCATGGTGAGCGGCTTCACCGACGACCAGCAGGTGCGCGAAGGCAACCGGCGCTTTGCCGATAACCTCGAGCTGTCGGCCCAGCGCGCACTCACCGTGACCCGTGCGCTGATCGATGCAGGCGTGCCCGCTGCCTCGATCTTCTCGGCGGCATTTGGCGCGCAGCAGCCGGTGGCATCGAACGCCACCGAAGAGAGCCGCGCGAAGAATCGTCGCGTGGAAATCGCGCCGGTGCCGAGAGTGTCGGGTGATGCGAAACCGCATGCATAGCGAAGCCGCAAGCGATCACGACACCCTGCTCGACGACTGGCGCAACACCGGCGCCGATCGTTTGGACCCGGTACGTTTTCGCCTGATCGAGGCGATGGCGAGACGCGCACGCGACCACAACGGCGAAACGGGACGGCTGCTGCAATCGCGTATCGCGCAATTGGTTGCCGAGTATCGTGAAGCATTGACGCGCGCCTCGACCGAGACATCACCAACCGAATCCCCCACGCCATCATCCCCCGCACTCGCCGACCTCGCAGCGCTCACGAAACGCCTTGGTGCGCGCTCGCATGCGATGGCAGCACCTGCCGCCATCGCACCGCATCGCCTCCACGCCGCAGAACCGGCACTGGCCGACTACTTCCGCGACACACTCGCGCGGGTCAGCATCGACCGCCAGTTGCGCGAATCACAGGCCGTCGTACCGGAAAACGCAGGACCGCTGAACACGAACCAACTCGTGCATCGCGCGCTCTCGCTGATGCAGGAAGTCTCGCCCGGCTATCTCGAACAGTTCCTGTCGTACGTGGATGCCCTGGCATGGCTGGAAGGTATGCACACGATCTCGCTCGTGCCTGAGAAGAGGACGCGTGCGAAGGCGGGCAAGGCGCCGAGCGCGTAGGAAACTGCGCGCGGAGGATGAGGCCGTGGACGGCGTTGGTGTACACATAGCGACACGTCGCGCATACAAAGCGGAACGCCCGTAGTAATATGCTCGGCATTGCATCCTGTGTCCTGCCCCACCCACATGCCAGAAGAAAAGAAGAGCCTGTCCGAAACCATCCGCACCGCCATTGAGCAGGACATACTCTCGGGCAAGCTGCCCAGCGGCACGCAGTTGGAAGAACAGCAGCTTCTTGCACGGTTCAATGTCTCGCGCACGCCGGTGCGCGAGGCGCTGATCCAGTTGGAGTCTGCTGGGCTGGTCGATCTGGTGCCGCGCCAGGGCGCAATCGTCAAGTCGATCTCGTTGCGCGAGTACGTTGCCATGAGCGAGATCCTCGTGCAACTCGAAGCCCTCGCGGCGAGGCTCGCTGCGCGGCGTATGTCTGCGGCGCAGCGTCAACAGATGCAGGATGCCTACGAAGCCTGCAAGCGCGCGGCGGAAACTGCGGATTCGGATGCGTATCGCACCGCGAACGACCTGTTTCATCGCGTGATCTACGAAGCCAGTTGCAACGACATCCTGTCGCGCCAGATCCGCACGATGCGCGCACGCATGCGCGGCATGCGCGATCTGCGTTTCCAGAAGCCTGCGCGTATCCTGGCATCGCTTGAGGAACACGGACACGTGATGCGCGCCATTCTCGAAGGCAGCGAAGAGGCGGCAGGCGACGCGATGATCCGGCACATCGCCACGGGCGGCGACGTCTATGCGGACATGATCGCCTCGATGCCCGCTGAGGCCGACACGCGCAAGCGCACGCGCGGCTCCTCCGATACCGAGTAAATCCGTGCAGCTTAGTTGAGCTTCACGCCAGCCTGAACGAGCCGCTCCAGCGCGTTCTTGCCATCGGCGGCGGCCCATTTGCCGAACTCTGCCGGCGATGGGGACAACGACACCTCGCTGCCATTGCCAGCCAGCTTCGCGCGGATCTGCGGATCTGCCATCACCTTCGCCGTCGCGGCAAAGATCCGGTCCCGGATCGCCGGAGGCAAACCCGCAGGGCCATAGAGCCCGAACCAGAACGTGAAGTTGAAACCGGGCAAACCCGACTCCGCCAGCGATGGCAATCCGGGCGCCACCTCCGACGGCTTGGGCGTGGTCACGCCAATCATCTTGATCATGCCTTGCGTGCCCATCGGCAGGACCGAGGCCGCAGTGCCAAACGACAACTGAACCTCTCCTGCAGCAACCGCTTGCAGCGCCGGCGCGCCGCCCTTGTATGGCACGTGCGTCATCGGCACGCCGGTGGCCCTCTCGAACTGCAAGCCTGCCACGTGGGGAGATCCACCGATGCCCGACGACGAATAGTTGAACGCGCCCGGCTTCGTGCGCGCCTTGGCAATGAGTCCCTTCAGGTCCGAGACGCCAAGATTCCGATTGACCGCGAGGATTAGCGGCGAAACCGTCAGCCGGGTGATGGGCGTGAAGGCATCGCTCTTGTAGCGAGCATTGAAGAGATGCTGGTCGATGCCATACAACGTGGCGGTCGCCAGGCCAAGCGTATAGCCGTCCGGCGCGGCGCCTGCCAGCGCCACAGAGGCCAGCGTGCTGCTGGCGCCCGGCTTGTTCTCCACGACGATGGGCTGTCCAAGTTCCTTCGACAGCGCCTCGCCCAACACGCGTGCCACCACATCCGCCGCGCCTGCGGGCGTATAGCCGACCAGCAGCCGGATCGGCCGGTTCGGGTAGTCATCGGCACGCGCGGCAAGCGGCGCCATCCCTGCGGCGATGCTGGCCGATACCACCAGCGCAGCGCGCATCTTCAACAGTCTTCTTGTCATGTGTTGTTGCCTCCTCGGTTCGCGGATCGGTCCGCGTCAGACCGCGACGTTGCTCTCGCGCAGCCGTTCGATGGTCGATTCGTCCAAACCCAGCGATCGCAATATGTCATGCGTGTGCTGGCCAGGATCCGGCGCGGCACTGTCGAACTGCTCGGGATGCGGCGCTGCCGACAGGTTGATCGGAGAACGCAGCAAGGACAGCGATCCCAATAACGGATGTTCTGCGGGGCGCGTCATGCCCAGATGCCGGACCTGCGGATCTTCAAATGCCTCACCGATATCCAGCACCGGCCCGCACGGCACACCGGCCGCATTCAACCGCGTAGTGAGTTCGTTCACGGAGAACCCGGCGATGCATCGCTCGATGCCCGCCTCCACGCGCTCCCGATGTTCGATGCGCCCCGCTGCCGTATGCAGTGCGGTATCGGCAAGCAGCCAGTCGGCATTCAGCGCCTCACAGAAATTGCTCCACATCCGATCCGTGCTGGCCGCGATGTTCACCACGCCATCCTGGCAACGATAAGTGCCCATGGGGACAAGCGTGGGATGCGCGTTGCCCTGCTGCGTCGGGACCACGCCCTCCACCGTATAGCGCGCACCCTGGAAATCCAGCTTGTTCAGCATGGCTTCGATCAGCGAGGTATGCACCCATTGCCCGCGTCCGGTACGCTCGCGATGCAGCAGCGCCAGCAGGATGCCCTGCCCCAGAAACATGCCCGCCGTCGTATCGGATATCGCTATCCCCACGCGCACCGGTCCCTGCCCCGGCATACCCGTGACCGAACTCAGTCCACACATGCCCTGGACGATCTGATCCAGTCCGGGCCGTTCGCAATACGGGCCGTCCTGCCCGAACCCCGAGATGCTCGCCAGGATGATGCGCGGATTGATCGCGCTGAGCGCCTCGTACGTCAGCCCCAGCCGCTCCTTCACCACGGCGCGGAAGTTCTCCACCACGATGTCGGCCTTCGCCACGAGCGACTGGAAGATCTCGCGCCCTTCCGGCGTCTTGAGGTCCAGGCAGAGGCTGCGCTTGTTGCGGTGAAGGTTCTGCTCATCCGACCCGCGCCTGCGTCCAGTCACCGAACCGCGATCGCGCAGCGGCGGCGGTTCGATACGTATGACATCGGCGCCCCAATCCGCCAGCAGACGGACGGCGACCGGACCGGCTCGGGCGATGGACAGGTCGAGGACCGTGGTGCCGGCTAATGGAAGTTCTGTGCGCATTGGTGGAACTCATCCAGTGACAATCGACGCGAAAGTATACGGATAACACTCATATGAATACGTATACGGACTTACCATGATGCGAATTCGCCGCCTTTGCTCTACGATGGCAGCGCTTTCCCGGTTCCATGCATCGATATATCCGCACCGTTCCGCATGTTTCCGGCCGCCCCAAGAACAAGTCCAAGCATGGATTCTCCGTATGCAGACACTGGCATTCCGTATAGCGAAATACGGCGAACCTGACGTACTGGAACGCTGCACGGTCACAGTCGATGCCCCTGGCCCCGGTGAAATCCAGATCGCGCAGGCAGCTATCGGCCTGAACTTCGCCGATATCTATCAGCGCCGGGGCGCGCACGGGCCGCACAGCGCCACGCCTTTTCCGGTCACGCTGGGTTCGGTTGGCGCGGGAACGGTCACGACAATCGGGTCAGGGGTTGACGGGTTTCAGGTGGGGCAGCGCGTGGCCTATATGTATCCCGGCGCGTATCAGGTCGTCCGCAATGTGCCGGCGGATCGTGTCGTCGCACTGCCTGACGATATTCCGCTCGACGTAGCGGGCGCCACGCTGCTGCGCGGCCTCACCGCCGAATACCTGCTGCGCCGGCTCTACGTGGTCAAGCCGGGCGATGTCGTGCTGGTGCATGCCGCAGCCGGTGGCATGGGTGTTCTGCTCTCGCAATGGGCGCGCTCGTTGGGCGCCACGGTGATCGGCACGGTGGGCAGCGAGGCCAAACGCCAGGTCGCCTTGGATCACGGCTGCCATCACGTGATCGACTACCGGAATACGGACTTCGCCAGTGAAGTGCTGAAGCTGACCGATGGCAAGGGCGTGGCGGTGGTCTACGACGCTGTGGGCAAGGACGTCTTCCTGCCCTCGCTCCAGTGTCTGCAGCCATGCGGCATGGCCATCAACTACGGCACCGCGTCGGGCGATGTCGAGGCATTCGATCTGCAACGCCTGCACGCCAGGTCGCTGATCGTGGCACGGCCCACGCTGCGAACCTTCATTGCCGATGCGGCATCGCTCAGGCGCGCGGCACAGGTGCTGTTCGATGCGGTGACCACCGGGGCGCTACGGCTTGAAGTGGGCCAACGATTCGCATTCGACGATGTGCGGATTGCACACGAGATGCTGGAGAGCCGCCGCACCATCGGCTCGACCGTACTGATTCCTTGATCACGACAGGACGCCACATATGAAGCTATTCCATGGATGGCTGTCCAGTGCCTCGCGTCGCGTACGGTTGTGTCTCGCAGAAAAGGGCATCGCCTATGAGAGCGTGCCGGTGGATCTTGCCGCGCAGGAACATCACTCGCCCGCCTTTCTCGCCATGAATCCGAATGGCGTGGTGCCCGCGCTGGTCCTCGACGATGGCCGCTTTCTCTACGAGAGTTCCACCATCTGCGAATACCTCGACGAGACGTTCCCGACGCCCTCGCTACGTCCCGCAGACGCTTATGTCCGCGCGCAGATGCGCAACTTCGTGCGCTGGACCGACGACCACGCACTGCCCCACCTGTTGATCCTCAACTGGAGCCTGGCGCTGCAACCGGTGGCCTCGCAATGGAGCGACGATGCGCTGGCCACGCGGCTGGCGAGAATCCCGACGGCAACGCGGCGCGAAGCCTGGCTGCGCATCGCCCGCAAGCCCTACACCGACGACGAGAAGCGCCATGCGCTGGAAAGCCTGCTGGCGTTGATGCCCAAGATGGAGACGTCGCTGGTCAACCACCCCTGGCTAATGGGTGACGACTACTCGCTCGCAGACATCGCCGCCGTGCCTTTTGTGGCGCGCATCGCCGAACTTGCACCGCAGGCGCTGACACCTGCTGTCTCGGACTGGTGGCGGCGCATCCAGGATCGCCCCGCCTTCGCGCTGGCCAACATCCACAGCTTCAACGCCGCCCTGCAGGCACGCAGCGCGATGGTGCAGTGAGGCATGACCCATCACTTCTGACAGGACCGCTTATGCAAAACGAAGGCTCGCTGCCCACGCTCGACATCGAAGGCCACATTGCCACGCTGACGTTGCGCCGTCCCGATGTTGCCAACCGGCTGGGCCCGGACGATCTTGAGGCGCTGCACCAGCACGTACAGACCGTCAATCAAAGCGAAGCGCGCGTCCTGCGACTGCGCAGCACCGGCAAGTACTTCTGCAGCGGCTTCGATATCGGCAAGCTCGCCGCCGGCCAACGCGGCGTCGGATTCGAACCGCTGGTGAATGCGGTCGAAGACTGCCGCGCCGTCACCATCGCGGAAATCCAGGGCGGCGTATACGGGGGCGGCACCGACCTCTCACTCGCCTGCGACTTCCGGATCGGCACACATGCCACGGAGATGTTCATGCCCGCGGCGCGGCTGGGCCTGCATTTCTACGAACGCGGCATGCGCCGCTACGTCACGCGACTCGGGCTGAACCATGCGAAACGGCTGTTCCTGACCGCCGAGCGCATTCAAGCCTCGGACATGCTGGCATGCGGCTTCCTGACCGAGCTGGTCGCGCAGGACGCCCTGCAGGCGCACGTGGATACGCTGAGCGACACCATCGCCGATCTCGCGCCGCTGGCCGTCCAAGGCATGAAGCGGCATCTGAATGCCATCGCCTGCGGTACGCTCGATGCGGAGGCACTGGCCAACGACATCCGCAGGTCCACCCAGTCGGAGGATATTCGCGAGGGTGCCATGGCGTGGAAAGAAAAGCGGCGCCCGAACTTCCTGGGCCGGTAATCGCAAAGAACAAAAAAACAAGGAGACAACATGGGCAATCAGGGACCCACTTTCACGCGTCGCCAGTGGCTCGCCACTGCAGGCGCACTCGCCGCTACCACGACTCTTCCTACCTCCGCACAGGGGTTGGACGAAAGCTCGGTGTTCTCGATCGTCGAGACCGCCGACGGCAAGGTGCGCGGGCTGAAGTCCGGTGGCATCCACGTCTTCAAGGGAATGCGATACGGTGCGGATACGTCTGGAGCCAACCGCTTCCAGCCACCGCAGCCGGTAGCAAAGTGGACCGGCGTGCGCGATGCCACGTCTTACGGCAACTACGCCCCGCAAATGCCTGCAGACCGCCGGATCGCCTACGCGGACCTGATCGCCTACGACCTGCAGCCCGGTGGCATGGGCGAAGACTGCCTTGTCCTGAATCTCTGGACGCCCTCGCCTTCCTCATCTGCAAAGCGCCCGGTGCTTGTGCATCTGCATGGCGGCGGCTTCTATGCGGGGTCGGGCAATTCGCCGCAGTTCGATGGCGAGAAGATGGCGCGCTTTGGCGATGCGGTCTTCATCACGGTCAATCATCGCCTCGGCGCCTTCGGCTATCTCAATCTGGCCGAAGTGGGCGGCGAGCGTTACGCGCAATCCGGTGCAACGGGCATGCTCGATATCGTGGCGGCGCTGCGATGGATACGCGAAAACGTCAGCGCGTTCGGCGGCGATCCATCGCGCGTACTTGTCTTCGGCCAGTCAGGTGGCGGTCTGAAAACCAGCACGCTGATGGCCATGCCTTCCGCGCAGGGCCTGTTTCATCGTGCGGGCGTCATGAGCGGCTCGGGCATCCGCACGATGACGGCTGCGCAATCCGCCACCATCGCCGAGAAGTATCTCGGTGCGCTGCAGATCGGCAAGTCATCGCTCGATCGCCTCCACACCCTGCCCTTCCAGCAATTGCTGGCCGCGCAGATACTCTTCGAGAAGGCCGACCGCGCCAAGGGTGAAGCCCCGCGTGCGTTCTCGCCCGTGGTGGATGGCGTGGCCATTCCCCGCCATCCCTTCGATCCCGATGCGCCCGCCATCTCGTCGTCGGTGCCGATGATCATCAGCACCACGCTCGATGAGCGCGCATACCGGCAGATCAACTTCGATCTCGATGACGCAGGATTGCTGAAGTTCGCGCAAGCCCGCGTCGGTGAAGACGCCGCGCGCCTGCTGAAGATGTATCGCGACGAAGACCCGCACGCCACGCCATTCGTGCTGCAAGCACGCCTCGACACGGACATGACATTCCGACGCGGTGCGCAACTGCAGGCCGACCGCAAGGCAACCCTCGCCACGAAGGGCGGCGCCCCGGTGTGGACCTACCTGTGGAAAACGCCCAGCCCCGCATACGGCGGCCGCTACGGCGCCCCGCACGGCGTGGATATCGGCCCAAGCCTGCACGACATCCGCATGGGCCTGAACGGTCCCAGCGAGACGAACCTTCGCATGGCCGATCAACTCGCCAGCGCATGGGTGCAGTTCGCTGCAACCGGCGACCCGAACAACGCGCGCACCCCGCGGTGGCCGGCCTATACGACGGCAAAGCGGAGCACGCTCGTGTTCGACAAGGATGCCGCGCACACGCAGGCTCAGGACGACCCGCGTCAGGCGTTCAGGGAGTATTGGGCAAGGCAGATGTAGGCCCCGCCCCCAGGTCCGTCATCGCGACTTGCCTGCCCCCCGCCGCCGGACGATGACTTCGGCAAGTGCCTGCAGGTTGAACGGCTTGGCCAGGCAGGCATCGCAGCCTGCCTCCCGCGCCAGGGGTTCTTCCTGCGGCACGGGTCGGCCGGTAACCGCAACCATCGGAATGTCAGCACAACGGGGGAGCCGTCGCAATTGCCTGACAAGCGAATAGCCGTCCATGTCGGGCAGATCCACGTCCGTGACCACCAGATCGAAAACCGATTCGTTCGCGATTTTCTCCGCCTGGGTGGCGTTGGGCACACCCGTGACGCGCGCTTCGTACAGCGCAAACAGGTCCGACATCGCCTGCAACGAGTCCTCGTGATCCTCCACCAGCAAGACACGCAGGTTGGCGAACAGGGAAAGGTCGGCCGGCCTGTCGCCTGCCTGGCGATGCGCAAAGGACGCGTCCGTAGGCAGCCATACCGCGAAGCGCGTCCCCTGCCCTCTGCCATCCGAGAATACCTCGGCGCGTCCGCCATGCAGTTCCGCAAGCTGACGTACCAGCGACAGGCCAATGCCGAGCCCATGGGTCCGCGCACGTGAGGTCACGTCGCGCGCCTGCTGGAACATGTCGAAGACGGTGCCGAGCGATTCACTGGCGATACCCACGCCGGTATCGATAACCTCCAGGCTGATCGCCACGGCCGTACGCTGCAGCCGGATGACCACCTTGCCGCCAGCCGGCGTGAACTTCAACGCATTGGTGACCAGGTTCCACGTGATCTGTTCGAGCCGGACGCGGTCGCCGTGGATGATGAATGGCTCGGGTGGTGCATCGACTTCCAGTACGATGCCCGTCCGGGTGAAATCCGCCTGCACGGCTTCCACGATGGCCTGCACGACGCCTCGCATATCGATGGGTGCAAAGCGCAGCGTGAGCTTGCCGGTCTGGATGCGCGAGAAATCCAGCAGGTCGTCGATGATCTGCGCCTGGGTCAGCACGGATTTCTGGATCGAGTCCGACACCTCCTGCACACGCCGGATATGCTGCGCCTCCGGAATGCGGGCCAGCATTTCCGCCTTCATATGAATCAGGTTCAGCGGGTTCTTGAGTTCGTGCGACAGGATCGCGATGAACTCGTCCTTCAGGCGACTGAGCTTGCGAACTTCGGAGTGGTCGGCGCGCTCCTGCGCCAGCACCATGTCCTTCTGCCCTTCCATCAGCTTGCGCCGGGTGGCGTCGTGGACGATCTTCGTGAAACCGGAGAAGCCCGGTACGTCGATGCGGCTCAGGAAGCCGCTGCAGAACACCGGCTCGCCACTCTTGGTGGCGTGCCAGCGTTCGTCTTCGGCGCGCCCGTTGGTCCGCGCCTTGTTCCGTTCGTGCAACGGCATGTCCGCCGCGACATCCTCGGCCGTGAAGATGGCATCGAGCGGCTTGCCCAGCATCTCTTCGGAGCGGAACCCGAAGATGCGCGTGGCACCCACGTTCCAGCTCACGATCATGCCCTGATCGTCCAGCAGGATGATGGCGAAGTCGTGCGTCTCCTGCGCGGCCAGCTTCAATTTTTCCTCACTGACGCGCGCGGCATTCTGCGCGGCCTTCTGCTCGGAAATGTCGATCAGCGCCAGCACCGCGCCGTCGATGCGGTCGTCATCGGTGCGGTACGGAATGACGCGGGCGAGGAAGGTCCGGCCATCCTTGCTGCGCACTTCCTTCTCGGCTTTCTTGAGGGATTCGAACGCGGCCCGCAGGTCCTCGACCATGTCGGGGTAATCGAGCCGGTGCGTCAGATGCTGCAGCGGCCGGCCACGGTCTCCGGGCAGGATGTTGAACAGCGTCTCCGCCGGCGACGTATAGCGCTTGATGTTGAGCGTACGGTCGACGAACACCGTTGCCACGCCCACTAGTGCAATCAGGTTCTGCAAGTCGTCGCTGACGCGGGCGGCTTCCTGCACCTTGGCGAGCAACTCGGAGTTGACGGTCACAAGCTCCTCGTTGAGCGATTGCAGTTCCTCGCGGCTCGCTTCCAGTTCCTCGGTGGCGGAGCGCAACTCCTCGTTCATCGCCTGCAGCTCTTCGTTCGACGCGCGGAGCTCTTCCGTGGAGTTCTGCACATCCTCCAGCGACGTGCGCAGGCGAGCCTCGCTGCCATCGAGTGCCTGCCGCAGGGTATCCATGGTCTCCTCGCCTGCTGGGTCCTCGGCCGCCGATTCGCCCTCGGGCAGCGGCGTCAGGATGTCGCAGGTAATCGAGATCAGGTCTTCGTCCCGCGCCCGATCGCGGTAGACGCGGAATGACAGGTCGACCATCGCCTCGCCGGACGCCGTGGCCATGGGCACAGCGCTCTCGTCGCGCCGCCCCCGCACGCCGGTGCAATGCCGGATGGCCGCGCGGATTCGGGCGTGCGCATCTTCCCGGATGATGTCGAAGAGGTTAACCGCCCGCGCATGCTGCGGATCGGCCGTCAGCCGGATGGCATTGGCCGACCGGTGAACGATGGTGCCGTCCGTGTGGATCACGATGATGGGTGGCCCGAACAGTTCCAGCGATCGCGCCTGGCCCGGCGGCGTGGCAGCCATCTGTTTCACATCGATTGGCATGGAGAAATACGTTTGGCCGCCCCCGGAATAGGTATGCGCCTGCAGGCTGGCATACGTGGCCAGCCCCGAGCTCACCGCGCCGGGTTGCGCCCGATAGATGCGCTTGTGCTTGAGCACCGGGGTGAAAAGCTCCTGGGCGAAATCCGCGGATTCCGCCGTGCCGAGGAACAGCAGGCCGTTGGGCCGCAGCGAAAAATGAAACGCCTCCAGGACCTGGGTCTGCGCGCGGCGGTCCAGGTAGATCAGCAGATTGCGGCACGACACGAGATCGACGCGCGAGAAAGGGGGATCGTGCAGCAGGTTGTGCGCCGCGAAAATCACCGTGTCGCGCAGCGACTTCACCAGGCGATAGCGGTCGCCTTCCTTGTTGAAATACTGTGCCAGCCGCGCCTCCGGAATGTCGTTGGCAATCGCGGCCGGATAGCTGGCGGCGCGTGCGATGGCGATGGCATGCTCGTCCACATCGCTGGCATAGACCGTGATGCGCGGCCGATGGGGCAGGCGTCGTGCGAATTCGTCCAGGATGATGGCGACGGAGAAGGCCTCCTCCCCGGTGGCGCAGGCGGGCACCCAGGCGCGTATCTCTTCCCGGTCGTGGAGCCTGCGCAGCAGCTCCTTGCGCAGGGTGTCCTCCAGCGCGTCGAAGGCTTCCGCATCTCGGAAGAAGTTCGTCACCCCAATCAGCAAGTCGGCCAGCAGCTTCGAGGTTTCCTCGGGCATCGCGACGAGGTACTGCCGATACTCCTGCACCGTCTGCTGCCCGTTGACCTGCATGCGGCGCTCAATCCGCCGCAGGATCGTCCCGCGCTTGTAGTTCGAGAAATCGTGACGGGTGCGCGACCGCAGCGTATCGAGGATGTCGTCCACCGCCTTGTCCGACGAGGGCGACAACTGCGACGCTTCGGTGTCGTCGTCCGCAGCGTCGGACGGCGAAGGCAAATCGATGGCGGCGGCATTTCTCGCCAGTTCCAGCAGGCGCGGCACGATCTCCATGACCGGCAACACCAGATCCACATCCCCCGTGGCGATGGCATTGCGCGGCATTTCAGCGTACTCGGCTTCGGCGGGGTCCTGGGCGATGGTGATGCCGCCCCGCTCGCGCACCCGCGCGATGCCAACGGACCCATCGGCGCCGGAGCCGGACAGCAGGACGGCTACCGCTCGGTCCCCATGGGCATCGGCCAGGCTCCGAAAGAACACGTCGATGCTGGTGGGCGGCAGACGTGGCGGTTCGGGATCGGTCAGGCGCAGATACCCGTCCACCATCGAGAGCAGCTTGCCAGGGGGAATGACGTAGACGTTTTCCTTTTCCAGCGGCACCGAATGGGCCACCTGACGCACGCGCAGATTGGTGACGTTCTGGATGACGTCGTGCGCGTGGCTCGTGTGATCCGGCGACAGATGCAACACCACCACGAACGCCGCGCCCGTGGACGAGGGCGTGGACTCGAACAGTTGCAGAAGCGCCGGCACGCCCCCAGCGGAGGCGCCAATCCCGACCACCGGAAAGTCAGGGCCGGAATGTTTGCGACCGATTGCGCTGCTGCTGGCTATTGCCATGATGTCTCCGAGCCCTCTGCGGCGCAGTACGGCGCCGCGCGATACGTTCTGCTGCCTGATTGGCGATGACGAGAGACATTCCCTCCGGAAGCACGGAACGCCACCACGCCAAACGCCAGGATGCGCGGCGGATTCTAGCCTATTCCAGATCACATGCGGGCATGGGTATGCCGCGAACCCGACGGACAGCACCCGTCCGCCATGCCCTCATGCTCCGCCTTTTTCGCACCATTGGCAAAGGTATGGAATTTGCGTTGCTCGCATGCCTTCGATCCCCATCCCATGGCGGACGCGGCAAGCAGCGTACTTGATGCAAATTCCCCACGGAGAACCGACATGGACAAGTCAAAAGTACCAGTCGAACAACGCCAGGCCATCGGCCTGCTGATGGACGACCATCGCGCCGTCAAGAAACTGTTCAAGCAGTTCGAAGCGGCATCCGGCCTGGCCGAGAAGCGATCCATCGCCCAGGAAACCTGCCAGCAACTGACAGTCCACGCGCAGATCGAGGAGGAGATTTTCTATCCCGCCCTGCGCGGCGCCTCAGACAAACTCGACGACATGCTCGATGAAGCCAAGGTCGAACATGGCGTTGCCAAGGACCTGATCGCCGCCATCGAGCAGGATGACGCGGAGATGCTGGAGGCCAACTACAAGGTGTTGACGGAATACGTGGGACACCATGTGGAAGAAGAGGAAGGCGAACTCTTTCCTGCGGTGATCAAGGCAAAGATCGACTTGCGCGACGTTGCCACGCAGCTTGAATCCCGCAAGATGGAGTTGCTTGGGCAGCCGGCCTGATGGTTGGTGTGTGCGGTGGCCCTGGGAGTCTGATTTCAACTCCCAGGGCCGGCCCCAAGGCGCCCCACCGTCTACACCCTTGCCATTCCGTCTTTCCGGAATCGATAGTGCATCCTTGAAAGGGCCTCTCAAAGAACTTCCCTACCATCGCTCTCGACCGTGATGACCCTGTCATGGCAATCACACACCAATCTGGAGCGATCATGAAACTGTCCACCCTTTCCGTAGCGCTGGCATTCCTCGCCGTACCCCTGATCTCCTCCGCAGCCACTAGCGATGCAAAGACCGACGCAAAAACCGTGAAGCCGTTCAAGATGTCCTGCGAGGACTTCCTGTCGGTGAGCGAAGCCTACAAGCCGGCAGTTGTCTACTGGGTAGCCAGTGTCGACAAGCACGGCGTTCGCGAGAACGACGAGATCGTGGTGGATGAACCGCAGATCGTGGACAAGCTCGTAGACGAGTGCAAGAAGACGCCGAAGCAGAACTTCGCCAGCAAGGTGAAGTCGTGGGTCAAGCAACGCGTCCTGTGGGTCGAGAGCAAGGTCTGACAGGCACCGGGGGCGATGTCCGCCCCCCCCGATCGTGGCAGCCGCGCGCTTCTGTGCTTAAATGCCGGCTGTTAGCGCCCGACTGCCACGCCCCTGTTTCTCCCAGCGTCGGGCCTCGATATCATCATGGCCGACACCGACACCACCTGGCAATACTCCGAGCACATGCACGCCGACGTCACGCAGACGATCGTCAGCCGTGCCCTGCCGTACTCGCCAGTCGGTATCACCCGCGTCAACACCAACCGGCGCCACTCCGGCTTGACGGACCCGTACGAACGGGAATCCGCTTACCTCGTCATTCTTCAACTGCAGCCGTTCGGAGAGCAGGAACTGTGGCTCGCGGGCAAACCCGCGCCGCACGTACCTTATGGCGCGGGCTGGCTGGCCATCTACGACCTTGAGCGCAACTGGTCGGCCAACCTGATCGGCGAGTATGACTGCATGCAGTTCTATATCCCACAGGCCGCACTGACCGAAACCGCCAAGGATCTGGGTATCCGCGCCGTGCAACACCTGCATTGCCCGCCGCATCTTGCCGTGGCCGACCCCGTGGTCCACCACCTGAGCCTGGCGCTGCTTCCCGCGCTGGCGCATCCCGAACACGCCTCGGCGTTGTTCGTCGACCACATGGCGCTGGCGCTGCGCGCTCATCTTGTGCAGCACTACAGCGGCGTGCAAGTGCCATCGCGCCGCGTGCAGGCCGGGCTGGCCCCGTGGCAGGAGGAACGCGCCAAGGCACTGATCATGGCGCACCTCGACGGTGAAGTCCTGCTGGAAACCCTGGCGGAAGCCTGCGGCGTCTCGCGTGCGCACTTCGCCAAAGCCTTTCGTACGAGCGTGGGCATGCCGCCGCATCGCTGGATGGTGTTGCAGCGGATCGAACGCGCGCAGCACTACCTGCACCACACCCAATTGCCGCTTGGCGAAATCGCCCAACTGTGCGGCTTTGCCGATCAGAGCCATTTCACACGGACCTTCGGCCGGGTGGTCGGTGCCAATCCGCGCGAATGGCGCCGACAGAAGCGACATTGACGCGAGATTGACCCGTCAATGGCACCTCGCGTGCGGCACATTGCGGGGACCAAGCACACGTTTGTACAAAAGCGGCACAGCGGTTCTATCCACTGGCGGCATCGGCTCGTAAAGTCCAGCATGCCACTGGATTCAAAGGACTTGCCGCATGATCGCCGCCGAACACTCTTACCCCGCCGCGCGCCGTGATGCCCCTTCGCCCACCTCGGAGGCGGTTCAACTGGTGCGCGACATGGCGCAGGCATTCGAGCAGCGCATCCTGGCGGCCGAAGCCGCATCCTGCGGCAATGCTGACGCCCTGCATACCATGCGGCATTGGGAATCCCATCTCGTCCACCTGTCGCGCGTGTCCACGCTCGGCACGCTGGCCGCATCCATCGCCCATGAAATCCGCCAGCCGCTGACCACGATCCAGGTGGAAACGTATGCGATCCAGCGCTGGATGCACCGCGAGATCCCGAATCTGGCGGAGATCGACGAAGGGGTGCGCCGTATCCAGGGAGAGTCCGAACGCGCCGAACGCGTGATCCGCAGCCTGCGCGCACTGATGCGTTGCGAACCCGCTTCCAGCCAGCCGTTTGCCATCGGCTCGGCCATTGCCGATGTCCTGCCCCTGATCGAAGCCGCGCTCCAGGAAGCCAATATCGCCACGGAGATCGACATCGAGGCCGGCTTGCCCCTGATCCAGGGAGATCGTGTCCAGATCCAGCAAGTCGTGCTGAACCTGCTGCTCAATGCCATGGATGCCGTGCGCCATTGCCCGCAAGGCACGGCCGCACTGCGGCTGTCGGCGCGGCGGCATGGCGTCTGCCAGGTGGTCATCGCGATCACCGACAACGGCAAAGGCATCGTGCCGGCGGATCTGGAACGCGTCTTCACGCCCTTCTTCAGTACGCGGGCGGACGGCATGGGAGTGGGACTGGCCATCTGCCGGCTGATCGCGGAGGCCCACGGCGGCAACATCCATGCAACGAGCCAGCCCGGCCACACCACGATCACGATGCATCTGCCTGCCATCCGCGAAGCGGCAAATAGCTGACAGATGCTTCTCTTTGCCTATCGCAGCAACCGCTTCATCGCGTTCAGCAGCGATGCGGTGTCCGGTTCCCCGTCATATCGTGTGCCATTCAGGAACAGCGTAGGGGTGCCATTGACGCCGCTGTGCATGCCGCCGCGGAAATCGGCTTCCACCTTGCTCTCGAAGTCGCCGGCGAATGCCCGCTGCGTCAGGGCGTCGGGCACGCCCAGGTCGCGCGCATAGCGCAGCAGATCCTCGTCTTCCAGTGCGGACTGGTTCTCGTAGAGCCGGTCGTGCATCGCCCAGAACTTGCCAGCCTGCCCCGCCGCCTCGCTCACCAGCGCCGCGGCACCGGCATGCGGATGCATGTCCACAAGCGGAAAATGCCGGAAGACTACCGCCAGGCGGGGCCCTAGCGCCTGCTGCAGATTCTTGATGACGAGATACATGCGCCCGCAGTACGGGCATTCGAAATCGCCATACTCGACCATGACGATGGGCGCATCCGCTGCACCCTGGATGTGGTCGGCGGGACCGACGGGAACCGTGAGGCGGGTCATGACAACTCCTTGTCCAGTGTCTGCGTATCCGATTGCAATTGACCGAGGGCGGCGAGCACCCCATCGACGCCGGGATTGATTGCCAGCGGCGACACATAGCTCCAGCGAATTGCACCGTCGCCATCGATCACGAACAGGGCGCGCTCCGATGTGCCGTCCGCTTCGCGATAGACGCCATATGCACGCGCCACGCCGCCTTTCGGCTCGAAGTCGGCCAGCAGCGGGAAGTGCAGTTTCTTCTGGTCGGCAAAAGCGACGTGACTCCATACGCTGTCTACCGAGATACCGAGCAGCACGGCGCCATGGGACGCGATCTCGTGGCGAGCCGCATTGAAGAGGCTCATTTCATCGCCACAGACCGGACTCCAGTCCGCCGGATAGAAAGCGATCACGACGGGGCGGCCCCGCAGCTCATGCAGCGACACCGTCTGGTCGGGCGTGGCATGCAGGCGGAAATCGGGCGCCTGCTCCCCTTGCTTGAGACATGCGGCTGGTAGCGCCATGGGAAGCTCCTTCATGAGGCAGTGCAAGTGAAATGACGACGCGTGGCGTGTGTCGCGCAACGCCGCGTCCATCGCCTCATTGTTATCGACCCGCCGAAGCCGGTTTGGCTCGTCCGCCCGACGGTTTTCGTATGCGAACGACTTCGCTCCGTGTGTGGGAGCGCGCCACTACGACAAAGGTCGTAGTCCCATAGGCCCAAGCTCGCAGGTATAGTTGCGGGTCCCGTTGTCGTTCCCTCGTGTAGCCCTCTCGTGTAGTCCCCTTACTCCCTGTCAGCCCGAAGATGGAAAATCTGGATCTGGAGGCGGCCATCGCCTGGACCCATGCAATTGGGGCCAACCTGAACGTGGAAGGGGTGGTGCGTTCCTTTCTGCTGGCCGCCATGCAACGGTTTCGGGCACGGCAAGTGGGCATGTTCTTCTGCGACCCCGTTGGCGGACATTTCCTGCCGGAAGCCCGCGTCTTGTCGGCAAACGGACCGGAGCGGCTCCCCATTGGGGCCGACCGCCTCCCGCTGGCCTTGGCAAGCGACGTCCTCCAGACCACGCAAGGCTCGCCGCAGGTGGCTGTTCCCACCAATTCCTCGGTGGTTTGCCTGCCTGCCGAAACCGCCGGCAATGTCGTGGCGATTGTGTTTGTCGATCGACCCAACGCACTGACACCGGCGGAGCAAGCCGAATTCCGTTTCCTCGCCTCGCTCGCTGCCACGTCGCTGCACAATGCCCGGGTCCACGAGGCGGCAGCGCGGCAATCGCATGTCCGCGAGGTGCTCAACACCAACATTCTCGGCATCGTCGTCTGGGAGCGCGGCGGCAGGATTCTGGAAGCCAACGAAGCCTTCATGAAGATCGTCGGCTATGCTGGCCATGAGAGTTCGCTGCCGGCTTCGCTGGATGCCTTGACGCCCGAGGAATGGAAGCCGGTCATTCGCAATCGGGAAGCACAGTTCAGCGGCGGTGGCGTGCTTCCCCCCCTGGAACGCGAGTTCTTCCGCCGCGATGGCAGCCGCGCGCCGGTGCTGGTGACCGCCACGCGTCTCGATGAGGAATCGCTGCAACGCGTGACCTTCGTGCTGGACCTTTCGGAAAGAAGGCGAGCGGAAGAGGATCTTGAAAACGCCCGGGCCGAACTTGCCCACGTCTCCAAGGTCACCGCACTGACCGCGCTCGCAGGGTCGATCGCGCACGAGATCAACCAGCCGCTCATGGCCATCGTGGCGTATGGCAGCGCGGCCATCCGCTGGCTGAACAAGGAAACACCCAATGTCGATGAAGCGCGCGACTCCATCGAGCGCCTGGTGCTGGAAGGCCACCGCGCCGGCGCCATCATCCTGGGCATCCTCTCCCTCTTGAAGAAGCACGCGGAGAGAACGGAGCCGCTGGACCTGAATGCCCTCGTGAAAACCACGGTCCAGATCTTCCAGCCCAATGCCGTGCGGTCGAAAGTCCGCATCCAGCTCGACCTCGCCGCACAGCTTCCGCAGATCGTCGGCGACAAGCTGCAGCTCCAGCAGTTGATCGGCAACCTGGTGGTGAATGGGCTGGAGGCCATGGCGGGCCTGACGCCCGACGCAAGGTTGCTTTCCATTTGCTCCGCGCAGCGGGGAGACTGGGTGGAGGTTTCCGTTCGCGATTCCGGCAAGGGGCTGGGCGCGGAAGCCACGGAGCGCATCTTCGAGCCGCTCTTCACCACCAAGGAGGAAGGACTCGGCATGGGGCTGAGCGTCTGCAAGCTGATTGTCGAGGCGCACGCCGGGCGACTGTGGGTCAGTCGCGACGAAGCCGGCCACACTGCTTTCCGGTTTGCCTTGCCGGTCATGTCGCCGCTGCATTTGCCCCCGATGACCGATACGGCATCGACGAAATAAGCGGGCATTCCCAAAGCCGCACCTGGCGTCATCGGCTCACGATGGATGCGATTCGAAACGAAACAGCAAGCCCCCGCCGTTCGATCGATCCCCTTCATCGATACAGGAGCCGCATCATGGCCAATAACGCCGATAACGCCGACAACGCCGACAACGCCGACAACGCCGACAACGCCGAATACGCAGGTAACACCGACAACGCGATCGTCCAGCCCGTCCGGGGCACCCGGGGCGCCACCGATCCCGGCCCGCGCAATGTCGCACTGGACCTGCAGAACCCCGACATCCTCATGCCGCCGGACACCGACAACGGGTCCATTCCCAACCTGAAGTTCCCGTTTGCGATGGCACACAACCGCCTGGAAGATGGCGGCTGGGCGCGCGAGGTCACCGTGCGCGAACTGCCCATCGCCAAGTCGATGGCGGGTGTGAACATGCGCCTCGATGCCGGCGTGGTGCGCGAACTGCATTGGCACAAGGAAGCCGAGTGGGCCTACATCCTGCAAGGCAACGTGCGGCTCACCGTGGTGGACTCGGACTACAGCGTGGTGGTTGACGATCTGAAGCCGGGCGACGTATGGCTCATTCCCACCGGCATCCCGCACTCGATCCAGGGACTGGAAGGCGGTTGCGAATTCCTGCTGGTTTTCGACGACGGCAACTTCTCGGAAAACGAGACGCTGCTGATCACCGAGTTCATGGCGCACACGCCGCCGAGCGTGCTGGCGAAGAACTTCGGCATCGATGCCGAGCACTTTGCCAACATTCCCAAATCCGAGAAATACATCTTCCGCCAGCCAGTACCCGAGCCGCTCGACGTGGTGCTGCAGCAACTGCCCGACCGTCCACCCGCGCTGGCCTACACGTGGCATGCATCGGAGCACGCCCCGGCGCGCTACGAGGGCGGCTCCGTCAAGACCATCGATTCGCGCGATTTCCCGGCCACCACGCTGTCGGCGCTCATCATCGAACTGGAGCCGGGCGGCCTGCGCGAACTGCACTGGCACCCCGATGCCGACGAGTGGCAGTACTACCTCGAAGGCGAGGCCCGCATGACGGTGTTCGACGCCACGTCGAAAGCACGCACGTTCAACTTCCAGGCCGGCGATGTGGGCTTCGTGCCACGCACGATGGGGCACTACATCGAGAACATCGGCACCACGACGATGCGGGTGATCAACGTGTTCAACAGCAAGCATTGCACCGACATCTCGCTGAACCAGTGGATGGCGTTGACACCGCCTGCGCTGGTGCAGGGTCACCTTGACCTGGATGACGTGGCGATGGCCTCACTGCGACGCGATCGCCGGCCCGTGGTGCCGGGCACGCCGCCAGACAAGGACTGATCGCGCCTCCACATCGCGTATCGAGCATGACCTGTCGATGAAACGTCCGCCCTGGTGGCGGACGTTTTGCTTCTGGAGCGTGCGCAACGAAAACCCGTTCCCGATGCCGGAAGCACGCCCCCGATGGAATCCGTATTCTGGGGTCTATCACCACCGCACCACCACACCACCACACCACCACACCACCATCACACAAGGACACATCATGAGCTACATCACCACGCAGGATGGCACCCGTCTCTTCTACAAGGACTGGGGCACTGGCCGCCCGGTTGTCTTCTCCCACGGCTGGCCGCTCGACGCCGATGCCTGGGACGCCCAGATGCTGTTCCTGGTGCAGAAGGGCTTCCGCGTCATCGCCCACGACCGTCGCGGCCACGGCCGTTCGGACCAGCCTGCGCAAGGCAACGACATGGATACCTACGCCGATGACCTGGCTGCCGTGTTGAATGCGCTCGACATCAAGGAGGCCACGCTGGTGGGCCACTCCACCGGCGGCGGCGAAGTGGCGCATTACATCGGTCGCCACGGCACCGCACGCGTGGCCAAGGCAGTGCTGATCGGCGCGGTGCCGCCGATCATGATCAAGACGGAAAAGAACCCGGGCGGCCTGCCGCTGGAAGTGTTCGATGGTATCCGCGCGGGCGTGGCCGGCAACCGTTCGCAGTTCTACAAGGAACTGGCGCTGCCGTTCTTCGGCTTCAACCGTCCGGGCGCAAAGGTCAGCCAGGGTACGATCGATACGTTCTGGGCACAGGGCATGCTGGGCGGCGTTCTGGCTCACTACCTGTGCGTGAAGGAATTCTCGGAAGTGGACTACACCGAGGACCTGAAGAAAATGACCATCCCCACGCTGATCCTGCATGGCGACGATGACCAGATCGTGCCGATCGACGATGCGGGCCGACTGTCGGTCAAGATCGCGCCCAATGCGACGCTAAAGGTCATTCCCGGTGCGCCGCATGGCATGTGCTTCACGCATGCCGATGAAATCAATGCGGAGCTGCTGGCGTTCCTGAACGCTTGAGTATTGCCACGGCGGGAGATGCGGGCATCGTTGAAATGCCCGCATCTCCCGCGCTTGCGTTCTTACTGTTTGGCGCGTTACTTCGGTTCCACCGCGCACAGTCCAAGCTGCTGCGCCTGGAGCACGAGTTCCGCAAAATTCCTGGCGTTCATCTTCCTCATCACGTTGCCGCGATGAATCTTCACGGTGACTTCGCTGATGCCCAGTTCAGCGGCAATCTGCTTGTTGAGCAGACCGGTTGCCGCATAACCCAGCACCTGGCTCTCGCGCGCAGTCAGCGTCTTGTAGCATGCCGCGATCTGCAACTGCTTTTCCCGTCCGGCGCGGATCGTGCGATGCTTGTCCAGCGAGCCATTGATCGCATCCAGCAAGTCCTGGTCGCGAATCGGTTTCGGCAGGAAATCGTGCGCCCCCGCCTTCATCGCCGTAACGCTCATGGCGATGTCGCCGAAGCCGGTCATGAAGACGATCGGCGCATCGACATCGAGCGCCGCCAGCTTGGACTGCAGGTCCAGCCCGCTCTGCCCGCGCAACCGCACATCGAGCAGGATGCACGTGGGTACGTCCGGAAAGCGGAACGACAGCAACTCGGTTGCCGACTCGAACAGCGCCACTTCGAAGCCCACCGACCTGAGCAGGTTGTCCAGGCTCTTGCGAAGCGGCTCATCATCATCCACGACCAGTATCAGACCTGGACCCTGTTCCACTTCATCAAGTTTCATGTCACCCACCGTTGGCTCCGATTGGCTGGAGCATTGTTTAACTGCCGTTACCGCGCCGTGCCGCAAGGCCAAGTTCCCGGCCCATGATCACCAGATCGGCAAACGTCTGCGCCTGCATCTTCCGCATCGCCTCCCGGCGATGGATCTTCACGGTGGCGTCGCTGATGTTGAGCTGGTCCGCGATCTGCTTGTTGAGAAGCCCCCCAACGGCCAGTTGCATGACTTCCTTCTGCCTATCGCTCATCGCTTCGAAGCGATCCTTCAGGGAGTGGCTGAGCGATTGCCCCATCCGCCGTGAGCCGTCCACTTCCAGCGCGGCATTGACCGCATCGAGCAACTGCTGGTCCCGGAATGGCTTGGTGATGAAATCGACGGCGCCCGCCTTCATGGCCGCCACGGTCATCGGGACATCGCCAAATCCAGTGATGAAGATGATGCCCGCGCTCTTGCCCTGGGCCTTCAGTTGCGTCTGCAAATCCAGGCCGCTGGTGCCCTTCAGGCGCACGTCCAGGATGATGCAGGTCGGCACATCGGGCAGAGGAAATGCCAGCAACTGATCCGCCGACATGAATGTTCGGACATTCATGTCCACCGAACGAAACAGGCTTGTCAGCGAGTCCCTCACGACCTCGTCATCGTCCACGACGACGACGAGCGCCTGCGCCCTGGTGTCGCGCGTGTCTGCGGCATTGTCCATCGCACTTCCCCCTGTCATGCCCATCATTGCCATCAGGCAGCGGCATGCACCGGACGGGACGACGACCATGCCCCATCCAGATGCCTGCCACTGCGGCGGGCCTTGCCGCCGTAGCTTTGCAACAGACTCCCGGTCTGTCTGGCGGCGAGACTACAGCACTTCCGGGCGGGCCGAAAGTTAGCTAAAAGTGGTATTGCTCCGGCGCGTTCCCGGCGGATGCCGCCGGGAGACAGACGAAGAAAACGCAACCTGTGCGGTCTCCCGCGTGTTGTTCCAGCCAGATCCGGCCACCATGCGCGTCGACAATCGAGCGGCATATCGACAACCCCATGCCCAGGCCCTCCGCGCGCGTGGTGAAGAATGCATCGAAGAGCCGATCGACCGCACTGTCCGGGATGCCGGGACCGCTGTCCTCGATGCGAATCAGCACGTCATTCTCCCCGGACCGGCTGGTTGCCAGCCGCAGGTTCCTGGAGCGCGTATGCGGCAGCGTGGCCATGGCCTGGATGGCATTGACCGCGAGGTTGATGATGACCTGCTGGAGCTGGATACGGTCGCCACGCACGGGCGGCACCGCATCCTCGCCGTGCACGGACATGTCCACGTGCTGGGCGTTGGCCTGAAACTGCACGAGCGTCACGGACTCCCGCACCAGTGCGTTCACGTCAAGCTCCGTGAACCGGCCCGTATCCTTCGTGGCCAGGTCGCGGACGCGCTGGATGATTTCCCCCGCACGGACCCCCTCGTTGATGATCTTCCGGATGTTGGCGGTGACTTCCTCGACATTGGGCGGCTGGCGATCCAGCCACCTCAGCGACGCATCGCCGTATGTCAGGATGCCCGCCAGCGGCTGCCCTACTTCATGCGCGATGGAAGCCGCCATCTCGCCCAGACTGGTCACCCGCGATACGTGTGCGAGTTCCACCTGCATTTTCTGCCGGTCTGCATTCTCTGCCAGCAGCCGGCTATAGAGCCTTCCGTTCTCGATCGCCATCGCGGCCTGCGCGGCCAGCATGGTCAGCAAGGCCGAACGGCCCGGTGTGAACGCACCGGAGATCTGGTTGTTCTCCAGATAGAGCAGGCCAATCGGATTCGACTGTTTCTGAAGCAGGAGGCACGCGACGGACCGCACATTGCGGCGGCGAATGTCATCGTCGTAGGAGAACACGGGATGATGGCGCGCATCATTGATGAAGAGATCGCTTCCATCGGCCAATGCGTACGCCAGTATCGCCCTGTTGTACGCCACGCCGTCGCTGGCCCGGGAGACAACGATCTCCTGCTCCCTGAGCCGCGCGGCGCCCACAGCCACGGTACGGCCGTCTTCCTGCAGCAGCAACACACCGCTCTCTGCGGCACCATGGCGCAACGTGTTCGTCAGCAACTGAGCGAACAGCCTTTCGAGATCGACCTCCCCGACCAGCGCCTGGCTGGCGTGGATGACCGCCTCGATATCCAGCATGGCCAGCGTCCCGTGAAGGTGCGTGCCTGTCGTCACGGTTTCCGGCCGCTGGCGCATCGCGCCCTGGCCCGCCCCCTCCTTCAGCCATGACTTGCGAAGGTAACGCACGACACCATCGGCACCCCACGTGCGATACACCTCGCACGCCTTCTCGACATACATGCCACCCACGCTGTCGAGACCACTATCGAAGCAGCATCTGGCGGCCAGGTTGTAGGCCAGGGCCTCGTCCTGCAGATGACCATCCAGCGCCGAGACACTTGCCGCCGCTTCATACAGCCGCAGCGCCCCCATTTGGCGACCCTGCCTGCGTTCGTGTTCCGCTTCGATCAGTCGCTGCTTGCCGCCGAAATTCCTCGGGGCGTGGGCGGCGTACTCGTCTACACGCGCACGATGCGCGTCGAATGCCGCGCATGCCAGCGTGCGCAACGACGCCTTGCCCGCCGCGCCGACGGAATCGGCGAGCGCTCCGGCGACGAGCGCGCCATAGACATGGAAGTCCACCACCTCGGGAAAATATGCGGCGGTCCATTCCAGCGGCGCCGCATGATTCCTGGCCTCCCAGGCGGCGTCGTAGTCGCCGGCCAGAAACTTGGCCTGGAGCTTTCTGACCCAGTAGCAGAACGCTGCCACGGACAGCGAGCGATCACCGGCGATGCGCTGCTCGAACTCGCGCCGGCGGGACTCGATCGGGATAATCTCTCCGAAATCCCGTCCGCGCCCGTTGAGCGTGTCGATGAAACCGCTTTGCGTCAGCAGGATGTCGACCACCCGACGCAGCCCGATCTCCCGCGCGAACGTAAGGCCCAAGTCGATCTCGCGGCGAATCTCGTGCAGCGGCATGCTGCTCGCCAGCATGTTCGACACGATCTGGTTGCGACTATAGGCCGCGAAGTTGACATCTCCCTCCCGCCTGCCTTCCTCATAGGCCGTGCTGACGTATTCCAGTCCCTCCGCGTAAGGACGCGTCCACGGCAACAGCAAGGCACCGAAGCACATGTTCACCTTGGGCCTGAACGGGCTGGACAACTCTCCGCGCGAGAGTTCCACTCCCGCCAGGCCAAGCTGGTAACCGGTCTCATACCGTCCCGTGCGCGGCCCCATGACCATGCCGAGGTGCACATAGGCGATGCACGACGATGGCGCGTTGCCACGCTCGATGCTGAGCATCGTCATCCAGGCGGGCACAAGATCGCGCAGATGCCGGCTCATGAAGGATGCTGGCGACATCAGTTCGGCCAGCACGCTCATGGCCGCACGGCAACCCTCGTCCTGCATCGCCGGCAAGGCCAGCAGCTTTCGTGTGCCATCGTGATCGAATCCCGAGATCAGCCGCGCGTAGAGGCTGTCGATCTGCGCGTCGATATCCGCGTCTGGCACCAGACCGAAGCGGGCAAGATAGGCCAGTCCAAGCGCAACCGCTTCGTTCGAGGCATCCAGCGCCGTATGCACCGCGATCTGCAACCGAACCACCTCGGCCAGGCGCACCAGATCGCTGCAGTGCGCGGCGAGGTCCTGGAGCCGTTGCCGCGCCGTATCGGCCTCACCCGTCCTGAAATCGCACTCCGCCAACCCCAGGTGAATCGCGAAGGCGGTCTCCGGGTCGCTGCTCAGGGAGAGCCCTGCGGAGAAGACGGTGCGCGCGGCCGAGTAAGCCGAGCGGTGCAGTGCATTCCGACCCAGCGCCAGGCAATCCTTTGCAGTCTGCGGACCGGTCTCGACCGCACGGGATGCGTGCAGGCGTTTGCTGGAGATACGTGCATGCGTGATCCATTCATCCAGGCAGCACTGGAGTTCGTCATGCAACGTCCGGGCATCCTGAAAGCGGTCGTCCGGTGTCTTGTTAAGCAGTTTCAACACGATGCCGGAGAGCCTTGGCGGGATTTCGGTGACATACCCCGCCGGATCTGGCGGACGCATCGCCAGATGCGCATGCAACCATTCGGCCGGCGTCGAGGCGTCGAACGGCAGCACGCCGGTGAGCAACTGGAAGAAGATGACACCCAGCGAATACAGATCCGCGCGCCCATCCACTTCGTGCGTGGTGCGCCCGGTCTGCTCCGGCGCCAGATAGGCCAGAGTGCCAACCATGTGCGCCATCTCGGTTGCGCTGTATGGCTCGGACATGCGCTGCGCAATGCCGAATCCGGTGATGTACGCCTGCCCGCCCTGCCTTACCAGCAGGTGGGAGGGCGTGATGTCCCGATGCAGGATGCCGGCGGCGTGCATCCGGTGAATGGCGGACGACAGCGATACCGCCAGGGGCAGGAACTCTTCGAGCGAAAGCTTCTGGCCCAGCTTCCGTTTCAGCGGATAGCCGCCGGGATCGCGCAGCAGCAATGCTGGCTGACCCGAGAAGCGGGTCAACGCGACGGGCACTGCCGCCCAGTCCGGCGACAGTTGGGAACGGAGCTGCAGTTCGCGTGCGAGCCGCCTCTCCTGTGCAAGCACAGGAAGCGCGGGATTCGCCACGGCGATCAGCAGCGCTTCGGCATCGTTGCCAAAGCCTCGCAACAACCAGCTCTCACCTTCGAGCAGATAACTGATCGTGTTGTCGTCCAGCGGGGTCATGAAATTGGCTTGGAAATCCGGACCTCGTGGAGATTCGCAGGGTTGGCCAGGCGCCGGTTCGGCGCCGCAGCCCGTCGGGCGAGGTCAGGTCGGGGAACACCGGGTACCACGGATACATACCGCAGTATTATGGTCAGCGCTCCGCGGCTCGCCTACTATCTCATCGTGTTAGATCGCCCCGGAAACCATCCGTGAACCCCCGACTCGTGATTGCTGTGGTGGAAGACGACGATGCCGTACGGGACTCCCTCGCCAGCCTGATTCGCTCGCTGGACATGACACCTCGATCCTATGCGTCGGCACGGGACTTCCTGAATGACGAAGGATGGGGTGGCACGGACTGCCTGCTGGCGGACATCAGGATGCCGGTGATGGACGGAATTGCCATGTACCAGGCGCTGCTGGCACGCGGCATCCGCCTGCCGGTCATTTTCATGTCGGCCTCGGCAAGCGAACGCACCCTTGCCGATGTCTTGGATCTTGGCGCGAGCGGTTTCATCAAGAAGTCGCGGCTCGGCGCCAGCTTGCTCCCGTGTGTCCGCAAGGCGCTTGGCCTCGGCACGTAACTGCCCTCCGCATTCCTTGCCACATTGTTGATCCCCATGCCTCCTCAGATTCGCGAGCGACTGGCGCTGTGTGCATGCGGCTTCTTCTCGGCTGCATCGGTGCGCGCCACCGACACCCTCATCCCCGTCTTCGCCCGGGAATTCGCCGTCAGCATCGGCACCGCCAGCACCCTGCTGACCGGATTCCTCCTGGCATATGGACTGATGCAATGGGTATTTGGCCCGCTCGCGCAGCACCACGGCACCGTTCGCGTCATGCTCTACGCGCTGGCGGGCAGCACCCTCATGAACCTCGGTGTCGCGCTGGCGGATTCCTACCACACCCTCCTCGTCTTCCGCACCCTGGCCGGGGCCAGTGCCGCCGGGATCGTACCACTGTGCCTGGCCCGCATTGCGGAAACCGTGCCGCTGGTGAACCGGCAAAGTGCCATCGCCCGCTTTTCGCTGGCAACCATTACCGGCTTGATGGCGGGCCAATGGATGGCGGGCCGCATGGCAGACACCGTCGGCTGGCGCGTCACGTTCGTCATCCTCTCCTGCGGCTTCCTGGTTTCGCTGCTTGCCCTGCGCCGCCATTCGCCCACGCCACAGGCGATGCCGAAACAGCCGGGGACGATTACGCTGCGGTACGTGGTGACGGCCCTGCAGTCGCCCGGTGCGCTCTCCACGCTCGGTCTCACCACATTGCTGGCTTCGTTCGGATCGGGTGTGCTCTCGTTCGTCGTCGCAAGCTTGCGCCACACCACGCAAATGACGCTGTCCGATGCAGGACTGCTCACGGTGTGCATTGGCGCAGGCGGATTGCTGTACGCCGCATTCGCGCCGAAGATCCTCGAACGTACGCCATTGCCCAGGCTGGCGCTCTGCGCAGGCGTCCTGCTCTGCATGGCACTGACGTCGCTGGCGGTGGTGCGTGAGCCGTGGCAGGTTGCACTCGCCTGCCTGGCCGCAGGCCTGGGCTACTACGCCGCCCTGAACATCATGCAGACCGCAGCTACCGAGTTTGCGCCAGACTTGAAGCCCACCGCCGTGACGCTTTTTGCATCCTGCCTGTTCTGCACCCAGGCGCTGGCTGTCCTGGTGTGGGGACAGGTCGTCGACCGCCTTGGCTTTCCGGTGCTGTTCGTGATTGGCGGATGCGGCGCACTGCTGTTCGGCCTGCTCCTGCGAGGCTTTCTCACGACGGGATCGCCCTTGTCCGCGCGCGTTGCCCCGCGCTGAACTACCACTTTGGTCGTAGTGGACCCCGCCAATCTGGTGAGCCCACTACACCGCGATGCGAAAAGCCGTTCGAGAGAGTCCTCCAGGAGGCAATAGCTCAACTCACGCCATTTCCGACACAATATCGGGATCCATCCGAGTCTGTGCCAAGGCATGAGCGACAAGCACTACACATCCGCCAGCAACATTTCCCTCAGTGACTACTGTCTTGTGCCCATCCACCAGGATGGCATCATGGCGCTCTCGCGCGGCGTGCCGCCCGGAAGCGAGGAAACCGTTCTTCTTGCCCATGCTGCATCGGACCAATCGGAGGCCGTGGCCGCCCGGCTGCTGGAGAACGAGTACGCGTTGCGCTCGTTGCTGCGGACCAGTTGGGCCATCGTCCCCAGGACATTGTCCCGGGCGCACAGCGGCGTGTTCGCGGTCTACGACGATGACGCCGGCCACCCTCTCGGTGCGCTCGACGACGCGCAGCATTCCGTGGAACGCGTGCTGTCGATTGCCGTCAAGGCCAGCGTCGCACTGAAAGCGGCGCACGAAAGCGGATTGATCCACCGGTCCATCACGCCGTTCACGCTGTTCGTGGACGACGAGGACACCTGCCGCATCTCGAACTTCGGCTTCGCCCAACGCCAGACCGAAGGCGACAAGCAGGCGCCGCAGCAGATCGTCCTGCGTTCGGACGTACTGCCCTATATTTCGCCGGAGCACACCGGACGCACGCGGCACCCCATCGACACACGCAGCGATCTCTACTCGCTCGGCGTGGTGATCTACCAGCTTCTGACCGGGCAGTTGCCGTTCAAGACCGGCCACGCCGCAGAGCCGTCGGAATGGCTGCACAGCCACGTTGCACGCACGCCCACCTCGCCCAATACGCTGGACGCCAACATCCCCGAGGCGCTCTCGGCCATCGTGCTCAAGCTGCTCGACAAAAGTCCCGCGCTGCGATACCAGTCCGCTGCGGGACTGGAGGCCGACCTGAAACGATGCGAGGCGGAATGGACAGGCAAGGGATTGATCGGCTTCTTCCAATTGGGCGATGCCGATCATCCTGCGGAACTGGTGCTGGCCACAGGGCTGTTTGGCCGCGACACCGAGATGGAGGCACTGTCTTCCGCACTGGACGATGCGCGCAGGTTGCAACGCCCCGTGGTGGTCACCCTCATCGGCCAGTCGGGCGTGGGCAAATCCACGCTGCTGCATGCCTTTCTGGCCCACGCGCAAGAGTCCGGCGCGCCCGTTGCCCTGGGCAAAGCCGATCAGGTCCGCTCGGACATTCCCTACGCGCCCATCGCGGAAGCCGTCCGCGCGCATGTGCATCACATCCTCGGACTGGACGAGGCACAACTGGCGTCCTGGCGCGCGCGCGTCAAGCTCGCATTGGGCACCTACGGCAAGGCAGCTTCCCGCATCGCCCCGTCGATCAGCCTGCTGGTCGACGAGTTTCCCGCGCCCGCCAGCGACGTAGCGGACGATGCGCACGTGGAAACAGCCATGCTTCGGATGATCGGCGTGTTCAGCCAGCCGGGGCAACCCTTCGTGCTGGTGATCGACGATTACCAATGGATCGACGAGGCATCGCATCGACTGCTCGCCGGACTGCTCGATGATCGCGACAACCTTCCCCTCCTGCTCGTCTGCACCGCCCGCGAAGAAGTCCTGAGCGGCGTCGTTGGCCATCAACTCGCGACACTGCGCAACGCGGCGAGTGCTTCCGCGAATCTTCACCTCGTACCGCTCGACCTCACGGTGCTGACGCGCGTGCTAGCCGAAACACTGCGCGACACCCCGCAGGAAGTGCAACCGCTCGCCCAGGTCATCCAGATGAAGACGGCGGGGAACCCGTTCTTCGTCAGCCAGTTCCTGCGCATGCTGGCGGACTGCCGTCTCATGCAAATCAGCGAAGACGGCAAGTGGAAGTACGATCTGGAGGCAATCGATGCCCATGAGATCACGGAGAACGTTGCGGAACTGGTCTTGCAGCGGCTGGAGCGCCTGCCCGACAGCACCTCCGAGATTCTGGCGAACATGGCGTGCCTGGGTCGAAGTACCGAGTTGTGGCTGCTCGGCGAACTCTTCCATCTTAGCGAGCGTGCCCTGCACGCGGCACTGTCTCCCGCGCGCAGCCTGGGGATCGTGAGCCTTTCCGACCAGAGCTACAGCTTTACCCATGACCGCGTGCAGGAAGCGGCAAGCCGGCTCATCGACCCTGCGCTTCGCGCAAAGACCTGCCTGCGGGCAGGCAAGCTGATGGCCGACTCGATGCTCGCCGACCAAGGCGCCCAAGCGGACGATCTGCTGTTTCGTACCGCAGGATGGATGGCACAGGGCATCGACAGCGTGACCGCGCCCATCGACATGATGGAGGTGTCCCGCATCTTCCTGTCGGCATCGCGCCGCGCGCGCAGCAGCGCCGCACTGGCCAGCGCGCATGCCTATGTGGAACATGGCCTGGCCTTGCTGGACCGTCTTCCCGTTTCGCATGCTGGTCGCGCAGATCTGCTCTATGCACTGCGGCAGGAATATGCGGCCACCCTGCTACTGCAGGGTCAGCTCGATTCGGCACTCGCCATTGTCAATGCGCTGATCGAGCTTCCCGTCCCGGCCCTTCAGGTGGCCAACGCCTACCTGCTCAAGATCGAGATCCATTCCCGGCGCTCCGAAAACAGCCTGGCATTGAAGACCGCGATTGACGGGCTGAAGCGGTTGGGCATCCAGTTGCCCAGCCATCCGACCGCACGCCAATGCGATCAGCAATACGCGCAGATCCTCCCCCACCTCTGCGCCTCGCAACTGGAAGCACTGCACGCGCTGCATGAAGTCACCGATGCGGAAGCCGCCGCTGCCATGGACCTGCTCACGGCGGCGTTCGTACCGGCCAGCTTCACCAACGCGGACGTGGCATTCCTGAGCCTGTGCGAGATGGTCAGGCTGACCGTAGCGCATGGCATGAGCGCTGCCTCGGCGGCGGCGCTTGCCTGGCTCGGCGTCCTGGTGTGTCATCGCTATGGGGCGAACCATGACGGATTCCGATATGGCGAGACAGCACGCCATATCGTTGCCCGCCGTGGCTACGTGGCATGGGAAGCCCGCGTACTGCTGCCGCTCGATCAACTCAGCGTCTGGACCCAACCCCTGTCTTATGCGGTGGAATGCGCCCGGGCCGCGTTCGGCGCGGGTGTGGCGCATGGCGATATCACCATGGCGTGCTACGCGGCCTGCCATATCACCGCGAACCTGCTGGTCCGGGGAGACAACCTCGCGGAGGTCCGTCGCGAAGCCGGGCGGGGGCTCGATTTCGTGAGAAAGGCCGGCTACCGCGACGTCGAGGCCATCCTGGAACTGCAGCGCGCATTCATCGACGACCTGATGGCTCCCGATGGCGTCGTCCGAGGGCTGCTGGAAGCGGAGTACCGCGCGCCCGACGGCGAGCAACTTGCCACCTACGAGTATTGGCAATGGATCTACCGCGCGACGGTCCATTTCCATTCCGGACGAATCGGTGATGCAGCCCTGTGCCTGGACCAGGCCACTGCATTCGCATGGTCGGCGCCCGCGCACATCCATACGTTCGACTTCCATTTCCTGCGCGCACTGGTGATCGCCAGCCAGTACGCCTCGGCCAACGTCATCGCGATGTCCACGCTGCGCGAGGATGCGGCCAGGATTCGCGCGTGGGCCGATGACAACATGGAGACGTTTGCCGACAAAGCCGCACTGATCGACGCCGAGATCGCGCGCCTGGGCGGTGAGACCACGCAGGCGATGTCCCTGTACGAGGAAGCCGCCACACTCGCACGCGAACGCGGCTTCTGGCACGTGGCGGCAATCGCCCATGAGCGTGCGTCCACCCACTGCGATTCATTGAACCTGGGCCTGGCCGCCACCGCGCATCGGCAGTTTGCACTGGAGGCGTACCGGACCTGGGGCGCGACCGCCAAGGTCCGGCAGCTCGAAGCGCTTCATCCCGGCCTGTCCACCAAGGCGAGCGGGACGTGGCAGATTTCCCCCGGCGTCCACTCCTTCGACAACGAAAGCGTCATCCGCGCCTACCACGCACTGACGCAGGAAGTCCGTCTCGATCAGGTCATCCGCAAACTGATGACCATCGTCCTGGAGTATGCCGGCGCAGAGCACGGGCATCTGGTCAGGACCACGCCCGAGGGCCTGGTCATCGAAGCCAGCGCGCACACGGTGGATTGCGGCATTGCTGTCGATCTCGTGCATATCGCCGCCGATGCCACCCACCTGCCCCTTTCCCTGCTGAACACGGCCGTGCGCACCCAGCAAGCCATCCGCGTCAGCGAGCCGTTTGGCGCCAACCCGTTCGTCTCCGACCCCTACTTCGCGGACCGCCCGGATGGCTCCGCCATGTGCCTGCCGCTCGTTCGTCAGAACGAAGTGGTAGGCGCCCTGTATCTGGAGAATCGCCTGGTTCGCGACGGATTCACACAGACCCATACCAGGCTGCTGGAACTCATCGCCGTGCAGGCCGCCATCTCGCTTCACACCGCACGGCTCTACGATGACCTGCACACGGAGAACGAACGCCGCCGCCGCGTGGAACTCGAATTGAGAACCAGCGAAGCGACCCTTGCCATGGGCGAGATGGTGAGCCTGACCGGAAGCTGGCGTTGGGACCTGCGGCGCGACGAGTTCATCTGTTCGAGCGAACTCCTGCGACTGTTCGAACTGGAGGATGCACCGGCGCCCATTCGCTTCGACCGCTTCCTGGAGCGGATGCATCCCGAGGACAGGGACGATGTGAACCTGAAAGTCGAAACCGCCATCCAGGACATGGCACCCATCCAGGTAGAACACCGGCTCGTCCGCAAGGATGGCTCGGTCCGCTACGTCGTTGCTGTCGGCAAACCGCTTCAGGTGGATGGCGAGAACTTCGACTACGTGGGAACCGTGTCCGACGTGACAGAGCGGCGCAAGGCGGAAGATTCCGTGCAAAGCGCGCAATCGGAACTCGCCCGCGTCACGCGCGCCACCACGGTAGGCCAGCTCACCGCATCGATTGCGCACGAGATCAACCAGCCCCTGATGTCCATCGTGTCGAATGCCGGCGCCAGCCTGCGCTGGCTCGCAAAGAATCCGCCGAACCTGGAAAACGCCAGGGAAGGCATCGAGGAAATCGCCACCGCCGGACAGCGCGCCGGCGCCATGATCAGGAGTCTTCAGGATCTGACGCGCAAGAACAAACCCGTGCTGGCCCCCGTGGACCTGAACCGTACCATCAGCCAGATCCTTGCCATCGCACGCATGGAGATTGACCGCCGCAATGTGTCGCTCCGGCTCCATACCGCGGCCAACCTGCCTCCGACCTTCGGCGATGCCATCCAGTTGCAGCAGGTCATCCTGAATCTTGTTCTCAACGCGGTGGAAGCCATGGGGGATATGACGGATCGCCCACGCATCCTGGAGATATCCACCGAAACCAGCGGAGACGACATGATCGAGCTGGCCGTCTCGGACAACGGTGCCGGCATCAGTGCCGTCATGGAGGATGAGGTGTTCGAGCCGTTCTATACCACCAAGGAAAGCGGCATGGGCATGGGGCTATCCATTTCACGCTCCATCATCGAGGCGCATGGCGGCAAGCTGCGCGCGCGCCGGAGAACCCCGCACGGCAGCGTTTTCTCGTTCACGATCCCGCTTCGCAGAGAATCGGGGGAATCTTGATCAGCCCGGGCGTCCCGTCGTCATCGATGACAGGACGCCGTCGCGCCGGATCAACCCGTGGAATAGTGCGGCCGCAATATGCAGCACGACGACGGCGAAGAACAGGAAGGCCCCTACGGTGTGCGCCTCGCGCAGCCATGCGAACAGATAGGGGTCATGCGGAAGAATCGGGGGCAGTTGCAGGCTTCCGAACAGCACAATCGGATATCCCGCCGCGGACAACATCCCCCACCCGATCAACGGCATGGCGAACATCAACCCATACAGCAGCCACTGTGAAGCCATGGCAGCAAGACGTTGCGCCGGCGGCACCGACGCGGGTAACGCTGGCGCCGGATTCAGGAAGCGATTCCACAATCGAATGACGGCCAGCACCAGAATCGCAATGCCAATGGGACGATGCCACGACACGAGCGTCAGGTAACGCGACGATACGGTAGCGACCATGCCGATGCCGATCGCCAGCATGGCCAGAATCAGCACCGCCATGAGCCAGTGAAGCAGTCGGGAAGGCAAGGAAAATCCTTGCGATGGCGTCTTCATGATTTCCCCCCAGCCAGCACGTCAGTTTCCGTCACAGCGCTTGGCGGCTTGGCCGCCCGCTCCTTCTCCCGCAGCATGAACGATCGCGAGTAGGCTGCCGACCGCGCGCTGGGAATCGCATCTGCAGATGTGGAAATACCCGCTGGCAATACGGTCGGGTCGAAGTTGATATCGGTGCATGGACCGACATCTTCCGAGGTCAGCTTGTCCAGCGTCACCGTTCCAAGGTCGATGTGCTGGCGGTCCTCCGGCCACGGCAAGTCAGGACTCACCGGATCGCCGGGTTGACCGATGGTCGCAACCATCTTCCACGTCAAAGGGTGATGTGCCGCGTCCGCGATCAGCGCGTCGAAGAGATAGTTGGGGTCCTGCTTGTCTTGCGGTGCGGCCGGGGAGAATGGCTGCGCGGGAACGGCAGACCATCGTACGGGAACGCTTCGCCCGTCCTTGTCCACGAATTCAAAAGTATCGAGGGCGTTGTACGTGTCATTCGAAAACCCCGAGGAAACCGCGCGCTTCCCTATCACAGCCATGGCGGCCACCGTTTCCGGGTGTGCTGCCTTGAAGGCCTGCATCTTTTCAGGATCGGGCTTTCCCGTGTTGCGGTCGGGAATCGACGCGATCATCTGCGCATAGAACGCCTGCACGTTCGCGACCGGAAACAGCGGCAGGTCAATCATGGCAGTCCGCCACTCCTGGCCATGGGGCGGCTTGAACTGTAGCGCGAGGCTACGCACCAAACCTGGTGAATCGGGAATGAAGGGCATGCCACCGGCAAACGCAAAGCGCCCGATCACCGGGACACGTCCAGAGGCCAGGACGTCGGCCTTGCTGAAAGTAGCGCCCTCTCCGGTGCTATCGAACCAGCCTGCGGCACACAAGCCCTTGGCGTGATTCCTGCGGAACCCGATGTGCGTGCCGTTCTGCGCTTCGAAGCCGTCGATGACGGTTGTCTGGGTCAGACGGCCCGGGGTTAGCCACCCGCCGGCATAGGCAAATCCAGCCGTGACGCCAAGCACGACGGCCCCAATGGCCCCCAACCGGACTACCCTGGCGCCACCACTCAGCTTGGCCGATTCATCTTCCATCGCGATTCCCCCCGCACAGTTTGCAAGCGCTGTATGCGGCAACGGAAAACAATGCCTTGTGCCGCTGACTGCAAGTTATGCGAAGTCGGTAGGCCGCACCAGCCTACGATAGATTCCCCTATCCTATGTTTTGGCGTGCCCGGGCTATACCATCGCATAGGAAGGGAATAACGTCCCCCGGCTCATCGAGTCACACTGGTCCGGCCACTGCTGCACCGAAGGAAGCTCGAGGCGCCAAGAGGTTCCGCATGCTCTCGTGGATACTGATTTCCTGCGCTTCGGGGAACAACGCAGCAACCGTATGCCGATCAGGCATGCAACGGGTTCGGCTTCTCCGGATCGATGCCGTACTTGCGAATGGCTTCCGATACGCGTTCGACAGGGAGGGTTCCCTCATCCGCAAGCGCCTTCAATGCGGCAACTGCGATCCACTGACGATCTACTTCGAAGAAATGCCGCAATGCCGCGCGTGTATCGGAGCGCCCAAAACCGTCGGTGCCCAGCACGATGAATTTCTGCGGCACATAGGCGCGGATCTGATCGGCCAGTGCACGGATATAGTCGGTCGCCACAACGACCGGTCCGCGCGCATCGTGGAGCAGTTGCGTCACGTGCGGCACGCGGGGCGGCGCCTCGGGATGCAGCAGGTTGTGTCGTTCTGCCGCGCGGCCGTCGCGCGCAAGCTCCGTCAATCCTGGCACCCCCCAAACGTCCGCGGCCACACCCCAGTCCTGCTGGAGCAATGCGGCTGCCGCGATCACCTCATTGAAGATCGTGCCAGCACCCATCAACTGCACGCGCGGTACGGATGGCGCGGCCTGCGACTTGCTGAACGCATACATGCCCTTGAGGATATGCTGCGCCACGTCCGGTCCCTCCGGCATGGCCGGCTGCGCATAGGATTCGTTCATGACGGTGATGTAGTAGTAGACGTCTTCCTGCTCCTGCACCATCCGGCGCAAACCATCCTGCACGATCACGGCCAGTTCGTATGCGAACGACGGGTCGTAGCTGATGCAGTTCGGCACTGAGGACGCCCACAGCAACGAATGTCCATCCTCGTGCTGCAGGCCTTCACCATTGATGGTGGTCCGTCCCGATATGCCTCCGAGCAGGAACCCTCGCGCGCGCATGTCGGCTGCTGCCCAGGCGAGATCGCCCACGCGCTGAAAGCCGAACATCGAATAGAAGATGTAGAACGGCACCATGGGTTCGCCATGCGTGGAATAGGACGTTGCCGCCGCGATCCAGTCCGCCATGCCGCCTGCCTCGTTGATGCCTTCCTGGAGGAACTGGCCAGTGGCCGACTCCCTGTAGGACGTCAGCGCGTCGGCATCCTGCGGGGTATAGCGCTGGCCGTCCTGATTCCAGATGCCGATCTGCCGGAAGAGCCCTTCCATGCCAAAGGTGCGCGACTCGTCCGGCACGATGGGCACGATGCGTTTGCCCAGTGCCTTGTCGCGCAGGAGCGTGCCAAGGATGCGTACGAAAGCCATGGTGGTCGACATGCCCCGCCCTTCGGGGGTGGCCTTGAGCAGCGCGTCGAAGGCCGACAGGTCGGGCACCGGCAACGATGCGGCTTTCTGCCGACGCGCAGGCAGGTAACCACCCAGCGACTGGCGACGTTCGCGCATGTACGTGAGCGCCTTCGATCCTTCAGGCAAGCTGATATACGGCACGTCCTCGATATCCGCATCGGCAACGGGCAGCGCGTATTTGTCGCGCAAGGCCAGCAGGGCCTCACGCTGCACCTTCTTCTGCTGATGATTGACGTTCGAGGCCTGCCCCTGGTCTCCCATGCCGTAGCCCTTGATCGTCTTGGCGAGAATCACGGTCGGCACGTCGCGGCTGCGCGCCGCCTCCGCGAATGCCGCGAACACCTTCTCGGGATCGTGGCCCCCACGATCCAGGCTCCAGAGATCGTCGTCCGTGTAGTCCGCCACCAGCGCCTTCAGCGCCGGTGTATTGAAGAAATGCTCGCGCAGGTAGGCGCCGGACTTCGAACGGTAAGTCTGATATTCGCCATCGACCACTTCCATCATCCGTCGTGCCAGCGCCCCACTTGTGTCGCGTGCAAACAAGTCGTCCCAGCGACTGCCCCACAGCACCTTGATCACCCGCCATCCGGCCCCCAGGAAGATGCGTTCGAGCTCCTGCACGATCTTGCCGTTGCCACGCACGGGCCCGTCCAGGCGCTGAAGATTCGCATTGACCACGAACACGAGATTGCCCAGGCGTTCGCGGGCCGCCATGCCAATCGCGCCGAGAGATTCGGGCTCGTCCATTTCGCCGTCGCCGAGGAAGACCCACACCTTCCTGTCGTCGGTCTTCGCAATGCCACGCGCCTGCAGGTACTTCATGAACCGGGTCTGATAGATGGCCATCAACGGACCCAGTCCCATCGATACCGTGGGGAACTGCCAGAAGTCCGGCATCAGCCAGGGGTGAGGATAGGACGACAGCCCTTGTCCGCCTACCTCGCGCCGGTAGTTGTCGAGCTGCGCCGCATCGAGCCGGCCCAGCAGGAACGCCCGCGCGTAGATGCCCGGCGACACATGGCCCTGTACGAAGATCAGATCGCCGCCGTGCTCCGGCGTGGGAGCGCGCCAGAAGTGATTGAAGCCCACGTCATAGAGCGTGGCTGCCGAAGCGAACGAAGCGATATGCCCGCCAACATTGGAAGTCTTCCCGGCGCGCACCACCATCGCCATGGCGTTCCACCGGGTATAGGCACGAATGTGGCGCTCGAGCTCGCGGTCGCCCGGCATGCGAGGTTGCTGGTCGACGGGAATGGTATTGACGTACGGCGTGCCGGCGGAATGCGGCTGCATCTGGCCGCGCAGGCGTGCATGCGCCATCTGCCGCTCGATCAGGTAGTGCGCACGGGCGGGACCGACATTGCCAAGAACGCCGTCGAGCGCCTCCAGCCATTCCGCTGTTTCCTGCGGGTCATCATCCCGAGGATCATTGGTCGTTGCGATGTGATCAAGTTGCGCGGCAGTCATGGCAGGTCTCCTTCGGTGCTATCCGATGAGACCAGTGTAGGCCATAACTACGACTTGTGTAGTCGGCGTTATTAGACGAATGCTTCGGGTGATCCGGGCATGGCTCATGAGAAGGGCCAGGCAAGGACCTTAAGTCCGCGATGTCGCCTGCCGCGCTGCGCTCAGGCGCGTGGGCAGAGCATGCCGAATGCATCCATCGGGCAATTTGCGCATGCGTCCTGATTGCACAGGCGGCATACGCTCATCGCCGACGTGGCATCGCTCGGCATGCTGACAAGCATCGTCTCCACCAGCCGCTCCAGCACCGCACGATCCGTGGACGACACGTGGCCCAGTACCGACTCGATCGCGGCGCGGCGCCCTTCCAGGATGGTGGCCCGCTCCGTCTCGCCCGCCGCCGTCAGGTGCAGGGCGATGGCCCTGCGATCGCTTGCGGCGGGTGTGCGTTGAGCAAAGCCGGCTGCGACGAGCCTGTCCACCATACGCACCGCGCCAGGATGGCTCAACCCGGACACCTTGCCCAACTGATCGATGGACAATCCCGGCGCGTGGCCGATCACGATCAATGCGGCCGCCGCCTCGCCGCGCAACGATGTGCGGTGATCAACTTCTGCGTGAATCCGATCGGAAAGCCCTGTCGCCAGGGCACCGAGCATGTTTGCGAGTCGCAAAGGGTCCTTCTTCATTTGTCCTTGCTCCGAGTAAAAGCGTATCCTATTATATGCATGACTCATGCATATATGTAAGAGTTTTTGTGATGAAGGTGCAACACCTTCGAAGTTGGTTGCTGGACAGCCTAGGCACTCAGCGATTGACGTACATCCCTAATCTGTTCAGGAGCAACACCATGCACTCGATGTCTTCCTTTGCCGCGACGCATCCCCAGGCAGCCGTTCACGACCGTACGGTCTTCCTGTTGCGCTGGTCTCTCGTGGTTGTCTTTCTCTGGTTCGGTGGAATGAAGTTCACCCTTTACGAAGCGCAAGGCATCGCGCCATTCATCGAGCACAGCCCGTTCATGAGCTGGTTGCACACTGCCTTTGGAATACGCGGTGCCAGCGCCGTCATCGGCACGCTGGAACTCGCAACAGCCGCCGCGCTGGCCGTTGGCGCCTTCCACCGGGGCGTTTCGGTATTGGGTGCCGCGATGTCCTGCGCCACCTACGCGATTACGTTGACGTTCTTTTTCACGACGCCTGGTGTCGCCGAGCCCACTGCCGGCGGATTCCCCGCTATTTCGGCGCCGATCGGTCAGTTCCTGTTGAAGGACCTCGTGCTGCTGGCTGCGTCTGTCGTGCTGCTGCAATCCTCCCTCGCGCACTGGAAAGCCCGCGCATAACGCCCGCACTTTCTCGATGACGATGGCGCCTCACGGCGCCATTTTTGTTTGGCTATCTGCGTTAAAGATCTCCCATATCAGCACGGGCGTGGAGTGTGCTCTGCACTGTCTGCTCTTCGCCGCGCGTACCGTGGAGGCGCTGCCCGCCGCGTATGACTGCCCTGGTGGTGCAGGGGTTGGTTGAGCAATCGCGCGGCAGACCGGCGCAGTATCCGCGCAGTATCCGATGAGGAAGCAGATAAAGAAGCGGATGAAGGAGCGGATGAAGGAGCCAAACAAGAAGGGCGATCCCGGAGGATCGCCCTTCTTGTCTTCTTGCAGCCGATCAGGCCACGACGATGCGGCGTGGGTCGGCCGAGGCCAGGGCCTCGGCGCGGTTCGCGCTAGGCGGGTAGATCCATTCCGTGTTGATCTTCGTTTTCAGCGCCTTGGCTTCGGCACCGGACAGCTTCACCTGACGGTCCCAACCTTCGGTGTACACCGCGCCCCATGGGCCCAGGTCGAGGCACGTCACGTACTTCGGCTGGCTGTACGGGATCGGCGGGTGGCCCAGCAGGTCGGCTGCCACGTTGTGTCCCGCCGAGCGACCGAGGTTCATGGCGTGCTGGCAGGACATCATGGTCACGTTGCCTTCGTCGTCCGTGGCAGCACGGGCTACGTCTCCTGTCGCGTAGACGTGCTCCACGCCATCCACCTTCAGATTGCGGTCAACATGAAGGCGGCCGAAATTGTCGCGCTGCGCGGGAATCTGGTCTGTCAGCGCACTGGCACGTGCACCGGCAGTCCAGATCACGGTGTTGGCATCGATGCGTTCCCCGCTCTCCAGCGTGACGCCGTTCGCGTCAACCGATGACACACCGGAACCCAGCTTCCACGTCACGCCCAGTTCGGTCAGGGCCTCGGTAATCACCGGGCGCGGACCTTGTCCCAGATCCGGGCCGATCTCGCCATTGCGCTCCACCAGAATGACACGCACTGTGGTGTCGGCACCCAGCACTTCACGCAACCGCGCCGGCATCTCGGCCGCCGTCTCGATACCGGTGAAACCAGCGCCGGCAATGACCACGGTATTACGCGCGATGCTGTCGGGGCGGTCTGCCAGAGCGTGCAGATGCGCTTCCAGCCGCGAAGCATCTGCCACCTGATCGACATTGAAAGCATGCGCATCCAGGCCGTCGATGGCCGGGCGGAACAGCCGGCTGCCCGCGGCCAGCACGAGCCGGTCATAGTCCAGGGTCTGGTGCGACGTATCGGCGCCTACACCCTTCACTTCCACCTTGCGCGCTACCACGTCGATGCGCTCGACAATGCCCTGCACGAAACGCACGCCAGTGGCGGCAAAGATCTCGAGCAGCGGCGCCTTCATCTTCAGCGGGTTCTGTTCATAGAGCCGAGGACGCACATGGAGCGCGGGTTCCGGCGCAACCAGCACGATTTCCACATCGGTGCGCGCGGCCTCGTCGAGCAGACGGGCCGAAGCAAGGGCGCTCCACATGCCGGCAAAGCCGGCGCCAATAACAAGAATGCGTTGGGACATCTCTACTGCTCCTGATTGGATCTTTACTGCACTGACCAGCGGCGGCGCCGCCTGCGTCTCCGGGTCGCGTCATTCGCCGCGCCTTAACTACGATTGTATGAGTCGTAGTTAAAATGAGCAAGAAATTTTTGGAACGGGTTTAGCGACGCCATCCTCTACTTGCAGCATTCCGGCGGATCGACTATCTTTATCTCCGACTACATTAGTCGTAGTAAAGAACTGGAGTTGATCATGAGATGGTTTGGTTGGGTAGGCGTGCTGGGCACGTTGGCTGTACTGGCTACCGGCATCGCCACATGGGCTGCAGCCGACGGTGCGCTTGCGCCGCAGGGCGCGCATGGGGTGCTTCTGGGTGCGCAACATGCCGATGGCACGAATGCCGCCAGCCAGGCATCCGGGCCTCCCTATCCGGTGACCTGACCGCCTCTGACAACCCGAACATGGAGATCGAGATGAAAATTGTTTCCTCACGCATGCTGGCGCCGTTATTCATGGCGGCCGGCCTCATGCTTGCCGGCGGTGCGATGGCACATGGCACCGGCGAGACCGTCACACCAAATTTCTCACGCGCCATTCCCAATATCCCGGGCAAAACGCTGATCGCGGTAGAGGTGAACTATGCGCCGGGTGGCGCATCACACCCGCACCGGCACGCCGGGTCTGCATTCATCTATGCCTACGTCGTTTCGGGCAGCATCGTCAGCAAGGTCAACGATGGCCCCGAACGCGTGTACAAGGCGGGTGAGAGTTTCCACGAAGACCCGGGCTCGACCCATCCGGTCAGCCGGAATGCCAGCAAGACCCAACCCGCGAAGCTGCTGGCCGTTTTCGTGGCCGATACCACGGACACCGAACTCACCACCAACCTTGGCACCAAGAACTGATCATGCGTATCGACTACACCCAAACCTCTCCAGCCGGCGTCAAGGCGCTCGGCACGGTCTACGGCTACATCACCCAGTCCGGGCTCGACGCCGTGCTGGTGGAACTGACCTACCTGCGCATCAGCCAGATCAACGGTTGCGCGTACTGCCTGGACATGCACACGCGCGAACTCACACGCAAGGGTGTTGACGTGCAGAAGCTCGCACTGGTGCAGGTCTGGCATGAAGCCGGGAATCTGTTCACCGAGCGCGAGAAGGCCGCGCTGGCCTGGGCGGAAACCGTGACACGCGTCGCCGATACCCACGTGCCCGACGAAGCGTTTGCAGCGGCCGCCGCGATCTTCGAAGAGAAGGAACTGGCAGACCTGACCATCGCGATCGGCCTGATGAACGCGTTCAATCGTCTCGCCATCAGCTTCCGGCGTGCGCCAGCGCAAGCCGTGTAACGACGAAATGCCGACGCCCGCCGCATTGCGACGGGCGTCGGGGCAAAGCGCGAAGCCTTACTTTGACGGCGTTGCCAGCGGCGCGCCCTTCTTCACGATGTACGTCGCCAGCTCCGACGATTTGCCGCTCCCCACGTTGCGGGCGGAATGTGCCATGCCTGCGGGAATGAACAGCGCCTGACCGGCCTTGAGCGTCACGGGCGGACTATCACCAAGCTGGTACTCCAGCGTGCCCTCCAGCACGTAGGCGATTTCCTCGCCCGGATGGGCGTGTTTGGGTGCAAATGCGCCAGGTTCAAAGTCCACGCGGACCTGCACCCCTTCGAGATGCGGCGTGCTCAAATCGTGCTTGACCAGATCCGTGCGATGGATGCCAGGCGCCTGCGCCTGGGCGGTCGAGAACGCCATCGCGCCAGTGACCGCAAGCGCTGCAAGTGAAAGAGTCTTGTTCATGATGGTCTCCAATGGATGGGATATGCGATGCGGTGCCACAGGTCAGACGACCTGTATTTCCACGTCGATGTTGCCGCGCAAGGCTTTCGAGTACGGGCAGATCTGATGCGCGCGCGCCGCCAGGGAACGCGCAAGGTCGGTATCGATACCCGGCAGGGACACATTGAGGCGAGCCGCCAGCAGGAAAGCGTCGCCAGCGCGGCACAAATCGATTTCCGCTTCGACCGCCGCATCCGCAGGCAGGGTGATATCGGCAGCCTGCGCCGCCTTGCCGATCGCGCCGAGGAAACAGGCAGACCAGCCGGCACCCAGCAGTTGCTCTGGATTTGTGCCGGGACCGTTGCTGCCCGGTCCGGAAAGCTCGACCGCGAGACGGTCATCAGAACTGCGGGAATGGCCGTTCCGACCTCCCGTCGTGCGGGTCTTGCCGGTGTAGATCACGGTATCGATAGCTTGCGTCATGAATTTCAGGGATGTCAGGAGTGTTCGCCACTTGTGGAATGCGACGGACCATGGTGGCGACACGGACCGCGCGAAGCGCTCAAGGACGGAAGGCGTCGCGGACTTCGTCGATGGTGTCGCCTGGACGCTGGAGGTGCGGGTAGTGGCCCGTGGCAGGCAACAACCGCAATGGCGCAGCGGTCCTGCGCGAGAACTCGACACCCATCTCCTTGTTGATATAGATGTCCTGTTCACCCCAGACAACACGCACCGACGTTTTCAGCTTCGGCAGTTGCGCTTCCAGTACATGCTGGTCTCGCGTGAAGTGCGCGTAGTAATGTGCAAACGCATCGGCGGACGAAAGGTGTCCGTTCTGCCAGCCGCGTGCCATGTCAGCCTGATACTCGGCATCGAGCGCATAGCGTTGCGCTTCCGGCAATCCGCGCGTGAATGCGTTCTTCAGTATCTCGTCGCGCGAGGCATTGAAGGCCTTTCGCACTGCGTCGGCAGACGCTGGCTCCTTCAGCGCCTGCAGGCGCTCCTGCATGTATTGCGGACGGTCGAACGGTGCAAAATCCCCGACAACGATCATGCGGGCGATATCCGGCCGATCGACCGCAGCAAGCAGCGCTGGCAAGGCGCCGATATCGGTCGCGTAGATCACCAGGCGGCTACCGCCGATACCTGTTGTTTCGATGTAGCGCGTGAGGACCGTGGCGTAGTCACGAGGCGCATAGGCGAAACCCTCCACAGGTGGACGCGAGGATTCGCCGAATCCGGGCCAGTCGAAAGCATGAACTTCGAAATCCTGGCCGAGTGTCCTGGCAATCGCTTTCCAGGCAAGCATGGTCTCGGGAAAGCCGTGCAGGAAAAGCACGGTGCCCTTGGGCGCTGACGGCCGGACCACCATGTGTCGCAAACGCAGATCGGCACCAACGTCCACATTGCCGACTTCGAATGCGACTTCGGCAACGTCATGTGACGCAGCGATGGCGGTGGAGGCGCTGCTCATCAGCGCTGCCGACACAGTGGCAACAGTTGCCACCATGCTGGCTGACCGACGCATTGCTGATCTCTTACCCATCTCCATTCCTCCTGGCACCAGTAAAGGTGCGCGATATGTTGCATATGCAGCATTAGAGCCAGCCGATGTATCTCTCCTGTGAGGGTGAGCCGGTCAAAACGTATCGTTATGTGTGCAGGAGTCAGGCGGATACATGCCTGTACAAAAAGCCAGCGCGTCTACTATGGCTTCAAGGCATCATCGGCGCCCGTTGGAGTTGTTATCCGTTTCCAGGAGTCAGACATGAGAGCCCTCGCCCCCTTATTTGCTGCCGCTATTCTCGCGGCCGTGCCGATCCATACCATCGCGCAGACTGCTGCCGACGCGATTCGTCCGCCGGCTGTCTTGCCACTGGATGCCGAGCCAGCGCCACGGATCGTAGCCTACTCAGCGTTGCCGGAACCACTCGCAAGGGGTGTCGTGATCGTGCAGTTCCGGACCGAGAATCTTCGTGTGATCCCGGTGTTCGGCAAGGGGGCTACGCAGGTCTCGCCGCGCGTCGGCCATCTGCATGTGACCGTTGACGACGGTCCGGCCACATGGGCGCACACCAGCGAGGACCCCATCATCGTGGTGGGATTGCCGCCGGGACCGCATCGGGTGCGCCTGGAACTGGCCGACCCGACACACAAGATTCTGGCCATGGAAACAGTTGCCGTGACCGTGCCCGATACACGGTCGCCGAACACTCACGCGGCACCGCCAGCACATCGGCACTGAGTACGGTACGCTGGCGGTACATCCCTGCGTCACACATGACATGACTTCCGGAAAACGTTCCCCGTCTGGCACCACAGGCGCCGATATCTTTCAGCACTGCGTGATGACGCGCGCCCGGCAAATCTCGCGCGTGCTGACCGCCGCCTACGATCAGGCGTTGCGCCCTTTCGGCATCAACGCCACGCAGTTCACGCTGCTGGTGCTTGTTCATGAACTGGGGCCTATCAGCCGCGCCGATCTTGGACGACGGAATCATCACGATCGATCCACACTGACACGCAACCTGCAGCCCCTGCTGACGGAAGGATGGATTGCCGAGGACGTGGCAGAGGCCGCCGATGGCCGGTCGCGTCCGCTCTCAGTGACCCGCGCCGGAAAACTGGTGCTGAAGGACGCTGGGCCGGCGTGGGCAGAAGCACAGGCGATAGCTACAACGCTGATCGGAGCGGACGGCGTCACGGCCATCATGGGGATTGCGGGAAAACTCCCGAGGCGACATGGATAACCCAATGCAGGATTGAAGCGCGTGCTGACGGCTCGCCCGCACCTTCGCGTCGTCAGCCGTCAAGCATTGTTCGCTGCGTGGATCGGCTCGGCTGGCCGGGCGAGCGTCGTAGAGAGAAACCCGGTTAGCACGACGCAGCCCGCCAGCGTTCCCATCAATACAAAGGCCCACCGAACCCCCAGATACTCCGCCAGCGGTCCCGCAATCAGAAGTCCCACAGGTGCAGCCATTCCCATCACCATGTTGAGCAGGGACAGCACCCGGCCTTGAAGAGCATTTGGCACTCTGGTCTGCAGGAGCACGACAAAAGGACCATCGCCCGCCGCGAACGCCAGTCCGCTCACTGTCCACCAGAATACAGCCGGCCAGAACAACGTAGCGGGGGTAAGGGCCGTCAGCGCCAGTGTGAAACACGACACGGCAAACCCGAGGATTACCCATCGCACAGGATTGCGGGGAGCCAGCGCGGCAACGGCGATGCCTCCCAGCACCATGCCAGCGCCGGTCATTCCTTCCATGATGGCCACTTCGGCAATGCCGCCTGCAAAGTGCTCCTTCACGAGAAGCGGCACCATCGTGTAAGTCGGCATGACGATGAGCGTGACGCCCGCCAGCAGGAAGTACAACCATCGAAGGGTGGCATCGCGCCATACGATACGGACGCCACCCAGAAAGTCGGCAAACAACGTGGCCCGTTGAGGCGCTCTCCCCTGCGGTATCTTGAAGACGAGCAGAGGCAGCACACCGAGCACCGCTGTCACGGCATCAATGGCGAGCGCCCACCCGAAAGGCATGATGCTCATCGCCAAAGCGCCTAACGGGGCGGCCGCCACAAGGATCACGCCTTGCAGTGCCTGATTGAACCCTGCGGCGCGCGGCAAGAAGCTGGCTGGCACCAGGAGCGGCGTGCTTGCAGCCAGCGCGGGCGACTGGAACGCCTGCATCGCGCTGCGAATCGCCATCATCGTGTACACGTGCCACAACTGTGCGTCGCCACTCAGGAACAGGGCGATCAGCACGAGCATGCAGGCCGCGCTGATGAGGTCGGATGCGACCATGAGCGCGCGCCGGCTGAAGCGGTCTGCAAGAATGCCACCCACTGGAGAGAGCAGCGCCTGGGGAAGCAAAGCCGCCAGGCCCGCAGTGGACAGTGCCGCCGCACTGCCCGTCGTATCGGCAATCCACCAGAGCAGGACAAACTGGCTAAGCGCAGACCCGATCAGAGAGAACGCCTGACCGGCGAAGACACTCCAGTAACGCAGCTTCCACGCTGCCTGCCCATGCGTTTGTGTAGTTGACAAGGCCAATACGTCCAATGCTTGCTTGAACGCGAGATTCTCTCTGATGGCCTTCCGGCTCCAGTGGAGACGGGATGGAGATTTCGTGGAGGCGCAAAGCGCCCCAAGGCACACGGCAACGCCACGTCATGCGCGGGACGGCAACGCTTGTGGCCAGCGCATTTCAAAAGCGCAGCCTCCGCCTGCGGGCAATTCGCAGATAACGGTTCCTGAATGCGCATGGGCGATTGCCGCCACCACCGCCAGGCCGAGGCCACTGCCGCTGCGGTGCGCTGTGTGCGCCACCCCGGCACGGCGGAAGGCAGAGAAAACATGCGCCGCCTGCTCCTGTGGAATACCCGGACCATGATCGCGAACACGAAGATGGCAAGTGCCATCCTGAACAAACGCCTCAATCTGCACGATACCCGGGCCGGCATACCGGCGCGCGTTATCCAGCATTGCCAGGAGTGCCTGACGAATCCGGAGGGGATCGCCAAGAACGGACGGCGCCGTCACTTTCACCACGGGCACCTGGTCCGCAGATGCCAACTCGTTGCCGAAGAACTCCAGAACCTCGCCAATCTCCGCCTGCAAGTTCATATCCTGCACATGAAGATCGAGATGGCCACTCTCCGCCAGGCTGATCACACGCAGATCCTCGATCATGCGCGAGAGTCCCTCCACATGCGTGAGCAGACCACGGAACAAGGCTTCAGTCGGTGGGAACACACCCTCGGCAAGTCCTTGCAGTCGGCCCCGCAGAACGGTGACCGGTGTCCGAAGCTCATGCGCCATTGCGGCGTTCCAGAATGTCTGCTCTTCGGTAACCCGCTGCAGCCTGGCCGCCAACGCATTGAAATCGTCGGCCAGCGAAGCCGCCTCTCCGAGAGACCGATCACCCGCAACGGCTCTCGCGGCAAGATCGCCACGGGAGACCCTTCGCATGCTGTCGGCCACGGAGTTCAATGGGACCAGGATCTTGCGCGCCAGCTTCCTTGCCACCGCCATGGCAACCACCGCCCCGAACAGGAACGTTGCACCCAGCCAGACCCATTCCGGACCACTGGGCAGGACAGCCGTCTCATCCACCCGCTCGGGCCAATACGTCATCATGACGTAGTAGAAGATGTAAGACGTGGACACGACGACGAATGTCATCCCCAGCGAGACCGCTGTCATCCACAGAGATATCTTCCGACCCAATCCGACGAGCTTCACTCAGAGCTCCAGCAACCGGTAACCGACGCCGCGCACGCCCGTGGGAACGCCACTCACGCCACACTCTTCCAATTTTTTCCGCAGCTTGCTGACATGGCTGTCAACCGTTCGCTCCAGCGCATCGCCTTCGGGCAAGCACGTGGAAAGCAGTTCTGCCCGACTGAACACCCGTTTCGGATACCTGGCAAGCTGCGCAAGGATCCTGTACTCGGTGAGCGTGAGACTCAGTACATGCCGCGCGTTGCCCGATTGGACAACGGCTTCATGCTGATCGAGATCGATCTCGAACGGCGGAACGCGCAGCACCCGGCTCGTCTCCGTCTCGGACGCCGTCCTGGCTCGACGCAACACAGCCTGCACCCGGGCGACCACCTCGGCCGGATTGAATGGCTTGACCACGTAGTCATCCGCACCGATGCGCAGACCCATGAGCTTGTCGATATCCTGGTCGAGCGCAGTGAGCATGATCACTGGCGTACTGCCCCGATGGCGTAGCTCGGAGAGGACCTGCCATCCGTCTGCCAACGGCATCTGTACATCGAGGAGCACCAGATCCGGCTTCAGGGACAGGTGGAGATCCAGTGCGCGTCGGCCGTCTGCGGCATGCACCGTACGCAAGCCGCTGCGCGCACAGTAGGCGGCAAGAATATCGGCAATGTCCGCGTCGTCCTCGGCAACAAGAATCAGAGGCTGCGGTCCGGCTGGAAGTCCTGATTGCATATTCCGCTCCATAGACTTCGCTCTCCATCGAATCCTCCATACTAGTTCAACCGTGAGTCGAACGATGGCGGACAGAATCGACGGATAAAGTTGGGCGAGACGTCTGTGGACCGAGCCCGTACGAAGGGCGCGAATCCCTCTAGATGCGTGGCCCGCCCTAGAGGATTCGAACCTCTGACCGCTCGCTTAGAAGGCGAGTGCTCTATCCAACTGAGCTAAGGGCGGATTGGCCGTTTATTGGCATGCCGTGGCGGCAAGGCGTGCATTCTACCCCACTGTCGGCGCGTCCGAAATCTGATCAGATCGACTCGCGCTCCCGCACGCGGGGGCGACGCGGCATGCCGACGGATTCGGCCGTATCGTGCGACGAGACGCAATTGCGGCCCATCTGCTTGGCATCGTAGAGCGCGCGGTCGGCGCGGCGCATCACCGCATCGGCATTTTCACCAGCCTGCCGTTCCGCCATGCCGATACTGACTGTGTAGGTAATAGGATCGGGATCGGACGGACATGGCGTGCCACGCACCAGCGCACTCAGGCGGACACTGATGGCCCGGCCAGTCTCCAGCGTCGTATCGGGCATCACGATCGCAAATTCCTCGCCACCCAGGCGACCCAGAATGGCATGCTCCGGCGCCGCCTTGCGCAGCAGCCCGGCAAAGTGGCGCAGCACGCTGTCCCCGGCCAGGTGTCCGTAGAGATCGTTGATCGCCTTAAAGTGGTCGAGATCGATAAACGCCACGGTACAGGGGGCGCGTTGACGTTCCGCCTGCTTGCACGTGACTTCGAGTTCTTCCCAGAAAGCGCCGCGCGACAGCACATCGGTCAGGTCATCGTGGCGCGCCCGGCGCTCGATGATCCGGCGCAACCGGTCATGGGCCATCAGCGCGAAACTCACCGACAATCCCACCACCCCGAACACGAACCAGACCGTGACACCATCGCGCTGCTCGACCAACGGTAGCGGATGCCCGTCCACCAGCGTCGAAAGTGCCGGCCATGCCTGAGCACCTGCCAACACTGCGCATGTCAGCGCCACCAGCACCAGCGACAGCAGCGCAAGGCGGCCGGTGCCATGCTTGGCAGGCAACCTTGGCACTGTGACACGCAGCAATTCGAGCAACAGCAACACCTGAACCACCGACGCGACCAGCGTCAACCCAGCCACCGCAGACGGCGCCGAGAGTCCGGCATTTGCCAATGAGCGGGTCGATACGAACTGTGCAATACCCTGGCTCCCATGCAGCGCCAGCGCGGCAAGGCCGGGCAGGTTCAGGACGGCAAGCATCAGACCCCGCCCTGGCTTGCCAACGAAATGCCGTGTCCCATAGACCATCATCGAAAGCCCGGCAGTCAGCGCCAACTCGGGCAACGCCGTCACCGGCCATTCAGGCCGGTAGGCATGAACCGCCAGCAGGATCACTGCCAGCGTCACGATCAGGTCGCCGACGGCCCACGACGTGAGCCCGCTGCGCGCCATCCCTGCCGAGCGCCGCAACACGGCACAGACGATCGCCATCTGCAGCGCAAACAAGCCTGCGATCAGCACTACCACCTGCGACTGAAACATCTTCATTCCCGTTCACAAAGGCATCGCCGGCGCTCCGCACGCACCCGCCAGCCTTCTGTTTCGCGGCCTGCGAACGGCCGTTCTGTGTTGTTTCCGCAGGTCCGGTTGCCCCGAATGCCGTCGATGCGCACGCATCGGGCGGGGCAATGCTCAGGCACGGCGCAGTCAACGCTTCGCGAGCGCTGCTGGCATGCCATTGTTCTGTTGATCGGGACCAGGTCCGGGTGGGCACTGCTATGCCAGGCGCGAAGCGCCGGGTCGGACCGATACGGTGTGCGGATTATGTCAGCGCGCCGCACCAAGTCAAGCCAAAACAGCCCCGGCTGAAGCAGGGTGCGCCCATGCGCCCCAGCCGTCACAACACCACCACATCCGATCTCTTCGAATGGCAATTGACCTGCGAGGAACAATCGCGATAGAATCGCCGGCTTCGGAGCGTAGCGCAGCCTGGTAGCGCATCTGATTTGGGATCAGAGGGTCGTAGGTTCGAATCCTATCGCTCCGACCAGTATTTGCAGTGGTAAAAGGTAATGGAATCAACGGCTTGTGTCGAAAGACGCAGGCCGTTTTTTCTTGGTCGCTCGCCGGCTTCCAATATCCTCCCAACTCTATTTCCAAAATACAGTGTCCTGTACAGCACTGTATGGATAATCAGTCCACCCCGCTCTCCCTCTCCCATTCCCTGCAAACGACCACCGGGCAATCGCGCCCAATCCTGCACCTCAGATGCATTCTCGGGTGGGGGTACTCGTAGGGCACACTGACCACCAACCGAGAGCACGTGCGGCAGGCATACCGGTCCCAGACGACATAGGACGGTAGTGGCGGCGCGGGCGGTTGGAATCCAGTGGACATGGTCGGCACTGTATATCCGAACAGTGCATCGAGCCAATTTCAACGCTACCCCAACTGCAGGAGGATACGAAAGCGAATGGTAAGGCGCCTTTGTTTGTTTCAGTTTTAGTACACTGCCGCGCGAGACAAGATACAAAACTGACAAAAATATGTCGTACAACCAAAAGCTTGATTCCGTCCAAGCGCTGCGCGGGTTCGCGGCAATGTCGGTTTTCATCTTCCATATGCGATTCCAGTTCCCGACGGGCGTCCAGGCAGTGGACGAGTCTGTATGGAATGTGGTGATGAAGGGCTTTCTCGGCGTCGATATCTTCTTCGTGATCAGCGGCTTCATTCTTGCCTGGGTGGGCGTGCTCTCGCGAAGTAACGGCCCGGTATCCCCACTAGAGTTCGGCATCAAGCGCGCGTTCCGCGTGGCTCCTGCGTTCTGGGCCAGCATGGCGGTGATCGCCTATATCCTTGGCCGTGGCGCCACGAATGACGACCTGCTGAAGATGCTGGCGTTCTACCCACTGGGCAACCTGCCTGCGCCCTACTACTCGGAGATGCTCAATGAGGTGGGTTGGACGCTGAACTATGAGATGGCGTTCTATGCCATCTTCTGCGCTTGCTTGGTGTTTGGCCGCTTCGCTCTGGCAGCGGTGTCGATCGCGCTGGCCGGCTTGGTGCTGGTGGCGCCGATGGCCTATGGCCTTGCGCCGTCGATCAACCCGCACAACAGCGTCATCCCGTTCAACAACCTGTATGCCCGGCTCGCGACGAACCCGCTGATGCTCGAATTTCTGGCGGGAGTTGGCTGCGCGTGGATCTATGCGAAGTATCGTGACCGGGTGTCTATTGGCTTCTCGTTCGGGCTGATGGGCGTCGGCGCATTCTTCCTAGGCCTGTCCTACGTCACCACTGACTTGAAGATGTCGCTGCTATCGGCCGCGCTGCCGACGACTGTATTGCTGGTCGGCGCCCTGTTCGCAGAGCACCATGGTCAGCTGAGGATTCCACGTTTTGCCGTGTGGCTGGGGGACATATCCTTCGCCCTGTACCTGACCCATTGGACGCTCGAGCGCGTGGCCATCAAGTACTTCCCCCACCCCATCGGCATTGCCGGCGAATGGGGCCGGATGCTGGTGCTGACCGCCGCCGGGTTGATCGTCGCCCATTTCTGGAAGCGGTATATTGAGGACCCGACAGCAGCATGGGGAACGGCCCTGGCCAAGTTGTTCCGGCCGAAACGCGAGGTGATGGCACCCGAAACGGTGCCGATGCAAATGCGGGCCGAGTAGCTTACTTGCGTTTCGGCTTCCAGCCGCAAAGCTTGGCTCCGGCGCGGTTGTGCGCGAGGATAGCCTGGGCAGTCGAATCCGTCAGGACGTCGGCCTCTTCCACGTAGATGGGTCTCGTCCAGTCGCATGCCGTGTCTACGGTGCGGGTCTTCACCACGATCTGCGGCTCGGGCGCCTTACTTTCCCCATTCGTCGTGCAACATGCGGTTAGCGTCAGGCTCGCCAGCAGCAGCAGAATCCTCATCTCGTCTCACCTTTGCGTTGTCGGCGCCAGCGCGCGCGGCGTCCTCGTTGGCCTTGGCCTCGATGGCCTGCGCCTGGGCAACCCTCTTGTCGGTCTCGGCTTCCTTCTGCCGCGCCTGCGCCTCTGTGGTCTGGGCCTGCTTGTGCCGCGCCCATCCAGTGAGCAGCGCCACGATCGCGACGACGCCCCCGGCAAGGATCGGCCAGAGGTCGGATAGGAGTGCGGCGATCATTTGATGACCTCCAGCCTGGCCAGCGTATGGTTGCCGGGCCATTCCGCAGGCCGTGGCTTGCCGGGGCGCCACGTGCGCAGGTACAGCCCCCACGCGCCGTCCGGATCGTCCATGGCCGGAAGCCGCCTCGGATCGGTGAAGAGCAGCAGCCGGGCGACGCCGGCCGCCAGCACGTCATCTTTCTCCATCTGCCGCCAGATCGCTTCTGGCAGGAACTGCACGCCGCGCGAGGCGCACAACCGATCCAACCAGAACCGGGACGAGTCGTGCAAGTAGACGCCCCAGACCCCGCCGCGCGATTGCCGCGTGCCCAGCTCGAACTGGGGATAGCCCCGGGCAGGCCCGTTGCCGAGTTGCCGGCGATGGATCAGCCCGGATTCCTGCAGGCAGATGGCCAGGATCATCAGCCGAGCTTGGGGCGTGTCCATGGCTGGCGGCAGGATAGCCAGCGCCGGCACGATGGCGTCTTTGATGAACTCACGCGCCAGCATCGCCGTCTCCCTTGTCCTTCTTCCGGATCGTCGTGTAGCGCAGCGCCAGAAACGTCAGCCCGAACATCGTATAGGCGATCCATTGCTGGATGTTCTGCGGGATCACGGCTTTCAATTCCGGCGGCATAGCGCCCCAAGCCTGAACCAGCAGCGGCCCCGTGCCCATGACCATCGTGAACAGCGTGCCCGCGATCACCGTACCTTTCCGGTGCAGCTGCCGCCAGTTGTCTGCGAGTGTAAGTTTCATTTTGCCCACTTCCGAATGTCAGGTCGCTGGCCCGCTGCGTTGTCCAGTAGGTAGTCGCGGATCTTCTCCACGTTCGAGCCAATGGCGTTGAGCTGGTCTTTCACTTCTTGGCGCTGCTGGGCAATTGTCGAATCCACGCGGTTGAACCGCGCATCGTGCTCGACGTCCTTCGCTTCCAACGCCTGCACCCGGCCGACCAGCGCGAACCAGGCAATTACCACCACCACGGCCGCCCCGATCAGCGCGCTAAAAAGGTTCTGCAGGTTGATCGTGGTGTCGATCCACCTGCGCCGACCGCTCTCTTTCGTTTCCATGCATGATCCCCAGTGTGGAAAACAGTCAGCGCGCCCGACGTGCTCGGATGACCCCCTGCCCCGTGGCCGTACCACCAGAATGCGTGGCCTGAGACACGCAATACACTGTCGTCGTGCCAGACAGCGAGAAGCGGCGCAGCGTAGAGTCCCGGGTAATACCAATGCCAGACGGAATGCTGATGACTCCCGCCGTGGAGTAAAGAGGAATCGCCGGAAAAGTGGCACTTACAGTGTTCAGACCGGTAGCTGCGGCAGTCAAGGTATCCCCTGAACCGGTCAGAAAAAAGACGTTGCAGTAGACTTCCCAATCCCCTGCACCGAGGCTGAGGGATGCGATGTTCGCCGTGACGTTCGTGGTCAGGCTGACTGCGGCAGGAGTAGCCTCCTGATACTCCCCCCAGCTACCTGCGATTGCGTTGTCATTGGTCTTCGTACCGACCAGACCGTTTGTTGTCGATGGTGTGATCGTGCTGGTGAACGTGGCGTTGCCGCTGTATGTCGGCGTCCCGCTGAACGTGCCGGACAGGGCGGCACCCGCGATCGTCGGAGTGGTGAGCGTCGGCGAAGTGTTGAATACCAGCGCGCCAAGCCCAGTCTCATCCGACATGACGCCGAGCAGTTGCGCCGAGGTGGTCGCCGCGAACTGCGACAGGTTGCCGCTCGTCAGCGCGAACGTCGTGCCGCAGGAGAAGCCGGTGCCGCTGGTGTACTTCAGCGCGCTGTTGCCGGTGCTGCAGCTTGGCAATGCTGCCGCAGTCGGCGCGGCGCTGGAACCGGTCACGTTGGCGATGGCGGTATTCGCGGCGACTGGGCCGAGCGCCGTGGCAGTGACGTTCCCCCACGCTGGAGCAGTGCTCGGGCCGGTGGACACGATGGCCTGGCCCGCCGTCGAGCCGGATGGATTCAGCAGTGACGGCGGCGTGGTGGTGGCGCCGATAGCCAGCGCCGAGATGGTAATGGCCAGCAGGCCCGTGAGTAATTTGCGCATCTTGGTTCCTTTAGGCGTTGGTGTTCCAGCTCATCCTGAGGATGACGGTGAATCCGCCAGCAGGGACGGGGAACGGTGTTTCGATACCGGTGGCTGGATCTACCTGAATGACGCTGATATCGGTGCCGGCGCCATTCAGCTTCGCGTAGAGCTGTTTTCCCGCGTATGCCGCGCTGATCACCACGACCTGCCCAATTCGGGTCGGAACGTAGCTGACAGGTGCGAGTCCAGCGGACAATCCTTTGATCACAAACGCGCCGGTACCGGTATGCGACGTGCACCCGATCTCCAGCTCGAGATCAACTTGTCCTGCCTGGATGGACACTCGCCCTTCTTGGCGTGTGTAGACGCCGGCGCCGGCTGACGTTCCCCCTGCCACAAATGGCACAGGGTTCATAGCAAAGCTGGAACGTGGGCCAAATTTGGCCCCCACTACGGTACCAAGTGGTTGATTTAGTCCCGCAGTGGCAGTGGCCAGGAAGTAGCTAAAGTTGGTGTTGGACGTGTCCACGTCAAACAGGCCTGTCGTACGTGCACCGCTGCCCATTGTTGGGTTCCACACCACGCATCCGTCCGTGCCATCAAGCTGGTATGCGAGCGGCCCGACGTTGCCCCAGTGGTTCAGGTTCTCGTAGCGGCAGCTGCGGCCTGACGTACTCTTGACATCCGCCACGCCGCAGTTCTCGATGTACATGTCGCGGACCGTAGTGCCGATACCGTTATCGAACACCGCGTGGTCATAACCCTGGATGTAGCCACCATTAACAACAACACCGAGGTTGCTTCCAGTAGCCTGCACCGTGATGCCAGTACCGAGGCCGGTTCCGCCAACGCCAGCGCCGTTGTCGAAGTTCGGGCACTCGACCACGGTGGAGGAATTGTTCGCGATGAAAATGATCGGGAATGGGACTGCTTCGGCCGTCGGGTTCACAATGTGCAGACCGAAGCAGCCGTCGCGCCCGATGAAGCCCGTGTCGATATTGCGGAAGGTCGGATACAACAAGCCGCTGAACAAGCGCATGTTCTTCATGTCCATGCACGCGCAGCCAGTCTTATCGTTGCCTTCGAAGACAGGACCGATAAAGCGCACGTAATACGCCGATACCGTGCTCTTGAAGATGGTGACGTTGTCCGCAGCTGGACGGAATCCGCCACCCTTTTGCGTGATGATGTCCAGGTACGAGGTCGGCGGAATCAGCGGCGTTGCTGTGTCGTGCATGGCCGTAGCGACCAACGACTTGACGCCTGAACTAAGCGCGGCCTGGAGACGCGCACCAGTCTCGACGCCTTCTGTGCGGCAGCCGAACTGCAGGAAGTTGACAGAGCCGTCATAGATCAACTTCCAGCGGCCGCCGTCATTCCCGACGATCACCGTGCCGCCATTGTCCGGCGTAGTAGTGTCCAGCTCATCAATGCGATATTTTCCCGCACCGCCCTTGCCATCCCCGTAGTAGCTGAGGGTATGCGCGACACGATACCGTCCAGTCGACAGCGTGCGCAGCTCGGCCACGGAAGCGCACTCGCGGGAGAGCTTGTCGGACCATTGCAGTTGCTTGTCCCCCACCGACGAATCAGGCGGGATGATGGTCGACAGCGTGGTACCGGTGCGCGCATAGACGCGCTGCACATCCGGGATCGGAGCATTGAACGTCACCACCGGACCGTTCAGGCCAAAGGTGTCAGGGCCCTGGAATCCGGTATCGAAGTAGATCGCGACATTGGCCGTCGTGCCAGGATCGCGCGATAGCGTGAGCTGCGTGGAGACGTTGGGCGCAAAGGTGGGCAGCCCATCGGGATTCGGCAGCGCGCTGGAAATGAATGTGTCCACGCGCAAGTCGCCCGCACCCACCGACGCGGGCCGGGGCATCATCTTTGCCAGGCCGGTGATGGGATCGAAACCGAGCAGCATGCCAAGCCGCTCCGACTTGCGCGGCAGCGTGCCGTCGGCGTTCTCGGTGATCGGATAGTGCAGTGACCGGGAGTAGGTGCGATTGCCACGCTGCAGCAGCATGGTCAACTTGTCGAGCGCCTTCTCGTGTTCCTTGGCTGGAAATGGGTCGTTCGCCTGATACGCGGTTTCCTGCGTAGCCGGCGGATCGCGCTCGATGAGAAGCGTCTTCGTCTCGGCCACCACAGCGGAGAGAGTCACGCTCCCGCCGAACTGGTTCCCAGCGCCGGCCACGCTGTAATCGGTGCCGTAGACCAATGATTCGGCGGTGCCGTCCTGATCCACCACAGTCAACACCAGATCGGTGTCCTGCAGGAAATAGAACGGCACCGGGAAGGTAAGGGTTACGCCGTCGCCGTCATAGGTGACGTCGGATTGTTCGCTCGAAACGGTCATGTGGGCAGCCTTTCATGGACTGCGCACATGGTCTGCGTGACGAATCGGACTGTTGTCCGTATTACCTGCCGAATGCCGCACCGATATCCGGCGCCCTTTCAGGCGTTGGCTCGCCCGGCCGCCACCAGTAATCCTGGTTCCAATCGCGCTGCGCGCGCTGGCGCATTTTCGAGTGGTATCCAGGCGACAGGTTCTCCTGCAACGCGGCCAGACCCGCTGCGTCCAGTGCGGCCTTGCCGTACCAGAGATTCACATACGGCAGGTGGTTACGCGCGAAACGCAGCGTCTCGGCGCCCACATGCGTGTCCTTGCCGTGCGCCGCCTGATAGACGTTCTCGATGCCCAGCTTGCCCACCAGGTCGAACGCGCTGCCGATGCTGGGCCCGGCAACGTTCTTGATAGCGTTGGCCGTGGAGTCACCCGGGTTCTCGGTAGGGTCGGTCAACAGGAAGTCGCCCACGATACCGAGGCCGCCGCCTTGCGCCAACGCACGCAGCCAGAATTTCGGGTTTTCGAACGGGTCCATGTCGATCGCGTCTTTGCCTTGCACCAGTTGCTTGTTCTGGAAGGCGATCGCACCCAGCGCGGTAAGCGACACCATCATCGCCGCGCCGTAGAAGCCACGGTTGCCGAGAAACGTAGGCGCGCCAGGGATGCCACCGGGAGCATCGGTGAACCTTCCCCAGTGCCGCGAGATCATAGCGATCGGGAACGACTTGAACTGCATCACTGAGCGCGCCAGCTCGCCCAGCGGCGTGCCGCGCTGCGTGCCGCCCCACGACTGCAATGCCTTGGTAGACAGGTCCGGGTTCAGCACTGCATATTCCGACTCGTCGGTGATCAGCCCCAGCACCTTGGCCACCACCTCGTTGGCGCGCGGGTCGCCGCCGGCGCGGATAGACTCTGGCGTCAGAAAATCCTGGCCGTTGTAGGCAGTCAACTGGGCCTGGCGGATGACATCCCAATCCGATTCGGTCAGGCCCTTGCTTGTCATGCGCCAGCGGTCGTATTCGGTCAGGCCCTTCCAGTCCGTTTTCGCCAGCTTGGCCATGCCGTTCATCATGGTCATGCTGTAGGCACGGCGCAGCGTGTCGGTCCAGACGTTCATGAACGACAGCTTCATCGTGCTGTTGGCCAGCCTGCCCGACCAGGTCTGCCGAATGTTGTCCCCGCTCCAACGGTTCAGGTCTGAGATCATCGACTCGGCGATGATGCCGTGCATGGACAGAAAGTCGCGGGTATCGCCGCTCATCTGGCGGGGGATGTTGCGCAGCGCGTCCCAGTAGCTGAGATTGTTGAATCCGGTGGTCACGAAATACGTGCCGACGTCGGTCACGCTGGACAGGATGGCACCCTGCAGCTTGCCGAAGGTCTGGATGTTCCGGGCATGCGTGCCGATCTCTGCAATGCGGCCGCTGACTGGCGCGCTGCTGGTGCCGTTCAGGACGTCCCAATACGACTGCGGCAGCATCCCGAACGAGCGCTTCAGCCCGTTGTCGGCCCGAGCAGCCAAGTCAAACTGCAGACGCATCTGCTGATTCGGGTTGGGGCCGTATCGCTCGACCAGCGCGATGTCGCGCGCCAACCTGCCGACGTGCCCTAGCATGGCGTCGTACATGCTGCCCGCGCCGTACTGCCCCATGTATTCCAGATAGGCATTCCCGTCGCGGTAGTGGATCTGGCGTGTCGCGCTGCCGGCATTCGCGCGCGCGGCGCTGCCCGGTGCTGGCCGGCTACCCGGTGTCGTCTTGTTAAGGCCATCCGTGGCAATGGTCGTCCAGGCCTCGCGCAGGAAGTCCAGAACTTCGGCATCGTTCATGCGGGCGCCATCTTCGCGCACGTACTGGCTGCGATCGAGCAGCGGCAGGGTGTTGTTCGCCCATGCGGCGCGCGCCGCGTTGGAGCCATCACCGCGCACGCGCACGTTGTCGTGCGGCTGCGGCAGGTAGCCATAGTCGAGCTGGCCGACATCTCCGCCTGAGGTGTTGAAGCGTTGGCGCATTCGCTCGATGGTGTCCAGCCACGCCTTGGCACCCTTCTGTGCGAGCGTGTTTCCCGTGGCGCCATTGGCGTTGGCAATTATTTCGACGGCCAGATCACGGGTCATGCCAGGGTTTTCGGCGTCAAACAGGAACATCAGACCACGCCGGATCGCCCCCGCGCCCTGCCGGCTGTCGGCAGCATCGAGCAGATCCATCAACTGAGACATGTTCTCGCGCTTGACGCCCTCGGCGTAGGCCGACGTCAGGTCCATTTCCCGGACCAGAGCCTTGCTACGGCCTTCGGAAAACTGCGTCATCAGGTCAGTGACGCGGGTATCCATGGCCGCCGTCTTGATCACTTGCAGGCTGGCGCGCGTGACCTTCAGCGCGGCCTCTTGCTGGATCTGGGCCATCGCCTCGCGGGAGGCGTCCAGCACACGCTGCGACAGGGGCATGGCCTGCCACGCGGCCGGGTCACGGCGCGCCATCTGGCGCATGGTGGCTGATAGCCGATCATCGATCTTCTTGACCTCGGCGTCCGTCAGCGGCCGGCCAGCGGCGGCACTGACGGCAGTGCGGCATTGCGGTGTCATATACTCGCTCCCATGGTTCTGATTCGATTCCTCACCCACACCGCCGGCGTCTGGTGGATCTTGCTCGGCGTCCCGGCGCTCGGGTGGATGGCCAGCGCCCTGCCGCCGCAGCACCCGGCTGCGTACGTGGCGGCGTTCGTCTGGGTGTGCGGCGTCGTGCCGGCGTGCGTGCTATCAGGAACCAGCAGCAAGAACCTGCCAGCGGGCTTCCGCGCGGCCTGGCGCGCCTTCCGCACCTGGTTCACCATCGTCGGCACCATCGCGCTCGCCGGCATCATCCTGTCCTTGGTCATCCACTAGGCGCTGCGCAGGAAGCACTCTGCTGCTGCCTGTATCAGCGGCGCGTCAGCGGCATCTGCCTCGGCTTCACGGCGGACCGCTTCGAGCGCATCGGCCAATCGCACCGGCGCATCCATCCCTTCGAGCTGCACCATCATGTCCGGTGACAGGCGGGCGATCTGTGCCGCCTGGGCGTCGATCGATGCCATAGCAGCATCGGCTGCATTATTCGGCGCTGTTGTTGCATAAACCGGCGCTTCCGTTGCATTGGATGCGGGTTCTGTCCCGCTTTTTGCTGGTTCCGTACCGTTCGAAGCGGCTTCCTTCCCGGCTTTCTGGGCGGCTGGTTCAGCGTCGGCGGCTGGTGTACCGGCCGGCTTGCCAGTGCGAGCCAGTTCTCCGGCGGCCAGCGCGGTCTGGCGCGGCGCGCTCGGTGGTGCATCCAACCCAGCACGGGCCGAACGCACGCCGCCTAGCTGCTCGTCCAGCGCCTGCACGGCTTGACGCGCTTGCTCGGCGCCGCGGTTCGTCTCGATCTGACGCTCCAGCGCCGCCATCCGGCCTTGGTGCTCATCCAGTGCCGCTGTCAGTTCCTTGCGTGCTGCGGCCTGGGCCTGCTTATAGCTCGTCCGTCCGCTGTCCGCCGTCTGGATTTCCTTGGCCCTCGCCTTGATCGCATCGTCGCTGGTGTCCGGCAAGGTGCTGCGCAGCTGGTCCAGTTCCCCGCGCAGCGACCGGATAGCGCCAGGCTCGGCAACCTGCCCAGCCTCGGGCAGCAAGTCAGCGCGCGCGGCCTCGAGGCGGCCGACCATGTCGTCCAGCATCCGGGCGTTCTGCAGGGTGTCCCACTGCACCACGTCGCTGACGTCCACCCGCGCGCCGCCGCCCAACTGGTCAGAGGCACGCACGATGGCGGCCAGGTGATCCTGCGCGGCCGCAATGTCGGTCGGGTCTTTCAGGTTCCAGGAATCGACGGTGTCACGGACCTGTTGAAGGCGGGCGGCGGCCACGGCGTCCGGATCCGCAGCGGCAGCGCGTCCGGCGGCTTCGCCAGAATGTTCGGCCAGAAACCGGTCGGTGCGATCCAGATACTTGATGGTCTCGCTGTAGATCGGGCGGCCGGTCCTGACCACGGCTTCGGCATTCTTCACGCCGCCGTTGTAGTGGGCCAGCGCCGCGCGCCAGTTTCCGTCGTACTGCTTCCCGAGGTCGGCCAGGAAGTCGGCCGCAGCGTCGATGTTGGCCACCGGATCACGTACGTCTCGGCCCTTCCCGTACTGGCCCCACGTGGCATCCATGAACTGCATGATGCCCTTCGCGCCCACCGGCGAAGTTGCTGCGCTGCTACCCGATTTTTCGCCGGCATTCTTGACCGCCAAGATAATCTCGGGCGGCACGCCAGCGCGTTGGGCAGCCGTCACGGCGTAGGCGTCCAGCCGGGCGTCGTTGTACGGCAGGCCCTGCCGCTCGCGCATTCCCATGTCGACCAGTTGGCGGGCTGCCGCAGGATCGAAGTCCGCCGCCGGCCTGGCACCAGCGCGGGCCGCGCCACGGGTCGCCCAGGCTCCAAAGCCAGCGGGCACCAGCGTCGATACGGCCAGGCCGACGGGGTCGAAAGGGTCGTACTGGTCGGCGATCTTGCTGTAGTCGGCGTTCTTTAGGATGGAGCGCGACGCAGCCTGCTGGGCGATGTACGCGCCTGGCCCGCCAGCCACGACCAGCGCGGCGGTTTGCGCGATCGACCGTCCGGCCACAGGCAATGCCACACCAGCGCCTGCCGCCGCGCCGGCCACGATACCGACCTTGGTGCGCGTTTCGATGTCGACGCCTTCCGCCTTCAGCCTGTCGGCCTCGGTCATCCCCTCGTCGCCGGCCACCAGCGCAGCGCCCACGGCGGGCCCGGCCGCCAGCGAGTAGCCCACCGCCTTGCCACCGAACCGGCCGAGTTGAAACAGCGTCTGCTCGACCACGTTGGACGTCACCGGATCGGGCATCAGATCGCGCGCGCTTGCGCGCAGGCCAGTGCCCACCGTGCTACTGAAGGCTTCGCCGCTAGCAACCTGCGCGCGAGCCGCGTCGCCTTCATCCCGGCGCTTTTCCATCTCTTCCGGAGACAGCAGAAGCGACGGATCAGCCTGGGCGCCGTATCCGGCCTGCACCTGGCCGAACGCGCTCAGCACATCTGCACCGAAGCCACCCGCCTCCACCCCGCCGGCAGCCGCACCAACGACAGGCGCCTTGATCGTGTTCCAGGCCGAGAACCCAGACTGCGGGCGTGGCGCCGCAACCGGGCGCTTCTGACGGTCATCCAGCGTGGTGTCGATCTGGTCCTGCAGCAATCCGTCGATCATCAGCGGCTCCGTGCGGGTTGGCCTTGCGCGCCGTTCGGCGGCGTTGCGTTCGGCCGCTGCGGGTTCAGGTCAAGCGTGATGCGCTGACCAGCGCTGTTGGTGACGAAGCCCTGGCCGGCGCGGATGGCGTACTTGCCCTGCCCCGCGTGCACGAGCGACGACTGCGGCAGCTGCTGGAGGAATCGTTCGAGTGGCATCGCTGTGGCGCCGCTGAAGACCTGGCCGTCCGGCGCCTGCACCGCGATGTCAGTCGGCTTGATCGCGGCAATGCGCTGGGTGAATGTGTCGTCCGACATGCCGTACGGGCGCGGGATCTTGCTGCCATCGCGCTGCTGCCGCAAGCCGCCGGTGGCCAAGTTCACGGCACGCTTGATGTCGGTGCCGCCGCCGTCGGACGCGATAGCCGCCTGGATGTAGAAGGCCGATTCGATCCAAGACTGGCGCACGTCCTGGTTGTAGGTGGCATCGCCGATTTCCTTGGCGATCTCCGCGCGCCAGCCGGTTTCCTTGGCCTGATCGACCTTGGCCGTGCCGTCCTTCAGCGCGCGGTCGCCGCGCAGGATCAGCTCGGACGTCAGCCGGCCCTGTGAGGTATTCGAGTTGGCGTAGGTCATGGCCATGCCCAGCGTCTTGTCCTTCTCCGACATCTGCTTCGCGAAGGCAGAGATGCGGTCGGCGTTGCCGATCGACGCGCCGAATCCGGCCAGCGCCGTGGACTGCTGGTCTGGCGGCAGGCTCCGAATGATCTTGCCGATCTGGCCAGCCTCGTCCGGCTGCATCGGGCTGACCGGCTTGCCGACCCAATCCTCCACGTCGGCGATGTTGCGCATGCGCTGGTTGATCAGGTTCTGGGCGTCGCCCACGCTGTTCAGGGGCACCTCGGGGGCACGCACAATCACGCCGCGTTCCTGTGCCGCCTGCCAGGCATTCTGGTCAGCATCGCGCTGAATGGCTGCGTTCATGCGCAGCCGGCGCTCGTATTCCTTGTGCTCGGCCGGGTCCGTGCCGATGCCAGGCGTTGCCGCGCGGGCACGCATCTGTTCCAGCCGCGCCTGCTGCTGTGAGAGCGGCAAGGTGGCGAAGCGCGCATCGTTGCCCTGTTCCTTGACCAGCGCCATGAACGGCACGGCCGCCACGGTACCGGTCGTCTTGTCGGCCACCTCGCTGATGAACTCGGGAGACGGAATCTTCCCGTCGGCCAGCAACTCCGACATGCTGGCGTAGGCTTCCCGACCAACCTTGTCGCGCCGCTCCTGCTCGCGCTCGGCCTTCTCCCGTGCACGCTCGGCAGCTGCGGCTTGGGAGTTGACGTAGCCTTGCGCCTTGGTGATCAGCGGCACGACCTGATTGGCATCGAGCCGCGGCACCCATTCATAGCCCTCGGGGATCGGCTCATCCGGCTTGCGGCTGAGCACTGCCAACGCCTGCGCCGGGTTGTCCAGCACCATCCGCGAGCCCGCCGCGTAGGCAAGCTTTGTCTCCGTCGACTGCTGAAGCGCTTCCTTCTTCGCTGGGTCCATGGTCGACGTATTCAACACGGCCATGGTGGCGGCTCGGCGCTCGCCGTACAGAGCCGGATCTCGCGCAATGGCCACGGCGTCAGCATCGGCCGCTGCGCCGTATTGGCTCACACGATGCGACTCCCGCTGCCCAGCCTCCCATCGGACCGACTGGCCGCCCAGCGTCTGGCGCAGCTGATTCAGTTGCATGCTGTAGAAGCGCTTCGACGTCTCGTCCGGCGCGTTGGCCAGCGCCGTCTTGCTGTACTCGTCAAACTCGTTCAGAAGGTTGGGCGTGAAGTCTGGGGCGCCAGGCTGAGCTGCTTCCTGCAACTGCGTCATGCGGTCCTGCCATTTGACGTAATCGGTGCTGCTGGCCTGCGACACCCACGCACGCGCGGTCTCTGCACTCTGCTGCTCGACAACGTTGCCGACACGCTGGAAGGCGTTTGCCACCTGACCCAGCGCCTGTGCACTGCCGGTATCAGTCACAACCGCAGTAGCGCGAACGCCGGGCTGTTCAAGCGCCGGCGCCTTCTGCTGTTGGTATTGGGGAATTGGGATGCGGGTTGCCATATCAGCCGAGCCTTCCAATGTAGGTGCTGCGTTCGACCACAGGAGCCGGGTTGCTCGGCGACCGTCCAATGCTGTACGCGCTGCTGAGGCCGCCCAGCAAGGATGCAGACGCCGACAAGTACGAGTTCTTCGCAGCCGCGCTGCCGGAATCCCGCAAGGTTTCTGCCTGGTACTGACCCATGGAAGCGTTCTGTTCGTAGTTCTGGCCTGTCAGCACGCCCTCATACCGGGTCTGCAGCGCATCAAGCTCGGCGTTGCGGGTGCTCTGTAACTGCACGTCCAGTGCAGATCCGCTGTTCGGATCGAGGCCAGACGACGCGAAGGCGGCACGCTGCTGGCTCAGCTGCTGTTGGGCCTGTCGCCTTTGCGCCGACTCGCGTTCGACGCCAGCCGCATAGGCCGCCGTCGCCTGGTTCTTGCTCAGCGCGGCGTTGTACTCGGCCGCGTCTGCCTGTTGATTTGCCTGTCGCCTTTGTTGCTGACCTGCGGAGATGGCGCTTGCCGCGCTGGCTGCCGCTGCCGCACCCGCTGCGACGGCGGCGATGGTGGTAGCTGAAATGCCTCCGGACATGTCACTCTCCCGTGATGATGATGGTGTTGTGCTCTGGGTCGCGTCGCGACAGGAGCATTTCGGTGTCGTCTGTGAACTCCGCTTCGGCCTGTTCGATCGTGGTGGCCTGCGTGGGGAACACCATCGTCACAGTGGTCTGGGCGTGGGTGATGAAAACCTGCTTCCGTCCGGCGCTGGCAGCCAGCACTGCGGTGCCATTGATCCGAACGCCGGTATCCTCCCCCCGCGACACGAGCACGTCGCCGTACACCATCAGCAGCGTAGGTCGCTTCACCAGCGCGCCAGTGAGCACGACGCCGGCCGGGATAGTGATCGTGCGCGAATACATGCCGGCGTGCAGCACGTGGTGCGTGTGGACCTCGACCTGCGGCAGCTTCAGCAGATCCTGCTCGAGCGCGGCGATCCGGCCTATGGCCTCGGGCGTCATGGACTTGATGTCCAGACTCTGGCGTGTCAGGTTCGTCATTGCAGGCCCCGGAAGAACACGCGGCTCGTCTCGCGGTACCCAATGCCGGGTAGCACACGCTCCAGGATGCCGCCTGTCGGCGCACTTACCAGAACGCCAACCGCCCCGGCCTCGCGGGCTACCGCTTCGGCCGCGTGCAGCAGCCGCAGGCCGGCGCCTGTCTTGCGGTACTCGGCGGCCACAAAATAGGATTCGCTGACGCCAACCTTCCGGCCAAAATGTGGGAGCACGGGCAGCAGCAGGAACATGAAGCCAACCAGGCGCCCATCCACCCTGGCGACGAACGCTCGGAAAAGCCCGGCCGCCTCCATTGCCCGATAGGTGTCGATCTGCGGACAAGCCGGCCCGATCTCGTCGTTGGCAGACTCGGCCGCATACTCGGCCAGCAGCGCATCCAGCCCAGGCTCCGCCTCGATCTCGGCCAACGTGGCCGAGGCAATGGTCAGTTCGGTCATTTCACTCTCGCGTATAGGTAGACGTCCCGCTGATCAGCGGTGTATTTGCGCATGAGACCTTCGCGCTCGAAGCCGAGGTGTTCGGCCCAACGCATGGCCTCCGTATGGTCTGCATCGACTTTCATTTCGACGCGGTGCCACGGGCCATCTGCAAGCACTCGGCGGACAGTGCGGTGGATCTGGCGGAAGACCGTCAGGGCGTCCGGAGCGAGCAGCGTCCACGCTTCGGCGCGGCCCGGCCAGCACTCAGCGATTCCGGCGCAGCCCACCACGCGACCGTCGACCAGGCCAGTCCAGCCTACTGGGCACTGATCGACGAGCGACTGTGCATAGTCGGCTGACAGCACGTTCAGGATGGCTGACTGCGCGGCCTGTGGAGTGAACTGAAATAGGTGCTCCGGCTGGAGCTTTACGAGTTCGAGCATGCGTCACCGGTCGTCATTTGTGACCACGATTGGCATTAGCGCAACGATTGTCGACGGCAGCGGTTGGTCGTTGACGTACCAGATGCGCGACGTTGTCGAGTAGCCACCCTTCCACGGGATCGGCGGCAGGTCGCCGGTGAAAAGCGGGATCGGCTTGTCCATGGCGTCCGAGGGCCGACGAAACTGCAGCTCGTCCAGGTTGCTCTCGTCGGGCCCAAGCTTGCCACCGAGCGTCCGATGCACTCGCGCCACCACGTTGGTCACACGCTGCGTCTTGCCCTGTGCAGTGCCATCCGCTGCGCCGGCATTCAGCCGCATGGTGGCCAGCTTGGCAGGTGCAGGAATGCCGATGTGTACCATCGAACCGGCGCGCTGAAGCGTGACCTTTCCGTCTGTCACGACGCGCTGCGGGTGCGTGGAGCCGTCGGCAAGAATATCCACGGTCTGAGCTTCGAGGTGATCCAGACCGCTGATCGTTGTCGCCGGCGCGCCGGAGTACGTAAGGCCAGCATCCACATAGAACGCCTCGGTCTGTTCCTGCTCGTCTGACAGCGGCGGCTCGAGCCATTCGACGTAGCGCACCGTCTGCCCGTTGATGACCCGCCGCACGATCATCCATAGGTCGTCGCTCGCGCCGTCTGGCGCCGGCATGGATTCGACTGCCTCGACCACGCCATTGACCATCGGGTGTGGATGCCAGCCATAGACATCGCTGCGGCCCAGTTCCTGATCGTAGGTCAGCCCAACCAGACGACCACTGGCCAGCGCGCACCAGATGATGGAATTCGGCTCCTGCTGATACGTCATGTCGACGATGCCAGTCCTCGAGATGTGGCTCGCGAGCTTCGTCGTGTCGCTGGAAATGTAGTTGTCGGAGCCGTAGTCATACGAGTAGTCGCGCAGCTTCCTGCCGCTCTTCTGTACGAACTGCGTCTTGCCGGCTGCCTCCACCGGCTGGACAGCACGCGAGCCATACGAGGTACGCCGACGCGCCTGAATGTTGCCGGGGCCCACCGCCTCGTTGGTCTGAATTGCGCCGACAACCCATTCGTCGCCGTTCGTGCCCAGCACCAACTGCTCGGACTCGACCAACCACACAATGCGGTTGATCTGCCGCGCATTCAGCGTGATCACGAACGACGAGTCGGCCAGCACTTCCCCCGCGTCCTTGGCTGCAAAGTTCTCAAAGTCGCCAGTCACCGATCCTGCCAGGGTGCGATCGCGCGCCAGCACCAGCCGCTCCAGCCAGAAGGCACCGTGCTCGGGCCACCCCTCCACATCGGAAAACAGGGAATGCGCCCACTTCCATGTCGAGCCGAGAACGATGTCATCAGGCAGGCGGCTGACCACCGTGCCCAGCGCCGTGTCCAAGGTTGGAACCGCGGTGATCTGCACGATGCCGTAACCCGCATGCAGGTATGTCCATTCGACGCCGATCGGGCCGCGCTGATCGTTCGCGATGTCCACGCCGTCACCGTCCCAGGCTGCGCCTTCGGTATGCACTGGCGTCAACGTGCCGGTCACGGGCCCAGCACCGCTGCCCACCGCCGTGCACTCATAGACCCGGGCTTCTACCCGGCGCTTATCGCCTACAGCGACTTCTTGATACACGGCCCACGGGCGAACCGCCGAATGGTCTGCTGACTCAAGGTAGAACAGCGACCCAACGTGACCGGCCTGGAATACGCTTGCAGAGGCGGTCAGCGTGATATTGCCCGTGACAGCGCTGGCATGCACGACCGACGTCTTCGTGATGTTGCTCTTCTTGAACGGCCCTTCGGTGAACGTAACGACCGAGATCGAGAATGCGGTGGCAGACGTGCGTACGAGCTTGAGCGTCTTGAAGGAGCGGTGGAACAGGTACATCGTGTCGGCCGACTGCACCGCGTGCAGGTTGCACGTCCCATCTGCAGCGGTCAGGTCAGCGAACGAGTACGGCGTGCCCACCTCCACCGGCACACCGCCAGAGATCAGCAGCCCACGGTTTGCATAGAAGCGGATCGACTGGTTTCCGAACTCGAGCATGTAGCTGATGTTCTCGGAGACCTGAAAGCGCAAGAGCCAGGATTTCCCACTCGCGCTCTTGACCGGGTTCACGAAGCGCGTGCCGCCCCGACGCACTGCCGGTCCCTGCACCAGCGGCAGGTAGTTCTCCAGCTTGAAGCAGCCGTTGGGAAACTTCGCGAGGTCGACGCGACCTTCCATGAGCGGCGACAACTCGCCGGCGTCGAAACTGGTGATGATCGGCGCCGCTTTTGCCACGTCGCGCTCCTACTCAGGTTTGGTACGGGGGGAACTGCCGGGGATAGTTGGAACCAGCGCCACGAGACTCCAGCCAGGTGTCGTCGCCGATAACTTGGGACGGACGCTCGATCGCGTTGGCACGCACAGCTCGGCGCATGGCGAACTCATACATGCCGGCCACGCGGTTGTATTTCGTCTCGCTCTGGGTAAGCGATTCACACGCCTCAACTGCTAGGCGGCAAGCAAATACCTCAATGAAGCTCGCATCGAACAGATTCGGGTCTTCCACCCGCTTCGTGTAGCGAACGGGCAGTGAGGGGCCGAGATTCGTCAAAAGCTGGCGCCCTTCGATGCTGAAGAGGCCCCGGGTGTCCATCCGTGGGTAGACAAGAAAGTCGCCCACCTGGATCAGTGACAGGAAGTCTGCGGGGAGTTGGAAAGCGTTGGCGAAGCCGAAAGCTGGCTTTTCTGCCAGTGCTGGCAGCGTCGCGCGCGCCTTGGCGAAGTTCCAGCGGTGCGCACGCAGCTCATCGTCTCTCACGGCATCGAACATGGAAGCGATGTCGGTCGCGGCCTTGGTCGAGTCCGTGAGAGAGATGATCCGCGCCTCACCCAGCTTGGTGATGGCGCGGTTGGCGATGTAGACGTTGGACGTCACGGGATCAGTCGGTTATGGCTTGTCGTCGCCGGCCGGCTCTTTGGGTGAGCCTCTCGATGTCGACCTCGTCCCGTGGCGCCCACCGGACTCCCCCTGGGGGGTGCCCGGCTTGTCGTCGCCGGCCGGCTCGTCATCGTCTTCTTGGACATCCACCGGAACCATCCACGTTCCAGGCTTCTTGCCATGAAATTCGAAGATCTCGCCGGGCTCGACGATCTTGACCACGCGGCGCTCTCCGAGGACGTCATCCCCGCGCTTGGCAGGGGTGGCATCCAGGTGGATCTGGCCGCGGCGTAGTGCGCGATAGAGAGCCATGGTGATCAGCCGTAGGTGAAGCCGGACTTGTACTGCTTCCGACCTTGGGCATCCTTCACGATGAAGGCCGAGAACGTACCGCCGGTCAGCGGGCCAGTTGCTACCGTGTAGCGCGTGCCGAGGTACCGCTTGTAGTCGCCGGCGGGCAGCTTCACGCGAACCACTTCCTTGCCGGCGGTCAGGCCTGCGATAGCCAGCGCCGGGGTCGTATAGTGGACGAGGGGCGCCGAGCCCAAGCCAACCACACTATCGGATTCCAGCGAGAACGCGACGGTAGCAGCGCCGGCAGCGGTCGCTGCAGTGTCGCACTGCACGACCCACCACACGTCCGGCTCGCCGTCGCCCAGGTCTACCAGTGCGTTCTTGCCCGACGGGTTGGTGTCGATCACGTTCGTCGAGATCGCGGTGGCGGTGACCGCCTGCGAATCCGAGAACTCTTCGCTCTTGTCGAGAATCATGTTGCTCTCCTGAGTGGTTCAGCCGGGGCGCTTCTATCGCGCCGCCGGCCCTTGCATCTGCTACTTCGCCGGATCGGCGTCTTACGAGACCAGCGCCTCGGTCGTCAGGATCTGGTCGACCTGGCGGATTGGAATGCCGAGGAACGCCGTCTGGAACTGCTCGGCAGCCTCCCGGATCGACAGCGCAGCATTCGACTTGTTCAGCGCCATCTTCTCCAGCGCCGACTGGATCGTGCGGTTCGCGTAGATCCGTGGCTGCACGCCGTTGAGCGTCGGGAAGCGATTCTTCGCGTCGATCAGCAGTTCGATCAGCTTCTGGTTTGCCATCGTGCCGGTACCGGCCATAGCGTCAGAGACGTCGATGTTCGCGATGCGCACCACATAGCGCCAATCCTTGACCACCAAGCCGCAGTTCCACTCGTACAGATCGCCGAATGCACGGTAGCGGTTCTGGTTGCCGTCGAAGGCATCGATCTCACCAAGGTCTTGGTGCGACAGACCAGCTTTCGAGTTCTTCGGGTAGATGCCGAAGACCGTGCGCTTGCCCCAGCCCACCAGCCAGATCGAGGTATTGTCAGCGCCGGAGCCGCCGCCGAGGACCACGTTCTGACCCGAGCCACCGGCGGTAGACGAGTACCGCGGCGTGAAGCCGTAGAACTGTTCCGGGTTGATGGAAGTATCGCCATAGAGCAGCGCCGTGCAGTAGTCCTGGCCCATCTTCTCGATGAAAGCGGCCGACTCATCCAGGCGGAACGCGGCCGGATCATTGGCCAGGTTCACCACCTTGATGTCCGGCTCGCTACGAGCATTGAGCATGCCGCACGTGTCGGTTACTTGCGCGGTCGTGCTCTTCGAGGGCGGAACACCTTGGTACAGCTTGCGCCAGATGGTGCTGGGCAGGCCGGTACGGATGGTGGATTGCTGCCCGGTGGGCAGGTTACCTTCGACCCACGGAACGTCTTGCACGATCTCGTTGGTCTGCGCCAGCATCTCGGCCACGTCGGCGGTGTCGCCATTCGGGTCGAGACGCTTGGCGACATCGATGATGCCAAGGTTGTTGGCGCCAGTGGTTGCCATCGTTTTCTCCTTTAGCTCTTAGGCTGCATGCTCGGGAACATCCGGGCAGCGCGCGCCTTATCCGGGTCCACCGGATCAGCGTTGCCGCTACCGCTACCACCACCCGGCCCGAGCGTTCCCTCACTCAAGCCCTTACCGATCCGCTGGAAGACGCGCAACGTCGTGACGTCGCCCATCGGGCCGGAAATCTTGTCGATCTGCTCTGCGGTGATGCCGAAGTTGCGCATCACTCGCCGGCCGAGTTCGACATTCGCGTCGTACTCGTTGCCCCATTCCGACTTCAGGGCTCCCATTTCCTGTTCGACCTTCTGCACGCGCTGCGTCTCCGCCGCCTGCATCGCGGTGTTCCAACGCTCGGCCACAACCTTTGCCGCTGCAGTCGGAACACCTGCTTCCAGGAACCACGCCGACACCTGCTTAGAGAAGGCTGGATCTTGGCCCTGCGGTACCGGAAGCTGATAACCGTCAGCGTTTTCCGGCACTGCGAAACGACCTTCCATTTCCCGGATCGCCTTGACTGCCTCGGCTGGGTCCTTCCAACCTTTCTTCGTCGCGTAGTCCTTGGCTTCGGCGTCGGGCAGAGATTGCAACCAGTCAGTGGGACTGGGGTCCGTTTGTGCCGCAGCAGGCGCGGGAGCCGGGGCAGGTGTAGCGGCAGCGGGTGCTGGCGCAGGAGCCGGCGATGCAGCTGCGGGGGCAGGTGCTGCTGCAGGAGTGCCTGCACCACCACCGCCACCAGCTGCGGCCGGATCTTGGTTCATGAGGAAGAAGGCCAGGAGTTTTCGCTTATTCATCGCTGCGGTCCTTGATTTGGAGAAGTTGCTCGTCGGTGAGATTGAGGTAGTACTGGAGGCGGTTGAAGACCTCGCGGCGGCCTTCGGCCACCATGGTTGCGTGGGTATCGATCACGCGAGAAACGGGGGAGACGACGACCGTGCTCTGGTCCACGCGGCAGAAGCGCCGTAGGTCTTGGAGGACCTGGCGGCCGGCCGTCGTCAGGTTGCCGTCGCGGTCGCGGAAGCACGAGCTGTATGCATTCCGCCGGCCAGTCATGCGATAGAACAGATCGGTGAATTTGTTGGTCATGGTCAGATGCGTGCGTTTTGCACAGTGGCGCTGGCGTCAGCGAGATCCTTGGCGGCACCGGCAGCAACGGGGGCGGCCTCCAGCAGCGCCGCTGCCTGCTGTTGCTGCTGCTGTTGCTCGGCTGCCTTCTGCACGTCGTCTTCGCTGTTGACGTACTTGGCCGGCACGCTGAATACGTCGGCCAGGCCGCGCACGATAGCCTCGGCCTTGGGAACGGCGGCCGCGCGTGGATCAGCCTGAATGAACGGAGCGGAAGCCTCGGCCCAGCGCAGAACGGCAGTGCCCTCTTCCGCGCGCATGGCACGGTTCAGCGGGCTGTCGTATTCGATCGTCACGGAACCGCCGGCCTCGATCAGTTCGTCGGGCATCTGCGGCAGCAGTCCTGCCTGGAAGGCGATGTCTAGTTCGCGCTCGATGGTCGGACCCAGCAGCTCGGACTGCACGCGGCCCATCGTCGGGGCCAGCAGCACACCCTTCTCCTGCGCGCGCTGCAGAACCTCGGTGGCAGTCATCTGCGGGTTGTCGACAAGGATCTGGAACAGCGTCACGTAGAAGCCAAGGTTGATCACCTCGCGCTTCTGGTTCGTGTACTCGATCCCGAGATCCACGCGCTGACCGCTCTCCAGCACCTTCACCAGCTGCTCGCCGCGGTCGTTCAAACCTCCGTAGTTCAGGGAGCCGGAACGCAGGTCGAAGCCTTCGAGCGCGCCATCCTCCGGCAGCAGCAGAGGCGGATCGACCGCCTTCTGCGCGCCCTTGATGTTCGTGCGCTCCATTTCGTTGACCATCGCGATATCGGGCAGCACGTCGCCTGCTGGCCCTGCGCCATAGTCGCTGTCGTCGTCGACGTAGAACCGACCGATGGCGACCGGGAACGTACGAAAGCCGCTGCGCTCGACGATCTTTTTTCCTTGCATCGAGACCCACAGCGACTCGAAACGCATGTTCAGGCTGTCGAGTTTGCTGACGTCACGGTCCTGGCGCGGCTGCACCACGTGCAGGAAGTCGGTGACCTTCTCGGGCTCGCGCTCCAGCAGGTTCTGCAGGCTCTGCGGCAGACTCGACTTGCCGAACTTCTGCACCGCCTGGCGCACGGTCATCGGCCACATCATGAATGCCTTGTCGATGCCGTCCTCACCCTCCGCGTACCACAGGCGCTGCAGCGGGCAGAAGCGGTAGCGCGCGCCACGACGACGCACCGCGTCTTCGATCATTACGCCACCAGCGCCGAACGCACCGATGGACGTGTAGGTGCCGCCGAAAGCCTGGGTGAAACCTGCCTTCCAGCGATAGCGCATGGTGAAGAGCGCCTTCGTCACGTCGTCCAAATACCGCTTGACGTTCTGATTGTCCTCAAGCGCGTCGTTCTCGCTGATCAGGCGGTGCCACACCTGCGTACGAGGCGTGATCATGGAGTCGGTAGCAGCGGCGAAGTGGCGCAGGCCAAGCTGAGCCGTGGCGTCGTAGATGCGCTGGGCGCGTACTGTGCCTGGCTGGCCCTTGCCGCGATTGAAGCCCGGATGACGCGGCAGCACGCGATCGACCACCTCGTTCCACTGCTGCTCGAATGCAGACCGCTGGGTCTTCAGGAACTCGAGCTGGGTGAGCGCTGTGTTGATGGCGCTGATGTCATCGTTGTTCATCAGGTCCCCAGCAGAGTCTTGGTCGCGACGGACTGCGCGCCTACCGTGGCGGTATCACCGGCCAGCTCGGTGGCGGCCGTGCCACGACGGCGGCGCAGGCGCTCTGCCTCCTGGTTGACTGCCGTCTGGGAATCGGTTGTCGCCGGCGGCGCGGTCGGCGCCGGGGGATCTGGGAGTTTTGCACCGCCGCCACCACCAAACATGGTTTGTCTCGCAAGGATTGATTACCCGGCGGACGATATGAGTGGCGGATCGGACTGTTGTCCGTTTCAATCCGTGGTGGCGCGGGTTGGTCGCTTGCCGGTCGGCTTCTTGCGGCCCAGCACCTCCCGGTGCTCACCGCCGCCCAGCAGCAGGTACTGCAGGGCTTCAGCCACGTGCGAGTACGCGTTCTTGTCCGGCGCGTCGGCGAAGCGCTCGCCAGATACCTGCAGCCGGCGGTAGCAGTAGCCGCCCGCCATTGCCTTGCGCAGCACGCGGCAATCCGAATGCACCAGGATGCCGGGCTCGCCATCGATGAGTCGACCAAGCGCGCTGTCCACCGCCTCCACCCGGATCAGGAAATCGTTCGTCGGCGCAGGCTTGGCCACGATGTCGGCCGCTCGTAGGATCTGGAAGGGGGTGATCTCATCGGTCTGGGCGCGCGTGTCGCCCGCTGGGTCCCCGGTCAGCGAGCCGATCTCGAAGCCTGGGTACTGGTGCGCAACGTGGTTCTTGATCTCGCGGGCGAATGCCTTGGCGCCCATGCTGGTGGCCACCAGTTCGGAACGTATGCGCCAGGCACCCATGAGGGTGCGCTGCCCGAACGTGGCCGCCGGGGTAAGCCCGAAGTCCATGCCGACGAGCAGAGGCATGCGCGGGTTCAGCTCGAATGCCCGGCAGTGCAGGATGTCCGAATAGCCGTTGTAGACCGGCCTGCCATCCATGACAAAGCCGTACTCGTTGGCCAGGTTGACCTTGATCCAATCGTACTTCTTGCCCTGCATGCCGCGCTCGTAATAGCCGCCGGGCAGATTGTGCACGTTCTCCGCGTCAGGGTTGGGCTTCCACCCTGCCCCATCCTTGACCACGCCGCCGGGCTGGCGCAGAAACTGCCATCCGTCCGGCTTGTCTTCCTCGGCGAGCTTGTAATACCAGTGGTCGGTGTCCGGCGCGTTGGTGTCACCGAAGATGCCGTACCAGGTCGGTCGCACGTCCTTGGGATAGCGGCCGACCCGCAGATCGAGCATCGAGATGATGGCGAACGACAGTTCCTTGACCTCGTTCAGCCACGCGCCGGTGAGCTGCAGGCCGCGCAGCTTGCGCTCGTGCTCGGGGCGGTCCAGCGCGATGAACACCATTTCGGCCTCGACCGTGGTGCCGTCGCCGAGATCGAACCGCAGGTAATGCGTGGGCGGCTCCAGGCCGCCACCGACATAGCGCCCCAGATCGCGGAACATGTCCAACCAGTCCTTGATCGTGGTCGACGTCAGGTCCGGGTATGTGTTCCGCACGCCGGCCCAGCGCGAGCGGCGAATGCCCTGGGCGTCCGGCTCCTGGCTGCACATGTTGCGGAAGACCTTCCAGCAACTGGCGTTCGTCTTGCCGGAGCCGAGCGGCCCCATGATGAACGTCCGCGCCGACTCGCTGAGGATGTACCGCTCCAGCGTCTCGCCCTGTGGCTTGTAGACGAACTCGACGTGCTGGCTCACTGTTTTTCCTCGTCCTTGCGGCCGGTCAGGTCACGGATGACCACCAGCGGGTTGCCCGACTGGCCACCGTGGTTCAGATCCAGCCTTGGGCCGTACCTGCCTGGGTGCCATTTCGCCAGCAGTTTCAGGTAGTGCTCAGACCGCTTCGCCTGCCAAGATACGAATCCTGGGTCCACCTTCTTGCCATGTTCCGTGTCGATGTACTCGGGCCTTTCGTCCATGATGCCCTTGGACTTGTCAGCGATGGCGTCCGCACCGATGTCCCGTGCGATATCCATCGCTTTGGCGAATTCGACGTTCTGCCGCAACCAGTCGTAGACAGTCCGCCGTCCTGGCATATCCTCGTCCCGACAGATCTCGCTGAGCGTTTCACCTTCGCACATGCGCGCGCAGATGATGTCCGCAATTTCCCACGTGAAGGTGCTGTTGCCCTGTTCCACTTCATTCCCCGTCAATGGCTACCCGCCTGAATGCGAACGGGAGCGGCCCGTACTGGCGCTTGCTCCCGTGTCTTGCCGGTGCGCGTGGACCACAGCGTGAGCAGCATTTCGCCCCGCCAGTGGCTCGGCTGGCTGCCGGCCATGTATTTGCGCAAGGCGCGCTCTGTGACGCACCCGTTCAAGGCGCCCACGATCTGGACGTGATCCATGCCCAGCCGTTTCAGGTCGAACACGATCTCGGACCAGTCGAAGTCGCGGTACTGCATAGCTAACCCCTTTCCCGTTTTGGCTCCCGGCCACGCCCCGTCAGGATGGCTGCGAACATGTACCAGGCCAGCATCGGCCAGAAGACCGGGTTCATTCCCGGCTCCGCTCGGCCAGCATGGCGTCGGCTTCGACATAGCGGATCGAGGCGATGTACTCGGCCAATTCTCCGATGGTGGGCTTGCGTCCGTTCTTGGCTTCGAACGTCTCGGCGGGTGCGTAGATGCTGACGTCTGCCTTGGCCGCGAAGTAGTCACGCGTCGAGATGCCGGCAGAGCCGCCCAGCCCCGGCCGGATGGAGTTCGGGAAGGCCGGGCCGCCGTCGTTTTGGATGTCGTCTGGCATGGTTCAGTCTGCGTGGTGAGTCTTGACGCTGGCGTTGCGCCACGCCGAGCGCTCGACGTCCGGATGCACGTTCACGCAGCTGCCGTGGTGCGCCGGGTGACCGCAGTGCCAGCAGTGGTGTTCCTCGGACGGATCGTCGCAGCCGAGTTCGCCCATCTTGATGAACTCGGACAGCAACAACGCGCCGAGGATAGCGCCGGCGATGATCAGGGCCATCGCGATCAGCACGGCCTGGAAGATGGTGAAGGTCAGCATTGCGTGCTCCAGATGGCGATGGCCGGGACTGGCCCGGCTCAGTGGTCAGAACGCTGCGATGCGCTCGGCCAGAATGTCCGAGTACAGGACCATGACCTGGAGCTGGTGCGTCAAGCGATTGCGCTCGTGCTCGTCCAAGCCTTCGAAGATGCTGCCAGCGAGGAACGCGCTCAGCTTCTGCACCTTGTCATCGTTCACCGCCTTCTCGCCGATCACGCGCTGCTGGTGCGGCGGCAATTGCGACACGTGGCCGATGTCGATGTACGCGGCTTCGAACACGTCCTTCGGGCTCCAGCTGGTGTAGCCGTCGGCGTATTTCACGGCATAGCCAGGCTTGCCGTCCTTCTCCTGCGGCCACGCGGTGATTTGTTTGGTTCCGATGTATTCGCGGGTCATGCTGTGCTCCCTTAGTCGAGGTCAGAAGGTGGCTGGTTTCCCAGCCGAACGAGGAATTCGTAGGTCCATTCGTCGTGGTCACCAGCCAACCCGGCGCGCGAAGGATGCGGGTCGAACACGATCTTTCCGTTACGGCCAATGACCGTGTGATAGACGCCATTGCCACGCGGTGACGGGCCTGATATCGCGTGGTAGACGACATTCGACGCCCACTTAATGGTCGAGCCAGCCGGCGTGATCATGAACACGTAGCCATGTGACCAGCAGAAATCTGCAATGCCTTGCCAGAACTCAACGCCGCCTTCCTTTTCATCGCGCAGGAAATGCGGCACTGACTGCAGAGGAAGGTCGAGCAACGACGCGAGCACAGCTCGCTGGCAGTCACCGTGCTGACCGTTCTCGGGATCGTGGGTGAATTCCTGATCGGCCGGGGTCACGCTGCCTCCTGCTTCACCGCATATCCGAGGATGCCGATCGCGTCGCCTTCGTTGTCGTCGACCACTGACACACCGCGGCGCTTGGCGTCGTCGATCATGTCTTCCTTGCTGGCCCGGCCGTTGCCGGTGGCGTGCTTCTTGATCGTGCCTACGCCCACGCCAACCAGCCGCACGTTGTTGGTCGCGCACCAGACTTCGAGGATCGCCAGGAAGCCGCAGTACGCGCGAGCCGACAGGTTCGACACATGGCGCTTCACCTCCTCGTAGTACACGACATGGACTTCGCCCATCTCGCGCGACACGTCGCCCAACCACGTGCGCATCAGCAGCCAGCGATAGCCCGGATGCGGGTTCTTGCCGGCCGAGAAGTTCTCGGTCCCACTGCGCACCTTCCCGTCGCGTTTGGAGTACGCCCAGCCGCATTTCGTGCCCAGGTCGAGCGCGAGGATGTTCACGTTGCAGGCCGTCGCAGGCACGCGCGCGCGTGATGTGTGCGGCTCAGGCTCTGCACGCTGAACCGCCAGCCGCTTCTGGACGCTCTTGCAGGCGCGGTTGTCCGTTTTCCCCGCCTCATTCGAGGGGGAAGAATCGGAAGTGGCGGCGATCTCAGCATCGATGGCGCCCTTGGTGATGGGCGCGAGCCTGCTGTTCAACTCCGCTTCGAGTTGCGCCATCTCGGCGCGCTTGCGCGGGCTGGGGAATGGCCAGGCTGCCTGGGCTTTGACGGTGACGGGCGTGCTCATGCGAACTCCGGAAGCAGCGATGCGGCGGTCTGCGGGCCTGTGGCCTCAGCCTGCGTCGCGGGTTGTTGAGCCTGTGGAATGCCGTTCACGCATTCGCGGAAGATCGCGGAGCGCAGGCGCGTTGCCCACAGGGGAAGGTGTTCGGACTCATCCGCCTCGACGATGCGGTCGATCTGCTCGCCAGTGTGTCGGTCGCGGTAGGGATGGGCGAGCTTCACGCGAATGGGCACGAGGTCGGGCCGGCCGATCTTGGGCATGTACACCGCAGCTGCGTGGGCCCAGCCCTTGAACGGATCGGTGTTCATCGCCCGATGCGCGGTCTTGACGAGCTGCAGCCGCAGGTTGATGCGGGTGGTGACCTGCTGCCAGTCGGTGACGTCGGCGAAGGCGTGGCAATCGCACACCCAGTCGTTGCCGAGCCGGATACCGGCCCACATCGGGCAGCCCCATGCGGTGCATTGGCCGGGCTTCTTCGCCTCGGGAGCGTTCTGCGGTGTGCGATCGAGCGTCATGCCTTCGGCTCCACAAGGTCGGTGACTTCGTCGTCGATCGCTTCCGTCACCACCCGGAACAGCAACGCGGCGCAGTGCAGCAGATCGGCCTTGGTACGACGGTCAGGAAAATCCTTGGCCATGTCCGCCAACTCGTTGGCCTTCTGGCGAATGAGGTCAGATCCGGTCATGCGGCTACCCTCCCTTGGGCTTCGATGGCCTGCTGGATGCGGCCCTTGAACTCGTTCGGCTGCTCACCGGGGCGTGCGTCGGAGATGCCCAGTTCACGGGCCTTCGCCGACATGGATTCGTTCGTCAGCCACCATGCGTCGCGCTTCTTCGGCCGCATCTCTGGCGGGTTCAGCACCTCGGCAAGGATGGGCTGCAGGTAGTTCGGGCTGATCGGCTCGGGCGCCGGCTTGCGGACCCTGGCGATGTCGACGGCGGCACGCAGCTGCTCGTCGGTGGCGCCGGTGTTGGCGAAGGTCATCGCCATCGGATGGGCGCCGGTCATGGGGGAGACACCGAGGGACCGGAGAAGCACCGAGACCTGCACATGGCGTTCGATCTCGTCCTCAGCAGCGCGCGACTGACCACCGTGGTTATGCTGCTGCTTTGGTTTTACTTCTCCTTCTCTATCTCCCTCTCCTTCTCTATTGCGATCGCACCCCGAATCGGGGGGCGATGGATCTTTAGATCGGGGGGCGATAGCTTTTCCATCGGGGGGCGAATCGCGGTGCGATCCCGATACGACGTTCCTAACCTGTGTCTTGCGCAGGATTTCGGATTGGGGGGCGATCGCCTGAAGACGCCTCACGGCATCGATGATCTGGGCCTTCACGGCCTCCGTATCGACTTCGATACCCCAGCGCTTGGCGTTACCGGCGGCACCGGCCAGGCTGCTCAGGAGCTTGCCAATCCAGCCTTCCAGGGCCTTCTCGGCAACGGTGGCGTGATAGATCCGACCGTCCCCGCACTTCACCCATCCGCGCAGCGCGTGGGGCTTCACCTTCTTCCAGTTCTTGCACTGGGAAAGGTGCGCCAGCATGCGGTCGTTATCCGGCAGGCTCGCGGCCGGGATCTGGTGCCAACTCTCCAGCCACAGTGCAATAGCAGCCGCGCGTTCGTCCCCCGTCCCGAGAATCCATGTCTCGGACGTCAGCAGCCGCTTCACTTCGAGCGGCATGAATGGGTACTCGCGCAGATCGCAGTCGGCCGGCGTCAGCGGTTCGGGCAGGTCACCCATGACACCTCACTTCAGCGGGCAACGCCGCATTCGCCAAAGCCTTCGCGCGCGCAGTGGCACGATGCGCCAACCTGGCACAGGGTGCTGATCGCGTTCAGGTATGTCTTCGAGACGTGCACGTAGCCGATGAAGTCCACCAGCTTCTCTAGCTTGTCCATCGGGATGCCCTGGCCATTGCCCAGGACTCGGGACACGTCGCCCGTCTCCCAGCCCATCAGCTCCATGAGCTCTTTCTTGCGCTCGCCCGTCAGCGCAAGCCGCAAGGCATGCGACATACCGGCCGCTTTCATGGGTGTCATTTGAGATCACTCACTGTTGCCCAGCGCCGCACATTCCTGCTTCCTCCCCGCTCAGTGCGGTTCGGTGACCCGGTGCGTACGCTGGAGTTGTTGTCAGGCGGCCACCGGTAACGGGAGCTTCGCGACGGCTTCTGCGGAAAACAGGTCCTGGCGTTCCAGCTTGACGGCCGGCGGGATACCCCGCGTCTTCCAGTTGTTGACGCGTTGGGTGCTGCCCGGCTTGGTCATGTGCAGCTTTCGAGCCAATTCGGCCGAGCCGCCATGGCGCTCAATGAGTTCGCGATCGTCCATCTCGGGCTCTCGGTAGGTGGTCCATGACGAGATTAAACACCATGTTTAAGGAAAAGGCAAACGCGCTGTTTATCAACGATCCGTTTACCTGTGAGAGCATCCCGCGCATGCACGCAACGATGGTTCGCCTCTACGAGGCAGTACGCACCCTGAGAGGGCTCCAAGAGCAGCCCACGCCTACCGACATAGCGAAGGCCCTCAACCAATCCCAGCAAACGATCAACAACTGGGAGCGCCGCGGCATGTCGCGGCCGGGAATGATCGAAGCCCAGAAGCTGATCGGCTGCAGCGCCACTTGGCTGCAGACGGGCAAGGGTTCAATGGCGTATGACGCCAGCCTGGAGCCGGCGACCGACGTGGACAATGGGCTGAGCGAACGGATGAAGACACTCCTGGCCGACGCCGATATCAAGCCGTATGCTCTGGCCAAGGCCGCCGGCGTTTCGCTAGAGACGCTGGAGCAATGGGCGTCAGGCGAGGTCAAGACGATCAGGCTCGACCAGGCGGTGGGCATTCAGGAGGCATTCGGCTACAACGCCGTCTGGCTGGTCATGGGTAAGGGCGCTCCGCGTGCTGCCGTGTTCGACGATCCCCGGCCAAAGCCGCTGCCCGCCAAGAGCGCCAGGCCGAAGAAGAAGGCGGACGACGAGCCGGCAGAGCCGACGCCCCTTACCTATCAGGCGAATACAGCGAAGTACCGGGCCATTCCGGTTGTGGGCCGCGCGCAAGGCGGCCTGCCTGACCGGATATGGACCGATGGAGACTATCCGGTGGGAGCAACTCAGCAGTTTGCAGAAGTGGCCAGCGCCGATCCGCAGGCCTTCCTGACACCAGTCGTGGGCCTGTCCATGATCCCCCGCTACAACCCGGGCGAGTTTGCCTTGGTCGAGCCGGGCACCGAGCCGGAGCTCGAAGACGACGTGCTCGTGCGGCTGAACACTGGCGAAACGATGATCAAGCGCCTGCTGTCGCGCCGCCAGGGCATCAGGCTCGGCAGCTACAACGACCAGGAGGTTTTCACCTTCGATCCGGAAGCCATCACCTGGATGTACTACATCGCCCACCCGGTGCCCGCCCGCAAGATCAAGAACAGGCTGTAATGGGCGATGGATTACGCGCACATCGGACGAATTCTTCTGCGGACAAGAGGGCTACAGCAATGAGCGATGCACTGGACGATGATTTCGAGATCGGGTCACACCTACGGGACGAGCTGAATTTCAAACCGGACTTGCTAGACAGCGTTCAGCGGATCGAGCAACAAGGTAAGGATCTCCAGCTCAATACGGATCGGATGGATGAGACGCTTGTTGAGGTCAAGCAAACACTGCTCGAGATAGACGCCGGGCTAAGGGTCGGTACCACGTCGTTGCTCCGTGAAATCAAATATGCCCTATACGCCATAGTCGCCCTGCTCTTCTGGATCGCGATCAAGTAACGGACCAGCCTCCGAAAACAACTCAGCCCGCCGCGCGCGGGCTTTCTTTCGTCCGCGCATTAAACATTTTGTTTGACATCGCTATAAACGCGGTGTTTAATGGCTCCAGCAACGCAACACACCGGAGCCAGCGATGCCTGCCACCAAATCCCCACAGAACTTTACGGGCGCCGAGCGCCTGATCGCGATGGTCGTGTCGAAGGACGGCCTGAACTTCGCGAACGACAACGACATCGAGGCCGGCCCGTATCTGAGCGCCGTGGCTGACTTCGTGCTGCGCAACAAGCTGGATGACGCGGCGCTGGCCTCGCTGGGCCGTCAGGTGTTCCAGCAATACCTGTCCGACGTCGCGCACCTGGTTACCGAGACCGATCGAGAGATGGCTGAGGCAGTGGAGCGCTGCGAAGCCGAGTTCCGCGCACGCGTAGCCCGCACTCCGAATCACCTGCTGCCGCGCAATGGAGGTGTGCTGTGACTGACGCCCGCGAATACGACGTGCATTTCAGCAACGGCTCGACGGTGAACGTCGTCGCCGCTGGCCGCGAGGATGCACAAGAGCAGGCGATCGACTGCATCTTCGATGCGATCGGCGTTGTGCCTGAGATCACCGCCATCGTGCGCAAGCCGATCGGCCGATACCTGATCGGAGCGCAATCGTGATCGATCTTGATGACCCCATCATCCGCGCCGCCATGCAGGCGAAATGGAACCGCCGGCTGAAGTTCGCCACTTTCGCGGTCATTGCCGTGTTCAGCATCGCAAACCTGCTCGAGATTCTTGGAGCCTGACATGGACCGCGAATCCTTCGAACTCTGGCTGGACGAAAACCCGCGTCTGGCCGAGGCACTGATCACCCTTTTCATCCTGTTCGCCATGGGCCTCGCCGGCTGGGTGGACGCACCTCTGATTGGAGTTACGCAATGAATGCACCACTCGCTACCGTCGAAGCTGACCGCTCGAAATTCATCGGCGGTTCGGACATCGCAGCCGTCCTGGGCGTTAGCCCATGGAAGTCGCCGTATGAACTGTGGGAAGAGAAGACACACCGCAAGCCCAAGGAAGTGCCCACTCCCGAACAGCAGAAGCGCTTTGACCGCGGCCATCGCCTGGAGCCTGTCGTTGTCGACATGCTGCTGGACCGCCTGCAAGCCGAAGGGCTGCAGGTTGAACTGCTGGCGCGCAATGAACGCTACGTCGATCCTGAGCATGCCTTCATGGGCTGCGAAATCGACTTCGAGTTGCGCGTGACGGGTGAAGTTGAGATCGACGGCCAAGTGCGCTGGCTCGACGGCGAGCACATCAACGGAGACTGTAAGACGGTCCATCCCTTTGCGGCGAAGAAATGGGGGGACGAGGGCAGCGACCAGGTCCCCATCGAGTACGCCGCACAGTTCATGTTCGGCTTGGGCATCACGGGCCGGCAGCTGTGCATCTGCGCTTCGCTGATCGGCATGGATGACCTGCTGATCTACTGGGTAGAGCGCGATCAGGAAACCATCGACGGCATCCGCAATCGCGTGCACCAGTTCTGGACCGAATGCGTGCTGGCCGGCGTCGAGCCCGATCCGATCGACTTCGACGACTGCAAGGAAATCTACAAGAAGGCCAACGGCGCCAGCATCGAAGCAACCACTGAGGTGCGAGATGCCGTGTATCGCTTGGCCGACGTCAAATCGAAGCTGAAGTCTCTGGAAGAACAGGAAGAAGCCCTGCAGTTCCAGATCACCGACTTCATGCGCCCGCATGCCTTTCTTACGGTCGGTGGCCACGAGATTGCCTCGTGGAAGAACCAGGACCACACGAGCCTGGCGCAGAAGGACATGAAAGAGCAAGAGCCGGAGATGTACGCCCGGTTCAAGCGAGTCAAGGAAATCCGAGTTCTCCGTCTGAAAAAGGTCCAATAACCATGAGCACCAACGCACTCCGACAAGCTGCTACAGGCAAGAAGGAAAACCCTGTTGCCACGTTCAGCAACTTCCTCGACAAGCTCAAGCCGCAGATGTCTCTCGCGCTGCCGAAGCACCTGTCGGCAGACCGCATGGCTCGCCTGGCCGTAACGGCGTTCAGCACCACGCCAAAGCTGCAGGAATGCGATCCGAAATCGATCGCCGGCAGCATCATGACCGCCTCGACACTCGGTCTCGAGCCCGGCGTGGATGGCCAGGGCTTCCTGGTGCCCTACGGAAAGACGTGCACCTTCGTGCCCGGCTGGAAGGGGCTGGTCGATCTGGTGTCGCGCAGCGGCCGTGCCACCGTTTGGACCGGCGCCGTCTTTCAGGGCGACGAGTTCGACTATGCACTAGGCGATTCGCCTTTCATCAAGCATCGTCCCGGCGAAGAGAACGATCCGGACAAGCTGACTCATGTCTACGCTGTCGGCCGAGTGAATGGCTCCCAGTTGCCGGTGATCGAGGTCTGGACCATCAAGAAGGTCTGGAAGCACCGCGACAAATACAACAAGGTGGGCGGCAAACATTACAGCTTCCGCGACCCGGAGATGTATGCCCGAAAGATCCCGCTGCTGCAGGTTCTGAAGTACATGCCCAAGTCGATCGAACTGTCGAACGCCATCGCGCTGAGCACGGCTGTGGACCAAGGCCAGCACGCTGTGATCGACGGCGACTTCGTCACGGTTACCGACATGGATACCGGTGAGATTCGCGGGCCCGCCACGGTCCAAGCCGACCCGCAGTCCACGTTCGATGTGAGCGGGTTCAAGGATCGCATTGGCCGGTGCACTGACGCCGACACGCTCGATCTGCTGGCTGACGAGATCCGCGAGGTGCCCGAGGAATTTCGCGCAGAACTGACCGACGCCTACCACGACCGCCGCGCGGCGCTGGATCAAGGCTGACCCTACCCCTGTTGGGCTGGTTCTACGGCGAAGGGGCCGGCCCCTTTTTATTCCACACATCGGAGAGACGATGAAACCCATCCTGATCTATGACACCGAAACCAACGGCCTGCCCCTCTGGAACAAGCCGTCGGATCATCCCGGCCAGCCGCACATCACGCAGCTGGCTGCAGAGCTGTTCGATGCCGACACTGGCCGCGTGCTCGCCTTCATGGACTTGCTGGTCAAGCCGGAAGGCTGGGAGATCCCGGCGGAGTTGGAAGCCCTGACGGGAATCACGAACGAGATGGCTCAGCAATTTGGCCAGCCGGTGTCTCGTGTCCTCGGCTCGTTCATGCACATGTGGGCGCGGGCGGAGGTTCGCATCGCCCACAACGAGTCCTTCGACGCTCGGATGATCCGAATCGAACTGTTTCGGCAACTCGACCACGACTCCGCGACGCACGAGAACTGGAAGAACGGCGCGGCCTTCTGCACCCAGTCCAACAGCACCGCGATCCTGAACTTGCCGCCCACGGAAAAGATGCGGGCCGTTGGTCGCAATCACGCCAAGTCGCCCAACCTGGGCGAGGCATACGAGTTCTTCACTGGCCAGAAGCTTGAAGGCGCTCACAACGCTTCGGTGGATATGGCTGCGTGCAAAGCCGTCTACTTCGGCATCCTCAACCACCAGGCAGCTGCCGCCTGAGCGACGCACCAACCCGCCACCACCGGAGCCATCGACCATGTTCGAAATTCTCATCGCGCAGCCCGTCAAGCTCGCCAACTACAACCCGCGCTCGGAAAAGCACGGCAAGCAACGCAAGCCGGCCGCCGACCTGACGATCGAGGCGGGCATGAATGCCGCCGCCCTGGACATGCTGCAGCCGGGTCTGCGCGAGGCGCTGTACAAGGCGGCCGAAGACCAGGCCGACCTCGTCAATCCCGATCGTACTGCGCTGACCGCGCGCCGCTTCCAGAAGATGTCGCCTTTCGCGTGGGGCTGGGAAGGCAAGGGCTACACGCTGGTGGTGGACTACGGCCTCGGTGGTGACAGCAACATCGAACTGGACGATTGCACGGTGACCGACGTACGCGTCGAGCCGCAAGAAGGCGGCTCGGTGCTGTTCAAGTTCCGCGTAATTGCCCATCCGAACGAGCACGACAGCGGCATCCTCAGCCACCGCATCCAGCAGGAAATCATGATCACGCTGAAGGCCCCGCCGCCGAAGACTGCCGGCGAGCTGTTTGGCGAAGACCCGAAGCCGCAACCTCAAGCGGCCGAGGCCTGAGTATCAACGGGGGAAAGCGCGGAAGCCGCAAGGCAATGGGCAGGCGCAAGCCACAGTGAAGTTCCGGTGCTGCTGACAATCAGTCCAGACGGACCGAAGCCCCGAGAAGTGGGCAGCACAGAGCGAGTACCCCACCCCAACACCGATACCTGCCATGTCAAACCAACGCCTTACGCCTCTCGGTCATCGTCATGTCGAGGCCTTCTGCTTGATGCACTACGCCTGCGACTGCGGCCATCATGAGGTGATCTGGAACAGCCGAGACGGCGTAACTCCATTTACAGCGCCGTGCCCCAGCTGTGGTGATGGCATGGGCATGCATCACGTCGCATTCAACGCGGATGTCTACGCCCCACGGCACGCGCCGAATTTCGGTCAACGCCTGTGGGTTGACATGACCTACAACCGCGCTGAGGAAATCGCAAAGAAGCGCATTGAAGCGCTACGCGCCCAAGGCTGGTCGCAGCACGTCAACGTGGCCGATCTTGCTACTAGCCTATTTCATGAAGGCATGGCCCCGGATATGCGCATCGAGGGCTTCGACTACGAGCACGGGAGGGTGTGAAATGGTCAGCACCACCACGATGATCAAGCGGCTGGAAGGTCTGTTGGACACCGACGACCTCAACGACTGGGAACAGCAGTTCGTGCGTTCCGTCGCCACCCGCATGCACGCCGGCGAAGTCACCAAGCTCACCGGCAACCAGGTCGACAAGCTCGACCAGCTCCACAGCAAGCACTTCGCATCATGAGCACCGATATCGTCGAACGGCTGGAGTCAGCCAACGAATACTGCGAAAGCTCCGAAGCGCGGCAGCTGCGCAAGGATGCCGCCGAAGAGATCCGGAGCCTGCGCCACCAGATCGCTGAGATGAACAACGCGATGCTGCGTAACAACTCGATCAAGATGCAACGGAGGATGGCATGAGCCGCTTCTTGAATCTAAAAAAGTTGGTCATCGATGCGCTGCTCGCGAACGACGAGGTATGCGGCGCTCTCCTGGCCAAAGAGATCGGGTGCGTTCCTGCGAGCGCCAATAGCGCACTGCGCGAATTGCGGAAGTACTTAGCAAGTCGACCGGCTCCCGACGAGCCTGGAAAGAACCGGATCTACTACAGAGTGGTCGACCGAGACGGCCTGATCGCGCTGAGCAAAGAGAAGCGCGTCGGCAACAACGGGACCACCTCTGGGACGCTGGCACCGAAGCACATCAGCTTCGATGCGCTACTGGGAATCTGGGGAATCGAGATGCCCACCAGTTGCACGTTGCCGAGCGTGGTGCATCGCATGGAAGTCGCAGAAGACGAACTGTTTGAGGAGGCAGCATGACCGACAACGCACGACAAGCCGGGCTGAGAGAAGCCGCAGATTTTGTCGCAGGAAAGGCCGACGAGTTCGCCAATGAATTTGGCTACGGCGTCGCCGGTACCCTTTGCTTTGACCGTCAGGAGAAGATGGATCACTACACGACGCTGACCGAGCTGGCCGAAGAGATTCGCGCGCTCGCTAGCGCTTCGGGTGAGCCGTGCCTTGTGTGCGAAGAAACCGGCTACGTTGCCGAGGACACGCGTTGCCCGAACTGCAACCCCGCCCCTGCCACGACTTGCGGGACTTGCGCTGGTTCGCGCGTGGTGGCCGATGGCGAGATCACCGGCTGTGGTGGCGTCGAATTCAGCAACGGCCCGATTCAATGCGTGAAGGATTGCCCCACGTGTGCAGCCCCAGCACCCGCTGCGCAGGCGGTGACGGACGATCAATTGGTGGCTCTGCTGCCAGGCACCTACTACATGGACCCGCCCGACGGCGGCAGCGTCACGCTGCTGGAGCAACTGCAGCGAATGGCACACGACGCTACGCGCTGGAGATCAGCTGTGCGATTCATTGGCGCGCGATACGACGGGCACGGATACCAGGTTTTCTATGTCAGCCCGGTGCTCGGTGCCGCGATCGACCTCATGAAAGGATCAGTGGCCGAGCATTTCACAAACGCCATCGACGCAGAGATCAACAAGGGGGGCCGAAAGTCCGCCCCCTGCCCGGCGCACGGCGAGCTCGGCGCGCTCGAGCAGGGGGATACGCTGTGATCGCGAGCAACTCAGCCTTCGCTAGCCGGGCTTTCCTCGGTCACTCTGAAAAAGTAGTTCAGACGAGTCTTCTCGGCCTCTCTTACAGCATCATTGTGGAGATCATAGGCCGCGCCGACGATGGTCATGCATACCTCGGATTCTCCGACGAGCTTGAAGTACTCCTCGCTTTCCGCCATTCCTGGCACAAGATACTCACGTACAGCAATGCACGACTGAATTCTTCGGATGGCTCGTCGGACGTTGAGGATCGCTCTCGCAGATTTAAAGGAGCCGAGCTCGTGAATCGGAACTGCACTCAGAAGCTCGTCCAGTTCCTGAAATCGATACACCTCGAAGGTTTGCCTGAATGCCTCACACGAGCGCACGCTCTTTACATGGGCATGCGCCTCGTGGAACAACTCGTAGGCGGGAAACATGATTGCGATGAGCGATCGCAATTTACCTTCGTGGGCCTGCAACAGCGCCAGATTTGCCTGCCGTTGTGCCGAGGAAGTTTGGATTCTTGCGGCATAGACGGCGATCCCGATAGCGGCGATAGAGCCGACTGCCTGAATCCACGATGCGACTTCCTCGCTGCCGCTGGGCTGCCACAGGTAGAGCGCCCAACCTGCCAGTGCCACGCACCCGCACGCGCACAGGATCGTCACGAAGTATCGGTATCTGATCTCGTCCATTCAATCCCCCATTTTTGCGAGGCATCCTAGCATGAAGGCGATCGACCTCTTCGCAGGCGCCGGCGGCTTTTCCACGGGAGCGCAGATGGCCGGCGTGCAGGTGGTCTGGGCAGGCAACCACTGGCCCGTGGCCGTGGAGACGCACGCGGCAAATCACCCGGGTACGGAGCACGTCTGCCAAGACCTGCACCAGGCGAACTGGGAACAGGTGCCGGCGCACGACATCCTGCTCGCGTCGCCCTGCTGCCAAGGCCACAGCAAGGCCCGCGGCAAGTCCGCCAACAACCCGCAGCACGACGCCAGCCGCTCGACAGCGTGGGCTGTCGTGTCCGCGCTCGAGTACCACCGCCCGTCGTTCGGTGTCGTCGAGAACGTGCCAGAGTTCGTCCAATGGAAGTTGTACCCCGCGTGGCGCCTCGCGCTGCAGGCGCTGGGGTATCAGGTCGCGCCGCACATCATCGATGCGGCAGATCACGGAGTGCCGCAGCACCGTGAGCGCCTGTACCTGGTCCTGAGCCGCAGCGAACGGCCGCTCATGCTGCAGCTGCCCCAGCGCCAACATGTGCCGGCCGCCGATATCATCGACTTCGCTGCGGGCAACTGGTCAGCGATCGAGAAGCCGGGCCGGGCCGCTGCCACGCTCAGCCGCATCGCGAATGGCCGCCGCGCGCACGGTGATCGGTTCCTGACCGCCTACTACGGAAATGAGCTAGGCGGCCGGTCGCTGACTCGACCGCTGGGCACCATTACCACGCGCGATCGCTGGGGAATCGTCGACGGCGACCGCATGCGTATGCTGCGCGCAGACGAGTGCCGCGCCGCCATGGGCTTCCCTGCTGACTATCGACTGCCACAGCAGCACCGCACTGCCGTGCATCTGCTGGGCAACGCCGTGTGCCCGCCTGTGGCGCGCGACGTGATCACGGCAATTCGGGAGGCAGCGTGATGTTACGCCGCGCCCTTTGCAACCTTTGCCTGCATTTCCTTGCCGGCCTTGTCCGCTTCCTGCAGCGTCGAGTAGCTCAGGGAGCCGACAATTTTCCTGTCGATCATCTCGTCACCCCCGTCCTCGGTCACGACAATTTCCCATGCGAAGCGGCCTTCCGGTGCATCCACGATGTAAAGGGCTACGGAAACGTGTTCGCCTTTCAGCACAAACGGCTCCCTGGTCATGGAAGTCTCCTTCTTTTGGATGGAGGCATCCTAGCATGCTGACCGACCACTGCTACCAGGGCGACTGCCGCGAGGTCATGCGATCGCTGATCGCCGATGACGTGCGCGTGCAATGCATCGTCACCAGCCCGCCCTACTGGGGTCTGCGCGACTATGGCGTCGATGGACAACTGGGCCTCGAGGCCACGCTGCCGGAGTTCATAGCCGGGATGGTTGACGTCTTCGATCTTTGTCGGCAGTTGCTCGCCGACGACGGAACGCTGTGGCTGAACATGGGCGACAGCTACGCCGGCACGCGCGGCGCGGCATGGGGGCCGTCGCCGGCCTCAACTAAGGCGCGAGCCATGACGGCCAGCCGTCGACGCGACGATACGTCGATCCCGCGCAGCGACGTGCGCGTCGAAGGGCTGAAGCCGAAAGACCTAGTGGGCCAGCCGTGGCGCCTTGCGTTTGCGTTGCAGGACGCCGGCTGGTGGCTCCGTCAGGACATCATTTGGCACAAGCCCAACCCGATGCCAGAGAGTGTGCGCGACCGCTGCACCAAAGCGCACGAGTACCTGTTCCTGCTGACCAAGAGCGAGAAGTACTTCTACGACTTCGACGCCATGCAGGAGCCGGTCAGCGGCACGGCGCACGCGCGGGGATCTGGCGTCAACCCGAAGGCCATGCCCAGCGGATGGGACACGGCGCCGGGTGGCCACCGCGAGCTGACGGGCCGATATACCGGCACCGGCGTGGGCTTTGGCCGCGGCTATGACAAGGCGGCCAAGCCGCGCGTGAAACAGAACGTGTCGTTCTCGGGCTCGGTGAACGGGCTGGTCGACACGCGCAACCGTCGCAGCGTCTGGAGCATCCCGACACAATCGTTCGACGGCGCGCACTTCGCCACCTTCCCGGAAGCGCTGGTCGAACCCTGCGTGTTGGCGGGCAGCCGGCCCGGCGACATCGTCTTCGACCCGTTCATGGGCTCGGGCACGGTAGCTAGTGTCGCGCAGCGGCTCGGCCGCCGGTGGCTCGGCGCCGAGTTGAATCCCGAATATATCGCGCTGCAGGCAGAGCGGACGCGCCAGCCGGGCTTTGTGTTGGAGGTCGCGCCGTGATTCAGACGCGACTAGAGCAGCTTGCCATCGTCGTCGAACAGCCCCTCAATTTCCTCGGGCGGCAGGATGCCCTCGGCCACCATCTGCCGAAGATCTTCCATGTCCCGATCGATCTCCTCTTGGATGGAGATTTGGCCGGTGGCCTTCCGTATGACGTTAATGGCATCCATCTTCGCCCGCAGATCCAAGGTCAGAGCCATGACCTTATCGGCGGTCTCGGGGCCGGCATCAGGGCCGAGGATCTCAATCAGTTCTTTGCGCATATCCATGTCTGCCGTATCGGCAGTCAGGACGGAAACCTTGAGGTTTGCTCATGCCCTGCACCCCATTCCAAACACCCGACGGCCTGCGCGGCTTCATCTGCTCGCGCAAGCGCAGCGCTGCCCCTCGTTGCACGGCAGACAGTTGCCGCATGCCGAGCGCGTTCCAGTGCGACTACCCTGTCGCGCCCGGCAAAACCTGCGACCGGCACCTGTGCAGCATGCATGCGCACGAGGCCGGCCACGACGTCCACTACTGCCCCGAGCACCAGGCGCTTTTCAAGCGCATCGGCGCCCCGACGCAGGATAGCTTCGAGTTTTGATTGGAGACCTGTTCGCATGAAGACCCTGACCCGCCCCCTTCCCACCAAAGCCCTGTCCATCCGCCAGCCCTGGGCCTGGCTGATCGTCAACGGCCACAAGGACATCGAGAACCGGTCGTGGGCCACGCGATTCCGCGGGCCTCTGCTGATCCACGCGGCCAAGGGCATGACCAAGGCGGAGTACAGCGTGGCGCGGCAGTCATTGGAGCGCGCCGGCATTCGTGCCCGCTTCCCTCGGTTTGAGGATCTGCAGCGCGGCGGCATCGTCGGCGTGGCCGAGGTGATCGGCTGCGTACCGCCAGAACGCCGGACGTCGTTCTGGCACATGCCCGACTGCCAAGGTTTCGCCTTGCGGAACGCCCAGCCCCTGCCCTTCACGCCGCTGGCCGGCCGGCTTGGCTTCTTCGACGTACCGGCCGACGTTTTATCCCAAATTATTCAAAACCAATAATTCACCATAGATCGACCAATGATCGACGCAGTAGTACGCATCATCGAAATGACCCGCAGCCTTTGGGGGATCGACAAATGAAGACCGGATGGATGACCGAAGGAGACCTGCAGGAGCTGACCGGCAAGAAGCGCTGGTCCGCACAGGCGCGCTGGCTGGAAGCCGCGTTCCGGATCGAGACGCTGCGCCGCGGCGACGGCCGGGTCATGATGACCTGGGAAACCTATCGCGCGCTGGAGGCCAAGAAGGCCGGCGTGGGCAATGCCGAAGTGGTGCCGCTCACGCCCACCGCGCGGCCGGCGCTCCGCAAGGTCACGTTCCAAGGACGCGCAGCATGAACGCACGCCGACGGCAGACGAACCTGGGCATGCCGAGCCGCGTGTACCAACGCGGCGCCAGCTTCTACTGGGTGCGGCCGAGCGACCAGAAATGGATTCGGCTGTGTCGCGTGGATGAAGGGCAGCGCACGATGCTGAAGCGCCTCGAGGCCGAGATTGGGGACTTCGAATCCAATGCGGGCACCGGCGACATGAGCCCGCTGATTGCCGAATACGTCCGGCTGCACAAGGACGCTCACAAAGAGAAGGCCTGGCCCGCGTACGGGAAGTATGCCGGCGAGGCGTTCAAGGACTTCCGCCTGGCCAGCGTGGCGCCTGCCGACGTCGTCGATTTCCTGCGGCAAAACTGGACGGGCAAGCTGCACATGCAGCGCGTGATGCGCTCGTTCATGTCCGGCTTTTTCGACTACTGCATCGGCAAGCGGCTGATCGCCGCCAACCCGTGCCGCGAAGTCAAACTGAAGAAGCCCAAGGCCCGGGACGTCTACATTACGGACGCTCACTTCCGCGCCATCCGGGCAAAGCTGGCCAGCTACGTGCGCACCACGAAGGCCGGCCAGGAGATCGTCAGCAAGGTTCCGGCCGGCGAGATGATGCAGTGCTTCGTCGACCTGTGCTACCTGACCGCCCAGCGCTCCACCGAAATCCGGCTGCTGCGCTGGAAGGCTGACCCGGGGGCCGCTGGCGGATCGTCGTGGGTGGACTGGGATGCCAAGGTCATCCATTTCGTGCCCACGAAGACAGAGGACAGCACGGCAGAGGCAGTCGATTGGCCGATCACCCCGGAGATCAAGGCGGTTCTGAAGCGAGCCCAGGCACTCGGCAAGGTGAAGAGCAGCCAGTTCGTCATCCACTCGATCGAGGGTCAGCCGTACGAGGCCAACGCTGTGCTGACCGCATGGAAGCGGGCCGCGCGCCGAGCCAAGCTGGAAGATGCAGGGTACACGGTGAAGGACATCCGGGCCAAGGCGCTGACCGACGCCGAGCGTGCCGGCTATACGCTTGCCCAGCTGCAGGTCGCTGCCGCACACGCTGACTCGAAGACGACCGAGATCTATGTGAAGTCGCGTGCGGTGCCGGTCAGCGAGGTGCGTCTGAAGGTGCCGAAGGCGGGGTGAAATCCTTCCAATATCCTGCTCGACGCTACCCGGAAAGCCGCATGCTGTCGTGGGCTGGAGAGTGCGGAAATATTGGAAACGAGCAGACCGTTTTTGGCTGAACCACGGTCCCCAGCGGGTGATTTCGAGTTTGCTTTGGGATCAGAGGGTCGTAGGTTCGAATCCTATCGCTCCGACCAGTATTTGCAGTGGTAAAAGGTAATGGAATCAACGGCTTGTGTCGAAAGACGCAGGCCGTTTTTTCTTGGTCGCTCGCCGGCTTCCAATATCCTCCCAACTCTATTTCCAAAATACAGTGTCCTGTACAGCACTGTATGGATAATCAGTCCACCCCGCTCTCCCTCTCCCATTCCCTGCAAACGACCACCGGGCAATCGCGCCCAATCCTGCACCTCAGATGCATTCTCGGGTGGGGGTACTCGTAGGGCACACTGACCACCAACCGAGAGCACGTGCGGCAGGCATACCGGTCCCAGACGACATAGGACGGTAGTGGCGGCGCGGGCGGTTGGAATCCAGTGGACATGGTCGGCACTGTATATCCGAACAGTGCATCGAGCCAATTTCAACGCTACCCCAACTGCAGGAGGATACGAAAGCGAATGGTAAGGCGCCTTTGTTTGTTTCAGTTTTAGTACACTGCCGCGCGAGACAAGATACAAAACTGACAAAAATATGTCGTACAACCAAAAGCTTGATTCCGTCCAAGCGCTGCGCGGGTTCGCGGCAATGTCGGTTTTCATCTTCCATATGCGATTCCAGTTCCCGACGGGCGTCCAGGCAGTGGACGAGTCTGTATGGAATGTGGTGATGAAGGGCTTTCTCGGCGTCGATATCTTCTTCGTGATCAGCGGCTTCATTCTTGCCTGGGTGGGCGTGCTCTCGCGAAGTAACGGCCCGGTATCCCCACTAGAGTTCGGCATCAAGCGCGCGTTCCGCGTGGCTCCTGCGTTCTGGGCCAGCATGGCGGTGATCGCCTATATCCTTGGCCGTGGCGCCACGAATGACGACCTGCTGAAGATGCTGGCGTTCTACCCACTGGGCAACCTGCCTGCGCCCTACTACTCGGAGATGCTCAATGAGGTGGGTTGGACGCTGAACTATGAGATGGCGTTCTATGCCATCTTCTGCGCTTGCTTGGTGTTTGGCCGCTTCGCTCTGGCAGCGGTGTCGATCGCGCTGGCCGGCTTGGTGCTGGTGGCGCCGATGGCCTATGGCCTTGCGCCGTCGATCAACCCGCACAACAGCGTCATCCCGTTCAACAACCTGTATGCCCGGCTCGCGACGAACCCGCTGATGCTCGAATTTCTGGCGGGAGTTGGCTGCGCGTGGATCTATGCGAAGTATCGTGACCGGGTGTCTATTGGCTTCTCGTTCGGGCTGATGGGCGTCGGCGCATTCTTCCTAGGCCTGTCCTACGTCACCACTGACTTGAAGATGTCGCTGCTATCGGCCGCGCTGCCGACGACTGTATTGCTGGTCGGCGCCCTGTTCGCAGAGCACCATGGTCAGCTGAGGATTCCACGTTTTGCCGTGTGGCTGGGGGACATATCCTTCGCCCTGTACCTGACCCATTGGACGCTCGAGCGCGTGGCCATCAAGTACTTCCCCCACCCCATCGGCATTGCCGGCGAATGGGGCCGGATGCTGGTGCTGACCGCCGCCGGGTTGATCGTCGCCCATTTCTGGAAGCGGTATATTGAGGACCCGACAGCAGCATGGGGAACGGCCCTGGCCAAGTTGTTCCGGCCGAAACGCGAGGTGATGGCACCCGAAACGGTGCCGATGCAAATGCGGGCCGAGTAGCTTACTTGCGTTTCGGCTTCCAGCCGCAAAGCTTGGCTCCGGCGCGGTTGTGCGCGAGGATAGCCTGGGCAGTCGAATCCGTCAGGACGTCGGCCTCTTCCACGTAGATGGGTCTCGTCCAGTCGCATGCCGTGTCTACGGTGCGGGTCTTCACCACGATCTGCGGCTCGGGCGCCTTACTTTCCCCATTCGTCGTGCAACATGCGGTTAGCGTCAGGCTCGCCAGCAGCAGCAGAATCCTCATCTCGTCTCACCTTTGCGTTGTCGGCGCCAGCGCGCGCGGCGTCCTCGTTGGCCTTGGCCTCGATGGCCTGCGCCTGGGCAACCCTCTTGTCGGTCTCGGCTTCCTTCTGCCGCGCCTGCGCCTCTGTGGTCTGGGCCTGCTTGTGCCGCGCCCATCCAGTGAGCAGCGCCACGATCGCGACGACGCCCCCGGCAAGGATCGGCCAGAGGTCGGATAGGAGTGCGGCGATCATTTGATGACCTCCAGCCTGGCCAGCGTATGGTTGCCGGGCCATTCCGCAGGCCGTGGCTTGCCGGGGCGCCACGTGCGCAGGTACAGCCCCCACGCGCCGTCCGGATCGTCCATGGCCGGAAGCCGCCTCGGATCGGTGAAGAGCAGCAGCCGGGCGACGCCGGCCGCCAGCACGTCATCTTTCTCCATCTGCCGCCAGATCGCTTCTGGCAGGAACTGCACGCCGCGCGAGGCGCACAACCGATCCAACCAGAACCGGGACGAGTCGTGCAAGTAGACGCCCCAGACCCCGCCGCGCGATTGCCGCGTGCCCAGCTCGAACTGGGGATAGCCCCGGGCAGGCCCGTTGCCGAGTTGCCGGCGATGGATCAGCCCGGATTCCTGCAGGCAGATGGCCAGGATCATCAGCCGAGCTTGGGGCGTGTCCATGGCTGGCGGCAGGATAGCCAGCGCCGGCACGATGGCGTCTTTGATGAACTCACGCGCCAGCATCGCCGTCTCCCTTGTCCTTCTTCCGGATCGTCGTGTAGCGCAGCGCCAGAAACGTCAGCCCGAACATCGTATAGGCGATCCATTGCTGGATGTTCTGCGGGATCACGGCTTTCAATTCCGGCGGCATAGCGCCCCAAGCCTGAACCAGCAGCGGCCCCGTGCCCATGACCATCGTGAACAGCGTGCCCGCGATCACCGTACCTTTCCGGTGCAGCTGCCGCCAGTTGTCTGCGAGTGTAAGTTTCATTTTGCCCACTTCCGAATGTCAGGTCGCTGGCCCGCTGCGTTGTCCAGTAGGTAGTCGCGGATCTTCTCCACGTTCGAGCCAATGGCGTTGAGCTGGTCTTTCACTTCTTGGCGCTGCTGGGCAATTGTCGAATCCACGCGGTTGAACCGCGCATCGTGCTCGACGTCCTTCGCTTCCAACGCCTGCACCCGGCCGACCAGCGCGAACCAGGCAATTACCACCACCACGGCCGCCCCGATCAGCGCGCTAAAAAGGTTCTGCAGGTTGATCGTGGTGTCGATCCACCTGCGCCGACCGCTCTCTTTCGTTTCCATGCATGATCCCCAGTGTGGAAAACAGTCAGCGCGCCCGACGTGCTCGGATGACCCCCTGCCCCGTGGCCGTACCACCAGAATGCGTGGCCTGAGACACGCAATACACTGTCGTCGTGCCAGACAGCGAGAAGCGGCGCAGCGTAGAGTCCCGGGTAATACCAATGCCAGACGGAATGCTGATGACTCCCGCCGTGGAGTAAAGAGGAATCGCCGGAAAAGTGGCACTTACAGTGTTCAGACCGGTAGCTGCGGCAGTCAAGGTATCCCCTGAACCGGTCAGAAAAAAGACGTTGCAGTAGACTTCCCAATCCCCTGCACCGAGGCTGAGGGATGCGATGTTCGCCGTGACGTTCGTGGTCAGGCTGACTGCGGCAGGAGTAGCCTCCTGATACTCCCCCCAGCTACCTGCGATTGCGTTGTCATTGGTCTTCGTACCGACCAGACCGTTTGTTGTCGATGGTGTGATCGTGCTGGTGAACGTGGCGTTGCCGCTGTATGTCGGCGTCCCGCTGAACGTGCCGGACAGGGCGGCACCCGCGATCGTCGGAGTGGTGAGCGTCGGCGAAGTGTTGAATACCAGCGCGCCAAGCCCAGTCTCATCCGACATGACGCCGAGCAGTTGCGCCGAGGTGGTCGCCGCGAACTGCGACAGGTTGCCGCTCGTCAGCGCGAACGTCGTGCCGCAGGAGAAGCCGGTGCCGCTGGTGTACTTCAGCGCGCTGTTGCCGGTGCTGCAGCTTGGCAATGCTGCCGCAGTCGGCGCGGCGCTGGAACCGGTCACGTTGGCGATGGCGGTATTCGCGGCGACTGGGCCGAGCGCCGTGGCAGTGACGTTCCCCCACGCTGGAGCAGTGCTCGGGCCGGTGGACACGATGGCCTGGCCCGCCGTCGAGCCGGATGGATTCAGCAGTGACGGCGGCGTGGTGGTGGCGCCGATAGCCAGCGCCGAGATGGTAATGGCCAGCAGGCCCGTGAGTAATTTGCGCATCTTGGTTCCTTTAGGCGTTGGTGTTCCAGCTCATCCTGAGGATGACGGTGAATCCGCCAGCAGGGACGGGGAACGGTGTTTCGATACCGGTGGCTGGATCTACCTGAATGACGCTGATATCGGTGCCGGCGCCATTCAGCTTCGCGTAGAGCTGTTTTCCCGCGTATGCCGCGCTGATCACCACGACCTGCCCAATTCGGGTCGGAACGTAGCTGACAGGTGCGAGTCCAGCGGACAATCCTTTGATCACAAACGCGCCGGTACCGGTATGCGACGTGCACCCGATCTCCAGCTCGAGATCAACTTGTCCTGCCTGGATGGACACTCGCCCTTCTTGGCGTGTGTAGACGCCGGCGCCGGCTGACGTTCCCCCTGCCACAAATGGCACAGGGTTCATAGCAAAGCTGGAACGTGGGCCAAATTTGGCCCCCACTACGGTACCAAGTGGTTGATTTAGTCCCGCAGTGGCAGTGGCCAGGAAGTAGCTAAAGTTGGTGTTGGACGTGTCCACGTCAAACAGGCCTGTCGTACGTGCACCGCTGCCCATTGTTGGGTTCCACACCACGCATCCGTCCGTGCCATCAAGCTGGTATGCGAGCGGCCCGACGTTGCCCCAGTGGTTCAGGTTCTCGTAGCGGCAGCTGCGGCCTGACGTACTCTTGACATCCGCCACGCCGCAGTTCTCGATGTACATGTCGCGGACCGTAGTGCCGATACCGTTATCGAACACCGCGTGGTCATAACCCTGGATGTAGCCACCATTAACAACAACACCGAGGTTGCTTCCAGTAGCCTGCACCGTGATGCCAGTACCGAGGCCGGTTCCGCCAACGCCAGCGCCGTTGTCGAAGTTCGGGCACTCGACCACGGTGGAGGAATTGTTCGCGATGAAAATGATCGGGAATGGGACTGCTTCGGCCGTCGGGTTCACAATGTGCAGACCGAAGCAGCCGTCGCGCCCGATGAAGCCCGTGTCGATATTGCGGAAGGTCGGATACAACAAGCCGCTGAACAAGCGCATGTTCTTCATGTCCATGCACGCGCAGCCAGTCTTATCGTTGCCTTCGAAGACAGGACCGATAAAGCGCACGTAATACGCCGATACCGTGCTCTTGAAGATGGTGACGTTGTCCGCAGCTGGACGGAATCCGCCACCCTTTTGCGTGATGATGTCCAGGTACGAGGTCGGCGGAATCAGCGGCGTTGCTGTGTCGTGCATGGCCGTAGCGACCAACGACTTGACGCCTGAACTAAGCGCGGCCTGGAGACGCGCACCAGTCTCGACGCCTTCTGTGCGGCAGCCGAACTGCAGGAAGTTGACAGAGCCGTCATAGATCAACTTCCAGCGGCCGCCGTCATTCCCGACGATCACCGTGCCGCCATTGTCCGGCGTAGTAGTGTCCAGCTCATCAATGCGATATTTTCCCGCACCGCCCTTGCCATCCCCGTAGTAGCTGAGGGTATGCGCGACACGATACCGTCCAGTCGACAGCGTGCGCAGCTCGGCCACGGAAGCGCACTCGCGGGAGAGCTTGTCGGACCATTGCAGTTGCTTGTCCCCCACCGACGAATCAGGCGGGATGATGGTCGACAGCGTGGTACCGGTGCGCGCATAGACGCGCTGCACATCCGGGATCGGAGCATTGAACGTCACCACCGGACCGTTCAGGCCAAAGGTGTCAGGGCCCTGGAATCCGGTATCGAAGTAGATCGCGACATTGGCCGTCGTGCCAGGATCGCGCGATAGCGTGAGCTGCGTGGAGACGTTGGGCGCAAAGGTGGGCAGCCCATCGGGATTCGGCAGCGCGCTGGAAATGAATGTGTCCACGCGCAAGTCGCCCGCACCCACCGACGCGGGCCGGGGCATCATCTTTGCCAGGCCGGTGATGGGATCGAAACCGAGCAGCATGCCAAGCCGCTCCGACTTGCGCGGCAGCGTGCCGTCGGCGTTCTCGGTGATCGGATAGTGCAGTGACCGGGAGTAGGTGCGATTGCCACGCTGCAGCAGCATGGTCAACTTGTCGAGCGCCTTCTCGTGTTCCTTGGCTGGAAATGGGTCGTTCGCCTGATACGCGGTTTCCTGCGTAGCCGGCGGATCGCGCTCGATGAGAAGCGTCTTCGTCTCGGCCACCACAGCGGAGAGAGTCACGCTCCCGCCGAACTGGTTCCCAGCGCCGGCCACGCTGTAATCGGTGCCGTAGACCAATGATTCGGCGGTGCCGTCCTGATCCACCACAGTCAACACCAGATCGGTGTCCTGCAGGAAATAGAACGGCACCGGGAAGGTAAGGGTTACGCCGTCGCCGTCATAGGTGACGTCGGATTGTTCGCTCGAAACGGTCATGTGGGCAGCCTTTCATGGACTGCGCACATGGTCTGCGTGACGAATCGGACTGTTGTCCGTATTACCTGCCGAATGCCGCACCGATATCCGGCGCCCTTTCAGGCGTTGGCTCGCCCGGCCGCCACCAGTAATCCTGGTTCCAATCGCGCTGCGCGCGCTGGCGCATTTTCGAGTGGTATCCAGGCGACAGGTTCTCCTGCAACGCGGCCAGACCCGCTGCGTCCAGTGCGGCCTTGCCGTACCAGAGATTCACATACGGCAGGTGGTTACGCGCGAAACGCAGCGTCTCGGCGCCCACATGCGTGTCCTTGCCGTGCGCCGCCTGATAGACGTTCTCGATGCCCAGCTTGCCCACCAGGTCGAACGCGCTGCCGATGCTGGGCCCGGCAACGTTCTTGATAGCGTTGGCCGTGGAGTCACCCGGGTTCTCGGTAGGGTCGGTCAACAGGAAGTCGCCCACGATACCGAGGCCGCCGCCTTGCGCCAACGCACGCAGCCAGAATTTCGGGTTTTCGAACGGGTCCATGTCGATCGCGTCTTTGCCTTGCACCAGTTGCTTGTTCTGGAAGGCGATCGCACCCAGCGCGGTAAGCGACACCATCATCGCCGCGCCGTAGAAGCCACGGTTGCCGAGAAACGTAGGCGCGCCAGGGATGCCACCGGGAGCATCGGTGAACCTTCCCCAGTGCCGCGAGATCATAGCGATCGGGAACGACTTGAACTGCATCACTGAGCGCGCCAGCTCGCCCAGCGGCGTGCCGCGCTGCGTGCCGCCCCACGACTGCAATGCCTTGGTAGACAGGTCCGGGTTCAGCACTGCATATTCCGACTCGTCGGTGATCAGCCCCAGCACCTTGGCCACCACCTCGTTGGCGCGCGGGTCGCCGCCGGCGCGGATAGACTCTGGCGTCAGAAAATCCTGGCCGTTGTAGGCAGTCAACTGGGCCTGGCGGATGACATCCCAATCCGATTCGGTCAGGCCCTTGCTTGTCATGCGCCAGCGGTCGTATTCGGTCAGGCCCTTCCAGTCCGTTTTCGCCAGCTTGGCCATGCCGTTCATCATGGTCATGCTGTAGGCACGGCGCAGCGTGTCGGTCCAGACGTTCATGAACGACAGCTTCATCGTGCTGTTGGCCAGCCTGCCCGACCAGGTCTGCCGAATGTTGTCCCCGCTCCAACGGTTCAGGTCTGAGATCATCGACTCGGCGATGATGCCGTGCATGGACAGAAAGTCGCGGGTATCGCCGCTCATCTGGCGGGGGATGTTGCGCAGCGCGTCCCAGTAGCTGAGATTGTTGAATCCGGTGGTCACGAAATACGTGCCGACGTCGGTCACGCTGGACAGGATGGCACCCTGCAGCTTGCCGAAGGTCTGGATGTTCCGGGCATGCGTGCCGATCTCTGCAATGCGGCCGCTGACTGGCGCGCTGCTGGTGCCGTTCAGGACGTCCCAATACGACTGCGGCAGCATCCCGAACGAGCGCTTCAGCCCGTTGTCGGCCCGAGCAGCCAAGTCAAACTGCAGACGCATCTGCTGATTCGGGTTGGGGCCGTATCGCTCGACCAGCGCGATGTCGCGCGCCAACCTGCCGACGTGCCCTAGCATGGCGTCGTACATGCTGCCCGCGCCGTACTGCCCCATGTATTCCAGATAGGCATTCCCGTCGCGGTAGTGGATCTGGCGTGTCGCGCTGCCGGCATTCGCGCGCGCGGCGCTGCCCGGTGCTGGCCGGCTACCCGGTGTCGTCTTGTTAAGGCCATCCGTGGCAATGGTCGTCCAGGCCTCGCGCAGGAAGTCCAGAACTTCGGCATCGTTCATGCGGGCGCCATCTTCGCGCACGTACTGGCTGCGATCGAGCAGCGGCAGGGTGTTGTTCGCCCATGCGGCGCGCGCCGCGTTGGAGCCATCACCGCGCACGCGCACGTTGTCGTGCGGCTGCGGCAGGTAGCCATAGTCGAGCTGGCCGACATCTCCGCCTGAGGTGTTGAAGCGTTGGCGCATTCGCTCGATGGTGTCCAGCCACGCCTTGGCACCCTTCTGTGCGAGCGTGTTTCCCGTGGCGCCATTGGCGTTGGCAATTATTTCGACGGCCAGATCACGGGTCATGCCAGGGTTTTCGGCGTCAAACAGGAACATCAGACCACGCCGGATCGCCCCCGCGCCCTGCCGGCTGTCGGCAGCATCGAGCAGATCCATCAACTGAGACATGTTCTCGCGCTTGACGCCCTCGGCGTAGGCCGACGTCAGGTCCATTTCCCGGACCAGAGCCTTGCTACGGCCTTCGGAAAACTGCGTCATCAGGTCAGTGACGCGGGTATCCATGGCCGCCGTCTTGATCACTTGCAGGCTGGCGCGCGTGACCTTCAGCGCGGCCTCTTGCTGGATCTGGGCCATCGCCTCGCGGGAGGCGTCCAGCACACGCTGCGACAGGGGCATGGCCTGCCACGCGGCCGGGTCACGGCGCGCCATCTGGCGCATGGTGGCTGATAGCCGATCATCGATCTTCTTGACCTCGGCGTCCGTCAGCGGCCGGCCAGCGGCGGCACTGACGGCAGTGCGGCATTGCGGTGTCATATACTCGCTCCCATGGTTCTGATTCGATTCCTCACCCACACCGCCGGCGTCTGGTGGATCTTGCTCGGCGTCCCGGCGCTCGGGTGGATGGCCAGCGCCCTGCCGCCGCAGCACCCGGCTGCGTACGTGGCGGCGTTCGTCTGGGTGTGCGGCGTCGTGCCGGCGTGCGTGCTATCAGGAACCAGCAGCAAGAACCTGCCAGCGGGCTTCCGCGCGGCCTGGCGCGCCTTCCGCACCTGGTTCACCATCGTCGGCACCATCGCGCTCGCCGGCATCATCCTGTCCTTGGTCATCCACTAGGCGCTGCGCAGGAAGCACTCTGCTGCTGCCTGTATCAGCGGCGCGTCAGCGGCATCTGCCTCGGCTTCACGGCGGACCGCTTCGAGCGCATCGGCCAATCGCACCGGCGCATCCATCCCTTCGAGCTGCACCATCATGTCCGGTGACAGGCGGGCGATCTGTGCCGCCTGGGCGTCGATCGATGCCATAGCAGCATCGGCTGCATTATTCGGCGCTGTTGTTGCATAAACCGGCGCTTCCGTTGCATTGGATGCGGGTTCTGTCCCGCTTTTTGCTGGTTCCGTACCGTTCGAAGCGGCTTCCTTCCCGGCTTTCTGGGCGGCTGGTTCAGCGTCGGCGGCTGGTGTACCGGCCGGCTTGCCAGTGCGAGCCAGTTCTCCGGCGGCCAGCGCGGTCTGGCGCGGCGCGCTCGGTGGTGCATCCAACCCAGCACGGGCCGAACGCACGCCGCCTAGCTGCTCGTCCAGCGCCTGCACGGCTTGACGCGCTTGCTCGGCGCCGCGGTTCGTCTCGATCTGACGCTCCAGCGCCGCCATCCGGCCTTGGTGCTCATCCAGTGCCGCTGTCAGTTCCTTGCGTGCTGCGGCCTGGGCCTGCTTATAGCTCGTCCGTCCGCTGTCCGCCGTCTGGATTTCCTTGGCCCTCGCCTTGATCGCATCGTCGCTGGTGTCCGGCAAGGTGCTGCGCAGCTGGTCCAGTTCCCCGCGCAGCGACCGGATAGCGCCAGGCTCGGCAACCTGCCCAGCCTCGGGCAGCAAGTCAGCGCGCGCGGCCTCGAGGCGGCCGACCATGTCGTCCAGCATCCGGGCGTTCTGCAGGGTGTCCCACTGCACCACGTCGCTGACGTCCACCCGCGCGCCGCCGCCCAACTGGTCAGAGGCACGCACGATGGCGGCCAGGTGATCCTGCGCGGCCGCAATGTCGGTCGGGTCTTTCAGGTTCCAGGAATCGACGGTGTCACGGACCTGTTGAAGGCGGGCGGCGGCCACGGCGTCCGGATCCGCAGCGGCAGCGCGTCCGGCGGCTTCGCCAGAATGTTCGGCCAGAAACCGGTCGGTGCGATCCAGATACTTGATGGTCTCGCTGTAGATCGGGCGGCCGGTCCTGACCACGGCTTCGGCATTCTTCACGCCGCCGTTGTAGTGGGCCAGCGCCGCGCGCCAGTTTCCGTCGTACTGCTTCCCGAGGTCGGCCAGGAAGTCGGCCGCAGCGTCGATGTTGGCCACCGGATCACGTACGTCTCGGCCCTTCCCGTACTGGCCCCACGTGGCATCCATGAACTGCATGATGCCCTTCGCGCCCACCGGCGAAGTTGCTGCGCTGCTACCCGATTTTTCGCCGGCATTCTTGACCGCCAAGATAATCTCGGGCGGCACGCCAGCGCGTTGGGCAGCCGTCACGGCGTAGGCGTCCAGCCGGGCGTCGTTGTACGGCAGGCCCTGCCGCTCGCGCATTCCCATGTCGACCAGTTGGCGGGCTGCCGCAGGATCGAAGTCCGCCGCCGGCCTGGCACCAGCGCGGGCCGCGCCACGGGTCGCCCAGGCTCCAAAGCCAGCGGGCACCAGCGTCGATACGGCCAGGCCGACGGGGTCGAAAGGGTCGTACTGGTCGGCGATCTTGCTGTAGTCGGCGTTCTTTAGGATGGAGCGCGACGCAGCCTGCTGGGCGATGTACGCGCCTGGCCCGCCAGCCACGACCAGCGCGGCGGTTTGCGCGATCGACCGTCCGGCCACAGGCAATGCCACACCAGCGCCTGCCGCCGCGCCGGCCACGATACCGACCTTGGTGCGCGTTTCGATGTCGACGCCTTCCGCCTTCAGCCTGTCGGCCTCGGTCATCCCCTCGTCGCCGGCCACCAGCGCAGCGCCCACGGCGGGCCCGGCCGCCAGCGAGTAGCCCACCGCCTTGCCACCGAACCGGCCGAGTTGAAACAGCGTCTGCTCGACCACGTTGGACGTCACCGGATCGGGCATCAGATCGCGCGCGCTTGCGCGCAGGCCAGTGCCCACCGTGCTACTGAAGGCTTCGCCGCTAGCAACCTGCGCGCGAGCCGCGTCGCCTTCATCCCGGCGCTTTTCCATCTCTTCCGGAGACAGCAGAAGCGACGGATCAGCCTGGGCGCCGTATCCGGCCTGCACCTGGCCGAACGCGCTCAGCACATCTGCACCGAAGCCACCCGCCTCCACCCCGCCGGCAGCCGCACCAACGACAGGCGCCTTGATCGTGTTCCAGGCCGAGAACCCAGACTGCGGGCGTGGCGCCGCAACCGGGCGCTTCTGACGGTCATCCAGCGTGGTGTCGATCTGGTCCTGCAGCAATCCGTCGATCATCAGCGGCTCCGTGCGGGTTGGCCTTGCGCGCCGTTCGGCGGCGTTGCGTTCGGCCGCTGCGGGTTCAGGTCAAGCGTGATGCGCTGACCAGCGCTGTTGGTGACGAAGCCCTGGCCGGCGCGGATGGCGTACTTGCCCTGCCCCGCGTGCACGAGCGACGACTGCGGCAGCTGCTGGAGGAATCGTTCGAGTGGCATCGCTGTGGCGCCGCTGAAGACCTGGCCGTCCGGCGCCTGCACCGCGATGTCAGTCGGCTTGATCGCGGCAATGCGCTGGGTGAATGTGTCGTCCGACATGCCGTACGGGCGCGGGATCTTGCTGCCATCGCGCTGCTGCCGCAAGCCGCCGGTGGCCAAGTTCACGGCACGCTTGATGTCGGTGCCGCCGCCGTCGGACGCGATAGCCGCCTGGATGTAGAAGGCCGATTCGATCCAAGACTGGCGCACGTCCTGGTTGTAGGTGGCATCGCCGATTTCCTTGGCGATCTCCGCGCGCCAGCCGGTTTCCTTGGCCTGATCGACCTTGGCCGTGCCGTCCTTCAGCGCGCGGTCGCCGCGCAGGATCAGCTCGGACGTCAGCCGGCCCTGTGAGGTATTCGAGTTGGCGTAGGTCATGGCCATGCCCAGCGTCTTGTCCTTCTCCGACATCTGCTTCGCGAAGGCAGAGATGCGGTCGGCGTTGCCGATCGACGCGCCGAATCCGGCCAGCGCCGTGGACTGCTGGTCTGGCGGCAGGCTCCGAATGATCTTGCCGATCTGGCCAGCCTCGTCCGGCTGCATCGGGCTGACCGGCTTGCCGACCCAATCCTCCACGTCGGCGATGTTGCGCATGCGCTGGTTGATCAGGTTCTGGGCGTCGCCCACGCTGTTCAGGGGCACCTCGGGGGCACGCACAATCACGCCGCGTTCCTGTGCCGCCTGCCAGGCATTCTGGTCAGCATCGCGCTGAATGGCTGCGTTCATGCGCAGCCGGCGCTCGTATTCCTTGTGCTCGGCCGGGTCCGTGCCGATGCCAGGCGTTGCCGCGCGGGCACGCATCTGTTCCAGCCGCGCCTGCTGCTGTGAGAGCGGCAAGGTGGCGAAGCGCGCATCGTTGCCCTGTTCCTTGACCAGCGCCATGAACGGCACGGCCGCCACGGTACCGGTCGTCTTGTCGGCCACCTCGCTGATGAACTCGGGAGACGGAATCTTCCCGTCGGCCAGCAACTCCGACATGCTGGCGTAGGCTTCCCGACCAACCTTGTCGCGCCGCTCCTGCTCGCGCTCGGCCTTCTCCCGTGCACGCTCGGCAGCTGCGGCTTGGGAGTTGACGTAGCCTTGCGCCTTGGTGATCAGCGGCACGACCTGATTGGCATCGAGCCGCGGCACCCATTCATAGCCCTCGGGGATCGGCTCATCCGGCTTGCGGCTGAGCACTGCCAACGCCTGCGCCGGGTTGTCCAGCACCATCCGCGAGCCCGCCGCGTAGGCAAGCTTTGTCTCCGTCGACTGCTGAAGCGCTTCCTTCTTCGCTGGGTCCATGGTCGACGTATTCAACACGGCCATGGTGGCGGCTCGGCGCTCGCCGTACAGAGCCGGATCTCGCGCAATGGCCACGGCGTCAGCATCGGCCGCTGCGCCGTATTGGCTCACACGATGCGACTCCCGCTGCCCAGCCTCCCATCGGACCGACTGGCCGCCCAGCGTCTGGCGCAGCTGATTCAGTTGCATGCTGTAGAAGCGCTTCGACGTCTCGTCCGGCGCGTTGGCCAGCGCCGTCTTGCTGTACTCGTCAAACTCGTTCAGAAGGTTGGGCGTGAAGTCTGGGGCGCCAGGCTGAGCTGCTTCCTGCAACTGCGTCATGCGGTCCTGCCATTTGACGTAATCGGTGCTGCTGGCCTGCGACACCCACGCACGCGCGGTCTCTGCACTCTGCTGCTCGACAACGTTGCCGACACGCTGGAAGGCGTTTGCCACCTGACCCAGCGCCTGTGCACTGCCGGTATCAGTCACAACCGCAGTAGCGCGAACGCCGGGCTGTTCAAGCGCCGGCGCCTTCTGCTGTTGGTATTGGGGAATTGGGATGCGGGTTGCCATATCAGCCGAGCCTTCCAATGTAGGTGCTGCGTTCGACCACAGGAGCCGGGTTGCTCGGCGACCGTCCAATGCTGTACGCGCTGCTGAGGCCGCCCAGCAAGGATGCAGACGCCGACAAGTACGAGTTCTTCGCAGCCGCGCTGCCGGAATCCCGCAAGGTTTCTGCCTGGTACTGACCCATGGAAGCGTTCTGTTCGTAGTTCTGGCCTGTCAGCACGCCCTCATACCGGGTCTGCAGCGCATCAAGCTCGGCGTTGCGGGTGCTCTGTAACTGCACGTCCAGTGCAGATCCGCTGTTCGGATCGAGGCCAGACGACGCGAAGGCGGCACGCTGCTGGCTCAGCTGCTGTTGGGCCTGTCGCCTTTGCGCCGACTCGCGTTCGACGCCAGCCGCATAGGCCGCCGTCGCCTGGTTCTTGCTCAGCGCGGCGTTGTACTCGGCCGCGTCTGCCTGTTGATTTGCCTGTCGCCTTTGTTGCTGACCTGCGGAGATGGCGCTTGCCGCGCTGGCTGCCGCTGCCGCACCCGCTGCGACGGCGGCGATGGTGGTAGCTGAAATGCCTCCGGACATGTCACTCTCCCGTGATGATGATGGTGTTGTGCTCTGGGTCGCGTCGCGACAGGAGCATTTCGGTGTCGTCTGTGAACTCCGCTTCGGCCTGTTCGATCGTGGTGGCCTGCGTGGGGAACACCATCGTCACAGTGGTCTGGGCGTGGGTGATGAAAACCTGCTTCCGTCCGGCGCTGGCAGCCAGCACTGCGGTGCCATTGATCCGAACGCCGGTATCCTCCCCCCGCGACACGAGCACGTCGCCGTACACCATCAGCAGCGTAGGTCGCTTCACCAGCGCGCCAGTGAGCACGACGCCGGCCGGGATAGTGATCGTGCGCGAATACATGCCGGCGTGCAGCACGTGGTGCGTGTGGACCTCGACCTGCGGCAGCTTCAGCAGATCCTGCTCGAGCGCGGCGATCCGGCCTATGGCCTCGGGCGTCATGGACTTGATGTCCAGACTCTGGCGTGTCAGGTTCGTCATTGCAGGCCCCGGAAGAACACGCGGCTCGTCTCGCGGTACCCAATGCCGGGTAGCACACGCTCCAGGATGCCGCCTGTCGGCGCACTTACCAGAACGCCAACCGCCCCGGCCTCGCGGGCTACCGCTTCGGCCGCGTGCAGCAGCCGCAGGCCGGCGCCTGTCTTGCGGTACTCGGCGGCCACAAAATAGGATTCGCTGACGCCAACCTTCCGGCCAAAATGTGGGAGCACGGGCAGCAGCAGGAACATGAAGCCAACCAGGCGCCCATCCACCCTGGCGACGAACGCTCGGAAAAGCCCGGCCGCCTCCATTGCCCGATAGGTGTCGATCTGCGGACAAGCCGGCCCGATCTCGTCGTTGGCAGACTCGGCCGCATACTCGGCCAGCAGCGCATCCAGCCCAGGCTCCGCCTCGATCTCGGCCAACGTGGCCGAGGCAATGGTCAGTTCGGTCATTTCACTCTCGCGTATAGGTAGACGTCCCGCTGATCAGCGGTGTATTTGCGCATGAGACCTTCGCGCTCGAAGCCGAGGTGTTCGGCCCAACGCATGGCCTCCGTATGGTCTGCATCGACTTTCATTTCGACGCGGTGCCACGGGCCATCTGCAAGCACTCGGCGGACAGTGCGGTGGATCTGGCGGAAGACCGTCAGGGCGTCCGGAGCGAGCAGCGTCCACGCTTCGGCGCGGCCCGGCCAGCACTCAGCGATTCCGGCGCAGCCCACCACGCGACCGTCGACCAGGCCAGTCCAGCCTACTGGGCACTGATCGACGAGCGACTGTGCATAGTCGGCTGACAGCACGTTCAGGATGGCTGACTGCGCGGCCTGTGGAGTGAACTGAAATAGGTGCTCCGGCTGGAGCTTTACGAGTTCGAGCATGCGTCACCGGTCGTCATTTGTGACCACGATTGGCATTAGCGCAACGATTGTCGACGGCAGCGGTTGGTCGTTGACGTACCAGATGCGCGACGTTGTCGAGTAGCCACCCTTCCACGGGATCGGCGGCAGGTCGCCGGTGAAAAGCGGGATCGGCTTGTCCATGGCGTCCGAGGGCCGACGAAACTGCAGCTCGTCCAGGTTGCTCTCGTCGGGCCCAAGCTTGCCACCGAGCGTCCGATGCACTCGCGCCACCACGTTGGTCACACGCTGCGTCTTGCCCTGTGCAGTGCCATCCGCTGCGCCGGCATTCAGCCGCATGGTGGCCAGCTTGGCAGGTGCAGGAATGCCGATGTGTACCATCGAACCGGCGCGCTGAAGCGTGACCTTTCCGTCTGTCACGACGCGCTGCGGGTGCGTGGAGCCGTCGGCAAGAATATCCACGGTCTGAGCTTCGAGGTGATCCAGACCGCTGATCGTTGTCGCCGGCGCGCCGGAGTACGTAAGGCCAGCATCCACATAGAACGCCTCGGTCTGTTCCTGCTCGTCTGACAGCGGCGGCTCGAGCCATTCGACGTAGCGCACCGTCTGCCCGTTGATGACCCGCCGCACGATCATCCATAGGTCGTCGCTCGCGCCGTCTGGCGCCGGCATGGATTCGACTGCCTCGACCACGCCATTGACCATCGGGTGTGGATGCCAGCCATAGACATCGCTGCGGCCCAGTTCCTGATCGTAGGTCAGCCCAACCAGACGACCACTGGCCAGCGCGCACCAGATGATGGAATTCGGCTCCTGCTGATACGTCATGTCGACGATGCCAGTCCTCGAGATGTGGCTCGCGAGCTTCGTCGTGTCGCTGGAAATGTAGTTGTCGGAGCCGTAGTCATACGAGTAGTCGCGCAGCTTCCTGCCGCTCTTCTGTACGAACTGCGTCTTGCCGGCTGCCTCCACCGGCTGGACAGCACGCGAGCCATACGAGGTACGCCGACGCGCCTGAATGTTGCCGGGGCCCACCGCCTCGTTGGTCTGAATTGCGCCGACAACCCATTCGTCGCCGTTCGTGCCCAGCACCAACTGCTCGGACTCGACCAACCACACAATGCGGTTGATCTGCCGCGCATTCAGCGTGATCACGAACGACGAGTCGGCCAGCACTTCCCCCGCGTCCTTGGCTGCAAAGTTCTCAAAGTCGCCAGTCACCGATCCTGCCAGGGTGCGATCGCGCGCCAGCACCAGCCGCTCCAGCCAGAAGGCACCGTGCTCGGGCCACCCCTCCACATCGGAAAACAGGGAATGCGCCCACTTCCATGTCGAGCCGAGAACGATGTCATCAGGCAGGCGGCTGACCACCGTGCCCAGCGCCGTGTCCAAGGTTGGAACCGCGGTGATCTGCACGATGCCGTAACCCGCATGCAGGTATGTCCATTCGACGCCGATCGGGCCGCGCTGATCGTTCGCGATGTCCACGCCGTCACCGTCCCAGGCTGCGCCTTCGGTATGCACTGGCGTCAACGTGCCGGTCACGGGCCCAGCACCGCTGCCCACCGCCGTGCACTCATAGACCCGGGCTTCTACCCGGCGCTTATCGCCTACAGCGACTTCTTGATACACGGCCCACGGGCGAACCGCCGAATGGTCTGCTGACTCAAGGTAGAACAGCGACCCAACGTGACCGGCCTGGAATACGCTTGCAGAGGCGGTCAGCGTGATATTGCCCGTGACAGCGCTGGCATGCACGACCGACGTCTTCGTGATGTTGCTCTTCTTGAACGGCCCTTCGGTGAACGTAACGACCGAGATCGAGAATGCGGTGGCAGACGTGCGTACGAGCTTGAGCGTCTTGAAGGAGCGGTGGAACAGGTACATCGTGTCGGCCGACTGCACCGCGTGCAGGTTGCACGTCCCATCTGCAGCGGTCAGGTCAGCGAACGAGTACGGCGTGCCCACCTCCACCGGCACACCGCCAGAGATCAGCAGCCCACGGTTTGCATAGAAGCGGATCGACTGGTTTCCGAACTCGAGCATGTAGCTGATGTTCTCGGAGACCTGAAAGCGCAAGAGCCAGGATTTCCCACTCGCGCTCTTGACCGGGTTCACGAAGCGCGTGCCGCCCCGACGCACTGCCGGTCCCTGCACCAGCGGCAGGTAGTTCTCCAGCTTGAAGCAGCCGTTGGGAAACTTCGCGAGGTCGACGCGACCTTCCATGAGCGGCGACAACTCGCCGGCGTCGAAACTGGTGATGATCGGCGCCGCTTTTGCCACGTCGCGCTCCTACTCAGGTTTGGTACGGGGGGAACTGCCGGGGATAGTTGGAACCAGCGCCACGAGACTCCAGCCAGGTGTCGTCGCCGATAACTTGGGACGGACGCTCGATCGCGTTGGCACGCACAGCTCGGCGCATGGCGAACTCATACATGCCGGCCACGCGGTTGTATTTCGTCTCGCTCTGGGTAAGCGATTCACACGCCTCAACTGCTAGGCGGCAAGCAAATACCTCAATGAAGCTCGCATCGAACAGATTCGGGTCTTCCACCCGCTTCGTGTAGCGAACGGGCAGTGAGGGGCCGAGATTCGTCAAAAGCTGGCGCCCTTCGATGCTGAAGAGGCCCCGGGTGTCCATCCGTGGGTAGACAAGAAAGTCGCCCACCTGGATCAGTGACAGGAAGTCTGCGGGGAGTTGGAAAGCGTTGGCGAAGCCGAAAGCTGGCTTTTCTGCCAGTGCTGGCAGCGTCGCGCGCGCCTTGGCGAAGTTCCAGCGGTGCGCACGCAGCTCATCGTCTCTCACGGCATCGAACATGGAAGCGATGTCGGTCGCGGCCTTGGTCGAGTCCGTGAGAGAGATGATCCGCGCCTCACCCAGCTTGGTGATGGCGCGGTTGGCGATGTAGACGTTGGACGTCACGGGATCAGTCGGTTATGGCTTGTCGTCGCCGGCCGGCTCTTTGGGTGAGCCTCTCGATGTCGACCTCGTCCCGTGGCGCCCACCGGACTCCCCCTGGGGGGTGCCCGGCTTGTCGTCGCCGGCCGGCTCGTCATCGTCTTCTTGGACATCCACCGGAACCATCCACGTTCCAGGCTTCTTGCCATGAAATTCGAAGATCTCGCCGGGCTCGACGATCTTGACCACGCGGCGCTCTCCGAGGACGTCATCCCCGCGCTTGGCAGGGGTGGCATCCAGGTGGATCTGGCCGCGGCGTAGTGCGCGATAGAGAGCCATGGTGATCAGCCGTAGGTGAAGCCGGACTTGTACTGCTTCCGACCTTGGGCATCCTTCACGATGAAGGCCGAGAACGTACCGCCGGTCAGCGGGCCAGTTGCTACCGTGTAGCGCGTGCCGAGGTACCGCTTGTAGTCGCCGGCGGGCAGCTTCACGCGAACCACTTCCTTGCCGGCGGTCAGGCCTGCGATAGCCAGCGCCGGGGTCGTATAGTGGACGAGGGGCGCCGAGCCCAAGCCAACCACACTATCGGATTCCAGCGAGAACGCGACGGTAGCAGCGCCGGCAGCGGTCGCTGCAGTGTCGCACTGCACGACCCACCACACGTCCGGCTCGCCGTCGCCCAGGTCTACCAGTGCGTTCTTGCCCGACGGGTTGGTGTCGATCACGTTCGTCGAGATCGCGGTGGCGGTGACCGCCTGCGAATCCGAGAACTCTTCGCTCTTGTCGAGAATCATGTTGCTCTCCTGAGTGGTTCAGCCGGGGCGCTTCTATCGCGCCGCCGGCCCTTGCATCTGCTACTTCGCCGGATCGGCGTCTTACGAGACCAGCGCCTCGGTCGTCAGGATCTGGTCGACCTGGCGGATTGGAATGCCGAGGAACGCCGTCTGGAACTGCTCGGCAGCCTCCCGGATCGACAGCGCAGCATTCGACTTGTTCAGCGCCATCTTCTCCAGCGCCGACTGGATCGTGCGGTTCGCGTAGATCCGTGGCTGCACGCCGTTGAGCGTCGGGAAGCGATTCTTCGCGTCGATCAGCAGTTCGATCAGCTTCTGGTTTGCCATCGTGCCGGTACCGGCCATAGCGTCAGAGACGTCGATGTTCGCGATGCGCACCACATAGCGCCAATCCTTGACCACCAAGCCGCAGTTCCACTCGTACAGATCGCCGAATGCACGGTAGCGGTTCTGGTTGCCGTCGAAGGCATCGATCTCACCAAGGTCTTGGTGCGACAGACCAGCTTTCGAGTTCTTCGGGTAGATGCCGAAGACCGTGCGCTTGCCCCAGCCCACCAGCCAGATCGAGGTATTGTCAGCGCCGGAGCCGCCGCCGAGGACCACGTTCTGACCCGAGCCACCGGCGGTAGACGAGTACCGCGGCGTGAAGCCGTAGAACTGTTCCGGGTTGATGGAAGTATCGCCATAGAGCAGCGCCGTGCAGTAGTCCTGGCCCATCTTCTCGATGAAAGCGGCCGACTCATCCAGGCGGAACGCGGCCGGATCATTGGCCAGGTTCACCACCTTGATGTCCGGCTCGCTACGAGCATTGAGCATGCCGCACGTGTCGGTTACTTGCGCGGTCGTGCTCTTCGAGGGCGGAACACCTTGGTACAGCTTGCGCCAGATGGTGCTGGGCAGGCCGGTACGGATGGTGGATTGCTGCCCGGTGGGCAGGTTACCTTCGACCCACGGAACGTCTTGCACGATCTCGTTGGTCTGCGCCAGCATCTCGGCCACGTCGGCGGTGTCGCCATTCGGGTCGAGACGCTTGGCGACATCGATGATGCCAAGGTTGTTGGCGCCAGTGGTTGCCATCGTTTTCTCCTTTAGCTCTTAGGCTGCATGCTCGGGAACATCCGGGCAGCGCGCGCCTTATCCGGGTCCACCGGATCAGCGTTGCCGCTACCGCTACCACCACCCGGCCCGAGCGTTCCCTCACTCAAGCCCTTACCGATCCGCTGGAAGACGCGCAACGTCGTGACGTCGCCCATCGGGCCGGAAATCTTGTCGATCTGCTCTGCGGTGATGCCGAAGTTGCGCATCACTCGCCGGCCGAGTTCGACATTCGCGTCGTACTCGTTGCCCCATTCCGACTTCAGGGCTCCCATTTCCTGTTCGACCTTCTGCACGCGCTGCGTCTCCGCCGCCTGCATCGCGGTGTTCCAACGCTCGGCCACAACCTTTGCCGCTGCAGTCGGAACACCTGCTTCCAGGAACCACGCCGACACCTGCTTAGAGAAGGCTGGATCTTGGCCCTGCGGTACCGGAAGCTGATAACCGTCAGCGTTTTCCGGCACTGCGAAACGACCTTCCATTTCCCGGATCGCCTTGACTGCCTCGGCTGGGTCCTTCCAACCTTTCTTCGTCGCGTAGTCCTTGGCTTCGGCGTCGGGCAGAGATTGCAACCAGTCAGTGGGACTGGGGTCCGTTTGTGCCGCAGCAGGCGCGGGAGCCGGGGCAGGTGTAGCGGCAGCGGGTGCTGGCGCAGGAGCCGGCGATGCAGCTGCGGGGGCAGGTGCTGCTGCAGGAGTGCCTGCACCACCACCGCCACCAGCTGCGGCCGGATCTTGGTTCATGAGGAAGAAGGCCAGGAGTTTTCGCTTATTCATCGCTGCGGTCCTTGATTTGGAGAAGTTGCTCGTCGGTGAGATTGAGGTAGTACTGGAGGCGGTTGAAGACCTCGCGGCGGCCTTCGGCCACCATGGTTGCGTGGGTATCGATCACGCGAGAAACGGGGGAGACGACGACCGTGCTCTGGTCCACGCGGCAGAAGCGCCGTAGGTCTTGGAGGACCTGGCGGCCGGCCGTCGTCAGGTTGCCGTCGCGGTCGCGGAAGCACGAGCTGTATGCATTCCGCCGGCCAGTCATGCGATAGAACAGATCGGTGAATTTGTTGGTCATGGTCAGATGCGTGCGTTTTGCACAGTGGCGCTGGCGTCAGCGAGATCCTTGGCGGCACCGGCAGCAACGGGGGCGGCCTCCAGCAGCGCCGCTGCCTGCTGTTGCTGCTGCTGTTGCTCGGCTGCCTTCTGCACGTCGTCTTCGCTGTTGACGTACTTGGCCGGCACGCTGAATACGTCGGCCAGGCCGCGCACGATAGCCTCGGCCTTGGGAACGGCGGCCGCGCGTGGATCAGCCTGAATGAACGGAGCGGAAGCCTCGGCCCAGCGCAGAACGGCAGTGCCCTCTTCCGCGCGCATGGCACGGTTCAGCGGGCTGTCGTATTCGATCGTCACGGAACCGCCGGCCTCGATCAGTTCGTCGGGCATCTGCGGCAGCAGTCCTGCCTGGAAGGCGATGTCTAGTTCGCGCTCGATGGTCGGACCCAGCAGCTCGGACTGCACGCGGCCCATCGTCGGGGCCAGCAGCACACCCTTCTCCTGCGCGCGCTGCAGAACCTCGGTGGCAGTCATCTGCGGGTTGTCGACAAGGATCTGGAACAGCGTCACGTAGAAGCCAAGGTTGATCACCTCGCGCTTCTGGTTCGTGTACTCGATCCCGAGATCCACGCGCTGACCGCTCTCCAGCACCTTCACCAGCTGCTCGCCGCGGTCGTTCAAACCTCCGTAGTTCAGGGAGCCGGAACGCAGGTCGAAGCCTTCGAGCGCGCCATCCTCCGGCAGCAGCAGAGGCGGATCGACCGCCTTCTGCGCGCCCTTGATGTTCGTGCGCTCCATTTCGTTGACCATCGCGATATCGGGCAGCACGTCGCCTGCTGGCCCTGCGCCATAGTCGCTGTCGTCGTCGACGTAGAACCGACCGATGGCGACCGGGAACGTACGAAAGCCGCTGCGCTCGACGATCTTTTTTCCTTGCATCGAGACCCACAGCGACTCGAAACGCATGTTCAGGCTGTCGAGTTTGCTGACGTCACGGTCCTGGCGCGGCTGCACCACGTGCAGGAAGTCGGTGACCTTCTCGGGCTCGCGCTCCAGCAGGTTCTGCAGGCTCTGCGGCAGACTCGACTTGCCGAACTTCTGCACCGCCTGGCGCACGGTCATCGGCCACATCATGAATGCCTTGTCGATGCCGTCCTCACCCTCCGCGTACCACAGGCGCTGCAGCGGGCAGAAGCGGTAGCGCGCGCCACGACGACGCACCGCGTCTTCGATCATTACGCCACCAGCGCCGAACGCACCGATGGACGTGTAGGTGCCGCCGAAAGCCTGGGTGAAACCTGCCTTCCAGCGATAGCGCATGGTGAAGAGCGCCTTCGTCACGTCGTCCAAATACCGCTTGACGTTCTGATTGTCCTCAAGCGCGTCGTTCTCGCTGATCAGGCGGTGCCACACCTGCGTACGAGGCGTGATCATGGAGTCGGTAGCAGCGGCGAAGTGGCGCAGGCCAAGCTGAGCCGTGGCGTCGTAGATGCGCTGGGCGCGTACTGTGCCTGGCTGGCCCTTGCCGCGATTGAAGCCCGGATGACGCGGCAGCACGCGATCGACCACCTCGTTCCACTGCTGCTCGAATGCAGACCGCTGGGTCTTCAGGAACTCGAGCTGGGTGAGCGCTGTGTTGATGGCGCTGATGTCATCGTTGTTCATCAGGTCCCCAGCAGAGTCTTGGTCGCGACGGACTGCGCGCCTACCGTGGCGGTATCACCGGCCAGCTCGGTGGCGGCCGTGCCACGACGGCGGCGCAGGCGCTCTGCCTCCTGGTTGACTGCCGTCTGGGAATCGGTTGTCGCCGGCGGCGCGGTCGGCGCCGGGGGATCTGGGAGTTTTGCACCGCCGCCACCACCAAACATGGTTTGTCTCGCAAGGATTGATTACCCGGCGGACGATATGAGTGGCGGATCGGACTGTTGTCCGTTTCAATCCGTGGTGGCGCGGGTTGGTCGCTTGCCGGTCGGCTTCTTGCGGCCCAGCACCTCCCGGTGCTCACCGCCGCCCAGCAGCAGGTACTGCAGGGCTTCAGCCACGTGCGAGTACGCGTTCTTGTCCGGCGCGTCGGCGAAGCGCTCGCCAGATACCTGCAGCCGGCGGTAGCAGTAGCCGCCCGCCATTGCCTTGCGCAGCACGCGGCAATCCGAATGCACCAGGATGCCGGGCTCGCCATCGATGAGTCGACCAAGCGCGCTGTCCACCGCCTCCACCCGGATCAGGAAATCGTTCGTCGGCGCAGGCTTGGCCACGATGTCGGCCGCTCGTAGGATCTGGAAGGGGGTGATCTCATCGGTCTGGGCGCGCGTGTCGCCCGCTGGGTCCCCGGTCAGCGAGCCGATCTCGAAGCCTGGGTACTGGTGCGCAACGTGGTTCTTGATCTCGCGGGCGAATGCCTTGGCGCCCATGCTGGTGGCCACCAGTTCGGAACGTATGCGCCAGGCACCCATGAGGGTGCGCTGCCCGAACGTGGCCGCCGGGGTAAGCCCGAAGTCCATGCCGACGAGCAGAGGCATGCGCGGGTTCAGCTCGAATGCCCGGCAGTGCAGGATGTCCGAATAGCCGTTGTAGACCGGCCTGCCATCCATGACAAAGCCGTACTCGTTGGCCAGGTTGACCTTGATCCAATCGTACTTCTTGCCCTGCATGCCGCGCTCGTAATAGCCGCCGGGCAGATTGTGCACGTTCTCCGCGTCAGGGTTGGGCTTCCACCCTGCCCCATCCTTGACCACGCCGCCGGGCTGGCGCAGAAACTGCCATCCGTCCGGCTTGTCTTCCTCGGCGAGCTTGTAATACCAGTGGTCGGTGTCCGGCGCGTTGGTGTCACCGAAGATGCCGTACCAGGTCGGTCGCACGTCCTTGGGATAGCGGCCGACCCGCAGATCGAGCATCGAGATGATGGCGAACGACAGTTCCTTGACCTCGTTCAGCCACGCGCCGGTGAGCTGCAGGCCGCGCAGCTTGCGCTCGTGCTCGGGGCGGTCCAGCGCGATGAACACCATTTCGGCCTCGACCGTGGTGCCGTCGCCGAGATCGAACCGCAGGTAATGCGTGGGCGGCTCCAGGCCGCCACCGACATAGCGCCCCAGATCGCGGAACATGTCCAACCAGTCCTTGATCGTGGTCGACGTCAGGTCCGGGTATGTGTTCCGCACGCCGGCCCAGCGCGAGCGGCGAATGCCCTGGGCGTCCGGCTCCTGGCTGCACATGTTGCGGAAGACCTTCCAGCAACTGGCGTTCGTCTTGCCGGAGCCGAGCGGCCCCATGATGAACGTCCGCGCCGACTCGCTGAGGATGTACCGCTCCAGCGTCTCGCCCTGTGGCTTGTAGACGAACTCGACGTGCTGGCTCACTGTTTTTCCTCGTCCTTGCGGCCGGTCAGGTCACGGATGACCACCAGCGGGTTGCCCGACTGGCCACCGTGGTTCAGATCCAGCCTTGGGCCGTACCTGCCTGGGTGCCATTTCGCCAGCAGTTTCAGGTAGTGCTCAGACCGCTTCGCCTGCCAAGATACGAATCCTGGGTCCACCTTCTTGCCATGTTCCGTGTCGATGTACTCGGGCCTTTCGTCCATGATGCCCTTGGACTTGTCAGCGATGGCGTCCGCACCGATGTCCCGTGCGATATCCATCGCTTTGGCGAATTCGACGTTCTGCCGCAACCAGTCGTAGACAGTCCGCCGTCCTGGCATATCCTCGTCCCGACAGATCTCGCTGAGCGTTTCACCTTCGCACATGCGCGCGCAGATGATGTCCGCAATTTCCCACGTGAAGGTGCTGTTGCCCTGTTCCACTTCATTCCCCGTCAATGGCTACCCGCCTGAATGCGAACGGGAGCGGCCCGTACTGGCGCTTGCTCCCGTGTCTTGCCGGTGCGCGTGGACCACAGCGTGAGCAGCATTTCGCCCCGCCAGTGGCTCGGCTGGCTGCCGGCCATGTATTTGCGCAAGGCGCGCTCTGTGACGCACCCGTTCAAGGCGCCCACGATCTGGACGTGATCCATGCCCAGCCGTTTCAGGTCGAACACGATCTCGGACCAGTCGAAGTCGCGGTACTGCATAGCTAACCCCTTTCCCGTTTTGGCTCCCGGCCACGCCCCGTCAGGATGGCTGCGAACATGTACCAGGCCAGCATCGGCCAGAAGACCGGGTTCATTCCCGGCTCCGCTCGGCCAGCATGGCGTCGGCTTCGACATAGCGGATCGAGGCGATGTACTCGGCCAATTCTCCGATGGTGGGCTTGCGTCCGTTCTTGGCTTCGAACGTCTCGGCGGGTGCGTAGATGCTGACGTCTGCCTTGGCCGCGAAGTAGTCACGCGTCGAGATGCCGGCAGAGCCGCCCAGCCCCGGCCGGATGGAGTTCGGGAAGGCCGGGCCGCCGTCGTTTTGGATGTCGTCTGGCATGGTTCAGTCTGCGTGGTGAGTCTTGACGCTGGCGTTGCGCCACGCCGAGCGCTCGACGTCCGGATGCACGTTCACGCAGCTGCCGTGGTGCGCCGGGTGACCGCAGTGCCAGCAGTGGTGTTCCTCGGACGGATCGTCGCAGCCGAGTTCGCCCATCTTGATGAACTCGGACAGCAACAACGCGCCGAGGATAGCGCCGGCGATGATCAGGGCCATCGCGATCAGCACGGCCTGGAAGATGGTGAAGGTCAGCATTGCGTGCTCCAGATGGCGATGGCCGGGACTGGCCCGGCTCAGTGGTCAGAACGCTGCGATGCGCTCGGCCAGAATGTCCGAGTACAGGACCATGACCTGGAGCTGGTGCGTCAAGCGATTGCGCTCGTGCTCGTCCAAGCCTTCGAAGATGCTGCCAGCGAGGAACGCGCTCAGCTTCTGCACCTTGTCATCGTTCACCGCCTTCTCGCCGATCACGCGCTGCTGGTGCGGCGGCAATTGCGACACGTGGCCGATGTCGATGTACGCGGCTTCGAACACGTCCTTCGGGCTCCAGCTGGTGTAGCCGTCGGCGTATTTCACGGCATAGCCAGGCTTGCCGTCCTTCTCCTGCGGCCACGCGGTGATTTGTTTGGTTCCGATGTATTCGCGGGTCATGCTGTGCTCCCTTAGTCGAGGTCAGAAGGTGGCTGGTTTCCCAGCCGAACGAGGAATTCGTAGGTCCATTCGTCGTGGTCACCAGCCAACCCGGCGCGCGAAGGATGCGGGTCGAACACGATCTTTCCGTTACGGCCAATGACCGTGTGATAGACGCCATTGCCACGCGGTGACGGGCCTGATATCGCGTGGTAGACGACATTCGACGCCCACTTAATGGTCGAGCCAGCCGGCGTGATCATGAACACGTAGCCATGTGACCAGCAGAAATCTGCAATGCCTTGCCAGAACTCAACGCCGCCTTCCTTTTCATCGCGCAGGAAATGCGGCACTGACTGCAGAGGAAGGTCGAGCAACGACGCGAGCACAGCTCGCTGGCAGTCACCGTGCTGACCGTTCTCGGGATCGTGGGTGAATTCCTGATCGGCCGGGGTCACGCTGCCTCCTGCTTCACCGCATATCCGAGGATGCCGATCGCGTCGCCTTCGTTGTCGTCGACCACTGACACACCGCGGCGCTTGGCGTCGTCGATCATGTCTTCCTTGCTGGCCCGGCCGTTGCCGGTGGCGTGCTTCTTGATCGTGCCTACGCCCACGCCAACCAGCCGCACGTTGTTGGTCGCGCACCAGACTTCGAGGATCGCCAGGAAGCCGCAGTACGCGCGAGCCGACAGGTTCGACACATGGCGCTTCACCTCCTCGTAGTACACGACATGGACTTCGCCCATCTCGCGCGACACGTCGCCCAACCACGTGCGCATCAGCAGCCAGCGATAGCCCGGATGCGGGTTCTTGCCGGCCGAGAAGTTCTCGGTCCCACTGCGCACCTTCCCGTCGCGTTTGGAGTACGCCCAGCCGCATTTCGTGCCCAGGTCGAGCGCGAGGATGTTCACGTTGCAGGCCGTCGCAGGCACGCGCGCGCGTGATGTGTGCGGCTCAGGCTCTGCACGCTGAACCGCCAGCCGCTTCTGGACGCTCTTGCAGGCGCGGTTGTCCGTTTTCCCCGCCTCATTCGAGGGGGAAGAATCGGAAGTGGCGGCGATCTCAGCATCGATGGCGCCCTTGGTGATGGGCGCGAGCCTGCTGTTCAACTCCGCTTCGAGTTGCGCCATCTCGGCGCGCTTGCGCGGGCTGGGGAATGGCCAGGCTGCCTGGGCTTTGACGGTGACGGGCGTGCTCATGCGAACTCCGGAAGCAGCGATGCGGCGGTCTGCGGGCCTGTGGCCTCAGCCTGCGTCGCGGGTTGTTGAGCCTGTGGAATGCCGTTCACGCATTCGCGGAAGATCGCGGAGCGCAGGCGCGTTGCCCACAGGGGAAGGTGTTCGGACTCATCCGCCTCGACGATGCGGTCGATCTGCTCGCCAGTGTGTCGGTCGCGGTAGGGATGGGCGAGCTTCACGCGAATGGGCACGAGGTCGGGCCGGCCGATCTTGGGCATGTACACCGCAGCTGCGTGGGCCCAGCCCTTGAACGGATCGGTGTTCATCGCCCGATGCGCGGTCTTGACGAGCTGCAGCCGCAGGTTGATGCGGGTGGTGACCTGCTGCCAGTCGGTGACGTCGGCGAAGGCGTGGCAATCGCACACCCAGTCGTTGCCGAGCCGGATACCGGCCCACATCGGGCAGCCCCATGCGGTGCATTGGCCGGGCTTCTTCGCCTCGGGAGCGTTCTGCGGTGTGCGATCGAGCGTCATGCCTTCGGCTCCACAAGGTCGGTGACTTCGTCGTCGATCGCTTCCGTCACCACCCGGAACAGCAACGCGGCGCAGTGCAGCAGATCGGCCTTGGTACGACGGTCAGGAAAATCCTTGGCCATGTCCGCCAACTCGTTGGCCTTCTGGCGAATGAGGTCAGATCCGGTCATGCGGCTACCCTCCCTTGGGCTTCGATGGCCTGCTGGATGCGGCCCTTGAACTCGTTCGGCTGCTCACCGGGGCGTGCGTCGGAGATGCCCAGTTCACGGGCCTTCGCCGACATGGATTCGTTCGTCAGCCACCATGCGTCGCGCTTCTTCGGCCGCATCTCTGGCGGGTTCAGCACCTCGGCAAGGATGGGCTGCAGGTAGTTCGGGCTGATCGGCTCGGGCGCCGGCTTGCGGACCCTGGCGATGTCGACGGCGGCACGCAGCTGCTCGTCGGTGGCGCCGGTGTTGGCGAAGGTCATCGCCATCGGATGGGCGCCGGTCATGGGGGAGACACCGAGGGACCGGAGAAGCACCGAGACCTGCACATGGCGTTCGATCTCGTCCTCAGCAGCGCGCGACTGACCACCGTGGTTATGCTGCTGCTTTGGTTTTACTTCTCCTTCTCTATCTCCCTCTCCTTCTCTATTGCGATCGCACCCCGAATCGGGGGGCGATGGATCTTTAGATCGGGGGGCGATAGCTTTTCCATCGGGGGGCGAATCGCGGTGCGATCCCGATACGACGTTCCTAACCTGTGTCTTGCGCAGGATTTCGGATTGGGGGGCGATCGCCTGAAGACGCCTCACGGCATCGATGATCTGGGCCTTCACGGCCTCCGTATCGACTTCGATACCCCAGCGCTTGGCGTTACCGGCGGCACCGGCCAGGCTGCTCAGGAGCTTGCCAATCCAGCCTTCCAGGGCCTTCTCGGCAACGGTGGCGTGATAGATCCGACCGTCCCCGCACTTCACCCATCCGCGCAGCGCGTGGGGCTTCACCTTCTTCCAGTTCTTGCACTGGGAAAGGTGCGCCAGCATGCGGTCGTTATCCGGCAGGCTCGCGGCCGGGATCTGGTGCCAACTCTCCAGCCACAGTGCAATAGCAGCCGCGCGTTCGTCCCCCGTCCCGAGAATCCATGTCTCGGACGTCAGCAGCCGCTTCACTTCGAGCGGCATGAATGGGTACTCGCGCAGATCGCAGTCGGCCGGCGTCAGCGGTTCGGGCAGGTCACCCATGACACCTCACTTCAGCGGGCAACGCCGCATTCGCCAAAGCCTTCGCGCGCGCAGTGGCACGATGCGCCAACCTGGCACAGGGTGCTGATCGCGTTCAGGTATGTCTTCGAGACGTGCACGTAGCCGATGAAGTCCACCAGCTTCTCTAGCTTGTCCATCGGGATGCCCTGGCCATTGCCCAGGACTCGGGACACGTCGCCCGTCTCCCAGCCCATCAGCTCCATGAGCTCTTTCTTGCGCTCGCCCGTCAGCGCAAGCCGCAAGGCATGCGACATACCGGCCGCTTTCATGGGTGTCATTTGAGATCACTCACTGTTGCCCAGCGCCGCACATTCCTGCTTCCTCCCCGCTCAGTGCGGTTCGGTGACCCGGTGCGTACGCTGGAGTTGTTGTCAGGCGGCCACCGGTAACGGGAGCTTCGCGACGGCTTCTGCGGAAAACAGGTCCTGGCGTTCCAGCTTGACGGCCGGCGGGATACCCCGCGTCTTCCAGTTGTTGACGCGTTGGGTGCTGCCCGGCTTGGTCATGTGCAGCTTTCGAGCCAATTCGGCCGAGCCGCCATGGCGCTCAATGAGTTCGCGATCGTCCATCTCGGGCTCTCGGTAGGTGGTCCATGACGAGATTAAACACCATGTTTAAGGAAAAGGCAAACGCGCTGTTTATCAACGATCCGTTTACCTGTGAGAGCATCCCGCGCATGCACGCAACGATGGTTCGCCTCTACGAGGCAGTACGCACCCTGAGAGGGCTCCAAGAGCAGCCCACGCCTACCGACATAGCGAAGGCCCTCAACCAATCCCAGCAAACGATCAACAACTGGGAGCGCCGCGGCATGTCGCGGCCGGGAATGATCGAAGCCCAGAAGCTGATCGGCTGCAGCGCCACTTGGCTGCAGACGGGCAAGGGTTCAATGGCGTATGACGCCAGCCTGGAGCCGGCGACCGACGTGGACAATGGGCTGAGCGAACGGATGAAGACACTCCTGGCCGACGCCGATATCAAGCCGTATGCTCTGGCCAAGGCCGCCGGCGTTTCGCTAGAGACGCTGGAGCAATGGGCGTCAGGCGAGGTCAAGACGATCAGGCTCGACCAGGCGGTGGGCATTCAGGAGGCATTCGGCTACAACGCCGTCTGGCTGGTCATGGGTAAGGGCGCTCCGCGTGCTGCCGTGTTCGACGATCCCCGGCCAAAGCCGCTGCCCGCCAAGAGCGCCAGGCCGAAGAAGAAGGCGGACGACGAGCCGGCAGAGCCGACGCCCCTTACCTATCAGGCGAATACAGCGAAGTACCGGGCCATTCCGGTTGTGGGCCGCGCGCAAGGCGGCCTGCCTGACCGGATATGGACCGATGGAGACTATCCGGTGGGAGCAACTCAGCAGTTTGCAGAAGTGGCCAGCGCCGATCCGCAGGCCTTCCTGACACCAGTCGTGGGCCTGTCCATGATCCCCCGCTACAACCCGGGCGAGTTTGCCTTGGTCGAGCCGGGCACCGAGCCGGAGCTCGAAGACGACGTGCTCGTGCGGCTGAACACTGGCGAAACGATGATCAAGCGCCTGCTGTCGCGCCGCCAGGGCATCAGGCTCGGCAGCTACAACGACCAGGAGGTTTTCACCTTCGATCCGGAAGCCATCACCTGGATGTACTACATCGCCCACCCGGTGCCCGCCCGCAAGATCAAGAACAGGCTGTAATGGGCGATGGATTACGCGCACATCGGACGAATTCTTCTGCGGACAAGAGGGCTACAGCAATGAGCGATGCACTGGACGATGATTTCGAGATCGGGTCACACCTACGGGACGAGCTGAATTTCAAACCGGACTTGCTAGACAGCGTTCAGCGGATCGAGCAACAAGGTAAGGATCTCCAGCTCAATACGGATCGGATGGATGAGACGCTTGTTGAGGTCAAGCAAACACTGCTCGAGATAGACGCCGGGCTAAGGGTCGGTACCACGTCGTTGCTCCGTGAAATCAAATATGCCCTATACGCCATAGTCGCCCTGCTCTTCTGGATCGCGATCAAGTAACGGACCAGCCTCCGAAAACAACTCAGCCCGCCGCGCGCGGGCTTTCTTTCGTCCGCGCATTAAACATTTTGTTTGACATCGCTATAAACGCGGTGTTTAATGGCTCCAGCAACGCAACACACCGGAGCCAGCGATGCCTGCCACCAAATCCCCACAGAACTTTACGGGCGCCGAGCGCCTGATCGCGATGGTCGTGTCGAAGGACGGCCTGAACTTCGCGAACGACAACGACATCGAGGCCGGCCCGTATCTGAGCGCCGTGGCTGACTTCGTGCTGCGCAACAAGCTGGATGACGCGGCGCTGGCCTCGCTGGGCCGTCAGGTGTTCCAGCAATACCTGTCCGACGTCGCGCACCTGGTTACCGAGACCGATCGAGAGATGGCTGAGGCAGTGGAGCGCTGCGAAGCCGAGTTCCGCGCACGCGTAGCCCGCACTCCGAATCACCTGCTGCCGCGCAATGGAGGTGTGCTGTGACTGACGCCCGCGAATACGACGTGCATTTCAGCAACGGCTCGACGGTGAACGTCGTCGCCGCTGGCCGCGAGGATGCACAAGAGCAGGCGATCGACTGCATCTTCGATGCGATCGGCGTTGTGCCTGAGATCACCGCCATCGTGCGCAAGCCGATCGGCCGATACCTGATCGGAGCGCAATCGTGATCGATCTTGATGACCCCATCATCCGCGCCGCCATGCAGGCGAAATGGAACCGCCGGCTGAAGTTCGCCACTTTCGCGGTCATTGCCGTGTTCAGCATCGCAAACCTGCTCGAGATTCTTGGAGCCTGACATGGACCGCGAATCCTTCGAACTCTGGCTGGACGAAAACCCGCGTCTGGCCGAGGCACTGATCACCCTTTTCATCCTGTTCGCCATGGGCCTCGCCGGCTGGGTGGACGCACCTCTGATTGGAGTTACGCAATGAATGCACCACTCGCTACCGTCGAAGCTGACCGCTCGAAATTCATCGGCGGTTCGGACATCGCAGCCGTCCTGGGCGTTAGCCCATGGAAGTCGCCGTATGAACTGTGGGAAGAGAAGACACACCGCAAGCCCAAGGAAGTGCCCACTCCCGAACAGCAGAAGCGCTTTGACCGCGGCCATCGCCTGGAGCCTGTCGTTGTCGACATGCTGCTGGACCGCCTGCAAGCCGAAGGGCTGCAGGTTGAACTGCTGGCGCGCAATGAACGCTACGTCGATCCTGAGCATGCCTTCATGGGCTGCGAAATCGACTTCGAGTTGCGCGTGACGGGTGAAGTTGAGATCGACGGCCAAGTGCGCTGGCTCGACGGCGAGCACATCAACGGAGACTGTAAGACGGTCCATCCCTTTGCGGCGAAGAAATGGGGGGACGAGGGCAGCGACCAGGTCCCCATCGAGTACGCCGCACAGTTCATGTTCGGCTTGGGCATCACGGGCCGGCAGCTGTGCATCTGCGCTTCGCTGATCGGCATGGATGACCTGCTGATCTACTGGGTAGAGCGCGATCAGGAAACCATCGACGGCATCCGCAATCGCGTGCACCAGTTCTGGACCGAATGCGTGCTGGCCGGCGTCGAGCCCGATCCGATCGACTTCGACGACTGCAAGGAAATCTACAAGAAGGCCAACGGCGCCAGCATCGAAGCAACCACTGAGGTGCGAGATGCCGTGTATCGCTTGGCCGACGTCAAATCGAAGCTGAAGTCTCTGGAAGAACAGGAAGAAGCCCTGCAGTTCCAGATCACCGACTTCATGCGCCCGCATGCCTTTCTTACGGTCGGTGGCCACGAGATTGCCTCGTGGAAGAACCAGGACCACACGAGCCTGGCGCAGAAGGACATGAAAGAGCAAGAGCCGGAGATGTACGCCCGGTTCAAGCGAGTCAAGGAAATCCGAGTTCTCCGTCTGAAAAAGGTCCAATAACCATGAGCACCAACGCACTCCGACAAGCTGCTACAGGCAAGAAGGAAAACCCTGTTGCCACGTTCAGCAACTTCCTCGACAAGCTCAAGCCGCAGATGTCTCTCGCGCTGCCGAAGCACCTGTCGGCAGACCGCATGGCTCGCCTGGCCGTAACGGCGTTCAGCACCACGCCAAAGCTGCAGGAATGCGATCCGAAATCGATCGCCGGCAGCATCATGACCGCCTCGACACTCGGTCTCGAGCCCGGCGTGGATGGCCAGGGCTTCCTGGTGCCCTACGGAAAGACGTGCACCTTCGTGCCCGGCTGGAAGGGGCTGGTCGATCTGGTGTCGCGCAGCGGCCGTGCCACCGTTTGGACCGGCGCCGTCTTTCAGGGCGACGAGTTCGACTATGCACTAGGCGATTCGCCTTTCATCAAGCATCGTCCCGGCGAAGAGAACGATCCGGACAAGCTGACTCATGTCTACGCTGTCGGCCGAGTGAATGGCTCCCAGTTGCCGGTGATCGAGGTCTGGACCATCAAGAAGGTCTGGAAGCACCGCGACAAATACAACAAGGTGGGCGGCAAACATTACAGCTTCCGCGACCCGGAGATGTATGCCCGAAAGATCCCGCTGCTGCAGGTTCTGAAGTACATGCCCAAGTCGATCGAACTGTCGAACGCCATCGCGCTGAGCACGGCTGTGGACCAAGGCCAGCACGCTGTGATCGACGGCGACTTCGTCACGGTTACCGACATGGATACCGGTGAGATTCGCGGGCCCGCCACGGTCCAAGCCGACCCGCAGTCCACGTTCGATGTGAGCGGGTTCAAGGATCGCATTGGCCGGTGCACTGACGCCGACACGCTCGATCTGCTGGCTGACGAGATCCGCGAGGTGCCCGAGGAATTTCGCGCAGAACTGACCGACGCCTACCACGACCGCCGCGCGGCGCTGGATCAAGGCTGACCCTACCCCTGTTGGGCTGGTTCTACGGCGAAGGGGCCGGCCCCTTTTTATTCCACACATCGGAGAGACGATGAAACCCATCCTGATCTATGACACCGAAACCAACGGCCTGCCCCTCTGGAACAAGCCGTCGGATCATCCCGGCCAGCCGCACATCACGCAGCTGGCTGCAGAGCTGTTCGATGCCGACACTGGCCGCGTGCTCGCCTTCATGGACTTGCTGGTCAAGCCGGAAGGCTGGGAGATCCCGGCGGAGTTGGAAGCCCTGACGGGAATCACGAACGAGATGGCTCAGCAATTTGGCCAGCCGGTGTCTCGTGTCCTCGGCTCGTTCATGCACATGTGGGCGCGGGCGGAGGTTCGCATCGCCCACAACGAGTCCTTCGACGCTCGGATGATCCGAATCGAACTGTTTCGGCAACTCGACCACGACTCCGCGACGCACGAGAACTGGAAGAACGGCGCGGCCTTCTGCACCCAGTCCAACAGCACCGCGATCCTGAACTTGCCGCCCACGGAAAAGATGCGGGCCGTTGGTCGCAATCACGCCAAGTCGCCCAACCTGGGCGAGGCATACGAGTTCTTCACTGGCCAGAAGCTTGAAGGCGCTCACAACGCTTCGGTGGATATGGCTGCGTGCAAAGCCGTCTACTTCGGCATCCTCAACCACCAGGCAGCTGCCGCCTGAGCGACGCACCAACCCGCCACCACCGGAGCCATCGACCATGTTCGAAATTCTCATCGCGCAGCCCGTCAAGCTCGCCAACTACAACCCGCGCTCGGAAAAGCACGGCAAGCAACGCAAGCCGGCCGCCGACCTGACGATCGAGGCGGGCATGAATGCCGCCGCCCTGGACATGCTGCAGCCGGGTCTGCGCGAGGCGCTGTACAAGGCGGCCGAAGACCAGGCCGACCTCGTCAATCCCGATCGTACTGCGCTGACCGCGCGCCGCTTCCAGAAGATGTCGCCTTTCGCGTGGGGCTGGGAAGGCAAGGGCTACACGCTGGTGGTGGACTACGGCCTCGGTGGTGACAGCAACATCGAACTGGACGATTGCACGGTGACCGACGTACGCGTCGAGCCGCAAGAAGGCGGCTCGGTGCTGTTCAAGTTCCGCGTAATTGCCCATCCGAACGAGCACGACAGCGGCATCCTCAGCCACCGCATCCAGCAGGAAATCATGATCACGCTGAAGGCCCCGCCGCCGAAGACTGCCGGCGAGCTGTTTGGCGAAGACCCGAAGCCGCAACCTCAAGCGGCCGAGGCCTGAGTATCAACGGGGGAAAGCGCGGAAGCCGCAAGGCAATGGGCAGGCGCAAGCCACAGTGAAGTTCCGGTGCTGCTGACAATCAGTCCAGACGGACCGAAGCCCCGAGAAGTGGGCAGCACAGAGCGAGTACCCCACCCCAACACCGATACCTGCCATGTCAAACCAACGCCTTACGCCTCTCGGTCATCGTCATGTCGAGGCCTTCTGCTTGATGCACTACGCCTGCGACTGCGGCCATCATGAGGTGATCTGGAACAGCCGAGACGGCGTAACTCCATTTACAGCGCCGTGCCCCAGCTGTGGTGATGGCATGGGCATGCATCACGTCGCATTCAACGCGGATGTCTACGCCCCACGGCACGCGCCGAATTTCGGTCAACGCCTGTGGGTTGACATGACCTACAACCGCGCTGAGGAAATCGCAAAGAAGCGCATTGAAGCGCTACGCGCCCAAGGCTGGTCGCAGCACGTCAACGTGGCCGATCTTGCTACTAGCCTATTTCATGAAGGCATGGCCCCGGATATGCGCATCGAGGGCTTCGACTACGAGCACGGGAGGGTGTGAAATGGTCAGCACCACCACGATGATCAAGCGGCTGGAAGGTCTGTTGGACACCGACGACCTCAACGACTGGGAACAGCAGTTCGTGCGTTCCGTCGCCACCCGCATGCACGCCGGCGAAGTCACCAAGCTCACCGGCAACCAGGTCGACAAGCTCGACCAGCTCCACAGCAAGCACTTCGCATCATGAGCACCGATATCGTCGAACGGCTGGAGTCAGCCAACGAATACTGCGAAAGCTCCGAAGCGCGGCAGCTGCGCAAGGATGCCGCCGAAGAGATCCGGAGCCTGCGCCACCAGATCGCTGAGATGAACAACGCGATGCTGCGTAACAACTCGATCAAGATGCAACGGAGGATGGCATGAGCCGCTTCTTGAATCTAAAAAAGTTGGTCATCGATGCGCTGCTCGCGAACGACGAGGTATGCGGCGCTCTCCTGGCCAAAGAGATCGGGTGCGTTCCTGCGAGCGCCAATAGCGCACTGCGCGAATTGCGGAAGTACTTAGCAAGTCGACCGGCTCCCGACGAGCCTGGAAAGAACCGGATCTACTACAGAGTGGTCGACCGAGACGGCCTGATCGCGCTGAGCAAAGAGAAGCGCGTCGGCAACAACGGGACCACCTCTGGGACGCTGGCACCGAAGCACATCAGCTTCGATGCGCTACTGGGAATCTGGGGAATCGAGATGCCCACCAGTTGCACGTTGCCGAGCGTGGTGCATCGCATGGAAGTCGCAGAAGACGAACTGTTTGAGGAGGCAGCATGACCGACAACGCACGACAAGCCGGGCTGAGAGAAGCCGCAGATTTTGTCGCAGGAAAGGCCGACGAGTTCGCCAATGAATTTGGCTACGGCGTCGCCGGTACCCTTTGCTTTGACCGTCAGGAGAAGATGGATCACTACACGACGCTGACCGAGCTGGCCGAAGAGATTCGCGCGCTCGCTAGCGCTTCGGGTGAGCCGTGCCTTGTGTGCGAAGAAACCGGCTACGTTGCCGAGGACACGCGTTGCCCGAACTGCAACCCCGCCCCTGCCACGACTTGCGGGACTTGCGCTGGTTCGCGCGTGGTGGCCGATGGCGAGATCACCGGCTGTGGTGGCGTCGAATTCAGCAACGGCCCGATTCAATGCGTGAAGGATTGCCCCACGTGTGCAGCCCCAGCACCCGCTGCGCAGGCGGTGACGGACGATCAATTGGTGGCTCTGCTGCCAGGCACCTACTACATGGACCCGCCCGACGGCGGCAGCGTCACGCTGCTGGAGCAACTGCAGCGAATGGCACACGACGCTACGCGCTGGAGATCAGCTGTGCGATTCATTGGCGCGCGATACGACGGGCACGGATACCAGGTTTTCTATGTCAGCCCGGTGCTCGGTGCCGCGATCGACCTCATGAAAGGATCAGTGGCCGAGCATTTCACAAACGCCATCGACGCAGAGATCAACAAGGGGGGCCGAAAGTCCGCCCCCTGCCCGGCGCACGGCGAGCTCGGCGCGCTCGAGCAGGGGGATACGCTGTGATCGCGAGCAACTCAGCCTTCGCTAGCCGGGCTTTCCTCGGTCACTCTGAAAAAGTAGTTCAGACGAGTCTTCTCGGCCTCTCTTACAGCATCATTGTGGAGATCATAGGCCGCGCCGACGATGGTCATGCATACCTCGGATTCTCCGACGAGCTTGAAGTACTCCTCGCTTTCCGCCATTCCTGGCACAAGATACTCACGTACAGCAATGCACGACTGAATTCTTCGGATGGCTCGTCGGACGTTGAGGATCGCTCTCGCAGATTTAAAGGAGCCGAGCTCGTGAATCGGAACTGCACTCAGAAGCTCGTCCAGTTCCTGAAATCGATACACCTCGAAGGTTTGCCTGAATGCCTCACACGAGCGCACGCTCTTTACATGGGCATGCGCCTCGTGGAACAACTCGTAGGCGGGAAACATGATTGCGATGAGCGATCGCAATTTACCTTCGTGGGCCTGCAACAGCGCCAGATTTGCCTGCCGTTGTGCCGAGGAAGTTTGGATTCTTGCGGCATAGACGGCGATCCCGATAGCGGCGATAGAGCCGACTGCCTGAATCCACGATGCGACTTCCTCGCTGCCGCTGGGCTGCCACAGGTAGAGCGCCCAACCTGCCAGTGCCACGCACCCGCACGCGCACAGGATCGTCACGAAGTATCGGTATCTGATCTCGTCCATTCAATCCCCCATTTTTGCGAGGCATCCTAGCATGAAGGCGATCGACCTCTTCGCAGGCGCCGGCGGCTTTTCCACGGGAGCGCAGATGGCCGGCGTGCAGGTGGTCTGGGCAGGCAACCACTGGCCCGTGGCCGTGGAGACGCACGCGGCAAATCACCCGGGTACGGAGCACGTCTGCCAAGACCTGCACCAGGCGAACTGGGAACAGGTGCCGGCGCACGACATCCTGCTCGCGTCGCCCTGCTGCCAAGGCCACAGCAAGGCCCGCGGCAAGTCCGCCAACAACCCGCAGCACGACGCCAGCCGCTCGACAGCGTGGGCTGTCGTGTCCGCGCTCGAGTACCACCGCCCGTCGTTCGGTGTCGTCGAGAACGTGCCAGAGTTCGTCCAATGGAAGTTGTACCCCGCGTGGCGCCTCGCGCTGCAGGCGCTGGGGTATCAGGTCGCGCCGCACATCATCGATGCGGCAGATCACGGAGTGCCGCAGCACCGTGAGCGCCTGTACCTGGTCCTGAGCCGCAGCGAACGGCCGCTCATGCTGCAGCTGCCCCAGCGCCAACATGTGCCGGCCGCCGATATCATCGACTTCGCTGCGGGCAACTGGTCAGCGATCGAGAAGCCGGGCCGGGCCGCTGCCACGCTCAGCCGCATCGCGAATGGCCGCCGCGCGCACGGTGATCGGTTCCTGACCGCCTACTACGGAAATGAGCTAGGCGGCCGGTCGCTGACTCGACCGCTGGGCACCATTACCACGCGCGATCGCTGGGGAATCGTCGACGGCGACCGCATGCGTATGCTGCGCGCAGACGAGTGCCGCGCCGCCATGGGCTTCCCTGCTGACTATCGACTGCCACAGCAGCACCGCACTGCCGTGCATCTGCTGGGCAACGCCGTGTGCCCGCCTGTGGCGCGCGACGTGATCACGGCAATTCGGGAGGCAGCGTGATGTTACGCCGCGCCCTTTGCAACCTTTGCCTGCATTTCCTTGCCGGCCTTGTCCGCTTCCTGCAGCGTCGAGTAGCTCAGGGAGCCGACAATTTTCCTGTCGATCATCTCGTCACCCCCGTCCTCGGTCACGACAATTTCCCATGCGAAGCGGCCTTCCGGTGCATCCACGATGTAAAGGGCTACGGAAACGTGTTCGCCTTTCAGCACAAACGGCTCCCTGGTCATGGAAGTCTCCTTCTTTTGGATGGAGGCATCCTAGCATGCTGACCGACCACTGCTACCAGGGCGACTGCCGCGAGGTCATGCGATCGCTGATCGCCGATGACGTGCGCGTGCAATGCATCGTCACCAGCCCGCCCTACTGGGGTCTGCGCGACTATGGCGTCGATGGACAACTGGGCCTCGAGGCCACGCTGCCGGAGTTCATAGCCGGGATGGTTGACGTCTTCGATCTTTGTCGGCAGTTGCTCGCCGACGACGGAACGCTGTGGCTGAACATGGGCGACAGCTACGCCGGCACGCGCGGCGCGGCATGGGGGCCGTCGCCGGCCTCAACTAAGGCGCGAGCCATGACGGCCAGCCGTCGACGCGACGATACGTCGATCCCGCGCAGCGACGTGCGCGTCGAAGGGCTGAAGCCGAAAGACCTAGTGGGCCAGCCGTGGCGCCTTGCGTTTGCGTTGCAGGACGCCGGCTGGTGGCTCCGTCAGGACATCATTTGGCACAAGCCCAACCCGATGCCAGAGAGTGTGCGCGACCGCTGCACCAAAGCGCACGAGTACCTGTTCCTGCTGACCAAGAGCGAGAAGTACTTCTACGACTTCGACGCCATGCAGGAGCCGGTCAGCGGCACGGCGCACGCGCGGGGATCTGGCGTCAACCCGAAGGCCATGCCCAGCGGATGGGACACGGCGCCGGGTGGCCACCGCGAGCTGACGGGCCGATATACCGGCACCGGCGTGGGCTTTGGCCGCGGCTATGACAAGGCGGCCAAGCCGCGCGTGAAACAGAACGTGTCGTTCTCGGGCTCGGTGAACGGGCTGGTCGACACGCGCAACCGTCGCAGCGTCTGGAGCATCCCGACACAATCGTTCGACGGCGCGCACTTCGCCACCTTCCCGGAAGCGCTGGTCGAACCCTGCGTGTTGGCGGGCAGCCGGCCCGGCGACATCGTCTTCGACCCGTTCATGGGCTCGGGCACGGTAGCTAGTGTCGCGCAGCGGCTCGGCCGCCGGTGGCTCGGCGCCGAGTTGAATCCCGAATATATCGCGCTGCAGGCAGAGCGGACGCGCCAGCCGGGCTTTGTGTTGGAGGTCGCGCCGTGATTCAGACGCGACTAGAGCAGCTTGCCATCGTCGTCGAACAGCCCCTCAATTTCCTCGGGCGGCAGGATGCCCTCGGCCACCATCTGCCGAAGATCTTCCATGTCCCGATCGATCTCCTCTTGGATGGAGATTTGGCCGGTGGCCTTCCGTATGACGTTAATGGCATCCATCTTCGCCCGCAGATCCAAGGTCAGAGCCATGACCTTATCGGCGGTCTCGGGGCCGGCATCAGGGCCGAGGATCTCAATCAGTTCTTTGCGCATATCCATGTCTGCCGTATCGGCAGTCAGGACGGAAACCTTGAGGTTTGCTCATGCCCTGCACCCCATTCCAAACACCCGACGGCCTGCGCGGCTTCATCTGCTCGCGCAAGCGCAGCGCTGCCCCTCGTTGCACGGCAGACAGTTGCCGCATGCCGAGCGCGTTCCAGTGCGACTACCCTGTCGCGCCCGGCAAAACCTGCGACCGGCACCTGTGCAGCATGCATGCGCACGAGGCCGGCCACGACGTCCACTACTGCCCCGAGCACCAGGCGCTTTTCAAGCGCATCGGCGCCCCGACGCAGGATAGCTTCGAGTTTTGATTGGAGACCTGTTCGCATGAAGACCCTGACCCGCCCCCTTCCCACCAAAGCCCTGTCCATCCGCCAGCCCTGGGCCTGGCTGATCGTCAACGGCCACAAGGACATCGAGAACCGGTCGTGGGCCACGCGATTCCGCGGGCCTCTGCTGATCCACGCGGCCAAGGGCATGACCAAGGCGGAGTACAGCGTGGCGCGGCAGTCATTGGAGCGCGCCGGCATTCGTGCCCGCTTCCCTCGGTTTGAGGATCTGCAGCGCGGCGGCATCGTCGGCGTGGCCGAGGTGATCGGCTGCGTACCGCCAGAACGCCGGACGTCGTTCTGGCACATGCCCGACTGCCAAGGTTTCGCCTTGCGGAACGCCCAGCCCCTGCCCTTCACGCCGCTGGCCGGCCGGCTTGGCTTCTTCGACGTACCGGCCGACGTTTTATCCCAAATTATTCAAAACCAATAATTCACCATAGATCGACCAATGATCGACGCAGTAGTACGCATCATCGAAATGACCCGCAGCCTTTGGGGGATCGACAAATGAAGACCGGATGGATGACCGAAGGAGACCTGCAGGAGCTGACCGGCAAGAAGCGCTGGTCCGCACAGGCGCGCTGGCTGGAAGCCGCGTTCCGGATCGAGACGCTGCGCCGCGGCGACGGCCGGGTCATGATGACCTGGGAAACCTATCGCGCGCTGGAGGCCAAGAAGGCCGGCGTGGGCAATGCCGAAGTGGTGCCGCTCACGCCCACCGCGCGGCCGGCGCTCCGCAAGGTCACGTTCCAAGGACGCGCAGCATGAACGCACGCCGACGGCAGACGAACCTGGGCATGCCGAGCCGCGTGTACCAACGCGGCGCCAGCTTCTACTGGGTGCGGCCGAGCGACCAGAAATGGATTCGGCTGTGTCGCGTGGATGAAGGGCAGCGCACGATGCTGAAGCGCCTCGAGGCCGAGATTGGGGACTTCGAATCCAATGCGGGCACCGGCGACATGAGCCCGCTGATTGCCGAATACGTCCGGCTGCACAAGGACGCTCACAAAGAGAAGGCCTGGCCCGCGTACGGGAAGTATGCCGGCGAGGCGTTCAAGGACTTCCGCCTGGCCAGCGTGGCGCCTGCCGACGTCGTCGATTTCCTGCGGCAAAACTGGACGGGCAAGCTGCACATGCAGCGCGTGATGCGCTCGTTCATGTCCGGCTTTTTCGACTACTGCATCGGCAAGCGGCTGATCGCCGCCAACCCGTGCCGCGAAGTCAAACTGAAGAAGCCCAAGGCCCGGGACGTCTACATTACGGACGCTCACTTCCGCGCCATCCGGGCAAAGCTGGCCAGCTACGTGCGCACCACGAAGGCCGGCCAGGAGATCGTCAGCAAGGTTCCGGCCGGCGAGATGATGCAGTGCTTCGTCGACCTGTGCTACCTGACCGCCCAGCGCTCCACCGAAATCCGGCTGCTGCGCTGGAAGGCTGACCCGGGGGCCGCTGGCGGATCGTCGTGGGTGGACTGGGATGCCAAGGTCATCCATTTCGTGCCCACGAAGACAGAGGACAGCACGGCAGAGGCAGTCGATTGGCCGATCACCCCGGAGATCAAGGCGGTTCTGAAGCGAGCCCAGGCACTCGGCAAGGTGAAGAGCAGCCAGTTCGTCATCCACTCGATCGAGGGTCAGCCGTACGAGGCCAACGCTGTGCTGACCGCATGGAAGCGGGCCGCGCGCCGAGCCAAGCTGGAAGATGCAGGGTACACGGTGAAGGACATCCGGGCCAAGGCGCTGACCGACGCCGAGCGTGCCGGCTATACGCTTGCCCAGCTGCAGGTCGCTGCCGCACACGCTGACTCGAAGACGACCGAGATCTATGTGAAGTCGCGTGCGGTGCCGGTCAGCGAGGTGCGTCTGAAGGTGCCGAAGGCGGGGTGAAATCCTTCCAATATCCTGCTCGACGCTACCCGGAAAGCCGCATGCTGTCGTGGGCTGGAGAGTGCGGAAATATTGGAAACGAGCAGACCGTTTTTGGCTGAACCACGGTCCCCAGCGGGTGATTTCGAGTTTGCTTTGGGATCAGAGGGTCGTAGGTTCGAATCCTATCGCTCCGACCAGTATTTGCAGTGGTAAAAGGCAGTTGAAAAAGGGCTCACGCTGAAAGGCGTGAGCCCTTTTTTCTTTTTCCCCTCTCGCTTCAATCCGCAACTGCTCGGAACTTTGCCTGGCGAGGCCTACCAGGACACCAGGCGCGGCGCAAAATCCTCGCTCTTCCTCACCACCACCGGCGCCTCCAGCTCCTCGATATGCGCCTCCAGCAGTCGCATCTGTTTGCGCAGATCGGCAGCCCTGAATAAGTCCCAGACTGCGCAAATGGCGCCGACGCCATACCATTCGATGGGCGCGCCCAGAAAGATGCAGGCCAGCAACGCGAAAATCGCGCTCATTGTGTTTTTCCCGTAATCCGTATCGTTTTAATATCAATGCTCGCGGGAACCCCCGGGCGCCGCGATTCTGCACCAATGGCATTACGGAAACCACCACGGGTTTCTCGTCCAGACGGTGGATTGCGGCGAATTGTCCGCTTCCAACCATGACGATGGATGGCCTGCCTGCCGTTGTCGGGCCTGCGAAAACTGGGATCGACGTGCTACAATCGCGCGTCAGTTCGGGGTATCTGAGCATGCCCTGTAACCGGGAGCAGGCCGCCTGGCATGCTTGAAATTTCCCGGAAACACCTT